>ERZ1370068.827-contig-10758_pt1 | contig 37965 bp, 73 predicted proteins | sample MGYA00561227_ERZ1370068 | MGnify/ENA primary metagenome ERZ1370068 (study PRJEB38410, sample SAMEA6850437) | metagenome | study: Metagenomic assessment of the ecological functions of the soil: analysis of the soil microbiota associated with the...
CCAAATGGATAGCGCAGCGCGAGTCGCCAGGGCTCCAGCAAGCTTTTACAATACCCGCAATCCAGAGTAAATAATCGGCTGCGGAGCAGGCATTGTTTGGCGAAAGCACAGGCTGAGCGGGCTCAACACGACGTCGCGGCCTTCGGCCGATGTTGTCATGAGTTGAACGAACGGGAAATCGCCAAGTGAATGTTCCACAAGAGGTTGGGCGGGAAGATGAGAAAAAGCCGCCAGGCCGCCCAGCCAGATCCATTTGTTCTCAGAAACACGCGGCAGCTGTTCGGCACAGCAACAGTCCCACGACGATGGCGAATCCGAAGGCTGCGATGCGAATACTTCTCCTGCAGCGCCGATGCCCGCTGACCACGCCGAACCAGAGCCAGTAGCGCCAAGGTTTCATCGCGCGCTTGGCTGGCAAGGATGGCGAAACCGAGCACATCCCGTCCAGAGCAGCGGTTCGAGACGGTTGGTGGTGACGCATGGCGCCGTCGTTGAGATGCTACGAGGGCGCGGCGATAATCGCGGCCGCGGCACAGATCAGGCGAAGGCACGACCGGCCGTGTCAACTGGCGCGCGATTTCGGCCGTGAGCACCACCGCCGAGCGACATGAACAGCGCGGGCAGAAAGCGCGGATGAGCGCCGGTGCGAAATCGCCCAACGTCGCCAGCGAAAGACGCATCGAGCCAAGGGATCAGAGGAGGTTGGCTCGAAGCGTAATCCCTTCGGCCCAGATGGCGCGCGCAGGCAGATAGTTGAATTCGTCGCGGAAGAAATCGTAGCGATCGTATTGAGGTAGCGATGGAAGGACTAACAGCGCGGCTGGCATCCGCTTGGGGACCACGGGCGCGCTTCGGAGAGAGGGTCGCTTTGCCGGGGGTTGGCGCAGTGCTGGCTCATGAAAGCTGGAAGGATAATGGAATGGGAAAGGAAGTCTCGAAGTCTCGGTTGCAAAGGCTCCGATACCCGTCTCGCTGGCGGGCGCCGAAACGCTAGGTCCTTCGTTTCGCTCAGGACGACCAGGAGTGTTGGGTGGCTCGACGCATCGCACGCAACTCCCAGCCGACAGGGTGCACTCGAGGACGCTGTCGTCCAACTTCTTTCTTCCCCAATCGGCGGCGGCCGGACGAAAGCTACTACCAGCGGGGTGCGGTTCGCCCGGAACCGAGCTGAGGCCGGGAAGAGCGTTGCCGCGATGAAGAAGCGGCGCGTGGGCAGATCCGACGGCGCGGACTGCCCGGGCGCGGGCGGCGATGGGAAAGCTCCCGCTTCGATCGAGGCACCATGCCTGAACTCTGGATTGAGTTCAAAAGTGCAGAAGAATGTCTTCTTTGATCACGCTTTCGCCGTAGAAGGTCTCGGAGGACCAGAGCCCGGAGCGGATGCGGATCGCGGCGCGACGCCGGAAAGCCTTGGCGCGCGCCCTGGCTTGATTCTGGGACTGCGCAAGCCACGGGACAGCATGACGACGTTTTTCGACCCGGAATTGTTTTCCCGCGTGTCGTGCGTCCTTGATGCCCCCAGTACGTTTGCGGGCGCACTCGATGATCGCATATTGAAAGCGCGCGCAGGTGCCGAGGAAAAGGCCAATCGCGAGTGCGCGCGAACTCGATGCCCTTCAGCAATTTCCGTCCAGGCTCTGGCAGGGACTGCCGGGCGCGAGGCCCACAGAACCGTCGAAACTCGTCGAACGCTCGCGGCTCGTACAGGGCGGCGACGAAGGAGTGGGCACCACTCCGGACTCCACCTTCAACACCAGCTTGGAAGCCGCGTGCTGGATGGCGTCGTTGAGTCGCGTGATGCGAGGCGAAACTCATTGTTAAAGTCCCCGATGATCCCGATCCGAACCGTATCAGACACGTTGACATTCTAAATAACCGCGCTCGAGGGACGGGGAATCGTGGTGGGTGGGTTAGAAGGAAGGTGACAGAGCAGTCGCTAGCTACTGAGTCGCTAGTCGTTAGCGAACACGCAAATCTCGGGGCCGGCCAGGCGAGTCTGCATTGCACTTCGGTTCTTCGGAATTGGCTGACGACTAGAGACGGCGACTGACGACTGCTCTTCTGGGAGCCACCCTAGGCGGCGGCCGGATGTAAATGCAGACCAGGGCTAGCGCGGGGCCTCCCCAAATCATCATGGTCGCTTCCCAGTGCGAGGCGTGGTGTGAAGCCTGTCTGATTCAGAGCGGGTATGCGGAAGTCGGACGCGTTGGCTCCTTGCTGCAGCACACGCGAGACCTCGGCTTCCGTAGTGGGATTGGGTTTGCTGGTCGATCGATCTTCAACCCGCACTGTGACTTGCATGGATTCGTGCGTCCACGTCGCGGGACTGGGGATTCCTGCCTTCAACAGCGCAGCCGCGATCCGGCCTGCTGGGTCGTGGAGGCCGAACTGGCGTCGACGGGCTCTGAGGAGTGAGCTTGATGATTTCAGCGCGCGAACTGCGTTGTTCGCTCGCTTGCCTTGAGTAGCGCTTCCTACTCAGGCGCATTTGAGTCTGGATTGGTGGCCGGGGCAGTTGGTTTCGCTGGACGATGGATCGGAACCGGCCAACGCTGCTGAAGAAGTGAAAATCCGTGAAAGAAAGGCGAGAGTCCAGCGATCGCGCCGAGGGCGAACCGCAATCAGCAGAACGTCGCCTGAATGCAACGAGAGTGGCAACGAAAATTCAAACGAGTGGCGTCGAGGCACTGTGGAATCCCGCGCTGTGCTTGGGTTTGAGCATAGCGAGGCGCGCGGGGAAGGGCAGCGAAAAGCTTGAATCACGCTTCCATCAGTAACGTTACGCGGCTGGATAGGACGAGTCCAGTTTGTGAGTTCGGTGCACTTCGTGTGGATTCGAGTCAGGCTTGCAAAACAGAAGTAGTTGTTATAGCGGTTAGCAGGTTCTTCGTAAGTTGCCGCCGCGAATCAGGTCCAGGCCAGCCGAGCGCGCCCGCTGGCGATGAATTCCTCGGGGCTGCGCGCAGAACGCGAGACTCCGGCTTCCGTAGCGGATGGTCGCGGGTTGGCCCGTTATTTTCCGGTGAATCATCCGGCGCAGCATTCCGAGGGACGTCCGCAGTCCATACTTGCGGTACAAGTAGGCCGGGGTTTCGCGAGCCGTGACGAACTCCAGGTTCCGGCGGAGGGCCGGGCTCGAACGGAATTTCGCCGATAAAAACGCGCGCACCCGGCTTCGCAGCGCGGTGAATCTCGCGGAGGCTGGCCGGGGTTTTCTCTCGCGCCGCACAACCCAGGCGCAGAACGTTGTTACAGACCACGACCGAAGCGCACTCATCGGGGAAGCGGCAGAGCGTCAGCGAAGCCTCGGGCGCGCATTGATGCCGAGAGGGCGCACGATAGCAGATTCTTCCTCGGTGCGGCGTGGAACCCGGCGGCGCTGCGCACGCCCGCGTTCTTTGCGAGCAAAAGGGGAGTGTCCCGTCACCCACATCCGATGTCGACGAGATCGTCTTCTGCCGCCTGTAAAGAGCGACTTCAGCGCACAATGCGTTCCCGCACGCTGCGTGTTAGAGCCTGTGCTTTGTTCTCTTCCTGCGCAGTGCGCGAGATCCTGGAGATTGCGCAGGCGCCGCGGCCGTGTCGCGACAGTATTCAATGTAGTCTGCGGAACGGGTGATCATCTACGACGGAAGTAGCGCGGTACGAGAGCAAAATGCATAGGTCCTTGGCTGCATCAGGGATGACAATCCACTAACAGATCACCAGTCATTAACCAGTGGGCCTGCTATCGAGAAGTGAGCGTCCGCTCTTTCACGATTTCATCCACCGCTGGCATTGATGCGCCAACTCTTCGATCTCTTCATCCTTCGTATAGAAGTGCGGCGAGAAGCGGACGCCGGCTCTGCGGGCGCCAGTCGACCAGAATGTCGCGGCGAAGCAGTTCTGCGACTGACTGCTGCGAGTCGGGCATGTCGATCGGACACCGATGCCGCCGCGTCGTTTCCGGGATCGCGCGGGGTGTTGACGTGCCAGCCATGTTGGTCGGCCAGTTCCATCAGGCGCAGCGGTCTGGCGCTTGGATTTCTCGCGGATGTTGGCAACGCCAGCCTCGCGTGATGATGGCGATACCAGGTCGCGCCGCTTCGAGCGTCCGGGATGTGCGGCGTGCCGTTCATGAAGCGGAAGGGCGGGTCCGTGTAGCGGATCGGGGCCAATTTCGAAATCGAAGGGATGCTGGTGCGCGCCATCCATCCGGTGAGCGTGCGGTACGAGCTTCTTGCCGAGGTCCGGCCGCACGTAGAGAGACCGACGCCCCGGGCCGCCACAGAGCCACTTCAGAACGCCACCGCAGGCGAAGTCCGGCATTAAGTTCTGCACGTCGACCGGCATCGGTGCCGAGCGGAATTGGAAACGTGTGTCGAGCACGACGTAAGCGCCGACCTTGTGGGCTTTCTCAATGATGGCGGCGGCGTCGTTGATGTAGGCGCTGCGGAACAGCACGTGCGAGATCGGGACGATCAGCGGTCTGCATCGTCGATGGCGTCGAGGAACTGCTCGGTGGCTACGCTGAGATGCCATCGTCGGTCTTCACCATGTGCACTCGCGCGCGCCCAGCGGACGCTAGCGCTTCCCAGAAATACATCACCGAGGGGAAGTTCCATGTCGCTGTAGACGACTCTTGTTGCGCTTGCCCGGAGAAATCGAGACGGGAGGCGACCACGGCTGACAAGATGCGTGACGTTCTGGTGCGTGGAAACGGTGCTTTCGGCGCGTTGATTCAGAGGCTGCCAGTTCGTGCTACCACCTCCGACGCCCAGCATCCACCAGCGCTCTTCCCACGCACGCACGCCGCGCGGCCCAGGTCGTCAGCGCGTAACGCCCTTCATCGCGTCGTAAACGCGCGCGCGGCATCGCGCCAAGCGAGATTGCTGATCATGTAGTTGGTGCGCTCCAGGATGGGAACTCGGGGCGAAAGCGGAGGAGCGGGTCAGACATGGAGATAGTTTGGACTGGAGGTGACAGATGACGTGTGAGTGAGTCCCGGGTGTCAGGAACAGCTCAAGCCCCTTGAAACGTCGAAACTCAACTCGAAACTCGAAACTCTGAAACCTCGAAACTCGAAACTCTGAAACTCTTCTGTACTTCCTGTTCCCTCTTGATCATCCACCACAGGCTGCCGTCAGCAGCAACAGATACAGGACTCCGCTGACCAGGTTGACGCGGCGAATCCCACCAGCCCTTCAAAATCACCGGCGCAGACTGACTGTGAAGCCGATGATCGATCCCCATCCGCCGAGCGGAGAGCGCAGGGGCAGGCTCTAATCGGCTCCGGCTGGCACGGCGCCGAAATGAGACGTATGCGAGGCGAGTGAAACCACCCACGACAGCATCATCGCTAAGCTGCCGCGCGCAGGATGAACTCGAAAGCGTCGCGGGGCGCGTTATCCCAGTGACCAGCGCGACCGACGATCCCGTAAGACGAGAAGCCAGCACGGCCAGTCTTCGGGGGAGCCTTGCTTGTTCAAGTTGCCCGAGTGCGAGCCGGCGCCCACTCCGCTGCGCGCCATCGAGAACAGCATGACGCGAGGGACGTACAGCGCCGCATTTGCACCTAGATAGCGCGCGCCGGTCAGCACAACGAAATTCATGATGTGGCTGGCGTCCGGAATGTTTCACCGAACGAAAACGGTGACGAAGGGGCTTTCGCTCGCGCCCGCGCTGGTTCCGGCGGCATGACCCCGACCAGGACCGCACATCGCCGCTCAGATGACAGGACCGTGAGCATCGCGAACGTGATGCGCATGGCCCGCGCGATCTCTATTCGCAGAGCGTGCTTCGCCAGAAGACACCGCGACGAACTCGATGCCGCCGAACGCATAGATGGCAAACGTCATCGCTAGCAGCGGGGCAAGAAACCCCTGTGGGAAGAATCCTCCCTGCGAAACGTATTGCGCAGGCGTCTGACCGTTCACCAGCAGCAGGGCGCGCCTAGTGCAATGAAGGCCGCGATCGGTGACCAACCTTCACCATGGCGAACCAGAATTCGAACCGCGCCGTAGGCTCTGCCCGACGTCGATCAGGTTGATCAGTAGCAGGGCCAGCGAAAACCCAGCGACCCAGACAATCCTGGGAACGCTCGGAAACCACAGCCCCATGTAGATCCCGGATGCGACCAGTTCGGTGCCGATGGAAACTGCGATAGCGGCCCAATATCCGCCGCGCGATAGAAATCCTGCCCAGTCGTTGAGGTAGAGGTCGCCGTAAACGCCAAACGAGCCCGGCGCGCGGGTGAGCGCAGGCCAGTTCCCCGAGCGCGCAGGCCACCGTAAAGCTGATAAAAGCGGCTAACAGGTAACTGAGAATGACCGCCGGCCCGGCGAGCTCGATCGCGCTGGCAGAGCCTAGCAGCAGGCCAGTTCCAATCGACCCGCCAACCGCGACCATGGCCGATCTGCCCGGCGCTGAGCTCGTGACGAAGTCCCTGCTCTTCGTTAGGCGTTGCGCGGCTCCAGCATCTGGAACGTATACCAGAAAGGCAACCTACGTCCCAAAGTTCAAATCCGGAATGACCTTCGTAACACGAGCTCGGCCGTTACTGCATTGCTGCCCTCTACCCCTGCTCCTAGAATCACCATGCAGGTTACTCCCACATTACCCGTCCATGGCTGATCGAGCCGAAATCGCGAAGCGTGTCGCGCAAAGCGGAGAAGCTCCTGCAAAGGGGTAAGACCAGCGACGCCCTCGAGGAGTATCTCCAAGTCCTGCTGGAAGATCCGGAGAATGACAACGTCCGGTCGATGGCGGCGGATTTGTGTCTTTCGCTCAGCCGCACCGCCGAAGCGGTTTCGCTGCTGGGGCGATCTTTTCGAGCGGCAAATTGGCGGGGGCGACGCAACCCGCGCCAGCCTGACCTACAAGAAGCTTGCCCGGCACGGCAGTCCCGACCTGGCAGCAGAAATTCCGCTTCGGACAACTGCTCGAGAATTCCAACAAGAAGCTGGCGGTCGGCACCATACGAGAATGCCCTCGATGATCTTGCTAAGCAGCGTAAGAAAGCCGAGTCGCTGCAGGTTCTGAGCCGCATCGTGATCGCCCGAGCCGACCCAGGCCAACTACCTACGGATGGCGGAACTGTGCTCGCAACTGGGTGAAAGCACAGACTTCGGCGGCCGCTTTCCTGAAGTCCGCGGAACTTGCAGAAGCCGCGGGCGGCGACGCGTCACAGTATTTCGAGCGAGCTTATGCCGAAGACGCCAGTGATCCCTAGATTGCGCTGGCGTTGACGGCGCAGATCTACTGCAGCAGGGGACAGATTGGGCAGCCGATCTTCATCTTCGAGCCGCACGTGATCGCGGGCAATCCTTCGCCTGAGCTTCGTGGCTACTACAGTCAGGCGTTGTTGGCGGCCAATCGCTTGGTCAGAGGCCGAGCCCTGGTGTGGCAGTTGTTCGAGCAGAACCCGGCCGCATTCAGCAGGTGGTCGACCTGATCGGTACAGATGATCGACAGCCAGAGTGATGCAGAAGCCGTTGCCCTGGCCGCGCAAGCTGGAAACGTTCCAGCGCAAACGCGGCGAGCGGCGCGCATTCGTGGCGACCATGCAGGACCTAACCACTGGGCATCGTTCGTCGCCGGAGATGCTCGAGTTCCTGAGCGAACTCTTTAACTCGTCGAATCGCGAGAACGACTACTGCCAGACCCTGTTGAAGCTTTTCGATCTCTACGTGAGCACAGGGAATTTCAGAGAGCCGGGGAGTGCCTGGATCGCGCGGCCGATGTGGATCACTATGAGCGCGGGCATCAGAAACGACTGGATATCCTGAAGGGCAAGATTCCAGATGACCGCTTCAAGGTCATCGCTTCGCGCCTGACCCAGATGAATAAATCTGTTCCGGAAGCCGCGCGTGCCGAGGAGCCCACGCTCGGAGCCGCCGCCCTGCAGGACCTGATGCTGCAAGCGGAAATCTTGGTTCAGTACGGGATGCGTACGAAGGCCGTGGAACGGTTGCAGCGTATTCAGGAATTGTTTCCTCGGGAGAGAAGAGCGCAACGAGGATCTGCAGAGACTCTACCTGGCCGCGGGTGTCACGCCGCGCTATGCCGGTTCGGCGCCGGTGCCACCCGCACCCGTGGCTACACGTCGCTTCCTGCGTCAGCAACCCCCAGCGGCTACCTCCGGCCGTGAACGGCGAGCAAGCCGACGTCAGCAGCTTCACGCGCGTCGCAGAGATCACGCGCAAGCTATATCACCAGAACAATGCGACCGCGGTGCTGGCAACAGCGGCCAATGAGATTGGCGGTCAGTGGAAAGTCACGCGCTGCGTGGCCGCGATGCGCAAACCCGGGCTGCCACCTACCGCGCTGCAGGAATATCACGTGGATGGAACGAGGCAGCGGAGAGCGGCGGCCTTGGCCTCGGTGGTGACGGCCTGTCGGGATCTGGCGGTGGCTCGCGGCACCATCAGCATTCCCGATACGTTAAGCGCTGCTGAGGTGCAGCCCATACGACGAGCGCTCGCCGAACTCGGAGTGACGTCCCTGCTCGTGTTGCCGCTAGTGGATGGGGAAGATCACATCGGCGTGCTGGGTATTCATGCAGAGCTCGGAGCGCAACTGGCATTACGTCGGAAATTGTGGTTTTGAAAACGCTGGCCGAGCAGGTGGTCATCGCGCTGAACAATGCCGGATTGCGGCGGCTGGTGCGCAATCTCTCGGTCACCGACGAAAAGTCCGGTCTGCTGAAACGGGCGTCCCTATCTCGATCTCGCGCTGGCCGAAGCCCCAGCGCGCCTCTCAACAAGCCGACGCCATTGAGCATCCTGCTGATGCATTTCGGGCGCGGAGCCGCGATGATCAAGGAATTCGGCGAGCCCGCCGTGAAAGCGATGATGGAGCAGAGTGGGACAGCTCTTTACCGCGAATATCCGGTCCAACGATCTCGGCTTTCCGTTACGAAACCACAACAGTCGCGATCATCCTCGGGGACACGGCTGAGAAAGAGGCGCTGCTCGCCGTCGAGAAATTGCGCAAGCTCGTGGCAGATGTCCGCATGCCGGGAAGGATCCAGTCTCTGCCCCTTTCAGCTGGTCTGGCCGAGGCGGTGATGCGGTCCGCGTATGATCCCGTCGATGTCGTCACGGAAGTGATCAACCGTGCAGAACAAGCTTTGCACGACGCGCTCACGCAGGGCGCGGGCACCGTCCTGTCGCTGGCGCCGAACTTGGCATCGGCGGCTGTCGCTTAGCCGAGACGCTCCCCGATTTTCATATCGCATACGTGCGGCTAGCGTTCCCTTCTTGAGAGGGCTCGTGGTGGCTGGCGACGCACAGCCACTTTCCATTCATAAAAACCCGAAGTGTCGGTGAATCGCCCGTAGTGATCGAAGGGCCTTCCCCTTTGTAGAGTCCTTTGGCGTGATGGGTCCCGTGCAACGACCGCCGCGTTTTCATACAAGAAAATTCGCTCGTCGCTGTTGGTCACGAGAGTCGGCGCGTAGGCAGGGTCTTTGCTGTCGGCGAGGAATTGGGCCTTCGTCTGGAAGATGCCATCGTTGTCGGTACTGATGAAAGTGTCGGCCACCAACTCGTCCAGTGCTTTCGGAATCGTGATGCAACTGTGCCTGGTTCCAGGCGTTTTCCGAGGGCAATCAGCAGGCTCTCGTTGCCGTGCGATGAAGTGCTTTTTGCGCCGTGGCTAGACACAAACCGCAAGGCTGACTAAGCACATTATAGGAAGGGGTCTTGGTCATTCCGATGCCTCCTGAACGGACCAAGTTTCGTTCTCCAGCAGGGGAACGTTCTCAGGGTTCAATTACAAAACTCTAGCACCGAACGCCAACCGTGATTTCTGCAATCCATGTCTTTGTGAAGAGAGTGCAGCGTTAATCAGAACCATGATCCCAGCATCGCCATCCTGGTTTGATCGCGCTCGTGGCTCGCGGCTCGAAGCTCACCGCTCTTCTTTTTGTTACACTGACAGGTTTGGCTTCCTATATCTGGCCTCTTTCTAGAAGGACTCATGCTGAAACCGGGTGACATTGCAATTGTCAGCGGGCGCTCGTACGCCTATGGGGCGCTATTGCGGCAAACTCAAAGACTTTACGGCGCAGGAACTGGGCGCATTTGCGGCGCAAGGAGCGATTGACCGCTCGGGGATCGATCCGAAAGAGTTCGATCACGTTGTGTTCGGCAACGCGCAGCAGACTTCGGGCGACGCGCTGTATGGAGCGCGGCACGTCGGTTGCGTGCGGGATTGCCAATCGAAACGCCAGCGCTTACGGTAAATCGCCTGTGCGGGTCGGGCATGCAGGCGATCGTCAACGCCGCGCAGATGATCCAGACCGACGAAGCGAAGATGGTGCTAGCCGGCGGGATGGAAGCGATGTCGCAAGCGCCGTTCGTGATCCGCGGACGCGACGGATTCACGCTTGCGCCCGGCGGCAAGCTGGAAGACTCGCTGATGGTAGCGCTGCTCGACTGCTACTGCGGCCTCTACATGGCGAACACGGCGCGAGTTTACGGCGCGCAGCAGGGATCACGCGCCAGATGCAGGACGAGTTCGCGCTGCGCTCTGCAGCAGATGGCTGACGCGGCCTACAAAGAAGGACGGCTGCAAGAAGAGATCGTTCCGGTGCCGCTGAGAAATCACAAGCGCGAACCGAGCGGAGAGATGTTTACCGAGGACGATCACCGCCGTCCGCAGACCACGATGGAAGGACTAGCGAAACTACGTCCGGCATTCGGGCAGAGCGGGACGGTGACGGCAGGGCAATGCCAGCGGCATCGTCGACGGCGGTGCGGCCGTGGTCGTGATGTCGCTAGAGCATGGCACAGAAGCGCAACCTCAGTCCGCTGGGACGGATCGTGAACTGGGGAATTGCGGGCGTCGATCCCAAGCTGATGGGACGCGGGCCGGTGCCGGCCACTAAAACTCGCGCTTGCAGCGGGCAGGGCTGACTTTGGATTACATCGATCTGATCGAAGTGAACGAGGCCTTTGCGGCGCAGTATCTCGCGGTCGAGAAGGAACTGGGCCTCGATCGCAGCAAAGTCAACGTGAATGGCGGAGCGATCGCCTTGGGCCATCCGCTGGGCGCAACTGGGACGCGGCTGGTGATCACGCTGCTGTACGAATTGCGGCGGCGGAAGAAGAAGTATGGGCTGGCGACGGCGTGCATCGGCGGCGGGCAGGGGATTGCGATGGTGGTGGAAAGCTTTCAGTGATGCTGGTGAGAGCCAGGGGACCGCTTTACCTGACTGGGCTATGGTTTCGAGGATAGAGCCCAGGCTGGCTTGTCCCGAGCCTTCCAACTACAGCGAGCGATGCACAGTCTACGTTTGCCGCACATGTTGCACGCAGACTGGCTTCGAATGGTCCGATTTCGACAAACACATCGGAAGTAGATTTTCCAATCTCATGTACCCGGATCGGCAGGCGGTTGAACGTGAAGTGGCCGATAAATTGACGGATGAGAATTCGTTTCTTGATTTTTATTGTTCCGGTTGTAACGGAGTCGTTCGCGTCTATTACAGATATGAGCCGCCTGAGGGAGAGTTCATTCCGGAAGGCTCGAGTTAAAGACGGTCGTGGAGCGTACTCCTAGCAGCACAAAGCCGTGTTAATGGAAAAGGATTCATATGGAAATCAAAAAGTTGGTGTTCTAGGTTGTGGCCTCATGGGTTCCGGCATCGCGCAAGTCGCGGCGATGGCCGGCTTTGACGTCACGGTGCTCGAAGTCGAGCAGAAGTATCTCGACAAAGGGCTTTGCCGGAATCGAGAAGTCGCTGGCGAAGTTCGCCGAAAAAGGGCACGATCGCGAGCAGGAGACGCCTCAGGCAGTCCGGCGCGTCTCAAGGGCACGACCAATCGAAGCAGGATCTCGCCGATTGCGACATCGTCATCGAGGCCATCATAGAGAACGTCGAAGAGAAGAAGAAGATGTACGCGTCGCTCGACCCAATCGTGAAGAAAGACGCCATCTTTGCGTCGAACACTTCCTCGATCTCGGTGACCGAGCTTGCTGACGTCGGTGAAGCGGCCGGAGCGGTTTATCGGGCTGCACTTCTTCAATCCCGTCCCGCTGATGAAGCTGGTCGAGGTGGTGAAGACCATCGCCACGGCGCCCGACGTCTACGACGCGCCGCCTACGAGTTCGCGAAGAAACTTGGCAAGGTGCCGGTGCGGACCTCTGACAAGACCGGCTTCATCGTGAACCGGCTGCTGGTGCCCTATCTGCTCGACGCGATCCGCGCGTACGAAGAGGGCGTGGGGTCGATCGAAGACATCGACAATGCGATGAAGCTGGGCTGCGGATATCCGATGGGGCCGTTCACGCTGCTCGATTTCGTCGGACTCGACACGACCTACTACATCACGCACGTCATGTACGACGAGTTCAAAGAGCGCCGCTTTGCCTCGCCTCCGCTGCTCGAAGCGGTTGGTGATGGCGGGATGGTACTGGGAGGAAGTCCGGCCGCGGGTTCTATGATTATGCGGACCCGGCGAATCCGGTGGCAGGAAAGTTCTGAATCAGCAGTTTCGTACGAGAACACCTACCACGGAGACCACTGAGGCACGGAGAAGGGCATTTGGCCGCTTGCGAAGTTGCTTGATAAATACTCAGTGTCTCCTGTCTCCGTGGTAGGTTTTGATCTGCGATCAGCGTAGAAGTCTGCAGGAATCCTATGAACTTCGAAAACATTCTTCTCGAAAAGAAAAACTCCATTGCCTACGTCACCGTCAACCGCCCAAGGTGCTCAACGCACTCAACATGGCGACCATGGAAGAGTTGCGCGCCGCTTTCACTGAGATCAAGGACGACGCCGGAATCCGTGTCGCCATCCTGACCGGATCGGGTGAGAAGGCCTTCATTGCTGGCGCCGACATTGGCGAACTCGTCGAAGCACGATGCCGTCTCGGGCAAAGAGTACACGCATCGCGGGCAGTCGGTGCTCGATCTGATCGAGAGCTTGGGCAAGCCGGTGATCGCCTGCATCAACGGCTTCGCGCTGGGCGGAGGGTGCGAGATCGCCATGGCCTGCACCATGCGACTGCGCGAGTTCGAACGCGAAGCTTGGCCAGCCTGAGGTAAAACTGGGCATCATTCCCGGCTATGGCGGCACCGCAGCGGCTGCCGCGCCTGGTTGGCAGAGGGCATCGCCATGCAACTGGTGCTGACCGGAGAAATGATTTCCGCCGAGGAAGCGCATCGCATCGGGCTGGTGAACGAAGCCGTGGCGCCCGCCGAGCTTGATTCCGCGCGCCGAAGCGATCGCGCAGAAGATCATCGCCAACGCTCCGCTGGCGATCCAGTACGCGATGGAGGCAGTCAATCACGGGCTCGATCTGCCGCTGGCCGAGGGCTCTATCTGGAGGCGACTGCTGTTCGGCAGTCTGCTGCGCGACCGAAGACAAGAAAGAAGGCACGACCGCGTTTCTCGAGAAGCGCGCGGCGGCGTTTAAAGGAAAGTAGAGACAATTTAAAGTTTGTGATTTCTAGATTGCAGATTGGTCGAATGTCAGCGCGACGGCAAGAGCGTGAAAGATGATTTCGGCCAACTCCATCCGGCACCGTAAAATCTACAATCTGAAATCTACAATCTGAAATTTCCATGCTCAAAGTCTCTTCATATCGGACGCTACGTCACGAAGCCCGAAGACTTGCGCGCACTTACTACCTTTCTTTGAGGCGATCGGCTTCCAGCGCTTGGCAGAGACGGAGAAGCGATCTGCCGTGTTCTCGGCTCCGGTCGGGCTGTTGAGCGTGAACGCGCTGCCGTCGGAGTATCCGAAAGAAGTGTTGGATCACCTGAAAGATATCAACCGTTTGATCGTGCCTCGAGGTGAGCAGTCCCGACGACGTGTTTGCGAATCGCGCAAAAGCAGAAGCTGAAGGTGCTGATGGACTCGGCTTCTCCGAAAACAGGAGAGCGCAGTTTCTCGCTCGCTCTGCCCGGAGAAATCATTGTTACCGTGCACGGGCTGCCTGAAGAACTTCCGGCCGGCCGAGAAGGCGGCCTGCATGCCTCGGGTAGAAGGTTCGGCATCGTCGTGAGCCGCTTTAACGCATTCATCACGGAGCGGTTGTTGCAGGGTGCGCTCGATGGACTCCGCAGAACTGGAACTCGACGCGAAGATATCGAGATCGTGCGCGTTCCGGGCAGCTTCGAGATCCCGTCGGCCGCGCGCATGTTTGCCGAGAGCGGGAAGTTTGATGCCATCATTTGTATTGGCTGCCTGTTGCGTGGGGACACGGCGCACTACGACGTGATCGTGAACGAGTGTGCGCGGGGTATCGGGCAGTCGGCGCAGGAAACCGGCGTGCCGCATGCTTTTGGCGTGCTGACCTGCGATACGCTCGAACAAGCCATCGATCCGCGCCGGATTAAAGATGGGCAACAAGGGATTCGAGGCGGCTTTGACGGCGGTGGAGATGGCGGGTTTGAAGGCAGTCGTCATTCGCCAGTCATCCGTTGCTAGGAAAAACGTTGTCGCCCGTCGGGCGTCGAAAGCGAAGAACCCGGTCGTTGGCAGAGCCTCTCGCCGGCGGCCGTTGAGTCAAGTCCACGAAAAAGAGAAGCGGCAAATAGAAATCCCGCCAAAACTCCGATCTCTCGGGTGCAGCCATCCTGTAAACTGACCTTCAACTCTTCATAAAATGCTTGGATCTTCAATGAGACCGCTAACGACCGACGACTAGCGATTGACGACTGCTTTATGGGGACCCGAAGAAAATCTCGCGAGCTATGCCTGCAAATGCTGTTTCAGGCCGACATGGGCAAGCAGGTGCCCGACGCCGTCCGGAAAACGTTTTGGGCCGAGCGTAAAGAAGTTGGCGACGATGTGCGGGGTTTTGCCGACGACCTGTTTCGCACGGCGACCGATCGTACCGTCGATATCGACAAGCTGATCGAAGGCCACGCGGAACACTGGCGCATGGAACGCATGGCGGCGGTGGATCGCAATATTCTGCGCGGTGCGGTGGCGGAATTTCTCGGTTATCCGGATACGCCGCGGGCAGTTGTCGATCAACGAAGCCATCGAGATCGCGCGCAAGTTTTCTAGCCCGGAGTCAGTGCAGTTCATCAATGGCGTGCTCGATAGCGTGGGGCGGGATCTGGAAAAGGCGCGGCCGTAGCGGTCGCACTCTCTTCGAAAATCTTCTTCTTTCCTAGTCGCGCGCCTCTGCGCGAAAAGTGCAGAGGTCCTTCGCGGCGCTCGGGATGACAAGCCAGTCCAGTCCCACTCAGGCGAACTATGGCTGCACTGCCACGAGGTCTGGGTTGCAGGTTTGCGGGACGTTGCTGCAGAGGCTGTGATTTGTTGCTGTTGTTGCCGGTCGAAAATGTGATCTGTTCGAGGTCGCCTCCGGAGACGGTGCTGACCACGTGCAACGATCCGTCGTTGGCGCCGACATAGATCAGAGTGCCGTCGGGCGTGAGACTGGCATCTAGCGGCACGGGGTTCCCGGTGAGCGGGATGGCGGAGACTGCGTTCACTCCCAGATCAACCACGAAAACGCTTCCCAGGTTGCGGGCGAGAATGTAGGCACGCGAGTAGTCCAGGTGCGATCAATAGTTTCAGCGGTATGAAGGTGCCTTGTCCGAGGTTGACGAAGGTCGACCCCGTTGGAGTGGCCGTGAAGGGGCAAGTCGCAGTCGATGGACTGGTCAACGTCGCGGGAGCGCGGCGCTTGCACCTGCACATCAAAGACATCGATGCCCGGCGATTCCACGCCGATTGCGCGCACTCCGTCCGCGATGGCTCTAAACAGTGTGGGATGGCCTCCCGAAAATGCGGTTGCTTGTCCGTAGGTCGTATCGCAGGCGTTGCGCATGGTGACACCGCTCGGCCCAGCAAGATAGATAAGCGATCCGTTCACGTAAGACGAGACCGCCGTTTCAACCGCTGGCAGAGCTATGGTCTTCATCGCCTGCGAGGACGAATACACATACATCGTGCTGCCCGCGACCAGGAAGGCTTTCAACCCATCTGGAGAGAAGTCGGCTGCAGTGACGTCCAGGAAGCAGCAACGGCACGATGGTCGGGCTCGTAGTGCCCAGAAGACCCGTCACAATGTAGACCTGGTTGGGGACCGATTTGCGTGTCGGAAACGATGACCTTATCGCCATCGACCGAGACGGCCAGGACCTTGCCGGGAACGTCAGTCAGCTGCGTGATGGTACCCGCCGCGGCCGAGCTGCCCGCGCTGAACACGATGAGGCCGGCTGAACTAGCCCAGAAACGCCTTCAGGGCCGCGGCTTTCCGCCCACTTGTCGTCCCAGGTAAAGGGGAGAAGATGAGCGAGTTGGGAGAACTGGGGAGGGTCGTGCTCGAAGCCCGGAGCATTGGTCTTGATGTCCACTGGAAACAGGAAGGGCTGGCACCCGCTGATGGGCCCTGTAGGGCCGCTGTCACACTGACTCGTCGTGACGTACACCGTCCCGGCACCGGCCGGCGTGCCGGTGATCAGTCCCACGATCGGGTTGCCGACGTAGTTGCCGAGCGACGGCGTCGTGGAGGAGTACACGGGTTGAACCGGCTGAACTCCGACATTGCAAGAGGGCGGCAGGCATTCAGCGGTAATGCTGACTCCGCCCGTAGCCTTGGTCGTAACCGAGGCAGTGCCACTCGCCGTGCCACTTCCGCCAGACGACGGTGGCGTTGGCACCGGACGATGAGAAGTAGGTGAGGGTGGGAACGGGATTCTTTGAGTTCGTTGCCAAGTCGGTCGGTGACCGTCGGCGTAAGCGTGACGCCGGTAGTGTTATTGGCGACCGCGAACGACGTGTTGGTTGCGGCGTTTCCCACCTGCAGGTTCGACCGATTGCACCAGGTGCAGAGTCTCGAATTGCCGTGGGCTGACCGGTAACTCCCGCGATGCTGGCGAAAGATCTGGGTAAGCCCCGGGGCTGCCGCCGTAAAGCGCGCTTGCGTGATCTGCTTGCCGTTGTTGTTATTGAGGGCCGGGTCTGAGATGTTCAACTTGGCCACAGCATTGTTGGTCTGCGAAAAGGTGAACGATCCAACCGTGTTCGTGATGTCGATCTGTGTTCCGCCAGTCACGCGGAAGGCCTGCGCTTGAAAGTCAAGAAAGTTTTGGATTCCGGGTCCCTGAGCCAGGCGTGATGCAGTCAGGCTGCGGGATGGGCGGATTGATCAGGGTAACCTTGATCAGATCCACGTGCTCGTGGACATAGACCGTCACCGGCGTGCTGGTCACACCGTTCGCGGTGGCCGTGACCTGAGTCACACCGGCTCCTTGTGGCGCGCAAATCCGGCCGAACGTGTCCCACTTTCCGGCGCAGGCCAGCCACCGGCCGATGGCACGAAGCTCAAAACGCTGGGGTTGCTCGAAGTGAAGACGACCGGGGTGGTCGATGGCGGAATGAGGATGGCCGAAAACAACAGGGTGGCGCCCAAATCGAGGCTGCCGGTCGGTGGGCGTTAGGTTAATGGCGGTGGGAGTCGGCGTAACCGAGGTTCCTGACGGAGTTGCTGCCTCCGCAGCCATTCAGGCTGGCAAAAACAAAGAACTATGAAAAAGGCCGCAAGAATCCGAGAGACAAACCTGACGCATGCATCCTCCCCGCCGGGGCGAGCTGCGAGCCTTCCGGCGAGTCCGCGTATCTTCTGGAAAACGCCTTCAGTGTAGAGGCGGGCCCGTTTTTGAGCAAAGGGCTGCCCTTCATTCCTGCGCCTGCTTTCAGATGCGAGCTATAGTGTTGACGATGTTCGCGGACGCTTGTTATATTTAAAAGGTTCCGCGAGTTAATTCTGGCTTGCCTGGAAGCGGGTGGGTTCACACGCCGCGTGTTTTATGCGTGCGGCGCCTCCGAAGAGCGGCTGAGTTTTGGAAACAACATGCTTTGGATCTGACGATCTCGAGAGCTTCCTCGCTGAAATGGCTTCGCGCTCACTTCTCGCCCGTCGAGAGGCTATGCGAGGCAAGGCTTGACGAAACGGAGCACCTCCGAAGTTGGGCTTGGTGCCACCGTCGTCGGCATTAGTCTGATTGGGAAACCAAAATCTTCTTTCCGGTGACGTTGTGCCGGCGAGAAATATGGCTGGCGCTACGTTGTGTGCTGGTCAGACCCGGAAACGGGGAACAGCAGATGCATGGCAAGCTGTGCGCGTGCGCCGGATGTGTGCGCGCATGGACACCAGACGCTGCTGAAGGAGCAGCAAAGAGTGCCTACGTTCAATCAATTGGTGCGTTCCGGCCGGAAGAAGCCCCGTTACAAGACGGCGAGCCCGGCATTGCAGTCCTGCCCGCAGAAGCGCGGCGTTTGCACCCGCGTGTACACGCGAACGCCCAAGAAGCCGAACTCGGCGCTGCGCAAGGTCGCGCGCGTGCGGCTCACCAACGGGATCGAAGTGACGACGTACATTCCCGGCGTCGGCCACAACCTGCAGGAGCACTCGATCGTGCTGATCCGCGGGGGCCGCGTGAAGGATCTGCCGGGCGTGCGCTATCACGTGGTGCGCGGAACGCTGGACGCGATCGGGCGTCGCCGAGCCGCAAGCAGGGACGCTCGAAGTACGGAGCCAAGCGGCCGAAGAAAGCGTAAGGTAGTAGTCGTACGGCTTGCACCGCGTTCGCTGCCACTCAGGTGAACTGCGCAACGGCAGTCAGCTGAGAACCAGGAACTGAGAGCTGAGAACATGCCTCGTAAAGGACATATCGCAAAGCGCGACGGTTGACGCGGATCCGGTCTATCGGATCGGATCTGGTGACGAAGTTTGTCAACTCGATGATGTGGCAGGGCAAGAAGTCGACTGCCCAGGGCATCTTCTATAAGGCGCTCACGCAAGCTGCAGGCAAAGGGCGGCGACGAGGCCTTGAAGCTGTTCAAGAAGGCCGTCGAGAACGCCAAGCCGCTGCTCGAAGTGAAGACCCGCCGCGTGGGCGGCGCGAACTACCAGGTGCCCGATCGAAGTCGAATGCCGACCGCCGCACGTCGCTCGCGATCCGCTGGCTCGATCACGTACTCGCGCGGTCGTGGCGAAAAGGGCATGATCGACAAGTTGACGCAACGAATTGCTGGACGCCGCCAACGGCCGCGGCGCAGCGATCAAGAAGAAGGAAGACGTTCACCGCATGGCGGAAGCCAACAAGGCGTTCGCGCATTACCGGTGGTAGAAGATGCAGCGCTTGGTACTCTGGCTTCTGCAGCTAAGACGCGAGCGGCTTGGCAAACCAGAGCCAAAGCTAAAGCTGATTTTAGAGCCCCAGAAAGAGTAGAGAACGACCGTGGCACAGAACAGTCCCATTAGAGCGTTGCAGGAACATCGGCATCATGGCGCACATCGATGCCGGCAAGACCACTACGACGGAGCGCATCCTGTTCTATACGGGCAGCACGCACCGCATCGGAGAGGTCCACGAAGGCACTGCGACCATGGACTGGATGGAGCAGGAGCAGGAGCGCGGCATCACCATCACGTCCGCCGCGACCACCTGCACCTGGCGCGACATCCGCATCAACATTATTGATACGCCCGGCCACGTCGATTTCACGGCCGAGGTGGAGCGATCGCTGCGCGTGCTCGACGGCGCGGTCGCGGTGTTTGACGCCGGTGCACGGTGTGCAGCCGCAGTCGGAAAAAGTCTGGCGGCAGGCCGATAAATACGGCGTCCCGCGAATTTGCTTCATTAACAAGATCGACAAGATGGGTGCTGATTTCGAGCATGCCATCGATACCATCCGCAAGCGCCTCAACGCCAAGCCCGTCGCGATTCAGATTCCCATCGGACAGGAAGACAAGTTCAGAGGCGTGGTCGACCTGATCGAGATGAAGGCCATCGTCTGGAACGACGAGACCATGGGCGCGGAGTACGTGACGGAGAGCGATTCCCGCGGAGCTGCAGAAGAAGGCGGAAGCGTTCCACACGCAGCTGGTCGAAACGGTTGCCGAGAACGACGACGACATCCTGCACAAGTTCCTGGAAGGCGAAGACGATCTACCGCCGAGGAACTGCGGAGCGTCGCTGCGCAAGTCGACCATCGCGCTGAAGCTGTTCCCGGTCGTGCTGGGTACGGCGTTCAAGAACAAAGGCGTTCAGCCACTGCTCGATGCGGTGGTGGACTACCTGCCCTCCCCGCTCGATACGCCGGAGACGCAGGGCATCAATCCGGAAAACGGCGAGACACATCACGCGCAAAGCCGGATGACAAAGAGCCGTTCTCGGCACTGGCGTTCAAGATCATGGCCGACCCGTTCGTCGGCCAGTTGACGTTTATCCGCGTTTATTCCGGACAGCTCAAGTCGGGCGAGTCGGTGCTGAATGTCGCGCACGCAGAAGACTGAGCGCATTGGGCGCCTGCTGAAGATGCACGCCAACAAGCGCGAAGACATTCAGGAAATTCTGGCGGGCGACATCTGCGCGGCGGTCGGATTGAAGAACGTCAGCACCGGCGACACGATCTGCGACGAGCAGCATCCGATCACGCTCGAGTCGATCACGTTCGCGGTGCCGGTGATTTCGGTCGCGGTCGAGCCCAAGACCAAGGCCGACCAGGAAAAGATGGGCATGGCGCTGGGCAGGCTGGCGCAGGAAGATCCCACCTTCAAGGTTCACACCGATCCCGACAGCGCGACAGACCATCATCAGCGGCATGGGCGAGTTGCATCTGGAAATCATCGTCGACCGCATGATGCGCGAGTACAAGGTCGAAGCCAACGTCGGCAAGCCGCAGGTGGCGTATCGCGAGACCATCCGCAGGCATGCCGAAGCGGAAGGCAAGTACATCCGGCAGACCGGTGGCCGCGGTCAGTACGGTCACGCCAAGATTCGCCTCGAACCGCAACGAGCCGGGCAAGGGCTACGAGTTCGTCAACGACATCGTGGGCGGCGTCGGTGCCCAAGGAATACATCAAGCCGATCGATCAGGGCATTCGCGAAGCCATGGAAGGCGGCGTTCTCGCCGGCTATCCGATGGTCGACGTGAAGGCGACGCTTTACGACGGCAGCTATCACGACGTCGATTCGAACGAAATGGCATTCAAGATCGCCGGTTCGATGGCGTTCAAGGAAGCTGCGCGCAAGGCGAGTCCGGTGATCTCTGGAGCCGGTGATGGCGGTGGAAGTGGTGACGCCGGAAGATTATCGCCGGAGCGATCATGGGCGACCTGAGTTCGCGCCGCGGACGGATCGAAGGCATGGAGCATCGCGCCGGTTCGCAGGTGATCAAGGCGATCGTGCCGCTGGCGGAAATGTTCGGCTACGCGACCCACATGCGTTCGAGCACGCAGGGCCGCGCCGAGTACTCGATGCACTTCGCGCGCTATGAAGAAGCGCCGCGCTCGGTGGCGGAAGAAATTATTGCCAAGGTGCAGGGACACGGCGAAATAGGTTGAGTCATCGCGCGGTACCAGCGGGCAGACAGCCGCGCGATGACAGGACTTTGAGCCGGAAGCTACAAGCCAGAGCTAGAGGCTGAAAATGGCGAAGGAAAAATTTGAACGGAATAAGCCGCACTGCAACGTAGGGACGATTGGTCACATTGACCATGGCAAGACGACGTTGACGGCGGCCATCACGAAGGTGTTGTCAGAAGCACAACCCGAAGATCGTGTTCCGCTCGTTTGATTCGATCGACAACGCGCCGGAAGAGAAGGCGCGCGGCATCACGATTGCCACCGCGCACGTCGAGTACGAGACGGCGAACCGGCACTACGCGCACGTCGATTGCCCGGGCCACGCGGACTACATCAAGAACATGATCACGGGCGCGGCGCAGATGGATGGCGCGATCCTGGTGGTGGCGGCGACCGACGGTCCGATGCCGCAGACGCGCGAGCACGTGCTGCTGGCTCGCCAGGTGGGTGTGCCGTACATCGTGGTGGCGCTGAACAAGTGCGATGCGGTGGATGATCCCGAGTTGCTCGACCTGGTTGAACTCGAAGTGCGCGAGCTGCTGAAGACGCTACCAGTTTCCGGGCGACGATGTGCCGGTGGTCCGGCTGTCGGCGCTGGGCGCACTGAACGGCGAAGAGAAGTGGGAAAAGCAGATTGACGCGCTGATGGAAGCGGTGGACAAGAGCGTGCCGCAGCCGGCGCGCGAGCTGGACAAGCCGTTCCTGATGCCGATCGAAGACATCTTCTCGATTCAGGGCCGCGGCACGGTGGTTACGGGCCGTATCGAGCGTGGCAAGGTGAAGGTGGGCGAGGAAGTCGGAAATTGTCGGCTTCCGCGACACCCGCAAGACGGTGGTGACGGGCGTCGAAATGTTCAAGAAGCAGCTGGACGAAGGCATGGCGGGCGACAACGCCGGGCTGCTGCTGCGCGGCATCGGCAAAGAAGACGTGGAGCGCGGGATGGTGCTGGCGAAGGGCGGATCGATCACGCCGCACACGAAGTTCAAGGCGGAGGTGTACATCCTGACGAAGGAAGAGGGCGGACGACATACGCCGTTCTTCAAGGGATACCGTCCGCAGTTCTATCTGCGAACGACGGACGTGACGGGAGTGGCGGAGTTGCCGGCGGGCACGGAGATGGTGATGCCGGGAGACAACGTGAGCCTGGTGATTGAGCTGATCACGCCGGTGGCGATGGAGAAGGGCTTGCGGTTCGCGATCCGCGAAGGCGGCCACACGGTAGGCGCTGGCACGATTGCGGAGATTGTTACGTAGGTCGAAGTGAGGGACGGATTCGGACGTGCAGCGGGCAAAGCGGCTTGCAGCGTCGCTGCCGGCCAGATCTTTCTTCCCGGAAGGCCGGGAGGGGCAGAGAGTGACATTGTGATTGGAAAAGAAAGAATTCGCATTCGGTTGAAAGCTTACGACTATCGCATCCTCGATCAGTCGACGGGCGAGATTGTGCGAAACGGCGCAACGGACGGGCGCGCAGATTGCCGGCCCGATTCCACTGCCCACGATGAAGAACAAGTATTGCGTGCTGCGTTCGCCGCACGTGGACAAGAAGTCGCGCGGAGCAGTTTGAGATCCGCACACACAAGCGTCTGCTCGATATTCTCGAGCCGACGCAGCAGACGGTGGACGCGCTGATGAAGCTCGATCTGCCGGCGGGCGTGGATGTCGAGATCAAGGCGTTCGGGAAGGAACATAAATAGCTCGTCAGTGCCGGTCAGCCGTCAGCCGTCAGGAAAGCGGCTGAGCTTTGAAGGCACGAGCAGCCCCAGCCAATAGCCGTCGCAGAATAGCGACGAGCCACGCTGGGAACGGAGAAGGAAATGGCAAAGGTAGCAGGCATTCTCGGAAAGAAAGTCGGCATGACGCAGCTCTTCGATTCGAAGGGCGATGTGCGGCCGGCGACCGTTCTGCAGGCGGGTCCGTGCGTGATTACGCAGCACAAGACCAGCGACCAAAGACGGCTACGAAGCCGGCGCAGATCGGCCTGGTCGAGTTCGTGAAAGCGAAGCGGCTGACCAAGCCGATGCAGCGGACACTTTGCGCAAGCACAACCTGCCTCCGGTGAAGTTCATGCGCGAGGTTCCGGTCGAAGTCGGAAGAGAAGGCAGCGGCGAGATCGACGAGTGCCGTGAAAGTCGGCGACCGCGTGCTGGTGGACATTTTCGAGGACGAAAAGTTTGTGGACATCGTCGGCATCAGCAAGGGCCGCGGGTTTCCAGGGTGTCGTGAAGCGGCATCATTTTCGCGGGTGGTCCGAAGTCGCACGGTTCGATGTTTCAGATCACGGGTTCGATCGGCTCGTCGGCGTTTCCGTCGCGCGTGTTCAAAGGCATGCGAATGTCGGGACACATGGGGAACGCGCGCGTCACGACGCGCAACCTGCGCATTCTGGGCGTGGACAAAGACGAGAACCTGCTGGTGGTCGAAGGCAGCGTGCCGGGTCGCGAACGGCGGATACATCGTGATCATGCAAAGCGAAGAAAGCCGCCGCGAGAGCGGCGCGGATTCGCGGGTTCGGCGACGGTCGATCCGTTGAAGGCAGCGAAGCGAGCGGCGAAGAAGGCGTAGAGCCAGTGGCAGATCAGAGCTAGCTGGCGAGGAGCGCCAACGCTCAGCAAAGCAAGAAGTTATGGCATCGATTGATATCTACAACCTGAGCGGGGCGAAGGTCGGGACGATGGATCTGGCCGATGAAGTTTTCGGCGCGGTCAACGAAGACCTGCTGTGGGAGGCGATCAAGCATTACCGCGCCTGCCAGCGTGCGGGCACGCATGCGACCAAGAACCGCTGGCGCGTTTCGGGATCGGGCAAGAAGCTGTGGAAACAGAAGGGCACCGGGCGGGCGCGTATCGGATCGATCCGGTCGCCGCTCTGGCGTCACGGCGGCACAGTGCATGGACCGCAGCCGCGTTCCTACGACTACGCCTTTCCCGAGAAGAAGCTGCTGGGCGCGTTGCGTTCGGCGCTCGCCGCCAAGTTTGCCGACGGCAAGCTGATGGTGGTGAAGTCGTTTGACGTGAAAGAGAACCGAAGACCAAGCTCTTCCGCGAGTCGCTCGACAAGCTGAAAGTCGATAGGCACGACGCTGCTGGTGGAAGTTTCGCGGCACGGAGAATCGCAATCTCGAACTCAGTTCGCGCAATATTGATGGACTCGAACTGGTGCGGGGCAATGAAGTTCATCCGTATCACCTGATGCGTTACAGCCAGGTGGTATTTGCGCAGCCGGCGCTCGAGAAGTTGCAGGATTCGCTGCGGAAGTCCTCTTCGCGGCGCGCAGCACGAAGCAGAAGCGGCGAAGGCCGAGAAGAAGCCGGCGCGCGCGCAGCGCAGAACGCGGAAAGCGAAAGCGGCGGAGGTGGCGTGATGAAATCCGCTTATCAGATTATCCGGCCGTCCGGTGATCACGGAAAAGGGCCTCGGCATTAAAGAAAACGCAGAACACGCTGGTGTTCCAGGTGGCGCCGCAGGCGCACCAAGACCGAAATCAAGGAAGCGGTGCAAGCCGATTTTCAAAGTGAAAGTGTTGTCGGTGCGCACCGCGAACTATCCGGGGAAAGAACGGCGGCGCGGAAAGTTTCGCCGGCTACCGTCCGGATTGGAAGAAGGCATACGTGCGCTCTGAAGGCCGGCGAGAAGATGCCGGAGTACGCGCAGAACCTGTAGCAAGTCGTCGTGAGTCAGTCGTCAGCTGGCAGAGTGACAGCGACGGCGACAAGCGTGAACGACTGAAGAGCTGACAGCTAGCGAGCTGAATTATGGCAATCAAGACTTACAGACCGAGAACGCAGACGCTGCGCTACCGCACGACGCTGTCACGACCGACGACATTACGTCGAAGAAGCCGCACAAGCCGCTGGTCGAGGGCAAGTTGCGGACGGGCGGGCGGCGCAACTCCGGCGACATCACCATGCGGTTCCGGGGCGGCGGGAACAAGCGCTTGCTGCGCACTGATCGATTTCAAGCGCGACAAGCACGGCATTCCGGCGACCGTGGTCACGATCGAATACGATCCCGGCCGCTCGGCGCGCATTGCGCTGCTGAGCTACGCGGACGGCGAGAAGCGTTACATCGTGCAGCCCGATGGGCTGAAGGTCGGACAGAAGATCGTCAGCGGTCCCGATGCCGACATTCTGGTTGGGCAACGCATTGCCGCTGCGGAACATTCCGCCCGGCACGACCGTTCACAACATCGAGTTGAAGCCCGGCAAGGGCGCGCAGATGGTGCGCTCGGCGGGCGGTTCGGCGCAGCTGGTCGCGAAAGAAGGCGACTACGCGCTCGTGAAGTTGCCTTCGGGCGAGACCCGCAAAGTGCTGCAGGATTGCCTGGCGACGATCGGACAGGTTGGGAACTCGGATCACGAGAACGTCACCTGGGGCAAGGCTGGACGTACGCGCTGGGTGGGAAAGCGTCCGCATAACCGCGGCGTTTCCGATGAACCCGGTCGACCACCCGCACGGCGGCGGTGAAGGCAAGACTTCGGGCGGACGCCATCCGGTGACACCGTGGGGTCAGCCGACGCGCGGCTTCAAGACGCGCAACAACAAGCGGACGGATGCATTCATCGTGAGCCGCCGGAAGAAGAGTTAGAGACGTGACGCCTCAGCCAGGATGAGCTGAGAGCTGACGAAGCTGAGAGCTGAATTTATGGCACGTTCGACAAAAAAGGGCCGTTCGTGGATGCACACCTGGCCACGCAGAATCGAAGGCATGAACGCGCGCAACGAGAAGAAGGTGCTGCGCACGTGGTCGCGGCGTTCGACCATCACGCCGGAGATGGTGGGACACACCATCGCGGTGCACAACGGGAGGAAGTTCATCCCGGTGTACGTGACCGAGAACATGGTGGGACACAAGCTGGGCGAGTTCAGCTTCACCCGCCAGTTCAAGGGACACTCGATGAGGGCGGCCACCGAAGTGGCGGCAAAGCCGGCAGGGTGCCCGGGCGGTCCGGGAGCAATTACTCCGTCCGCACCGGCGGCGCCGAGGCGTAAAGCAGCTGCGAGCCACGAGCTTAGGGCATAACAGCTGAGAGCTGAGCAGCTGAAGAGACTATGGAATTTCGAGCGGAAGCACGGTTCATGCGCGTCTCGCCGCAGAAGGCGCGGCTGGTGCTGGAATCTGATCAGGGCCGGCGCGTGGAAGAGGCGCGCAACACGCTGCTGTTTACCAAGAAGCGCGTGGCGGCCACGGTGGGCAAGCTGCTGCAGTCGGCGATCGACAATGCCAACTTTCTGAGCACGGAAAAGGGCTGGATGTCGATCTCGACAATTTGTACGTGAAGCATGCGGTGGCGAACGACGGGCCGCGGATGAAGCGGATCCGTCCGGCGCCGATGGGACGCGCGTTTCGGTTTGTGCGGACGAATCGCGCATCTGGAAATCGTGCTGGCGGAGCGCAAACAGGAACGGCGCCCCGGTTGCGACCGTGGTCGGCGACGAAGACGTCAGGCGCGAAGAAGGCGGCTCCGGCGAAGAGGCGAGAGCGAAGGCCAAGGCAAAAGCGCCGGCAAGAAGAAAGCCGGTTGGCAAAGAAGGCGACCGCGAAGAAGTAAGTCGTTGGTCGTCAGTCGATGGTCGTTCGCGTCACTTAGGTGCTGCGAACAGGAGATACGATGGGACAAAAGTACATCCTTATGGATTCCGGCTGGGCTACACGAAGCCGTGGAAATCGCGCTGGTTTGCCGAGCGGGACTACGACAAGCAGCTGCTCGAAGACGTCAAGCTGAAGGCCGAGCTGAAAGAGAAGCTCAAGTCGGCGGGCGTCAGCTCGATTGAAATCGAGCGTCCGGGCAACAAGCTGCGGATCATGATCAAGACCGCGCGTCCGGGCATCATCATCGGACGCAAGGGCGCCGAAATCGACAAGCTCAAGGCCGAAGTCCAGAAACGCATGGCGGGCCGCGAGGTGTTCATCGACATTCTGGAAGTGCACAAGCCGGAACTCGATGCGCAGCTGGTGTCGGAGTCGATCGCGCTGCAACTCGAAAAGCGCGTGGGCTTCCGGCGTGCGATGCGGAAGTCGGTAGACTCGGCGCTGCGCTTCGGCTGCAAAGGAATCAAGGTGCGCGTGAGCGGACGGTTGAATGGCAATGAAATCGCGCGCTCCGAGTGGTATCTGCAGGGACGTTTGCCGTTGCACACGCTGCGCGCCGACATCGAGTACGGCTTCACGGAAGCGCGTACCACCTACGGCGTGATTGGCGTGAAGTGCTGGATTTATAAAGGCGAGATTCTGCCGGCGAAGAAGCGCGAAGCGACTCCGGCACGCGAGACTACCGGCGCGTTCTGAGAATCGATGGGTAGAGACGCGGCTTGCCGCGTCTGACGAAGCGTGAGCAGGCGAACTACGTCTCGACAGGGAAGCTGATTTATGTTGATGCCGAAGAAAGTTAAGTACCGCAAGCAGCAGCGCGGGCGCATGACGGGGCAAGGCCTGGCGCGGCTCAGAGCTGGCGTTCGGCCAGTATGGGCTGAAGGTGCTGGAGCCGGGCTGGATTACCGACCGGCAGATCGAAGCCGAGCCGCGTGGCGATGACGCGTTTCGTCAAGCGCGGCGGCAAGATCTGGATCCGTCTGTTTCCGGACAAGCCGGTAACCAAGAAGCCTGCCGAAACCCGTATGGGCAAGGGCAAGGGCGCGCCTGATCACTGGGTCGCGGTGGTGCGTCCAGGGAAGATTTTGTTTGAGATGGAAGGCGTATCGATCACGGACGCGAAAGAAGCAATGCGGCTGGCGTCACACAAGCTGCCGTTGCGGACAACGTTTGTGAAGCGCGAAGTGCTGTAGAGATAGAAGTACAGAAGTCAGATTGCAGAAGTGAAGAGCGAGTCGTTGCAGCTTCTTCCTGAGACCTGACACCTGAAGACCTGAGACCTGACTTATGAAAGCTGACAAGGTTCGTGATTTGACGGATGTGGAGCTCAAGCACCAGGAGCGGGATTTGTCCGATCAGCTGTTCAAGCTGAAGTTCCAGATGAATATGGGACAGACGGGGAGCTTGAAGAAGATCCGCGGGCTGCGCCGGGACATCGCGCGCGTGAAACCATCCTGCGCGAGCAGGAATTGGGCGCCCGCAAGACGGAGAAAAAGTAATGGCGGAAACGCACAGGCCAGACGCGAAGAACGCAGCGGCCGCAAAGCAGCTGATCGGCGACAGTGGTCTCGAACAAGATGCAGAAGACGATTGTGGTCGAAGTGACGCGCAAGAAAGCGCATCCGATGTACGAGCGCGTGATTGCGATCCGCAAAAAGTTTTACGCACATGACGAGAAGAACGAGACGCACATCGGCGACGTGGTGCGGATCGAGGAATCGCGTCCGCTTGTCGCAGCCTGAAGCGGTGGACGTTGAAAGATATCGTACGGAAGACGGCGCTGGTGCCGGAAGTTGCAGCCGACGTCGATATCGTGGCGGGTCAGTAAGGGCGAAGGGAGAGAACGAACATGGCCGTAATGATGAGATCCATGCTCGAGGTCGCCGATAATTCAGGCGCCCGCAAGTTGCAGATGATCCTGCCCCTGGGCGGCTCGACCGGACTGCGCGCCGGGTTGGGCGACGTGATCACCGCCAGCGTGAAAGAAGCTTCGCCGGACGGCCAGGTGCAGAAGGGCAAAGTGGTGAAGGCGGTGCATCGTGCGGACGCGGAAAGAGCATCGGCGGCGGGATGGGACGTATATCCGCTTCGATTCAGAACGCGGCCGTGCTGATCAACGACGCCGGCGAGCCGGTGGGCACGCGCGTATTCGGTCCGGTAGCGCGCGAGCTGCGCGAGAAGAAGTTCTTGAAGATTGTTTCGCTGGCGCCGGAAGTGCTTTAGGCGCAGGTGCTCAGGTCTGCAGGGTCAGGTCTTCAGGAAGGGCGAGACCTGAGCGGAGAGAAAGGTTTAGAAATGGGAACTGCAACAACGAAGATTCACACGCGAGTGGATATCCGCCGGAACGACACCGTCAAAGTCATGACCGGGCCGCGATACGGGCAAGGAAGGGCGCGTCCTGCGCGTGTTTCCCGACGATGCCAAGGTGCTGGTCGAGCATGTGATGACGGTGAAAAAGCACGTGCGGCCGAATCCGCAGCGCAATATCAAGGGCGGCATCGCCGAGCAGGAGCGGCCGGATTTCGATTTCGAACGTGGCCCTGGTATGTGCGACCTGCGGTCCAGTGCGCGATCGGACACGAAGTGCGCGGCGATCGCAAAGTGCGAGTTTGCAAGAAGTGCGGGACGACGCTGGACAAATAGCTTTGGTCAACTGCTGGCGAACGTTTGAAGTGCTCACGAACCGGGATACGTTGGATCGTTAGGAGCTAAAAGCTAAGCAGCCAGTGGCTGGTCCGAAACCGTGAGAGAAGGCAGCAACGAACAATGGCGAAAGAAGAACAACAGAAAAAGGGCAAGCCGGGCAAGAGCGCGCAGCCGGAAGAGCCGAAGGCGGGGCCGGAAGCGCCGCGGCATTCGGCGAAAAGAGCGTCCGCGGTTGCGAGTGCGGTTTGAAAGGAACTGGCTCCGACGCTGATGAAAGGAACTCGACCTCAAGAATCCGGCGGCGGTTCCGCGGCTGAACAAGATTGTCGTCAATATGGGCGTGGGCGAGGCGACGCAGAACGCGAAGATTCTCGATCCGGCCGTGAACGAACTGGGACAGATTACCGGCCAGAAGCCGGTCGTAACGCGGGCGCGGAAGTCGATTGCGGCGTTCAAGGTACGCGAGGGCATGCCGATCGGGGCGATGGTCACGCTGCGTGGCGACCGGATGTACGAGTTTTTCGACCGCCTCGGTGAGCATCGTGCTGCCGCGCGTGCGCGACTTCCGCGGCGTCTCGACCAAGTCGTTCGACGGGCGCGGCAATTACACGCTCGGGTCTGCACGATCAGCTGATCTTTCCGGAGATTGACTACGCGAAAGGTCGACAAGCTGAAGGGCATGAACGTCACCATTGTGACCACCGCGCGGACCGACGATCAGAGCCGGGCGTTGTTGAAGCATCTGGGAATGCCGTTTAGAGCATGAGAGCGTCAGAGGTCTCAGAGGTCAGATTGCAGAGGCTAACAGCTAGGAGCTAAGTTTGGCAACTACAGCAAAGCGAGTGAAGGACGCGAGAAAGCCGAAGTTTTCGTCACGCAAGCACAACCGCTGCAAGATTTGCGGACGTCCGCGGGCCTATCTGCGGAAGTTTGGCCTGTGCCGTCTGTGTTTCCGGCAGCTGGCGCTGCGCGGCGAGATTCCCGGCGTTTCGAAGTCGTCCTGGTAGAATCAGTCGAAAGCCGTTGTTCGATAGTCGTTCGCAAAGCGACCATTGATCGACGACGACTAGCGACGAATGACCGACAGTAAGCTGCTGCAGGTTCTCCGCTGGACGCGGAGCGAACGGGCGGCTCGAGGAGAAGCAGAAGATGAGGTTGACCGATCCGGTCGCAGACATGCTGGCGCGCATCCGCAACGCGATCCGCGCGCGGCACCAGAAGGTGGATATTCCGGCTTCGAAGCTGAAGACGGAAATTGCCCGCATCTTGAAAGAAGAAGGCTTCATTGCCAACTTCAAGCCGCACGGAAGAAGAGGGCCATAAGGTCCTGCGCGTCTACTTGAAGTACGGCAACAACAACGAAGCAGTGATCTCGAACCTGGCGCGCGTGTCGCGTCCGGGCTGCCGGGTGTACGTGCGGCGCACCGAGATTCCGCGCGTGCTGGGCGGGCTCGGGATCAACATCCTGACCACGCCGAAGGGCGTGATGACCGGACGCCAGGCGCGCAAGCAGGGCTGGGCGGCGAGTTGTTGTGCGAAATCTGGTAGAAAGCAGCTGCTAGCTGCTAGCCACTAGCATAGCTAGCCAGAAGCTAGAAGCTAAGAGCTGATGCTTATGTCAGGCGAATTGGCAAAAAGCCGATTGCGATCCCGAAGGGCGTGACGGTCACGGTTGACGGCAACACGGTGCAGGTCCAGGGGCCGAAAGGCAAGCTGGACACACCGCTTCCCGTCCGGCATCAAGATTGAGCAGAAGGATGGCAACCTGCTCGCGGTCCGCGAGAACGATTCGCAGGCCGCCATTCACGGACTGGCGCGGGCGCTGGTGAACAACGCCGTGCGAAGGCGTCACCAAGGGCTGGACTCGCGAACTGGAAATCGTCGGCATCGGCTATCGCGCGGAGATGAAGGGCAAGGGCATGGTGGTATTCAGCCTCGGCTATTCGCATCCGATCGAGTATCCGCTGCCCACGGGCGTGGATTGCGCGGTCGATCCGAAGCAGACGCGCTTGTCGCTTGACCGGCATCGACCGTCAGAAGGTCGGACAGGTCGCGGCTGAGATGCGAAGCTTGCGTCCGCCGGATCCTTACAAGAACAAGGGCGTCCGCTATGCTGGCGAGCGCTTGAAGAAGAAGGTTGGAAAGACAGGCGCGAAGTAGCCTAGCGCAGTCAGCTCGTAGCTAAGTATCTGAGCTGAAAGGTTTACTGGACGGCTGATAGCTGACATAGCTGAGGGCTTGACAGCAAATGCTGACAAGAACATCGAAAAAACGCTACGCCGGCAGCGGTGCATGATCGCATTCGCAAGAAGGTTGTAGGCACGCCGGAGCGTCCGCGGCTGAATGTGTACCGCTCGCTGAACCACATTTATGCGCAGGTGATCGACGACCTCAAGGGCGAGACGATTGCGGCAGCGTCCACGGCCGAGGGCAAGAAGAGCGACCGGACGACCGGCGGCAACGTGGCGTCGGCCAAGAGCGTCGGGAAGACGATTGCGGAGCGTGCCAAAGCAAAGGGAATCACGCAGGTGGTGTTCGACCGCGGCGGGTACCTCTATCACGGACGCATCAAGGCGCTGGCGGATGCGGCGCGCGAAGCGGACTGAAGTTCTAAGAAGCAGGTGTCAGGTCTCGGGTCTCAGGAAACCCTGAAGTCGGCGAGTAACTGGCAACCTCAAACGACGAAGAGAGTTGCGAGATTGCATGCCAACTGTTAATGAAAAAGCTCGATGCAGGTTCATTTCAGCTGAAAGACCAGGTGGTTTCGATCAACCGCGTGACCAAGGTCGTCGAAGGGCGGCAAGAACCTTGTCGTTCGCGGCGCTGGTCGTGGTCGGCGATCCGTCGGCGGCGGTCGTCGGATACGGTTCCGGCAAGGCGAAAGAAGTGCCGCAGGCGATCCGCAAAGGGATCGAATCGGCGAAGAAGAACCTGATGAGGATGAACCTCGACCCAGACCACCATTCCGCACATTTCGCTGGGACGCTTCGGCTCCGGACAGGTGCTGCTGAAGCCGGCGCCCGGAAGGAACGGGCGTGATCGCGGGCGGCGCGGTGCGCGCGGTGATGACCTCGGCGGGCATTCAGAACGTGCTGACCAAGTCGATCGGCACCACCAATCCGCATAACGTGATCAAGGCGACGTTCGACGCGCTGAAGAAGCTGAAGAATAAGGAAGACGTGGCAGCACTGCGCGGCAAGACGTCGCAGGAATTGTAAGCTCTGAGCCATCAGCTCTAGCAGTGACATTAGCCAGATGGCTGAGCAGCCAAGGGCAAGGTAATGACAATGGTTGCGGAAACGACATCGAAAGACAGCGAGCGGCAAACTCACATCAAGTGGGTGCGATCGGCGATCTGTACTCCGGTGAAGCACAAACTGGTGGTCAAAGGACTGGGCTTCACCCGGCTGAACCAGGTGATTGAGCGGCCCGACAACTGCAGCGATCCGCGGCATGGTGAAGAAGGTGCCGCATCTGGTCGAGATTGTGAAGTAAGTTCGGGTCAGTTCAGATCGGCAAGCACTCAGTGACTATGGACTGCGAAACCTGACTTTGAAATGAGATCATCATGAATTTATCGACAATACGAGCACCGAGAAAAGCGTCGGAAAAGCGCAAGCGCGTAGGGCGCGGCATGGGATCCGGGCATGGGCAAGACCTCGACGCGCGGCCACAAGGGCCAGCGCTCGCGCAGCGGTTCGCGCATGATGCGTGGCTTTGAAGGCGGCCAGATGCCGCTGCACCGGCCGCATTCCGAAGCGCGGCTTCACCAACATTTTCCGCGAGGAATACGCGGTCGTGAATCTGGACAGCGCTGGACGCGGTTGGGCGAGACGACGATCACTCCCTGACGTGCTGCGCAAGGCCGGAGTCGTACGCACCAAGCACGCCGGTCAAGATTCTCGGCGACGGCGAGCTGAAGAGCGCCATGACCGTGCAGGCGCACAAGTTTTCCAAGTCGGCGCAGGAAAAGATCACCAAGGCGGGCGGCAAGTTCGAGGTCTTGCAGTAATGTTCGAGAAGCTGGCCAACATCTTTCGCATTCCCGACCTGCGTAAGCGCATTCTGTTCACGCTGGGCATGCTGGCGGTGTACCGGCTGGGCGGCGCACATTCCGACTCCGGGCATCAACGCCGACAGACTTGCGCAGTTCTTTGAACAGAACCGGGGCAGCGTTCCTCGGCTTCGTCGACCTGTTCTCGGGCGGCCAGTTGCGCCGGCTGACGATCTTCGCCCTCGGCATCATGCCGTACATCACGGCGTCGATCATCTCTGCAGTTGCTGACGGTGGTCTACGAACCGCTGGCGAAACTGCAGAAGGAAGGCGAACTCGGCCGCAAGAAGATCACGCAGTGGACGCGCTATCTGACGGTCATCCTCAGCGCGCGTGCAGTCGTTCGGCATTGCCATCAGCCTGACAGGCATGCAGGCAGGACTTCGTGCTCAACCCGGGTCCGGCTTCGTCCTGATGACCATGCTGACCCTGACCACCGGGCACGCGCGTTCATCATGTGGCTGGGCGAGCAGATCACCGAGCGCGGCGTGGGCAACGGCATGTCGCTGCTCGATCTTCGCCGGCATCGTGGTCGGCCTGCCGCGCGGCGTTGCGCGACCTTTACGACAAGGTCAAGCACCAACGCCTGGGGCGCGTTCACGTCCAGTCGCGATCGTGATGCTGCTGGCCGTGATGATCGCGGTGGTGGCCTTCATCGTGTACGTCGAACGCAGCGAGCGCCGCATTCCGGTGCAGTACGCCAAGCGCGTCGTCGGACGCAAGGTGATGGGCGGACAGTCCACCCACCTGCCGCTGCGCGTGAACGCGGGCGGCGTGATGCCGGTGATCTTCGCGTCATCGATTCTTGACGCTGCCGCAGACCGATCGGCTACGGATTGCAAGACAATCGCTGCTTTGGCACCGATGATCGAGGCGCTGCGGCTGGGGCGAGCCGCTCTATACGTTCGCTCTACGCGGTCGGAATCATCTTCTTTGCTACTTCTACGTGTCGATCGTCTTCAACCCGAACGAGGTTGCCGACAACATGCGGAAGTATGGCGGGTTTATCCCGGCATTCGGCCGGGCAAACGCACTGCCGACTACATCAACGAAGTCCTCACCCGCATCACGCTGGTGGGCGCGCTGTATCTTGATCATCATCTCGTTCATTCCGGAGTGGATGATCACCGGGATTCATCTGAACCACCTGCCTGGCTGGCTGGGGGCGGCTTCTTTGAAAAGCTGCCGACCTGGATGACTCAACGGACTTGGGCGTGAACTTCTATTTTGGCGGCACTTCGCTGCTGATCGTGGTCGGCGTTGCCATGGACACCGTCACGCAGATCGAGGCGCAGCTGATCATGCGCCACTACGACGGGTTCACGCCGACGCAGTGGCCGCATCACGGGCGCCGTCGGACGTTGGTAGACTGGAGGCCGGCCAGCGGAGCCGTTCGCAAGATATTCAGTGAAGCGCGGGAGTCGCGGTCGCTCCGGCGAAAAGAAATACGAAGAGAGGTGGCCATCTCGAATGGCCAACGAAACCGCGCGCAACGATCGGACCCGTGATCCTGTTGGGACCTCCGGGAGCTGGCAAGGGAACACAGGCCAAGCGGATCGTAGCAGCACTACGACATTCCGCAGATCTCCACCGGAGACATTTTGCGGGAGAACGTGAAGCCGCGGGACGCACCTCTGGGTCTGCAAGCCAAGGCCATTGATGGAGCGCGGGCGAGCTGGTCCCGACGAGCTGGTGTATGCGACATGGTGGCCGACCGCTTGAATGACGCGGATTGCGCACGAGGGTTCATTCTGGACGGCTTTCCGCGAACGGCGGCCCAGGCAGGATGGCTGGATGCCTTCCTGGAACAATGAGTTCTTTGAAAAGTCGGAAGAAGCTGCAGGTCGCCGATTGTGATCCGGCTGGATGTGGACTATAATGAATTGTTGCTGCCGGATTAGCGGGCGGCGTTCCTGTCCCACCTGTGGGCGGATCTATAACGTCCACTTCCAACCGCCCAGCGTCGATGAGCTTTGTGATCGTCGATGGGACGAAGCTGATCATCCGCAATGATGATCGGGAAGAAGTGATCCGGCGATCGTCTGGACGCCTTCGAGGTACAGACGCGGCCGGTAGCGGACTACTACCAGGCGAAGGGACGGCTGATTGTTGAACGGATCGTCCGATGGAGGAAGTGACGGCTGAGATCTTCGAGGTGATTGACAGCGCAGCATTGTGCTGGCATCGATCGGATAACCGAATGAGTTCGGAGATGGCGATCGTTCGCAAATCGCCGGCAGAGATCGAGAAGATGCGGCGCAGCGGCCGTGTCGTTCGTGCAGGTGCTCGATCATCGTGCGTACGCTGGTGGTCCCGGGCGCGACCACGATGGATCTGGAGCGCGCGGCGGAGAAGAAGATGAAGGACGCTGGGCGCGAAGCCCGGCCTTCAAAGGGTTATTACGATTATCCGTGCGTGCTGTGCACCTCGATCAACGAAGAGATTGTGCACGGCATCCCGTCGGAAAAGCGGATGCTGAATGCCGGCGACATCGTTTCCGTCGATTGCGGGGTAGTGCTCGACGGCTACTACGGAGATGCAGCGATTACAGTGCCGGTGGGCGAAGAGGTCTGCGCACGAGTTGCAGAAGCTGCTCGAAGATTACCGAGAAGCTTCGCTGTACCGCGGAATCGAGAAGGCGCGCATCGGAAATTCGGTCGGCGACGTGGGCGCGCGCGGTGCAGGAGTACGTGGAAGCCGACGGGTTTCAGCGTGGTGCGCGAGTTTGTCGGCCACGGGATTGGCACCAAGCTGCACGAAGAGCCGCAGGTCCCGAACTATCGCTCGGCGCGGGCCGAGCGCCGAGCTTGCGGGAAGGCATGGTGCTCGCGATCGAGCCGATGGTGAATTTCGGCAAGCCCGAAGCGCGAGTGCTGAGTGACAAGTGGACCGCAGTGACGCGCCGACGGCAGCTACAGCGCGCACTTTGAACACTGTGTAGCGGTGACCAAAGACGGGCCCGATGATTTTGACGCAGTAGGAGATAGCCATCAACGGTCTCAGCTTCAGAACTGAGCTAAGCTGGGCAAGCAGCCTGACCAGGCTGAAAGCTTCTAAGGAGTGCATGAGCAAAGAAGACGCGATTGAAGTAATGGCGGTGGTGATTGAGCCACTGCCGAACGCGATGTTCCAGGTGGAACTGGAAAACAAGCACCAGGTGCTGGCGCATGTCTCCGGCAAGATGCGCAAGAACTTCATCCGCATCCTGCCCGGCGACAAAGTCGCGGTGGAGCTTTCGCCCTACGACCTGAATCGCGGCCGCATCGTGTATCGCTACAAATAAGGATTTTGCTGAAGGCTGAGAGCTGACGGCTGAGGGCTGGGTTTATGAAAGTACGAGCATCGGTAAAGAAAATTTGCGACAAGTGCAAGGTCATCCACCGCAAGGGTGTGGTGCGGGTGATCTGCGAGAACTCGAAACACAAACAGCGCCAGGCTAAGATGGAGGAGATAAGCTATGGCACGTATTGCAGGCGTCGATCTTCCGCGTAACAAGCACGCGAATATCGCGCTCACTTACATCTACGGAATCGGACATCCCGCTCGGCGCAGCATTCTGGACGCAGGCCAAGGTCGACCCGATGAAGAAGGTTCAGGATCTGAGCGAAGACGAGGTCAACCGCATCCGCCAGGTCATCGAAGCGGAAGGCATCGGTGGAAGGCGATCTGCGCAAGGAAGTTTCGATGAACATCAAGCGGCTCATCGAAATCGGTTCCTATCGCGGATTCCGTCATCGCCGCAACCTGCCGGTCCGCGGACAGCGCACCCATACCAACGCGCGCACCCGCAAAGGCCCGCGCAAAGGAACAGTCGCCAACAAGAAGAAGGCCGCGGCGAAGACATAAGAATCAGGTGTCAGTTCTCAGGTGTTCAGTTCTCAGTGGAACCTGAGAACTGGCATGCACTGAGAACTGAGACACCGAGACACCTGAGAACCTGAGGCATTATGGCAAAACCAGCAGCAGCGGGCGGCGCAGCGCGCCCGAGAAAAAGGCAAGAAGAAGACGTTCAAGAAGAAAGAGCGCAAGCACGTTCCCGCACGGGCTGGTGCATGTGCAGGCCTCCTTCAACAACACCATCGTGACCATCACCGACATGGCGGGCAACGTGATCTCGTGGAAGAGTTCGGGTTCGCTCGGCTTCCGCGGATCGCGCAAGGGCACGCCATTCGCGGCGCAGCAGGCCGCGATCGAACGCCGCCAACATGGCGCGCGATCACGGCGTGCGCAGCGTGGATGTGCGGGTCAGCGGTCCGGGTTCGGGCCGCGAGTCGGCGATCCGCGCGCTGGCAGCGGCAGGAATCGAAGTCCGGTCCATCAAGGAAGCAATACGTAACTGAACGAAGTACAA
>ERZ1370068.8241-contig-7111_pt1 | contig 37959 bp, 41 predicted proteins | sample MGYA00561227_ERZ1370068 | MGnify/ENA primary metagenome ERZ1370068 (study PRJEB38410, sample SAMEA6850437) | metagenome | study: Metagenomic assessment of the ecological functions of the soil: analysis of the soil microbiota associated with the...
CGTTACGTATTGCCTAGGAGCTGGGCCAAGGTGGATCGCCCGTCTGCTTGTGCATGACATTGAAAGCGGCGATGGCGAGCCCTCGATGAGCATCTGCATGCCGAGCAGCTTGAGCTCCCAGTGCCCGAGGTCAGGATCTCGTCGATGAGCCCTTCAGCAGCGGGTCTACCGGGTAGATCTTGTGGAGTCTTCACGTAGTTTCTCGAACACCTCCACGTGCCGTCCCTCGTCCATCACCTGGGTGGACGCGTAGAGCTTGCAGTCCAGCTCGGGCACAGGGTTGGACCGAGCTGGCTCGCCACCAGGAGGGCTCCTGCTCCCGTGGAGGAACTGCGAGAGCCGCCAGGCCGACACGCGGATCTCCACTTCCTTCTGCCCTCGGAGGTGAGCCAGGGAAGAACTCGGTGCCCATGAAGGCCAGGTGGGTGTTGAGCACCGGGCCTTCCTTGCCGATGGGCCGGCTCCCAGTCCAGGTCGATGCTCCCATTCCACTGGTTCTTCTTGGCCGTCTCGTAGAGTGACTGAGTTCCGCGTGGGTGGGCTCGTGAGTCGAAGTCCCACAGGGTGTCGAGCCGCGAGGAGACCGTCCGTGCCGCTGTCGTCCGTGAAGTCGTCATGGGCCGACAGTACGGCCCCCGCCGCGGCTCGGCCAAGGTGTCGGGAGTTGCCTTGACAGGTGAGGGGATGAGCCCGCAAAGTCCCTCAACTCCGCGCGTAACGCGCGCCCCGGCTCTCTGGGAACAACAACTTGGGAGGCGAAGGCGCTCGGTACCAGATCCAGAGACCGCTCCTGCCTGCCGATGTAGGCCACCCCGGTGGCCGATGCTGAAACCGTCCGCCCGACCCGTCCGCGCCCCGTTTCCCACAAAAGAGGCGTCCATGGAGCCCGTCACCCGCCGCCGTTTCGTCATCGAGGAGCACCGCCGGCCTTGCCGGCATCCTGCCACCCGCGTGCCGCCGGCCCGGGGCCAGCGGCGGGAGAATCTCTCACCCTCTGCTGGATCAACTCTCGCCCCCGCCTCCGACAAGAAGCTGGCGGAGATCGGGCGGCGCTTCACCAAGGACACCGCGGCATCAAGCTCAAGATCGACCACATCTCCCACATGGGGCCGCAGCAGGCCAAGTACGCGGCCGAGGTCCAGACCCAGGCCGGCCACGACATGGTGGAGATGCGCATGCACTTCCCGTGGCTCTACGAGCCGCAGCTCGTCGGACGTCTCCGACGTGGTGGCCGGGCTCGAGAAGCAGTACGGCAAGGCCATCGCCTCCTCGTACGAGGGCGCGCTACGTCAACGGGGTGTGGCGGGCGGTGCCCCAGTACCACGGCATGTTCGTGGCGACCTACCGCGAGGACCTCTTCAAGAAGGCCGAGCCTCAAGGTGCCCGACACCTGGGAGGACCTCTACACCGTCGGCGAAGGAGCTCAAGAAGATGGGGAACCCGCGTCGGGATCCCCATCGCCCAGAACTACGACTCGATCTCGACGCGCGGGGCCCGGTGCTGTGGTCGTTCGGCGGCATGGAGGTGGACAAGGACGGCAAGACCGTGCGCATCAACTCGCCCGCCACCGTGCAGACCATCGAGTGGTACCAGAAGATGTTCCGCGACTGCATGGAGCCCGAGGTGCTGTCCTGGTCGGACGCGAGCAACAACGAGTCCATCCAGCAGGGCAAGGCGGGGTGGATCCACAACCCGGTGTCGGCCTACATCGTGGCCAAGCAGCGCAAGCTCGTCACCGCCGACGGCGATCAACCACCACCGGAGCCTGGCGGGCCCACAGGGCGCCACGAGACGGACACGCCGCGGCACATCGGCATCTGGAAGTTCTCCAAGAACATCGACGCCTCCAAGGAGTGGATCCGCTATCTCCTCGGCAAGCGCGAGCACTACGACGAGTACATCATGTCCGGGGACGCCTTCAACCTGCCGCGTCTACGAGAAGCTCCAGGACCACCCGGTGCTCAAGACCGACCCCAAGTACGCGGCGCTCTCAGGGCGAGGGCGTGCAGTACCACACCTACGGCTGGCCGGCGCCCCCGTCGGACAAGGTGCAGCTCATCACCAACACCTATCTCCTCGCCCAACATGATCGCCAAGGCGGTCACCGGCACCTCGACCAAGGACGCCATCGCCTGGGCCGAGAACGAGATGAAGAAGATCCTCGCCGGCTGATACGCCGAGCGACGCCATGGCGATCAGAGCGGAGGAGATTCCGGTACCACGCGAGGCGCCCGGGGCTGCGTGGCCCGGGTGCGGGTATTGCTCGACCGCGAGGAGATCCTGGGGCCGGTGTTCGTCACCCCGACCCTGCTCCTCCTGCTCCTGCTCGTCGCCTATCCCTTCGTGATGGCGCTCTACTTCTCGATGTCCAACGCGCTTCATCGGCCGGCCCAGCGAGTTCATCGGGTTCCGCAACTTCGTGAAGCTGTGGGACAGCGACGCCTTCCGCCAGACCTTCCAGAACGCGTTCGTCTTCACCGGGATCGCGGTGGTATTCAAGGTGGTGCTGGGGATCTGCCTGGCACCTGCTCCTCAACGAGCAGCTCTGGTTCAAGCGCTTGATCCGCGGCGCGGTGCTCCTGCCGTGGGTGATCCCCACCGCGCTCAGCACGCTGGGCTGGTGGTGGATGTTCAACTCGCTCTACAGCGTGGTGAACTGGACGGGCATCGCCACCGGGCTCATGGATCCGCCCGGCCCGAACTGGCTCGGCCAGCGGTACTACGCCATGGCGGCGGTCATCACCGTCAACATCTGGCGCGGCCTGCCGTTCTTCGCCATCACCATCCTCGCGGGCCTGGTGGCCATCCCGAAGGAGCTGTACGAGGCGGCCGAGGCCGACGGCGCCGGCGCCAATGCCCGCTTCTGGCACATCACGCTGCCGCTGCTCAGGCCGGTGCTCGCGGTGGTGGTGCTGTTCTCCACCATCTTCACCTTCAGCGACTTCAACATCGTCTACGTGCTCACCCACGGCGGGCCCATCAACTCCACCCACCTCTTCGCCACGCTGTCGCGCATGATCGGCATCGACACCGGGCGGATCGGCGAGGGCGCGGCGATCTCGCTCTACCTCTTCCCGCTGCTGGTCTTCGTGGTCTGGGCCCAGCTCCGCTTCGTGCGGAAGCAGACACTTCTAGGCCGAGCGGATAGATGACCGTGCGCGCCGGCCGTTCCTGGGGAAAGATCGCGAAGCACCTGTTGCTGTTGCCGTTCCTCGTCTTCGCGCTGTTCCCCTTCTATCACATGACGCTCACCTCGCTGAAGCAGGACCGCGAGCTCTACGACCGCCACGCGGTGCCGCTCGTCATCACGCAGGGCCCGACGCTCGAGCACTACAGCAAGCTCCTCTGGGACACCGAGTTCCTCACCTGGACCAAGAACAGCCTGCTGGTGACCGTCCTGGCCACCGTCGGTGTCGGTCATCCTCGGCACCATCGCGGCGTACGCGCTCGCGCGGCTGAAGTTCGCCGGGTGGCCGCCCTCGGCACCGGCATCTTCGTCACCTACCTCGTGCCCACGTCGCTCCTCTTCCTGCCGCTGGCCCAGGTCATCAACTGGATCGGGCTGGGCGATTCGAAGTGGGCGCTGGTGCTCACGTACCCGACCTTCCTCGTTCCGTTCTGCACCTGGCTGCTCATCGGCTACTTCCGCACCGTCCCCAAGGAGATCGAGGAGTGCGCGATGGTGGACGGCGCCACGCGCATCCAGGCGCTGTGGCGCATCGTCCTGCCCATCGCGGTGCCCGGGCTCGTGTGCGCGGCGCTCTTCGCCTTCACGCTGTCGTGGAACGAGTTCATCTACGCGCTGACCTTCACCTCCTCCTCGGAGCAGATCACCGCCAGCGTGGGCGTCACCACGCGAGCTGATCCGCGGCGACATCTACTTCTGGGGCTCGCTCATGGCGGGCGCGGTGCCTCGGCTCCGTCCCCATCGTGATCCTGTACGTGTTCTTCCTCGACTACTACGTCTCCGGCCTCACCGCCGGCGCCATCAAGTAAGGCAGCCGCCTGCCCAACAAGCACCGCGAAGGCCGGAGGCTCTCTTTCCGGGTCAGCGATTCTGGCCACTTGGCCCGTTCCTCTCCTCTGGCATCCCCGATGCTGCTAGAGCGTCGAAAGAGAGGGGTGAGCCGATGACCGAGGAACGGCCGGGTACCGCGACCGTGACCCTGCCCGCGGAGTATCCGAAGGAGCTCGAGGGCGACGCGACGTTGAAGGACGGGACGGTCATACACCTCCGGCCCATCCGGCCCGACGATGCGCCGGGGCTCGTCGCGCTCTTTCGACCGGCTGAGCCGGCACACCGCCTACCAGCGGTTCTTCGCCGTGCTCCAGGCGGCTGCCGCCGGCCTACGCGAAAGTCTTCGCCAACGTGGACTATCGGCAGCGTCTCGCCATCGTCGCGGAGCTGGCCGGGCCAGCCGGCCTCGAGCTCATCGGGGTGGGCCGCTACGGGTCTAGCCGACTACGCCCGACAGGACGCCCGCGGGCGTGCCCTCGTCCGTGGAAGTCGCCTTCGTGGTGCAGGACGCGTGGCAAGGGCGGGAGCTCGGCACCATCCTGTTGGACGCGGTGCTGCGGGCGGCGGTGGCGCGCGGCGTGAGGCAGTTCCGCGCGCTTCGTGCTCGCGGACAACCGCCGCATGCTCCGGGTTGCTGGCCCGCCGTACCGAGATCACGGGACGCAAGCTCGAGGAGGGCGTAGTGTCCGTGGAGTTTCGCCCGCGATGACGGGCCGGGGCTTCGCGGATCATCGGCCGCGCGAGTCGGGGCGGAGCGTCGGCCGCGGCGGCCGCCTGCACACCCTCGCTCTGGATCGCGCACGACAACAAGAAGGTCGACCTCGTCGCCTGGGCCACCTTCAATCGTGCCGCGCTGGCCCTCTTCGACCTCGTGGCCACCGGACACACCGCCCAGCTGGTCCACTACCGAAGGTCGGGCTGCCGGTGCAGGCGCTCCTCAGCGGTCCCCAGGGGGTGACGCGCAGATCGCGGCGCTGGTCGCCACCGGCGTGGGCGGGGGCGTGTTCTTCTTCGTGGATCCCGCTCAGCGCGCAGCCGCACGAGGCCCGACATCCGCGCTCCTGCGCGTGTGCAATGTCCACAACGTTGCCGGTAGCCACCAATCGCCACCGCCGGACCTGATCATCGAGGCGCTCCGCGCGTTCGGGGCTTCATCGGAGCCCGTGCGTGAGCCCTCCTCCTAGCCGCCCGCTGCCGAGGCCGGCCGCCAGACCGCCCGCATCTGCCTCATCAGAAACAGGTCATATGAAATCTGTAAACTATTCCTTACACTCTGCCCGGAACTCATTTGATCGATGAGGTGTAAGCCACTGAATTGTCGGTGAAACGCTATCGTGGCGCACAACTTGCTGCCAATCGCGGTCGCGGAGGACTGACTGATGACTATGACGAAGGGGTTCACTCTGTCGTTGAGCATTTTCATCGTCCTCTGGGTCATTCAGCTCATGCAGGGTGGATAGGACACCAGATTCAGGCCGAATGGCTTTTTCCAGACAGCGGCACAGTGATCGAATCGCATGTGGTGACGGTAGGTGCCGGCATAGAGTTGCCTGCTGCCCTCATCGTCAATGATTTCGTCTTTAGTATTGATCTTGGTGATAGCACGGTGGAGTTTATCTTCACCGATCATGAAGAAATTCAACCCTACGGCTTTCAACGGTTGGCGGTTTACTGACCTCACGGCGGGAGGCATTTCCGACTACCTGCCGGGAGCGTCCACGGCGGGCGTGCTCGGGGTGGATGCGGCGGACTTGACGTCTACCTCGAATTCAGTCTCGGGGAATTTCGGCGCGTCAGGCCCAGGCGGCAGTGTAACTGTGGCGGGCGCGGGAGATGTCATTCGTTTCGATGTTCAATTCGGAACCAGGAGCATCCCGGAGCCTTCTTCGCTACTGCTATTGGGCAGTGCTGTCTTGGGTTTGGGTTTTTTCGACGCCGCCGCAATTAATGGGCCGCTAGAAATGGCCGACGAGTCCCACGCCTCACAGATGATCTCGTAGGCTCCCGCCCCGGCGAGAATTCGATTCGCGATCTCTCCGCGCAGCACTCAGTCAAAGTCGCTGCGGCAGCGGAATAATTGGCTAGAGCAGCTTCTCCATGATCGAGGTGTCCACCCAGCGGCCGTCGAGCAGGCCCATCTCGTGGAAGACGCCCGCCTGGGTGAAGCCCATCCGCTCGTAGAGAGGCCACCCCGGAGGCGTTGAAGGGGAAGGTCGAGAGCATCATCTTGTGGTAGTCGAGGGCCCGCGCCTGCTCGATGAGGTGCTCGAGCGGCCGCCGGCCCACTCCTTCCCGCCATCCGCGCTCGACGTAGATGGAAAGTCGGCCACGTACCGATAGGCCGGCCGCGGGTTGTACACGTTGAGGCTGCTCCAGCCGACGACCATCTCGTCTCGTTTCTGGCCACGAACACCGGATGCCGCGGGCCACGGGCGGCCAGCCACTGCTCGGCGCTCGTCGGGCGTGCGGAGCTCGGTTTCGAGGGTGGCGAGGCGGTCCTCGATGCCCTGGTTGTAGATCCGGCAGATCGCCGCCGCGTCCGCCGCAGTGGCCGGACGGAGGACGATCGCGCTCATGCTTTCGGGGTCGAGCTCCCGCGCGTCGAGCCGGTCGGCCTCTGCAGCGCGGCGAACTCGTCGAGCGTCTTCCGGATCCCGTCGCGGAGCCCGGTGCGCGGTCGCGGGCCGAGATCGCGCTGGTACCCGGGGTCGTCGAGGGCGCCTGGGAAGGGGATGGGCTGCTCGACGTGCGAGAGCTTGCCCCGGCAGCCGGCCACGCCTCCTCGATCATCCGGACCACGTCGGCGATCCTCGCGGACTCGCCATGCAGGTTGTAGACGCGCGCGCGATCCAGCGCGGAGGTCGACGGCGGCGATACACGCCTGCGCCACGTCGTCGGCGTAGATGAGGTCGGTGGCTCCGCCCCAGCGGATCTGATAGGGCCGGCCGAGCACGGCGGCCTTCATGGCCAGGGTAGGATCGGCGGTGAGGCCGAAGTCGCGGCCGGGGCCATAGACCGACAGCGGCCGGAAGCCCATGGAGGGGATCTTGTGCTCCTCCCAGTACACGCGGGCGGTCTCCTCGTTGGCGACCTTGTAGACCCCGTAGTGCGTGGCGGGGCGCGGGGGCGAATCGTCGGTCACCGGGCCGGGGCCGTAGTGCTCGGGCGGCCCGAACACCGCCCCGGAGGAGAAATAGACGACGCGGCTCACGCGGTCGCGATGCGCCTTCACCGCCTCGAACACGTTGGCGGTGCCCACCACGTTCACGAGGGCGCCGCGGGCGGGATCCTGCCGGCACAGCGGCACCTGCCAGGCGGCGAGGTGGATGACGCGGTCCACCTTGTGCTCCCCGATGACGCGGATCAGCGCGTCCCTGTCCGCGATGTCGCCGCGCACCATGGTCACGCCACGGATCGCGTCGGTGCCCACCAGCATGCGCATGCGCCACGGATCGTCGCCGAGGTCGTAGACCACGGGCCTCGCCGGCGGCGAGCAGCCGCTTGATCACCCACGACCCGATGCAGCCAGAATGCGCCCGTGACCAGCGTCGTCATCCTGTGAAACCTCCCGTTCCGGTATAATGCGGCTCGTGTTCGACGGCAACCCCATCTTCCAGGAGACCCCATGAAACCACATATCGTCGTCGGCGGCGGCCTGCACGCCGACGGGCTCAGCTGATGGAGGCGGCGGCGCGCGTCACCTTGGTGTCCGACTCCGAGACCGAGGCCGGCATGGTGGCGGCGGCCAAGGACGCGGCCGGTATCCTCTTCCGCTCCAAGCCGCTCTGCTCGCGCTCCCTCATGGCGGCGCTGCCCAACCTCAAGGTGATCGGCCGGCACGGGGTCGGGCTCGACATCGTGGACCTGCCCGCCGCCACCGACCTCGGCATCGCGGTGGTGCACGCGCCCGGCTCCAACTCCAACTCGGTGGCCGAGCACGCCATCATGCTGATGCTCGCCTGCGCCAAGCAGGCGGTGGTGGTGGACCAGCGGACGCGCAAGGCGGAGTGGGGCAAGGGCCGGTGGGAGACGCTTTTCGAGATGAACGGCAAGACGCTGGGCATCATCGGAGTGGGCAATATCGGCCGGCGGGTGGCGAGGACGGCAGGGGCGCTGGGCATGAAGGTCATCGGCTATGACAAGTACGTCGCCGCCGACGAGCCCGGGCCCGCGGGTGGAGCCCATGCCGGACCTGGCCTCGGTGCTGCGGGCCGCCGACGTGGTGACCTGCCACACGCCCCACACCAAGGAGACGCACCACGATGATCGATGCCGCCGCCGTGGCCCAGATGAAGCCCGGCGTCATCTTCATCAACACCTCGCGCGGCAAGACCCAGGACGAGTCCGCGCTGCTGGCGGGGCTGGAGAGCGGCAAGATCCGCGCCGCCGGGCTCGACGTCTTCGAGGAGGAGCCGGTGTCCTCGGACAACCGCCTCCTCCAGCTGGACCAGGTCGTCGTGTCGCCGCATATCGCCGGGGTGACCCGTGAGACGATGCGGGGATGGCCATCCAGGTGACCGAGGAGATGCTCGCGGTGCTGCGCGGCGAGAAGCCGCACGTGCTCGCCAATCCCGATTGCTGGCCGAAGCTCGGCCACCTCAAGTAGGCAGGAGACCGCCATGCCGATCGACGCGCGCCATCCGAAGGAGATCCGGGCCGATATCCGTCGCGGGACGCTGACGGGCGTGACCGCGGGGCTGGCCCCCGGCTTCGTCCAGGCCAACCTCGCCGTCTTGCCGAGGGACGCCGCCTACGACTTCCTCCTCTTCTGCCAGCGCAACCCGCGCCCGTGCCCGCTCATCGAGGTGACCGACGCGGGCTCGCCCGAGCCGGTGGGGTGGCGCCGGGCGCGGACCTCCGCACCGGATCTGCCGCGCTACCGCATCTACAAGGACGGGGTCATGGCCGACGAGGTCACCGACATCACGCCCTTCTGGCGCGACGACCTGGTGTCCTTCCTCCTCGGCTGCTCCTTCACCTTCGAGTGGGCGCTGCTCGACGCCGGCATTCCCTCCGCCACATCGAGCAGGGCAAGAACGTGGCGATGTGGAAGACCTCGGTGGAGTGCCGGCCGGCGGGCGCTTCCACGGCCCCATGGTGGTCTCGATGCGCCCCATTCCCCAGAGCATGATCTCCAAGGCGGTGACCGCCTCCGCGCGCTATCCCGGCGCTCACGGCGCGCCGGTGCAGGTGGGCGATCCCGCCGCCATCGGCATCAAGGACGTGACCCGCCCGGACTGGGGCGACTTCGTGGGAATCCAGGCGGGCGAGGTGCCGGTCTTCTGGGCCTGCGGCGTGACCCCCAGGCGGTGGCGCTGGCGTCGAAGCCCGAGTTCATGATCACCCACAGTCCCGGCTCCATGTTCATCACCGACCTGCCGAATCATCGGCTGGCGGCGATCTAGCGCGAGGCCCGCCCGGTTGATCTATCCCGAGCCGCGTCTCCTGCCCTGCGGCGACCTCGCCGTGTCGGTGGAGCTGGCCGACGAGATCGACCTCGAAACCAATGCGCGGGTGCTGGCGCTCGAGTACCTGATCCAGCAGAAGGCCGTCCCCGGAATCACCGAAACCCTCCCGACCTACCGCTCGCTGCTCGTCTACTACGATCCCGCCGTCATTGGAGCCGAGGAGCCCACGCGACCCTGCGCGCTGGCCGCGGAGGCGCGCCCGAGGTGCTGCCGCCGGCGCGGACGGTGGAGCTGCCCTGCTGCTATGGCGGCGAGCTCGGCTTCGAGCTGGACGCCGCCGCCGCCAAGCTGGACCTGGCGCCGGAGGAGGTGGTGCGGTTGCACGCCGGCGCCGACTACCACGTCTACTTCGTCGGCTTCACTCCCGGCCTGCCCTACATGACGGGAATGCCGGAGCGGATCAATATTCCCCGCCTCGTGAACCCGCGCACCAAGACGCCGGCGGGCAGCGTGGCCATCGGCGGCGTGCAGTGCTGCATCTACTCGGTGGAGAGCCCGGGCGGCTTCTGGGTGCTCGGCCGCACGCCGGTGCGACTCTACGATCCCGCCGCCGGCGATCCCATCCTCCTGCGCGCGGGCGATCACGTGCGCTTCCGCCCGATCGAGCGCGCGGAGTACGACGCCATCGCCGCCGAGGTGGCGGCGGGCCGCTACCAGCCGCGGGTCACGGAAGCGCGATGAGGCTCGGCGTGCTCGACGCGGGCCCGCTCACCACCGTCCAGGATCTCGGTCGCGCGGGACAGCTCCGGGTGGGAATCCCCGTCGGGCCCGGTGGACCGCGAGGCCTTCGTGCTCGCCAACCGCCTCGTCGGCAATCCCGACGGCGCCGCCGGGCTCGAGTGCACCCTCTTGGGGCCGCGGCTCGAGTTCGCGGACGCGCGCTGGGTGGCGGTGACGGGCGCCGAGGTTCCCGTCACGCTCGACGGCGCGGAGATGCCGCGCTGGGCCTCGTTCGCCGTGCCCGCGGGCGGCGTCCTCAAGATCGGCGCGGCGCGGACCGGGGTGCGCGCCTATCTCGCCGTCTCCGGAGGCGTGGCGACGCCGGCCGTGCTGGGCTCCCGGGCGACCTATCTCCGCGGCGGGCTCGGCGGCCTGAATGGGCGCGCCATCAGAAGAGGCGACGTCCTGCCCCTGGGCGCGCCCGCCGGCGGCGCGGCGGCGCGGCGGGTGCGCGCGGAGCGGATTCCGACCTATGGCGGCGAGCCCGACATCGCCACCGTCCTCGGCCCCCAGGCCGATCGCTTCACTCCGGCCGGGATCGCCGCCCTCTTCGAGGGTCCGTATGAGATGCTGCCCCAGTCGGACCGGATGGGCGCGCGCTTCAAGGGGCCGCGCATCGAGCACACGCACGGCCACGACATCATCTCCGACGGCATCGCGCTGGGCGCGATCCAGGTGATCGGCGACGGGCAGCCCATCGTGCTCCTGGTAGACCGACAGACCGCCGGGGGTATACCAAGATCGGTACGGTGGGCTCGTACGAGGTCGGCCGCATCGGGCAGATCAAGCCTCGGGCAGAAGCTCCGCTTCAAGCAGGTGGAAGTGGCGGAGGCGCATGCCGTGCTCGCGACCCGCCGCGCCGCGCTCGATTCCGCGATCGCTTAATTTGACCACAGGAGGTTAGACCATGACACTCGAGACCGCCATCCGCGACTACCAGGCCAAGACGCCCCGTTCCCGCCAGCTCTTCGAGGACGCGCTGCGGGTCATGCCTGGCGGCAATAGCCGGACCACCACCTTCTTCGACCCGTATCCCTTCTACATCGCTCGCGGGGCGGGAGCGCGGATCTGGGATGCCGACGGCAACGAGCGGGTCGACTTCAACGGCAACTACACGAGCCTTCATCCTGGGCCACGCCAACCCCGCCGTGGTCAAGGCCATCCAGGACGCGGCGGTGCATGGGATGTCCTTTCCGGTCCCAGCGAGCACGAGATCCGTCTCGCCGAGATCCTCACCAAGCGGATTCCCACCATGGAGGTCATCCGGTTCGCCAATTCGGGCACCGAGGCCACCATGCACGCCATCCGCGTCGCGCGTGCCTCTTCACCGGGCGCTCGAAGATCGCCAAGTTCGAGGGCGCTTATCACGGCACCCACGACTGGGTGCTGGTGAGCGTGTCCACCGAGGAGGGCAGGGGGCTCGCGCAAGCGGCCCAAGTCGGTGGCGTGGTCGGCCGGCGTGCCGGCGGCGGTGATGAAGCACGTGGTGGTGCTGCCCTGGAACGACCTCGACGCCTGCGTGAAGATTCTCGAGAAGGAGGCGGGTGATCTGGCCGCCCTCATTGTCGACCCCATGCTCGCCAATGCGGGGATGATCCCGGTGGCGGAGGGTTTCCTCGAGGGCTGCGCGCGGCCACCACCAAGCTCGGCATCCTCCTCATCTTCGACGAGGTGATTTCATTTCGGGTGGCGACCGGAGGGGCCCAGCAGCGCTTCGGCATCCGGCCCGATCTCACCACGCTGGGCAAGATCATCGGGGCGGCCTCGCGGTGGGCGCCTTCGGCGGCCGCGCGGGGTGATGAACTACTACGATCCGCGCGGCGGCAAGGGGCGGATCAACCACGGGGGCACCTTCAACGCCAATCCGCTCACCATGGCGGGCGGGGTGGCCACCATGGAGCAGCTCACGCCGGAGGCCTATGCGCGGCTCGACGCCCTCGGCGACCGGCTGCGCGCGGGCGTGGCGAAGGCGCTGCGGTCGCTCAAGTACCCCGGCCAGATCACGGGCACGGGCTCGCTGTTCTGGCTGCACCACACCAAGAAGCGGCTCACCGACTACCGCTCGCAGCGGCTGGCCGATCCGACCGCCGCCGTGGAAACCTTCATGGCGCTCATCAACGAGGGGTTCCTGATCTCGCAGCGCGGGCTCGGCGCTTGCTCGCTGGCCATGACCGAGGCCGACGTCGATCGCTTCGTGGAGGCGGTGAAGCGGGTGCTCGGGGCCCGCGTGTGAGAGGCGCGCGGCGGGCGGCGGCGCTCCTTCTCGCGGGCGCCGTCGTTCTCGCCGCGGGCCTGGGCGCGGAGGCGCAGGCGCCGGCCGCGAAGGCGCCGGTGGCGGCCCCCGCGCGGGCGGCACCCTCACGCTCTCCTTCCACCCCGAGCCGTCCGCGCTCACCACCATCGCCACCACCGCGGTGCCCACCGCGCTGGTGGCGAGCAAGATCTTCGAGAGCCTGTCGCCTACGAGGCCGGCATGAAGCCGGTGCCCTCCTCGCCCAGTCCTGGAGCGTCACGCCCGACGGTCTCACCTGGACCTTCAAGCTCCAGCGGAACGTGAAGTTTCACGACGGCAAGCCCTTCACCAGCGCGGACGTCAAGTTCTCCGTGGAGAAGATCGTCCGCCCGCTCCACTCGCGCGGGCGCGCCAATTTCCGCGACCTGCGCGCCATCGAGATGCCCGACGATCACACCGTCGTCTTCCGGCTCTCCGCGCCCCAGGCGCATTTCCTGTCGGTATTCCAGCCCACCGAGGTGCCGATCTTCCCGCGGCATCTCCTCGAGAACGAGACGGACTTCCGCAAGAGCGCCTTCAACAACCAGCCGGTGGGCACCGGGCCCTTCAAGCTCACCGAGTGGGCGCGCGGCAGCTACCTGGTCCTTTCGAAGAACCCCGACTACTGGAAACCGGGCCGGCCCTATCTCGACCGCATCATCTACAAGGTGATCCCCGACGGCGGCGCGCGGGTGGCCGCGCTGGAGACGGGCGAGGTCGATCTGGCGCCGTCGGGTGCGGTGCCGGAAGGCGGAGATCGGCCGGCTCGTCAAGCTGCCGCATCTCGCATCCACCGACCGGGGCTACGAGGCGCTGGGCCCGCTCATGTGGCTGGAGCTGAACCTCCGCGACAAGCATCTCGCCGATGTCCGCGTCCGGCGTGCCCTCGCCCAGGCCATCGACAAGAAGGTGGTGGTGGACACGATCTGGTTCGGGGTGGGAAGCCCGCCACCGGCCCCATCGTCAGCGGTAATTCCAGCTTCTACAATCCGGCGGTGCGGCGCTATCCCGTTCGACCCCGCCGCCGCGGAGCGGCTGCTCGACGAGGCGGGCTTCCGGCGGGGCGCCGGCGGCGTCCGCTTCGAGCTGACCCAGGACTACCTCCCGTACGGGGAAAACTGGGTGCGCCTGGCCGAATACGTGAAGCAGGCGCTGGGCAAGATCGGCGTGCGGGTCACCACGCGCGCGTCCGACCTGCCGGGCTGGCTCAAGCGCGTGTACACCGAGTGGGACTTCCAGCTCACCTCCACCTTCAGCAACAACTACGCCGATCCGGCCATCGGCGTCGAGCGGACCTATATCTCGACCAATATCCTCAAGGGCGTCCCGTTCACGAACTCCATGGGCTACAACAATCCCGCGGTGGACCACCTCTTCGCCGCGGCCGGACGCGAGCTGAATGCCGCGATACGCGTCCAGCAGTACAAGAAAGTGCAGGAGATCCTGGTCGAGGATCTTCCCGTGCTCTGGCTCATGGAGATGGGCACCACCACCGTCTACAACCGGCGGGTGCAGGACGTGTTCCGCGGCCCCATCGCGCTCTACTCGAGCTTCGATCAGGTGTGGCTCAGCAAGTAGCGCGCGCGTCCGGGTCGGCCGCCGCCGCGGCGGCGCGCGGTGGCCCGACGCCGGCGCGGGGAGGCGACCGCCTTCCTGTCGGGATTCGTGAGCACGCCGAGCCTGACCGGCGAGGAGGCCCGGCCAGGAATACCTCGGGCGGCGCCTCGATGCGCTCGGTCTCATCGTCGAGACGGGTGAACCGGACGTCGAGCGGCTCTTCCGCCGGTTCCCGGCGGTGGCCCAGTACCCGACCCACTGGCAGCACGATCTCATCCTGCCCTATGAGGCGTTGCCCACCCTGGAAGCGCTGCACGCGAGCGGGCTCGAGACGGTCCTGAACTATCGCGGTCGCCCGAACCTCTGGGCCCGACGGCCGGGCGCGGGCGGAGGGCGCTCGCTCATCCTCAACGGCCACGTGGACACCGTCACCGTCGAGCCCCGCGGGGCATGGACGCGCGATCCCTTGGCGCCGCCGTCGAGGACGGCCCTCATGTACGGCCGCGGCGCCGCGGACATGAAGGCGGGGCTCGCCGCGGCGGTGAGGCGCTGGCCTGCCTCACGGAGGCCGGGGTGCGGCTTCGCGGGGACGTGCTCCTCCAGAGCGTGGTCAACGAGGAGCATGCCGGCAACGGGACGCTGGACCTCGTGGCCCGCGGCCAGCGCGCCGACGCCGCCCTGGTGCTCGAGCCCACCGAGTGCCGGCTCTTCGTCACCGCGCCGGGCGGATTGTACTGGGAGCTGGAGGTGCCGGGTGGTGCCGGCCTCGCCCGGCGCCCGCTGGCAGGGGACGCGGCAGGTGGGGGTGAGCGCGGTGGAGAAGCTCCCCGCCGCCATCGAGGCGCTGCTCGCGGTGGAGCGCGCCTACAACGCGCGACCCGCGCATCCGCTCCACCGCGACGGCAATCCGTTCGCCCTCGTGCTGGGCAAGGTGTCGGGCGGGCACTACGAGACGGTGACCGCGCTGTCCGCCACGCTCCGCGGCTCGGCCTACTTCGCACCGGGCTCGGGCGAGATCGCGGACGTGATGGCGGCCATGCGCGCGGCGGTGGCGCGGCTGAATACCGCCGATCCCTTCCTGGCCGCGCACCCGGCCCGCCTGCGCTTTCTCCACCACGACGACGGCGTGGCTCAGCCCGCCGCGCTGCCCTTCGCCGCCGAGGTGGCCTGCGCGCTGGAGGCCGCCGGGATCGCCGCCGTCCCCTGCGGCGGGCCCTTCTGCTGCGACATCCGTCATCTCGTGAACCAGGGCGGGATGCCGGCGGCCGTCTTCGGTCCGGGCAGCATCGGCCGCGCCCATCGCCCCGACGAGTTCGTGCCGCTGGCCGAGTACCACGCCGCCATCGAGGGCCTGATCGAGCTGCTCGTCCGCTGGTGCGGCATACTCGAATAGAGCGGCGCCGGCAGCGGCCCGCGCCAGCGGACCGAACAGGAGGACAGCATGGAAGCCGACGAGGTGGTGCACCGGACGGTGGAAGAGCAGCGCTGGAAGCCAACCGCCACCACAGGCGTGGAATACTGCGGGCTGCGCAGCCACGGCGCCGACGGGGCGCGTCGTTCCTCGTGCGCGTCGCCCGCGGGGCGCGGTGCCGCTGCACGACCACCCGGGCGGCGAGGAAATCTACGTGGTAGGCGGCCGGGCGCGCATCGGCGGGCAGCCGGTGAAGACCGGCGACTACTTCTGGACTCCGCCAGGCGGCCGGCACGACCTGGTGGCCGACGAGGAGACCTCATCTTCGTGAACGCGCCCCGCGGGGTCCAGTTCCTCGAGTGAAGCCGCAATTGCGGGCTCCGCGCCCTTCGGTTAAGATGACGCGGGCGTTCTGATGACCGCACACGAATCCGGCCCGCTCAAGCGCACGCCGCTCTTCGACGTTCACGTCAAGGCCGGCGCGAAGATGGTTCCTTTCGGCGGCTGGGAGATGCCCGTGCAGTACGTGGGCATCGTCGAGGAGCACCGAGCCGTTCGCTCCGCCGTCGGCCTCTTCGACATCAGCCACATGGGCGAGTTCGACGGTGGGCGGCGACGCCGCCCTCTGCCGCGGTGCAGCGGCTCTGTACCTGTGACGCCGCCCCGCTCACGGAAGGCCAGGTGCAGTACTCGCCGTCTGCTATCCCGAGGGCGGCATCGTGGACGATCTGACCCTCTACCGCCTGGCCGGTGACCGTTACATGCTCACCGTGAACGCCTCCAATATCGACAAGGACTGGCGCTGGGTGACCGAGCACGAGCCCGACGCCGCCTGGAAGAACGTGAGCGCGGAGACGGCGCTCCTGGCCGTGCAGGGCCCGAAGGCCGAGGGGCTGGTGCAGCGGCTCGCCGACACCGACGTGGTGTCGGATCCGCTATTACCACTTCGCGCAGGGCAAGGTGGCGGAGTGCCCGCCCTCATCTCCCGCACCGGCTATACCGGCGAGGACGGCTTCGAGCTGTACGTCCCCGCCGGCGAGGCGTCCGGCTCTGGCACGCCCTCATGGAGGCGGGCCGGCCCGACGGCATCCGGCCCATCGGCCTCGGCGCCCGCGACACCGCTGCGGCTCGAGATGAAGTTCGCGCTCTACGGGAACGATATCGACCAGACCACTAACCCGCTCGAGGCCGGCCTCGGGTGGGTGGTCAAACCCGCCAGGGGCGAGTTCGATCGGGCGGCGCATCGAGGCCCTCCGCGCCCGGGGCGTGGCGCGCAAGCTCATCGGCTTCGAGATGGTCGAGCGCCAGGTACCGCGCCACGGCTACCGCATCCTCAAGGACGGCGCGGAGGTCGGGATGGTGACGTCGGGATCGTTCTCGCCGAGCCTGGAGCGCGGCATCGGCATGGGTTATGTGCGCGCGGACCTCGCCGCCATTGGCAGCGAGTGGGAGGTCGAGATCCGGCGGCGCGGGCCAGCGGGCTCGCGTCGTCCGCACCCCGTTCTATCCTTCCAAGGCCAAGAAGTCGTAGGGGACATGATGTCCAATGTTCCGGCGGACCTGAAGTACACGAAAGAGCACGAGTGGGCGAAGATCGAGGGCGACCGCGCCCGCATCGGCATCACCGACTTCGCCCAGGAGCAGCTCGGCGACGTGGTGTTCGTCGAGCTGCCCAAGGTGGGCGCCAAGGTCACCGGCATGTCGACCTTCGGGGTGGTGGAGTCGGTGAAGGCGGTGTCGGATCTCTTCGCGCCGCTCACCGGTGAAGTGGTGGAGGTCAATGCCGCCCTGCCCAAGAAGCCGGAGACGGTGAACCAGGACCCCTATGGCCAGGGCTGGATGATCGTGATTCGCATGGCCCAACCCGCCGAGGCGACCGCGCTCTTGAGCGCGGCCCAGTACGAGCAGCCTCATCGCCGGCAGCGGGCATTGAACCTCAGCGGGCTCTGAGCCAAGGAGCAGCCTGTGCTATATCTCGAATACCCCCGCCCAGCAGAAGGACATGCTGGGCCGGATCGGCGCGGGCAGCATCGAGGCGCTTCTGGCCAATGTGCCCGCGAAGGCGCGGCTGTCGCGCCCCTGGGCTCTGCCCGCCGCGATGGCGGAGACCGACCTCGTGCGCCACCTGCGCGCGCTCGCCGCTAAGAACGCCTCCGCCGACGACTTTTCCTGCTTTCTAGGGGCCGGATCCTATGACCACATCGTGCCGAGTCCCATCAACCACCTCATCTCCCGAGGAGAATTCTTCACCGCCTACACGCCCTATCAGCCCGAGGCGAGCCAGGGCACGCTCCGCAGCATCTTCGAGTACCAGACCATGATGGCCGAGCTGACCGGGATGGACGTCGCCAACGCGTCCATCTACGACGGGGCGTCCTCGCTGGCCGAGGCGGTGCTGATGGCGCATGCCGTCACCGGGCGCCGCGAGACCGCCTTCAGCCGGGGCGTGAACCCGCTCTACGGCCAAGTGGTCGAGACGTACTGCGAGGGGCCGGACCTCCGCCTCAAGCGGGTGCCGCTGGCGGACGGCGTTACCGACCTCGATGCCCTCCGGCGCGCGGTGACGGAGCGCACCTCGGCGGTGGTGGTGCAGTATCCGAACTTCCTCGGCTGCCTCGAGGACGTGCGCGCGGCGGGGAGATCGCCCATGCCAAGGGCGCGCTTCTCGTCGTGGCCGCGGACCCGGTGAACCTCGGCTTCCTGACGCCGCCGGGCGCGCTGGGCGCCGATATCGTGGTGGGGGAAGGACAGGGGCTGGGCGTTGCCGCTGAGCTATGGCGGCCCCAACCTGGGCGTCTTCGCCTGTCGCGGCGGAGCTGGTGCGCCGCATGCCCGGCCGCCTGGTGGGCGCCACCGTGGACCGCGACGGGCACCGCGGCTACGTCCTCACGCTCCAGACGCGCGAGCAGCATATCCGGCGCGAGAAGGCCACCTCCAATATCTGCACCAACGTCGCGCTCTGCGCCCTCATGGCGACGATCTACGTCGCGATCATGGGTAAGCAGGGCCTGCGGCGGGTGGGGGAGCTCGCGACCGCCAAGGCTCACTACGCGGCGGACCGGCTCGCGGAGGTCCCCGGGGTCCGGCTGCGCCACCGCGCGCCCTTCTTCAAGGAGTTCGCGCTCGAGCTGCCCAAGGCACCGGACCGGGTGGTCAAGCGCCTGCTCAAGGACCGCATCCTCGCCGGCGTGCCGCTCAAGCTCTTCGACCGCGGCGCCAAGAACGCCCTGCTGGTGGCGGTGACCGAGCGCCGGACCAAGGACGAGATCGATGCCTACTGCCGCGGCCCTGGCCGCCGCGGTGGCGTGAGGGGCCGCCATGGAAGCCAAGCCCTCCTACGACAAGCTGATCTTCGAGCTCTCCGCGCCGGGCCGCTTCGCGCACTCGTTGCCCGCGCTGGACGTCCCGTCGGCCGATCCCGCCAGCCTCGTGCCCGCCCAGTTCGTCCGCACCACCCCGCCCGTCCTGCCCGAGGTATCCGAGGTGGACGTGATCCGCCACTACTCGCGGCTCAGCCAGATGAACTACGGGGTGGACACGCACTTCTATCCGCTCGGGCTCCTGCACCATGAAGTACAACCCCAAGATCAACGAGGACATGGCGCGGCTGCCGGGCTTCGCGCGGCTCCATCCGCTGGCGCCGGTGGCGGCAGCCAGGGGGCGCTGCAGCTCATGTGGGAGCTGGCCCGCGATCTCGCCGAGATCTCGGGCATGGACCAGGTGTCGCTGCAGCCCGCCGCCGGCGCCCAGGGCGAGTTCGCCGGCGTGCTGATGATCCGCGCCTGGCACCTCTCGCGCGGCGAGCGTCGGCACAAGGTGCTCATCCCCGACTCCGCCCACGGCACCAACCCCGCCACCACCGCGCTGGCCGGCTATCAGGTGGTGCAGCTCAAGTCGGATCGAGGCGGGCGAGGGGTGGATCTGGCGGACCTCGAGCGGCATCTCGACGAGGACGTGGCCGCCTTCATGATCACCCAGCCGAACACGCTGGGGCTCTTCGAGTCCAAGATCCATCAGATCACCGAGATGTGCCACGCCAAGGGCGTGCAGGTCTACATGGACGGCGCGAACTTCAACGCCATCCTCGGCATCACGCGCCCGGGCGATCTGGGCTTCGACGTCTGCCACTTCAACCTCCACAAGACCTTCACCACGCCGCATGGCGGGGGTGGGCCGGGGGCGGGGCCGGTGGGCATCAAGGCGCATCTCGCTCCCTTCCTGCCCTACCCGGTGGTCGTCGCGGGACGAGAGCGGCTACTCGCTCGACTGGAGCCGGCCGCAGTCCATCGGCAAGCTCCATGCCTTCTGGGGCAACTTCGGCATGCTCGTGCGCGCCTACGCCTATATCCGCACCATGGGTCCGGACGGGCTGCGCGCGGTCTCGGAGAACGCGGTTCTCAACGCCAACTACATCCTCAAGCGGCTCGAGGGCGACTACGACCGCGCCACCGCGGGGCCGTGCATGCACGAGTGCGTGGTGTCGGCGCGACGGCAGAAGAAGCTCGGCGTCTCCGCGACCGGACATCGCCAAGCGGCTCCTGGATCTGGGCTTCTACGCTCCCACGACCTACTTCCCGTTGATCGTCGAGGAAGCGCTCATGATCGAGCCCACCGAGACCGAGTCCAAGGAGACGCTCGACCAGTTCTGCGACGCCATGATCCAGATCGCCCGGGAGGCGGAGACGGATCCGCACACGATCCACGAGGCGCCGGTGACGACGTCCGTGCGCCGGCTGGACCAAACGCTCGCGGCGCGTCAGCCCGTGCTCAAGTGGACGACGCCGGGCAGGGGCTGAGCGCCGAGTTCCGGCTGCTCGTCACCGAGCCGCTCGACGGCGCCGCCAACATGGCGCTGGACGAGGCGCTGCTGCTCTCCCGCCTCGATGGGAGGCGCCGCCGAGCCTCCGCTTCTTCGCCTGGGATCCCGCCACCATCTCGCTGGGGTATGGCCAGCGGCTGGACGGACCGCGTGGATCTGGACGCCGCGGGCGCCATGGGCATTGGCCTCGTGCGGCGGGCCACCGGCGGCAGCGCCATTCTCCACGAGGGGCCGGAGCCTGAGGTCACCTACAGTGTCACCGCGGCGGCCGGCGACTTCGCGGGCGCCGACGACCTCCTCGCAGACCTACCACTGGATTGGTCGAGCCCTGGAGTCCGGCCTCCGCGCCCTCGGCGCCCCGGCGGCCATGGTGCCGGTGCGGCCGTCCGATCCTCGGAGCATGCCGGCCTTCTGCTTCGCGCGCACCGGCTCCTACGAGCTCGAGGTGGACGGGCTCAAGGTGGTGGGCAGCGCCCAGCGCCGGCAGGGGCGCGGGCTTCCTCCAGCACGGTGCGGTGATGCTCGGGGCCGATCCCGCGCGACTGCGCCGCGTCTTCCCGGGGCGGGGATCCCCTCGCGGGCATGACCACGCTGGAGACGGTGCTGGGCCGGCGGCCGACCTTCGAGGCCACGGTGGCCGCGCTCGCCGAGGGGTTCCGCGCCGTGCACGGTCTCACCCTCGAGCCCGGCGGTCTCACGCCGGCGGAGAGTCGCGCTCGCCGACACGCTGGCACGAGGACAAGTACGGCTCGGCCGAGTGGACCCGCGCCGGACGCATCGCCACCCTCCGATGACCGAGGCGCCGCGCGAGTATCCCGACGCGCCGCGAGTGGGGTGGGGGCCGTGGTGCTCGACGGCGATCGCGTGCTGCTCGTGCAGCAGCGGCCAGCCGCCGTCGCAGGGGAAGTGGAGCCCGCCCGGCGGGCTGGTGCATCTGGGCGAGCGCCTGGAGGACGCGGTGCGCCGCGAGGTGAGCGGAGGAATGCGGTCTCAGCGTGCGCGTGCTCGAGATCTGCGGCGTGATCGATCGGATCGTTCGCGATCCCGCGGGCGCGGGGCGGTCCTCGGCCGGCGCCGCGCGCGTCCGGTACCACTGGGTGATCGTGGACTACGTGGCGCGGAGCCGGCGGGCGGCGACGTCCGCGCGGGTAGCGACGCCGCCGACGCGCGCTGGGTCCCCGTAGCCGGACCTCGCGCGCTACGACACCACCGGACGGGCTGGCCGAGCATGATCCACCGCGCCGTCGCCACTCGCGCGACGAGCGAAAGGAGAGAGCGACCGATGAGAGTGTCCGTCCAGATCCGGAAGCCTGTGGATGCGCGCGCCGACGTGCTCGTGCTGGGACGACACAGCGACGAGGCGCGGCCCGGGCCCGAGCTGGCCGCGGTGGACGCGCGGCTGGGCGGCCTCCTCTCGCGCGTGCTCGAAGCCGAGTCAGTTCGAGGGCAAGCCCGGTCAGGTCTCCTACTTCTTCAGCAACGGCAAGCTGCCCGCCGCGCGTGATGGTGGTGGGCTGGGCCCGCGCCGCGGGCGGGCGCCGATGCCGTGCGCGCGTGCCGCCGCCACCGCGGCGGCGCGCGCGCGACCTCGCCGCCACCACCGTGGCGCATGTGCTTCGCGGTGGAGGGACTCCCGGCACGCGCCCGCGCCCAGGCTACCGTGGAAGGGCGCGCTGCTGGGCACGTACCGCTTCGACAAGTACCTCAAGGAGAAGAGCGCCAAGGCGCTGGCCGGCCTGACCGTGCTGGAGCCGGACGCGTCGCCAGGGCGCCGCCGCCCGCGAGGGCGCGCGCGCCGGCGAGATCGGGCGCCGCCGCCACCAGCCTGGCGCGGACCTCGTCAACGAGCCCGCCAACGTGGTGACGCCGGCCTACCTCGCCGAGCGCGCCCGCGAGATCGCGCGAGGCCGGCCGTCTCGGCATCCGCGTGCTGGACCGCGAAGACTGCTGCCAAGCTCGGCATGGGCGCCTATCTCGGCGTCGCGCAGGGCAGCCAGGAGCCGCCCCAGTTCATCCACCTCACCTATGCGCCCCGCCGCCGCGCCCGCCGCAAGGTCGCGATCATCGGCAAGGGCATCACCTTCGACTCCGGCGGCCTCGATCTCAAGTCCGCCGACGGGATGCTGCGGCATGAAGGAGCGACATGGCGGGCGCCGCCGCCGTCCTCGGCCTCTTCCAGGCGCTGCGCCAGGCTGCGCCTCCCGATCGAGGTCCACGGCCTCATCGCCGCCACCGAGAACATGCCATCGGGCACGGCGCAACGGCCGGGCGACATCGTCCGCGCGCTGAACGGGCTCACCATCGAGATCGGGAATACCGACGCCGAGGGCCGGCTCACGCTGGCCGACGCGCTGTCGCTACGCGGCGAAGGAGATCGCGCCCGACGAGATGGTGGACATGGCCACCCTCACCGGGGCGGTGGTGATCGCGCTGGGCCTGCAGGTGACCGGGCTCTTCGCCACCCAGGACGGCCTCGCCGAGCGCCTGCTCGCGGGCGCCGAGCGGCGGCGGGCGAGCGGATGTGGCGGCTTCCCTCCACGACGACTACAAGGACGGGCTCAAGAGCGACATCGCCGATCTCAACAACATCTCGAGCCAGCGAGGCGCGGGCTCCATCGTGGCCGCGCTCTTCATGCGGGAGTTCGCCGGCGGGGTGCCGTGGGCGCATCTCGACATCGCGGGCACCGCGTTCTCCGAGCGGGACGGGACCGCTGGGTCCCAAGGGCGGCGACCTGGCGTGATCGGTGCGCACCCTCATCGCCTACCTCACCGGGCTCGCCGGCAGCCGGCGCTAGAGACGGACGCGCGATGGCGGGCGCGGTGGACCTGCACTCCCACACGACGGCGTCGGACGGCACGCTGTCGCCGCGGGAGCTGGCCCGGGAGGCGGCGCGCCGCGGCGTGCGCGTCCTCGCCGTCGACGGACCACGACTCCACCGAGGGCCTGGCCGAGGCCATCGGCGGAGGCGGAGTCGCTCCGGCCGCTCGCCATCGTGCCCGGCATCGAGATCAACTGCGACGTCGAGGGCGGCGAGATCCACGTCCTCGGCTACTGGCATGGACTACGAGGTCCCCTGGTTCCAGGCCTTCTGCCGCGCCCAGCGCGCGGAGCGCCGCGAGCGGCGTCTATCGGATGGCGGAGCGCCTCGCCGCGCTCGGCATGCCCATCGAACCCGGAGGCGGTGTTCGCCCTCGTCAAGGAGGGCTCCGGCAGGCCGCCCGCACGTGGCCCAGGTCATGGTGGACCGCGGCTACGTGAAGAGCGTGCGCGACGCCTTCGACCGGTACCTCGCCGCGGGCAAACCTGGGCACGTGCCGCGCAAGAAGCTCACGCCCGTGGAGCGCGGTGCGGCTGCTGCGCCGTGCCGGGGCGTGCCCGTCTTCGCCCATCCGGGGCTGGCCGGCCGGGACGACCTCATTCCCGCCCTGGTGCGGGCCGGGACTCATGGGGATCGAGTGCTACTATCCCGAGCACTCCGCCGCCCGGACCGGCTCCTACGTGGAGCTCTGCCGCCAGTACGGCCTGGTGGCCACCGGCGGCTCCGATTTCACTGGCCGCGCGTGCGCTCGAGCCAGTCTCGGCGATCCGGCCATCCCGCTGGCCGTCTGGGAGGCGCTGTCCGCCCGGATCGCCGAGGCGCGAGCCGCTCGCCCGGCCTGAGCCGGGGTAACCTTTACACGCCGCGTGACCCAGGCTGACTCCCGTCGGGACGCACCTGTTCGACGAAATCAATCACTCGAGATAGGAACGCCGCTTGCTTGCTCATCTGCGCGGGAGGGCTTCACCATGACCAAGCGCACGCGATTCCTGTGCCTGGTCATCGCGCCGGGCTGCCCTGGCGGTGTCCCTGCATCGCGGTCGCGCCCGCGCTGGCGGCCGACGATTCCTAAGGTCAAGGGCGCGACGCGCAGCAGGTCGCGAGACGGGCGCGAAGAAGATCGGGCAGGGTGAGGTGGGCAAGGGCGTCGAGGAGATCGCGCCGTGGCGTGGGCAAGACCGTGCGAGGAGGGCGCCAAGTTCACCGGCGAGAAGTTCAAGGAGAGGCCGGCAAGCGCCGCGGAGCCGCCGGCCAAGAGCCCTGGCAGAACGTGAAGGCAGGCGCTCCTCGTTCGGCCACTCGGTCAAGAACTTCTTCAGCAAGCTCTTCAGCGACTGATGCCCATGCGCCGCGTCTCGCCCTGTGCAGCCGCGCTGCTGATGGTAGGGGCCTGCCGGCGCGCCGGCGGGCGCGGCGGGTCCGCTCACCGATCAGTTCAAGTGTGACCTCGAGCGCGTGCTGCAGCGTCATCGAGGAGACCGGCAAGATCGGCGATGGACGCCGCAGCGCTACGAGGCCATCCGGGCGGTGGCGGAGCCGGTCTTCGACTGGCGCGAGATGGCGAGCCGCTCGCCCGGGCGTGCACTGGCAGGCGCGCAGCGAGGCCGAGCGGACGGAATTCGTCGACCTGTTCCGCGACCTCATCCAGCGGCCCTACATCACCCAGGGTGGAGCGCCAGTAGCGGGGAGCCGGTGCGCTTCACGGGCGAGAAGGTGGACGAGAGACCTTCGGTCGTCGTCAACACGCGCATCGTCACCCGGCAGGGCCAGGAAGTCCCGATCGACTACCGGCTGGTGAATCGGGAGGGCGCGCTGGCGCTGTCTACGACGTGCTGGTGGAGGGCGTGAGCCTGGTCGGCAACTTCCGGACCCAGTTCGACAAGGTGATCCGGCACGTCGAGCTACGACTGGAGCTCGTCAAGCGCCTCAAGGCCAGCGCTGGGCGCGGCTCAGACGTAGTTCGGGAACATCCGGGCGAAGGTCGCGGCGTCCGGTGCGAGCCTTGAAGTAGGGCATCTGGTCGCGCCGACCACTCGGGCCCGCCAGCGAAAGACGATGGCCGCCTCCGCGAGGCAGTGCGGCCGCCCTCGTCGAAGAGCGCGCAGGCCGTCCGCCAGAACGTGCGCCTTGCGGATCCACCGGAGTGACGTCGGCCAGGCGCCCACCGCGGAAGAGCGACTCCGCCGGCGGGCAGGAGGCGGCGTGCGAGCGTCACCTGATCCGGCTGGTCGAGGCCCCCTCCCGCATCAGTCAGAGCGCCCAGCCACCACGCGACCTCGTCGAGCAGCACCGGGCGCGAGCGCGGCGTGGGCCCGCGCCAGCGTCGAGCCGCCAGGGCCCGCGGGCACGAGGCGGCGCCCAGACGCCCTCCGCGTCGAAGCGGAGCGCCTGCTGAGGCCCAGGGGGATTGCGGGCCCGGGCACACGCGAGGCAGTCGCTCCGACATCGGCCAGCGCGGTCCCCGTCGCGCGGAAGCCCGTCCGGCGGCGCGATCCCGGCGCCGTCGCCGCGGCCGCACCGGAGGCCGAGGTCAGGGTCTGGCCGTCCTGGAGAATGGTGACCACCGCGCCGCTCGGCGCCGGCGGAGCCCTCAGAGCGCAGCGCGGTGGCCACCGGCACCGACGAGGTGAGCCGGCCTCGATCACCGCGCGGCTCGTCGCGAGCGCCGAGTGCGCGCGCGCGCGGTGTCGAGAATGGGCGACGAGACCGCCGCCGTGCACGATCCCGGGCCAGCTCTGCAGTGCGGCGGGCGCGTCGAAGCGCCCGCGCCCGCCGGGACCGAGCGCGCGCGGCGGCGGCGAGCGCGTCGGCGACGGTAGATCAGGCGCGGGCCCGCGTGCTATACTTCGCGCGTCTCATGGCGGCCGCCATTCTACTGTCTCGCCCCGCCCCGCCGCAACGCACGTGACCTCGGTGCGTCCCGCTGCTGATGAGCCGGCCGTATCCTCCAGGCCATGCTCATGAACTTCTCTTCTTCATGAGCATGAACCTCTTCCTCCTCCTGCCCATCCACGTGCAGCAGATGGGCGGCGACGAGGCGCGACGTGGGGCTCGTTCAGGGCGCGTACAGCCTGGCGGGAATTCTCTTCCAGCCGCTGGTGGGGCTGTGGGTGAACCGCCTGGGCCGCGGCTTCTTCATGCGCCCGGGCGCGCTGCTGCTCGCGCTCTCGGCGGTGGGCTTCGTGCTGAGCCACTCGATCCCCGCTCCATGCCGTGCTGCGCGCGCTGCAGGGGCTGGCCTTCTCCGCCTTCTTCGTGGCGAACTACATCCACATCGTGGATCTGGTGCCGGTGGACCGCCGGGGCTGGGCGCTCGGCATCTTCGGGCCTTTCCGGTCTCACCTCCACCGCGCTGGCCCCGCTCCTCGGCGAGGCGGTGCTGCGGCACGCGGGCTTCCGCTGGTGCTTCGTGCTGGCCGCGGTCCTGGCCGGCGGGCGCGTTCGGCATCATCCTGCGGCACGCGGGGGGCATCCGCCCGCCCGCCCCCGGCGGCGGCCCGGGCATTCGACGAGCTCCGCGAGGGCCTGCAGGAAGTCCTCCGCGTGCACATGGTGCTCGGCTTCTTCTTCGGCCTCGGGCACGGGGACGGTGTTCACCTTTCTGCCCACCTTCGCCGAGCAGCTCGGGCGTGACCGGCCTCGGTCTCTTCTACACCGCGTACTCCGCCTCCGCGGTGGCGGTGCGCGTCCTCGGCGGCAACCTCATCGACACGCGGGGCCGGCGCGCCGTCATCGTGCCGTGCATGATCATCTTCGCCGCCGCGGTGTGCATGCTTCGCCCTCCTCGCGCGGGACGGTGGGGCCCGGGGTGCGCATGCCCGTGCTGCCGTTCATCTTCCTCGCCGGTCTCCTGGGCGGCGGGGCGCACGGATTCCTCTATCCCGCGCTCTCCGCGCTGCTGGTGGACGTCACCCCTGAGGCGCGGCGCGCCAGCGCGGTGGGCATCTTCAGCGCGGTGTCGCCTGCTCGGCAATGCGGTCGGCGCTGTTGCCTTCGGCTATCATCGCGCACGGCGCCGGCTACGGCCCCATGTGGATCGCGCTCGCGGTGGTCATGTCGGGCGGCATCGTCGCGAGCTTCCGGCTCGACGCCGGGGCCGGGCGCGGCCCGCGTGCCCAGAGCCCCTGCCCCGCGCGCGCCGCGCCCGAGCCGCCGTCCGCGGAGCTCCCGGCCGACCGCTGAGTTGACTTGCCCCGGGCCGCGGCCGATACTGCGTGGGCGCTCGCGCGACGGCGGGCGCGGAGGACGGTCATGCCCAACGCGAGACGGATGCCGGCGCTGGCCTTGCTGCTCGGCGGTGGCGTGCTCCTCGCGGCCGCGAGCGGCCGCGGCGGCTACGCCGGCTCCTCCACCCTTCCGGCGCGCAGGAGGTCGCGGTGCTCGGCGGTGGTGGTGAGCCCGCAGACCGGCGTGCCCGTCGTCGTCCTGCAGGGTCGGCGCGACGGACGCACCGTGGCGATGTCCATCGGGCCCGCCGAGGCCACCGGCATCGCGTTCCCGCTGGCGAAGCGGACGCCGCCGCGACCCGCTCACCCACGATCTCTTCCTCACCCTGTTCGGGCGGCTCGACGTGACCGTCACCCGCGTGGTGATCACCGACCTGCGCGACGACGTCTACTACGCGGTGCTCCACCTCGCCGCGCGCGGCGAGAGCCTCACGCTGGACTCGCGCCCTCCGACGCCATCGCCCTGGCCATTCGCGCGGGCGCGCCGGTGCTGGTGGAGGAGCGGGTCTTCGAGAAGTCGGAGCGCGTGCCCTCGGCGCCGCCGCCCGCGGGACCGAGGATCTGACCGTGGCCAACGAGCTGCCCGCGAGGCCGGTCCCTCCGGGGCGCGCCCCTTCGCCCGCGCCGGAGGGCCAGCAGTGGGCCATCCAGCGCCGCATCGAGGACGTGCTTCACCAAGCTGGGGAGAAGTTCGGCGATCTCAGCGGCCGGGTGGTGGTGACCATCACGCCGGAGACGCCGTTCGAGCACATCGGCGGGCATCCCGCAGGCCAAGGCGCCATCCGCGGCTTCACCACCGCGCTCACCGAGCCCGATCTCTATCGCAAGTGGGGGATCCACGCCGCCCCAGGGCATCCTCCTCTACGGGCCGCGCGGGACCGGCAAGACCATGCTCGCGCGCGCGCTCGCCACCAGCGCGGCGCGCCATCTTCTACCACCTCAAGCTGATGAACCTGACCTCGAAGTTCGGCCCCAACACCGGCGAGCTGCTCCAGGAGATCATCGCCATCGCCAAGACCGAGGGCAAGGCGGTGGTGTACCTCGACGAGGCCAACGCGCTCGCGCTCGAGCACCTGCTGCCGCCGGCCCAGGCCCGCGAGGCCAGCGCGCCGCCTGGTGGCCGCGCTGCTGCGAGAAGCTCGACGGCCTCGACGAGTCCGCGCGCATCCTGGTGGTGGCGTCCACCAACCGCACCGACTCGATGGACCGCTCCCTGGTGGAGCCCGGAGCGCCTGGACCGGCTGGTCGAGGTGGCCCTGCCCGACGGCGCCGCCCAGCAGGAGATCCTGCAGCTCGTGCGCGAGCGCGCGGAGGCCAAGGCCGGGCGGCCCGCTCTTCGACGAGATCGACTACCGCTCGCTGCTGCCCCCGATGGGCGGCATGAGTCGGCGCGGAGATCTCGGAGGTGTTCCGCGCGCGCTCGAGCAGAAGGTGCAGGCGGCGGGCGAGGGCCGGGACGCCGGGCTGGTCACCACGCAGGACCTGCTCCAGCAGCTCGACGGCTACCGGCGGATCCGCGAGGTCGTGGAGAAGACTCGCTACGGCCAGTACCTCTGATCGCGCGGACCGCCGCCCTCGATGCCGTCGCATCACCAGCATCCGCGTGCCGCTACAAGGACACCGACACCATGTCGGTGGTCTACTACGGCAACTACCTCACCTACTTCGAGGTGGCGCGGGTGGAGTACCTCCGCGAGCGGGGACTGCCCATGTCCGAGGTGAACCGGCGCGTCCACATGCCGGTGGTGGAGGCCTGCGTGCACTACGCCCGGCCTGCCCTGCCTCGACGATCTCCTCGACGTCACCTCGCGCGTGAGCGAGCGCCGGCGCGCCAGCTTCACGTTCAAGTACGAGATCCACAACGACGAGCGCGAGCTGGTCGCCCACGGCCACACGCGCCACGCCTGCTGGGACCCGCCAGTCGCCAGAAGATGATCGCGCTTCCCGACTGGCTCAAGGAGATCATGCCCGATGGCGACCTCGACCTCCCCGCCGTCCGAACCTAGCCCGCCGCGCCCCATCGGGGCGGTGGCCGCCGATCTCGGGCTCGCCGAGTCGGAGTGGCTGCCGTACGGGCCGCACCAAGGCCAAGGTCCACCTGAGCGCGCTGGAGGCGCGCCGGGCCGTCCTGACGGCAAGCTCGTGGTCGTCTCGTCGATCACGCCCACTCCGGCGGGGGACGGCAAGACCACCATGACCATCGGGCTCGGCCAGGCGCTGCTGGCAAGCAGGTGCGCGACCGGTCATCGCGCTGCGCGAGCCCTCCATCGGGCCGACGCTCGGGCTCAAGGGAGGCGGCACCGGCGGCGGGCGGTCGCAGGTCGTGCCGATGGACGACATCAACCTGCACTTCACCGGGGACTTTCACGCCGATCACCGCCGCCAACAACCTCCTCGCCGCCGCGCTGGACAACCACCTCCATCACGGCAACGCGCTCGGCATCGACGTGCGCCAGGTGCTCTGGAAGCGCGCGCTCGACGTCAACGACCGCGCGCTGCGGAAGGTGGTGGTCGGGCCTGGGCGGGCCGCATGGACGGGGTGCCGCGCGAGAGCGGCTTCCTCATCACCGCCGCCTCGAGATCATGGCCGTGCTCTGCCTGGCCGAGAACCTGAGCGACCTGCAAGCCAGCGCCTGGGCCGCATGGTGGTGGCGCTCGACCCGGGACGGCAAGGCGGTGCCCGCGGACGCGCTCCACGTCACCGGCGCGATGGCCGCGCTGCTCAAGGACGCCATCCACCCGAACCTCGTGCAGACCATGGAGGGCACGCCGGCGCTGGTCCACGGCGGTCCCTTCGCCAACATCGCCCACGGCGTGCAACTCGGTGGTGGCCACCCGGCTGGCGCTGAAGCTCGGCGACATCTGCCTGCACCGAGGCGGGCTTCGCCACCGACCTCGGCGCGGAGAAGTTCTTCGACATCAAGTGCCGGCTGGCCGGCCTGCGCCCCGACGCGGCCATGATCGTCGCCACCTGCCGCGCGCTGAAATACCACGGCGGCGTGGCGATGAAGGACCTCGGCGCCCGAGAACCTCGGACGCGCTCCGGCGCGGCCTCGCCAACCTCGATGCGCACGTCGAGATCATCCGGCAGTTCAAGCTGCCCGCCATCGTCGGGCTCAACCGCTATCCGACCGACACCGAGGCGCGAGTACCAGCTGGTCGCCGAGCACTGCGCCAAGCTGGGCGTGCCGCATGCATGTGGCCGACATCTTCGCCCGGGGCGGGGACGGCGGCGCGGGACCTGGCCAGCGGCCTCCGCGAGCTCCTCGCCGGCGACGCGCTCGGACTTCGCGCCGCTCTACGCCCTGGACCAGCCGGTGAAGGCGAAGCTCGACACGATCGCGCGCGCGCATCTACGGCGCCGACGGCGTCGATGTATCCCGGCCGCGTGGACCGGCAGATCGCCGAGCTCGAGGCCGCTCGGCTACGGCGGCCTGCCCGTCTGCGTGGCCAAGACCCAGCGGTCGCTCTCCGACGACCCGATCGCTGCCTCGGCCGGCCCGCGGGCTTCACGATCACGGTCAACGACGTCTACGTCTCGGCGGGGGCGGGCTTCCTCGGTGGCGATCACCGGCGACATCACGACCATGCCCGGCTTTCCGCGCAAGCCCAATGCGGAAGGCGTGGACGTCACCCCCGACGGCCGCATCACTGGACTGTTCTAGGCGGCGGGCGCCGCCGCGGCCGGCCCTATCGCGAGCGGGGAACCTCGGCGGGCACGGCGACGATCACGCGGTCGCGGCCCTCGCGCTTGGCCCGGTAGAGCGCGGTGTCGGCGGGCGCGGAGAGCACGTCGCTGGCGAGGCCGTGCTCGGGATACGCGGCCAAGTCGAACGAGGCGCGGTGAGGGGGCCGAGCAGCCGGCCCTTGTCCGAGACGCGTACCAGCTTGATCTCGTCTGCGCAGCTCCTCCGCCCGCCGCTCCCCGTCCGCGAGCGAGGCCTCCGGCAGCACCAGCACGAACTCCTCGCCGCCGTACCGGCAGGCCACGTCCTCGCGCCGCAGGTTCCGCATGAGGAGCGCGCCCAGCTCGCGCAGCAGCGCGTCGCCGGCGTCATGGTCGAAAGTCGTCGTTGATTGCGCTTGAAGCGGTCGAGGTCCAGCATGAGGACCGCCACGGGCCGGCCGGCGCGCTGCGCGCGGCGCACCTCGCGCTCGAGGTCTCTTCCATGTACCGGCGGTTGAAGAGCCCGGTGAGGGGATCGCGAATGGACTGGCTGCGCAGCTACTCCGCGCAGCTTGACGTTGGCCAGCCCCAGCGCCACCTGCTCGCCCACCGCGGCGGCGAGCCGGCGCTTGGCCTCGCTGAGCGGCACCGGGGCGAGCCGCCCGCGGGCGAGAAACCCACGTAGAGCACGCCGAGGAGGCGTCGCCCTGCGCCACCAGGGGCGTGCAGAGATAGAGCGCCCGGCGGGGCGACGGCAGATGGGTGCAGAGGGCCCCGAGCGCGTGTCGTCCACCACGTGGGCGCGCCCGCCGCGGGCGCCCAGCACTCCTCGATGGCGAATACCCCCGCGCTGTTCTGGGGCGCGGGGCCCCAGCGCGCCACCGCCTCGATGAGATTGCGGGAGGAGCTGCAGGCGAAGACCGCGCCCGCCTCGCCGCGGAAGAGCTCCCGGAGCTCGCGCTCCACCACCGCATAGGCCTCCTGCAGCGTGAAGCACGCCTGCAGCAGCTCGCCCAGACGATTGATGTGGTCGAGCTCGCTCACCCGCTCGGCCAGGCCGCTCCCGCGTCTCCTGCTCCGCCTTGACCATGGCGGAGAGCCGCTCCGCCATGCCATTGAAGGTCCGGCCCATCACGGCGATCTCGTCGCTCCCGTCCACCCTCCGCGCGCGCGGAGAGATCGCCGGCCCGCACCAGCTCGGCGGCACGGACCACCTCGCGCAGCCGCCGGATGATGAGCAGGTGGCCGACGCTCGCCGCCACGCCCAGCGCCACCGCGCCCACCAGGCCGAGCGAGAGCAGGTTACGGATCAGGGTGCGGTCGGCCTCGGTGAACGCCACCAGGCGGGAGATGCCGACGGAGACGTAGAGCCGGTCGGCGGGCGGAACGCCTCCCACCGCGGTGAACGCGAACAGCCGCGCGTTGCCGCCGTTGAGCGGCTCCACCGTGATCTTGGCCTCGCTCTGCTGAGCCCGGATCGCTTGGGTGACTTCCGACTCCGGCATGGGCTGACCCACCCGGCGCTCCGATTCCGGATACCCCGCGAGGACGATGCCGCTGGCGTCGGTCACCACGAACGAGGAGCCCAGCGGCAGGCGTGCCCGCTCGGCCAGCTGGTGGATCCAGCCGAGGTCAGGGTCGCGAAGAGCACCGAGCGCACCTCGCCGGTGGGCCCCAGCGCGGGCCAGGCGAGCGTGAGGGCGGGACTGCCGGTGACGGGCTCCACCACAGTAGCCCGACACCACGAAGTCGTGCGTGGCGCGGGCGCGGAGGAAATAGGGTTGGTCGGCCACGCTCACGGGGGCACGCAAGGAGGACGGCACTACAGGTGAGATCCCCGGCGGCATTCGCGATGCTCAAGTTCACGTACACGGGAAGCGGTTGCGGAGGTCCACGCGAACAGGGCGCCGCACGCGCCGGCCTTGCCCGGCTGGGCGGCGGGGACCTGGGCGAGACCGATCAGGGAGGGAACGGGCGCCTTCGATGAGACGTTCCTGGTTCGAGGCCCGCCACGCGGGCCAGGCGCAGGGCGCTCTCCTGCGCGTCGACGGCCGCGAGTTGACGCTGCTCCCAGGCGGTGATGAGGATGAGCACGAGGGCCGGGAGGAGCGCCAGGAGCACGAGCAACAGCAGCCGCGAGCGGAGGCTCGACCGGAGTATCCGGGTCATCTCCGTCACCGTCCCTATTTTCTCACGAGGGTGGGATTGATGCCACTTCGAGGAGGGGGCTATCCGGAGCCCCGCGTGCCGTATGGTATACTGGCGACCGCGCGCGAGCCCAGCGAACCCACCATGATTCAAGTCGAGCACCTGACCAAGCGATACGGTCCCATCACGGCCATATCCGACGTGTCGCTTCACCGTCGACGAGGGACAGATCGTCGGCTTTCTGGGCCCTAATGGTGCCGGAAAATCCACCACCATGAAGATCCTCTCGTGCTTCATGCCGGCCTCGGGCGGCACCGCGCAGTGGCCGGATTCGACGTGTTCCGCCCAGTCGATGGAGGTGCGCCGCCGCATCGGATACCTGCCGGAAAACGCGCCGCTCTACGGCGACCTGGCGGTCGGCTCATACCTGGAGTTCGTAGCCGAGATCAAGGGCGTGCCACGGGCGAGCGCAGGGCCCGCGTGGCCGATGTCATGGCCCGCTGCTTCATCACCGACATGCAGCGCCGGCTCATCAGCAAGCTGTCCAAGGGCTATCGCCAGCGGGTCGGCCTGGCCCAGGCGCTGCTGGGGGGACCCCGAGGTGCTGATCCTGGACGAGCCCACCATCGGCCTCGACCCGCAGCAGATCGCGGAGATCCGCGCGCTCATCCGATCCCCTGGCCGGGCAGCATACCGTGATCCTCTCGACCCACATCGCTTCCCGAGGTCTCGATGGTTTGCGACGGGGTGGTGATCATCAACCGCGGCCGCGTGGTGGCCCAGGGCGCCCAGGCGCAGCTCGTGGAGCAGGTGTTTCCGACCGCGCGCATCGAGATCGAGATCGGCGGCCCACGCGAGGCGGTGGAAGCGGCCCTCCGCGGCATCGCCGGGGTGCTCCGTCGTGCAGGATCTCTCCAGGGCGGACGGCACGCGGACGCTTCCTGGTGGAGTCGCCTCGGGGGCGCGACGTTCGGGGCAGGTGGTGCAGCTGGTGAGCGCGCGCGGGTGGCGGCTGCTCGAGCTCCATCAGGTGGGCATGAGCCTGGAAGAGGTCTTCATCAGGGTGGTGGCGGGCGAAAGAGCGCGGCGAGGTCGCGCAGTCACCGCCGCCGGGGACCAGCCCGCGTCGCCGGCGGGAGGACCCGCCTGATGCGCTGGCTGCCCGTCTTCAAGAAGGAGATGCGGCTGTACTTCGGCTCGCCGGTGGCCTACGCCTTCCTCGCGCCTGTTCCTCCTGGTGACGGGCTGGATGTTCGCGCGAGATCTTCCTCATCTACAGCGAGCAGTCCATGCGCGTGCGTTCATGCAGCCGATGGCGGCGCAGAACCTCAATCCCACCGAGAAGCGTCAGCGCGGCCGCTCTTCTCCAACATGAGCGTGGTCCTGCTCTTCTTCATGCCCATGCTCACCATGCGCGCTCTTCGCCGAGGAGAAGAAGTCGGGCACCATCGAGCTGCTGCTGACCTATCCCGTGCGTGACGGCGAGGTGCTGGCGGGCAAGTTCCTGGCCGCCGGGGCGAGTCTACGGCCTCCTGCTCCTCCTCACCTGCACCGTATCCGGGCCTCATGGCCGCCTTCGGGCGCGTGGAGTGGGGCGCCATCCTCACCGGGGTATCTCGGTCTCCTCCTGCTGGGGGCGGCGTTCCTCGCGGTAGGGCGTCTTCATTTCCTCGCTCACGGAGAACCAGATCGTGGCCGGCTCCGCCACGTTCGGCGCGCTGCTCGGGCTTCTGGCTCATCGGGTGGGGCGCCGACGCGGCGGGAGGAGTCGCGCGCACCGTCCTGCAGTATCTGTCCATCATCGAGCACCATGGACGGATTTCGGCAAGGGCGTCATCGACACCAAGGACGTGGTCTACTACCTCACGGTCGACCGGCGTTCGCGCTGTTCCTCACTCTTCGCGCGCTCGACGCGAAGCGCTGGAAAGGGTAGCCCCGTGAGCGTCCTGGCGCGCTGGGCCTGCGCCGCCGGCGGTGGTATGCCTGGTCGCCTCCCTGGCCGTCTGGCGGCTGTCCCCTGGCTCACGCGTTTCCGCTGGGCGCTGCTCATCGCCGGCGGCCTGCTGCTCCTGGTCTCCGTCGTCCTGCGACGCGGGCTCGCTCCGCGCCGCTTCCGGACGGCGGGCGCGCGCTACGGCGCGGGCGCGGCGGTGCTGATCGTGCTGGCGCTCGGGGCGGCGGTGCTCGTCAATGCGCTCTCCGTTCGCCACAACGCCCGCTGGGATCTCACCGAGAACCGCCGGCAGAGCCTCTCGCCCAGAGCATCGAGTGCTGGGCTCGCTGCCCCGGTCCGGTGGAGGCCATCGCCTTTTTCCGCAGCGACACGCCGGGCCGGCGCACCGCCGAGGATCTCTCAAGCTCTACGCCTCCTACTCCGAACGGGCAAGTTCACCTGGCGGATGGAGGACCCGGATCGCTCGCCCGGCCTGGCCCAGCGCTACGGCGTGGATACCTACGGGACTGTCATCTCTCCGAGGGGCGCGACAAGGCCGCCGACAAGGCCGCCGCCAAGTCGGAAAAGGTCCTCGACGCCGGCGAGGAGCGCATCACCAAACGCACTGTTGAAGCTCACCCGCGACGGCAAGCGCGTGATCTATCTCCTCAGGGGCCATGGCGAGGCGATCCCGCCAGTACCGAGCGCCCGGGCTTCCAGCCAGGCCAAGGAGCAGATGGAGAAAGCCAGCTACGAGGTGAAGGACTCACCCGCTCGCGCGTGACCCCAGCGTGCCCGCGGACGCCGCCATCATCATCGTGGCGGGGCCCAGAGCACCGATCTCCTCGCCGCCGGAGCTGGTCGCGCTGGACGGCTTACGTGGCCCGCGGCGGCAAGGCCTTCTTCATGCTCGCGCCGTTCCAGGCCGACGGTCTGCGGAAACACCTCGCCCGCTACGGCTTCGAGGTGGGGGACGACCTCGTGGTCGAGCTCAACCCCATCGGGCGCGCCTTCGGGCTCGGGCCCGAGGTGCCGGTGGTCACCCAGTACGAGCCGCGCCCGATCACGCGGGATCTGGGCGAACTCATGACGCTCTTCCCGCTCTCGCGCTCCATCGACGTGACCAAGGCCCTCCCAAGGGCACCACCGTCCAGGCGCTGGCCCGCACCAGCGCGCGCAGTCCTGGGGGAGACGGACAGAACGCGCTGCAGCGCGGCGAGGCCAAGCCCGACCCACAAGACAAGCGGGGGCCGCTCCCGGTGGCCGCGGTCGCGACCATCGACGCGGCGCCGCCGCGCCGGGGGCCGCGATTCCGGCCGCGCCGTCGGGGACCGACGCCAGAGTCCGGCCCGCCGCGGACGCCAAGTCAGCAGGACGGCGACGCCGCCGACGCCGCCAAGAAGCCCGCGAAGGCGCGCCTCGTGGTGATCGGCACCGCGAATCTCGCCGCCAACCAGTTCCTGGGCGCCCAGGGCAACCGCGACTTCTTCCTGAATGTCGTCTCGTGGCTGGCCGAGGACGAGGAGCCAGATCTCCGTGCGCGCGCGCGACGCCAAGTCGAACCCCATCGTGCTCTCGCCTCCGCAGGCGGAGCTCGTGCTGTGGCTCCCGGTGGCCATCCTGCCCGGCGCCGTCGTCGTCGCGGGAATCTTCTGCCCTCGTCAGCCGCCGCCGCCGCTCGAAATAGTCGGCCCGGACGATGAGCTGGAAGACGCGTCCACCGTTCTCGTCATCCTCGTCGCCGGACTCCGGCGGCTTCTTCTACTACGACACCTACTGGCTGGAGCCCGTCCGCGAGAAGAAGGAGTCCGTCAAGGGCCGCCTCTGGGACGTCGAGCCCAAGGACGTCGAGGTCCTCATCATCAAGCGCAAGGGGAGACGGTGCGCATCCGGCGCACCGACACCGGCTGGGAGCTGCTTCGAGCCGGTCAAGACGCGCGGCCGACCGGGGTGCGGTGGACGGCATCGTCAGCACGCTCGTCACCGCGCGGGTGGACCGCGAGGTGGCCGCGACCCCGGCAAAGCTCGACGAGTTCGGCCTCGTCCCCCGAGACCGAGGTGACGCTCGGGGTGAAGGGGCGCGCGCCACTGGCGCTGCTGGTGGGCGCCAAGAGCCCAACCGGCGCCTGGCTCTTCGCCAAGGAGTCGGGCAAGCCGGCGGTGGTCGCGCTCTCCGAGATCGTGGCGCGACCTCGCCAAGCCGGTGACGGAGCTGCGCGACCGCACCGTCCTCGCCTTCGATCGCAAGGGCGTGGGGCAGGTGGATATTCAGCTCCTTGGGCAGCTCTCCGGGGAGACCATCACGGTGGAGAGCGCGGAGGCGGGGAAGTGGCGCATGACCAAGCCGCGCGTCCTGTCCGCCGATCCCGACGTCATGGCGGACTTTCTCTCGAGAGCTCGACGGCGCCAAGGCCAAGGACTTCGTGGAGGACGCGCCGAGGTCGCTGGCGCCCTACGGCCTCGATCGTCCCGCCACGGTCACCCTCTGGATCGGCAAGGACAAGGAGCGCGCGTCGCGCAGTGCCTCTTCGGCCGGGAGGGACAAAGGAAAGAAGGGTGTCTACGTGATGCGGTCGGGGGAGCCCGGCGTCCTGCTGGTGGGCGAAGAGCTCTGGACCGCGGTGCCCAAGTCGGTGGGCGTGCTCCGCGACAGGTGGTGCTCGCCTACCAGTACGACCAGGTGAGCCGCGTGGAGCTCACGCGGGACCGCGCGGCGCCCTCACGCTCGAGCGCGACGGGATCGGCTGGAAGCTCACCGCGCCGGAGGCTCAGAACCGACACCGGCGCGGTGAACGGGATCTGTGGCGGATCCGCGACCTGCGCGCGAGTGGGTTCCTGGCCGAGGAGGCGACGGCCATCGCGCGCTTCGTGCCGAAGCCGAGGTGACGGTCAAAGCTCTGG
>ERZ1370068.3680-contig-2782_pt1 | contig 37955 bp, 54 predicted proteins | sample MGYA00561227_ERZ1370068 | MGnify/ENA primary metagenome ERZ1370068 (study PRJEB38410, sample SAMEA6850437) | metagenome | study: Metagenomic assessment of the ecological functions of the soil: analysis of the soil microbiota associated with the...
TTACAATAGTTCTTACACCCGGCAGGTACATTCTTTTCAGCGCGAGCACTGGGAGTCACGTCGCCCTAGTCGATTTACCTGAAAGCGAAAACACGTCGTTGAAAACTTATTCTCGAAGGCGTGACGACCACTGATATGAAAAGACGGGTTGACTACGACACTGTCAACCCCGATCGAATCCATGTCGTCATGGTGCATGCCAATCAATGCGCCACACTCTTTTGGTAGAGTGGTGAAGGCGTTGCCTCACGATCGCTGGTACTCGAGCGCCGGTGTTCAGCAAACACCGTTTTCACTTTCACCATCATTTTTGACATGAATGTGGTGATGGTGTTGTTTAGCACTGCTGAAGACGATACATCGTTGCTCATAAGTGCACACTAGTGACACATTGCCGAACACCACCCTCGGGCAGATCACTGGGGCGGCACGGGAACATAGTGCAAAGAACCTGCCAGAGCCGCAAAGGCCAGCCATCTGTGATTGGTAAGTCTATGCCAGAAAACTTGTGCCGGCCGTGGAGAATCGCTGTCGAGATGGATCAACAGTTAATTATCCGATGCAACTGAAGCACAAAGTTCTTATTTATCTACCAGCTGAAGTCGCCGATGTTCAGTTGGGCAGAAGTTTGGTCAAGACAAGAGCTATACGAGGCTGCGTGCTGATCTCGACGCTCGCTGAGATCGAGAATGCTCGGTTTACTGATACGCCGGCTTTCCAGAGATATGAATGAGGAAAGAAAGCTGGAAGTACAGATCGTAATCACGACGTCAATTGTTGCAAGAGGCCGTTAAGTGACGACTTTGGGAGGGGAGCTGCCTTAACCAATGGATCACAAGCCAAGATTTAAAGTAAACACAACAGTGAAAGTTGAGCCGCTGAGTGAGAGTTTCATCATCCGCTTCTTGTCTCGGCAACAGAGTGGCGCTGAGGCACGCGAGCTACGCTGACTTGTTGTCCCTGATCGGCGAAAGAAGAACGCCGCGGCACAGAAAAGACAGACAGCAGTTGGGTTTTTTAAAGACTTACTGCAGGCCCAGTAAACTGATGTTCCCCACGGCGGCACCCCACTGCACTGGAGAATCCACCCCCTGTAGAGCCTGCAGTGCCTGCCGCAGCCGGTCAGGTCAGATCTACCGATGCCGTCGATCGGTGAGCTACTCCCGCCTGATCTGCTTCCTCAGAGGGACTGTCAGTCTGAGATCGCATGAGCAGACGGAGCCACGACACACCGGTCGTAAAGCTGTTATTATAAATTCGAGAACTGACTAAGACGATACCGGCGCATTGTCGTAGTCGAAAAAATACTTCATTTGTGTTATCTCGTTTACCTGAATCCAAGGTGTCGTACACAAGGTTATGTCGATTGCCGAATGAATCTCAAGCAGTAGTCGTTTAGACGCGTCTGCGTTCACAGTGTTCAGACACGCAACTGACGATATTCACACGACACACCGATGATGGTGCGCCTGCCGAGGTAATGCGAATGGCGCTCTGGGCGAGACTCGTAAATTGCTCCAAATCTTTGTCTGTGATACATGTTTATAGTTGTGGAAGCTGTTTTTTCATGCTTGATCCAGGGCTGGCTGCAGCTATTGTCGGCCGTGACGTGGCGTCGAGACGCGCACTACATTCCTGACGCAGGCTGGCTGGAATTACTGCCTTGACCACACTTTGCCGCCGAACTGCAAATTACGGGTCAAGTTAGAGGCAAAGCAGTGGGGCAGTAACTCGCTCGCTGAAGTGGCGCGTGCCATATCGAGCAAGCCGCTGAGCACATCTTAGCGATGGCTAACGATCATCGTGGTTTATTTACGTGGAGGTCATAGAAAGCACGATCGTGGCCCGTCACGCTTAACCGACCATTTCCGCCAACATTGAATTGCTGATATCTCGGCACTTATGCTCGTGGGGCTCCTGGTCGAAGACACCAACATCAGGCTACGCAATGGCGGGAGTCGCATCGGTAATCCACCATCGAGGCTCGAGATGCGTCAGTCTCGATTCACGAGGTGCGCAGCGTGATCGCCGCAGGAGACAAGACGGGAAAGTGTCGATCCACGAGTTGTGTTTCAACCGGAGACAGACGTTATCGACAGAAGAGCGCAAAAACATTCACCAGCGGGGTTGCCGATGTGGGAACACAGTCGTAGCGCCATTAGTGATCATCCGGTCAAGATGCGTTCACACGCTTGCAGTTCGCCTGCTGTTCACATGCAGACAGATCACAGAGCCAGTCGGTCACAGCAGGCTGCCAAAGAAGGTGTGCAGATATCAAAGATCACCACGAAGCCGATCTGAAGGCCGACGCCCACATGTTTGGGACGAAGAACGCCGTCAGCTTGGTGACAGTGAATAACCCCAGCTTCGTGGAGTCACAGCTAGCCAGGCCAGAGCACCGGCAACACCGTGCCTGCAATCCAGCTTTTCAGCCAGCACTGGTCCGAAACCACCAGTAAATCTGGTCGTTTAAAATTGGCTTTTGAAGCTGCCGCGCTGAAGATCACCATAACTGTGAATCTCACGAAGATTAGTTTTTGGCTCATTTGTTCAACGGCTTTGGCGGGGTTGGTCATCAGCTAATACAGGCTGATTTTTTCTTCCCGCCGAGGAGATCGCCCACCAAAGCCGCTGATCACAGAGATGCAAGGCGCATGAAAATCGAATGAAGTTTCTACCAGTCTGCACTCGTCAGCGCTTACATGAGAACGCGAGTGTTGCTCCATGCCCCTGACAGCGCCAACAGGCTCAAAGCATCGATCCACGCACGAAGGAGCTGAGCTACGCACAGAAGCCGGATGCCTGGTGCCGGGAGCACGCGACGCGCGAGCCTCGTCGCGCTTAGAGCCACATCCAATTAAGCAAAACGTTCTTCCTCGGCGCATGAAAATACGACTCAACGCTCGATCGCCGCCGAGCAGGTTGGTCGCCAGTGATGGCTACTTGTCCGCCTCTGACGCCTGGTCGCCGGCGACGGCAATCTCTGATGACGGCATGGGGGATTCGGTCGTCTGAAGAACAATTTGCGGCCAACACAGGTGCCGCATCGACGAACATAGTGTCTTCGCAGAGGTTACTCCGATCCAGGAACAGCCCCTGCTCAGATAATGCAGCGGGCACCTGAATTATAGTGCTAAAGCTGTGTAAAGAGATCGAGACGAGAAAAATGCGTGGAGGAAATAATTAATGAGGCGAGCCAGCGTGTATGGTGGCGACCCAAAACATTATTCAAGCCCAGAAGCGTACACTGAGTTTGATGACGACGTTTTGAAGATAGGTCTGATCGCCTCATGAGCTGTCTCGGGGTGGTGAAGGGGCACAGCGTGGTCTCGATTTGAGCGTGTCGTGGAATTGCTTGCCATGAGACGCCGCTGGTTGGCGAGTGGAGCAGCTGCGCTGCGTGCCTCTACCAGCGCGTGCTGTGGAACTTCACTGAAGAAATGGGACAGAGTGGCAGTCCGATCGCAGCTAGCACTTCGGTCTCGTAAGATCGCGAAACAGCGAACTATTTGATCAATCTCAAATAGCTTACAGCTTGCTGCCTAGACGCCGCGAGAGGGAATGATCACCAGAATCTATCGGTACGACGCGACGGCACATTCACTTCATTCATCTACTGCCACGCAAGACGCTGGCAGCTGAAAACCATGAGCCACCATGCACATGCGCTTACTGACACTGCAATTTGTTCGATCGCGAAGACTAAGGTTTATACTGTCAAAGATTTGGGTGCCTGGCAGCACAATCCCTTCCCTCCCGAGTATACTGGTTGGCATCAGTGCCAGTGCTCGATTACTGTTCCCGCACTGAGCCTTCGTTCAGCACGAAGTGCTGTAGCAGGGCTGGTGGGCTTGTCGATGTGAGGAAGAGTGCCATCAGCAGTCTCAGCTTACTGATTGAAATCTATAGGAGATGATCAGATGAGTTGCGGCTGTCACCTCTCCCAGTGCCTGTTTTCTTGACATGCAGCAACAATGCTTTCTTCCGCCACTGAGCCGCGAACAGTATTCCACAGCTGAAACGCCATCACCACTGCAGTCATCCTCGGCGGATGACGACCTTGCCGGGATCAGATAACATAGAAGGTCTTCTGGAGGTGACTGACTCGTGAGTGGGAAGCATGGGGCAAATGCTACAGAACAACCCTGCTCATCTCTCAGCAGACTGAAGTAACGCCACACATGGAGAAGTATGTTGTGTGTGCGCAACGTGCTGCAGAAAGAGAATCGCCACGCGGGACCAGACTCCGCGGCCCTAGAAGCCTGCCCGACAGGCCAGCAGAAAAGATTTGAGCTGACACCTGAGAGGCAGAGGCCCAAGAGATTTCAGGTCACGTGGTGGCCAAACGCCAACACCGCTAGTTTACTGCAGTTCAGGCCGTGCCAGTCATCACGCCGAGTGATCATGGGTGTAGATCTTAGTATCTGCAAAGAATCGGCCGCGGCTTATCACTTCTACGATAACGACACAGTTTCAGTAATGTCGTTCTGTTGGAGTTCGCATTTCGTTACGCAGTTTGCGCTGATCGTGGGTCTACTCATTAACATATTTCAATGTTCAAGACCCAAGAGCCGGTCTTTCACGCGTTTCAGTTCGGATCGGACTCCGCCAGATTTTCTTTTGCCATCGCCCAAAGACCATGAATTGATCGACGCGTTTCGAATAGCGTCGCGTCAGGCCTGACGCCATCGATGTTCAAACTGGAAACGCAAGAGTCCCAGATCGTACGACATCCCCGATCTGAAAAAAGTAACTTCTGATCGTTTCTGTGAATTACTTAACTCGCTAACAGAAGAGTACTTCTTCTCGTGTCAGCTAGATTGACTTAATTTCTTGGAATGTTGATGCTCAAATCAGATATTATAACGTGGTGGTTGACTTCGCGTAGTGGACTGGCTGGAAATTTACCCGCCTTTTTCAATGACTTAGGTATCTGTCTCAACTGTAGATTGCCTTTACCTTCTGACACGTGGAATGAGAACAGTGAATGGCTAACATATGTTGGAGTGTCACTAATTTGCTGCCAATGCCGAAGAGGTTTATTAGTCGCATGAGCCTCGTCGGCCGAAACCGATCGACCGTCTGTACTGTGTGGTCATCACGGTGGCTCCACCTGATGGTTGATACTCATTGCCTCAGGTGCTGTCGCAATTCTTAATTCTGAAGTGCTTTGCACGCGTGAATACAAACGAAGTTCGCAGATCATTTCTTGGCGATATTATCTTGCCCAGAGTATTGGAGCCAGGAATGAGACAGATCAACTCCAACTCCAAAGCTGATACGGTTGTCGAGATTAATGTGCTGCCAAGCTGGCTGCGGCTACAGTTGGCGTGATCGGTCACTGCCCGGTTCATGCATACTGCCGCTAGACGTGGGATGTTCTCAGTTCAAATCTTTCACTCAGATTTAGCCTTCTGACTTTCGTCTCACATAGTTGATTGAGCCAGACCAAGATGATTGATCTAAGATCGAGTATCTACGGCCGGCGGTCTGTATCCACAAAGCGTGGCTTAACGCGTTTTCGAGTCGTCCAGCGTTACCCCATGATGGCTTGTCTGAAATGCCGCCTGGTTGGCGCATTGTACGGCATCGGTATACAGACATGCCGAAAATCAGATGCGCACGCGATCATGTCACGCGACGACGGGCCCGTGCGTGATCCATTCATGATCCTGATTAGCAGTCATCGAATGGCCCACGAGCTATGTTTGAATGGGGTAATGTCGCCCTGCTCTTCATGAAAGATTTCAGCTTCTGCACGACCATGAAATATACAAATGGCGACAGAAGAGAGAACCATGCAGTTTCTGAGACTGGGACTGGCAAGAACGCACCATCCGGCTCACAAAGACTGCGGTGTTCTGCAGCACGGGTGCACGCCCGGTGTCAGACCCACAGATTGCAAGACGTCTGCCGCTGGCATCACATTTGTAGTAGCCAGCCACAGCCTGAACACTGCACCATGAGTCTTTAGTTCACTACTTCGTGCCGATCTCGCTGATTGGTAATACAAAAAAAGCTGTTCAGGTGCCGTCTTCCATTCATCGGCTGAGATTATGAACAACCTCCAAATGCGGCAGGATAAATACATCGCCAAATTCTTCAACGCCACTTAGCCTGCCAGCATCTGCTTATCGACATCGCCCAGCAAATATCACCACCAGATTATCCTCGTCGCGAAGTAGAGGCTGTTATGGTCTGCCTGATTCGAGAGCTTGAGAGTTCGCTGAGCCCTGTCAGTAGAACGAGAGCTTAGCGAAACTGAGTACAATCGAAGGTGATCCATCCGCGCTTGAATTCAAAAAGAATGATCGATAGGTGCCCACTTGTCAAGCAGAACACGAAAGCGGCGCGGTAATCGCCTACCATGAACAACTAATTGTGCCCCGTGGCAGGCCGCGCCGTAAAGCCTGGGTTTCAGGCTTTACGGCATCCAATCGGCCTACTGCCTTGCTGCACATCAACGGACCCAGCGGTAAGGCCAAACCCAATTACCGTTCAAATTTGTTCATAATTAACGCAAACGATTACACCGCCCGCTTCGTGGTTATGATAGAAGTGAACACCTATCAGTCATTCTTTTCAGATTCAAGCCCTTAAGAGGACGGATCCTGCTCATGAGATTGATTGTCGGTTTCCTTTCACTCCTCGTTCTACTTGGCATAGGGCTGCTCAGCGAACCTCCTCAAAAGTCATCCGCACATGCTCTCGAATCGGAGACGGACGCCGCGCTGAACCGAGGGTTGCTACACCCGATTCCATTAGAGTTCGCGACAGGGCAAATCGCAATTTGATGGTGATGACGCTGGGCGATGTCGAGACGTCGCTGGCTGAGGGGATGTATGACCCAGTAGCAGATAAGGCAACGTTGAAGGACGGCTCGGTCGTTGAGCATTACTACCGCGACAAGTTGGGCGTGAAGTACTTCCAGCCGATAGATAAGAAGAACTTTCCTTTGCCACCCTCGGGTTGGTGCACCTGGTATTACTACTATCAGCAGATCAACGAAAGCGAAGTGAAACAGAACGCCCGATGGATTGCTGACAACCTAAAAGACTATGGCGCGAAGTACGTTCAGATAGACGATGGCTGGCAGGGGACGGGCCGCGTTTACACGCGACTGGACAAATGTGAGTGATAAGTTCCCCAGCGGCAGCTGGACAAGCTATGTCGATAGCACATCAAATCTGTGGGCCACGACACCTGGGCAGCCTGGATTGCGCCGCACGGACAGAGTAACGATGCCGTAGTTAAGAACCTTCCCGCCGATCTTCTCTTGTGAAGCCGGATGGCACAAGTGCGCCGGATACTTGGGAAGGAAGATACCTAGTCGACCCTTCAATCCCCGAATCTCAGAAGCGACATTGTGAAGCGATCTCTTCACGGAGCTCGCCGGCTGGGGCTATGAGTATTTCAAGATTGATGGCCAGCCCGTGGTCGTCAGCTTGAGTACAGAAACAAGAAATCTTTCAGCGAAGAAACAGGGCGACGATACGGTCGCTCTGTATCGTGAGACTTTGAAGAAAGCATTCGTGAGGCCATCGGACCACTGAATGTTATCTACTAGGCTGCTGGGGTCTGCCGATCGAAGGCGTAGGGATCATGGACTGGATCACGCACCGGGTGGCGACGTCGTGCTTGGTTGAGCCGGATGGTTTCATGCTCTCGCGATGCGCGCGACCATGCCGAACTACTTTCAGCGCCAACGTTGTCTGGTATACCGATGCACGACACGAAGTAGCTGGCTGCGGTCACCGTTGACGCTTGATCAGGCCCGCGCCTGGGCGACACTTCAGGGACTCACTGGGACAAGCCATCATCGCGGTAGCGATCGCATGATGGACTTGTCGAAGAGCGCGTTGAGCTTTTGCGGCGAGTTTATCCAGCGGTGGATATACGTCCGCTGGATCTGTTTCGCCGAGCGGAACACAAACAGATACTGATCTTAAGATCAATCATCTTGGTCGCACCATGATGTTGTCGGCTTGTTCAATTATGACGAGGCGAAGTCAGAACAAATAAATCTGAATTGGAAAGATTTGGGCCTTCCTGAGAACACACCTATCCACGTCTATGATTTTGGAGCAACGAATATCTTGGCGCATGGGAACACGGGATGACGTTCAATCTTCGCCGACCAGCTGTCGTGTGCTCACGTTAATTCCCGGCAACGGCAAGGCAATTAATCTCGACCAACCGTCACATCACGCAAGGTTGGGTTGATCTGGTCTCATTCACCAGTAAGGAAGCAACCAACACTTTCACGGGCAAGAGCAACATCGTAAAGAATGATCCCTTACGAGCTTCGCTTTGTATTCCCACGCGATAAGAACTTCAAAAATTAAGAGTGCGACAGCGCGAGGCGCAATGGGGACGCTTCCCATCAAGATCACAAAACCATCAAGGTTGGGCCACCGTGCAGATGATTTCTCCCCGCACGACACAGATAAGTTGGTCCGTCAATTTCGAGCCGGCGGAGAGCTATCACTATCCCGTGCGCGAACCAGCAAAACCTTCTTTATCGAGCGCGCCGGCTAGACAGCGCAACTTTAAAGTGGAATGCGCAGTACTATCTCAACGCCGGGTATCAGGTTTTTCTCAATGATGCGCTCGTTGGTTTCACGCCGACGAACACATTCACCTTGCGTGAACTGGACGCAGACACGAACTACTACCGTCGAAGTTAAGTAGACCGTCTGGGACGATGGAACCGTAAAGTGAGAAAAAGGCGGAGTTGAAATTGCGCTCAAGTCCCTACTGCCGCAAGAAATGTCGCTCGCTACGTTAACCCTCTAGGCCCGGGCATTGGCGGCCGAGGAATTGGGGATCAATCGCGCGCTGACAGGAAGACCTCTTTCGGTAGCGGGTCAGCGTTACGAGGCAGGTATCGGTGCGCGCGCGAATCTGAGGCTTCAATTACGATCTCAAAGGACTGTTTGACTCGTTCGTAGCACTCAAGTTGGCGTAGATGACGCAACCGCTAATCAAAACGCGTCGATCGGAACTCATGGTCCTGGGCGATGGCAAAGAAATCTGGCGGAGCGGTCCGGTGAAGAAATCAGACGCTGTGAAACCGCTGAAGATCGACATCACCGGTGTCCGTCATCTGGTTCTGCGCATTACTGGGGGCGGTGAAGGCCAGGGCCCGCGCGAGGATTCTCGCGGATTGGGTGAACGCGAACGCGACAAGGAAATAATGCTTAGACCTCGCGTCAGCGCATTCTCGCTAACAAACAAATTCACAGGCGCGAAAAGTCGGCGGACTCTCCAACAGTGAACGGCGCGTAAGGACGCTAACTGAGGCGAACCACGGCCGATGCAGTTTACGCACTTCATCAACGACCCGCCGGGATAGGAAATGATAAGCCGCGGCTAGATGCTCGCGGTTGCTGCAAGATAGGCGTCCTGCACGCGCCCTGATCGCCAAACTTCGGCGCCAACAGTCTCCGGAGATTGACATAGCGCTGACTCGTGAGGCGCACCGTAGAATTGTCCAGGAATGCGAGGCATGGGTCAAACGATTGGCCACGGCTGGTAAGTTCGGCGACCCTTTAGCCAGAGTCTTGGGCCTCATATTTTGCCTTCCTCGAAAAAGTCCTTCAATCAAATATTTTTCACCGGTAATACCCCGCTCAGCTAGTTTGTCAGACAGAGTTTCTAGGGCCGCGAGAATCTGGTCCCGCGTGAGTGGTTCTGCTTCTTCATTACCTTGTTGCGCACACACAACCGCGAGATTACCGTAAACCGCTCTTACTCTCCATATTCAATTAGCGATTCGTCATTAGGCTCAGACGGCTGTCGACCTTGGGTCGAGGTGGGACGGAAGGAATCAAAGGTAGGGCCGAGACACGAATTCTGCAAATTCTATTGAACTCAACGACGACACGCGGTACTATGTTGGTCTAATCAGCGAGCATTAGTCACTCAATCGGTTCATTTGGCATTTTAGACTTATGCACTACCTACTCAGCTCAAACATTCATTTTTGGAACGTCGGTCACCTCCAAGAAGGCTTGTACATGTATGCCCGGAGGATGACGACTTAGCCAAACTGTATTTGGTCAACAAGGTCGTCATCCACCGAGGATGACGACCTTTTAGTTTTTACTGAAGTGAACAGTGAGGGACCAATGGAGTTTCAACAACTAGAGATGTTCGCGGCAGTGGTGGAAGAAGGAAGCATATCTCGAGCTGCAACGCGCGTCTGCCGAACAGGGGCTGCCGTAAGCATTGCGCTCAAGAAACTGGAAGAAGAGATGGTCACGCCCTCTTTTGAAAGAGGTGACCGAAATAGCCACCAACTCACAGCTTCTGGCAGGTCGCTATATGAACACGCAAGACGAATCCTCGACTTGCGTCGTGAAGCTGAGACTGCGGTGAAGCGCTCTTCACATGACCTGACGCTCCGCATCGGAACACACGAAAGCACGAGCCTATACTTGTTGCCCTCTTTAATGGCACGCCTTAGCGAGACACATCCCGCAATTAAAACGGAAATCATCTGCGGCAATGCAGACAAGTTGCTACTCGCGTTAGCAAATCGCGCAATAGAACTGGCACTGATTGGAGATGCGCCAACCGATACCGAATTGATACTTATATGCTCAGGAGAGAAGAGTTGGTTGTGATTGCTAAACCAAACCATCGCCTGGCAAGGCGTCAACACATAAGCCTTAAGGATCTTCGCGACGAATATCTTATTGTCCAGGGAACCAAATCACTGTTGCGAGAGAGAATTGTTCAGGCACTTCGCGCGTCCAAGATCCCGTTCAACTTCGGCGTAGAGAACGTCGGCATAGAAGCAATTAAGCGCATGGTGATTAATGGACTCGGCGTTGGTTTTGTTCCAACGATGTGCGTGACCGAAGAAGTAGTGAATGGAAAACTAGTCGCTCTTAAAGTCGCTGATCTTCGTACCGACTGGAACATCTCTATGGTGTGGCGAAAAGATCATTCCCTCTCACGTATCGCCCGAGAGTTTGTCGACGATCATCAAACCTTCACGAGATGCAGCGCCGACAATGGTAAACAGTCGCAGGATTGATCCAAGCCGTTCACGCAAGGTGATTCACTGTTGAGCGGGAGGCGGGACGAATTTTTCGCAGTAGTCTACGAAAGACCGAGCTTTGATAAGAAGAGTATTAGCTGCTGTTTCAGTCGGACTGTAACCCTGGAGCTCATTGAAGCGAGAAGATAACTCTTGCCACTCTCCCTGAGTCTGACCGGACAATACGAATAAGTTCTCAAACTCCCACAACGCTTCATCGTCCGTGAAAGGATCAACCAGACGCTGGTAGAGAGGCACACGCAGCAGCTGCCGCTGCCTCGTAAGCAACCAGAAGCACGTGTTCGTATTCGTGGTGGTAGAAGAACGCGTCTCCTTGAGCAAGCAATTCCGCGAGACCGCTCGATCGTTGGAACGCTTTCCGCCACTGTCGAACCGGCACACTCACCCTTTACTCCGATGACGAATAGCGAAACGTTCGTTTTCATGTCCGTAGTCGTCATAGAAACTCGAGTCATCCGCGAACTCAGGGACTCGACCGCCAAGGCTCCAGTAAGTTTTGGATTCGCCTTTCACCGACACGCTCGACAAATCATTGAATGACTCTTCCGCGTTCTTCTCATCTCGATACAAACGCAGCAGCGTCTTAATTACCTGAGTGCAATTCCTGGCCGGAAACTTTCCGACGAGTTGCGCTATCTGTGCAGAACCGGGATCAGTCTGACCGCCCAGTGAGATCAGGTATGCAGGCACAGTGTGACCGTCGTGCGAAAGCGCCGCCGCATGAAACCCAATGTTGGCCACCGGGTGTTGGGCGCAACCATTCGGACAGCCGGAGATTTTGATTTTTAGATCTCGGGCCAGCTCACGATAATCCCCATGCCATTATCAAAGGAATCAGAGATTGCCGTGCCGAGACCTTTGGCCGAAGCGATACCGAGACGGCAAGTGTCAGAACCCGGACAAGTAGTTACATCGACAACTGTTCCAACACCTTCTTCGGCAGCGTCAATTTGTTTTAGTGAACGATGCAGGTCGAACAATCTGTCTTCATTCACCCAGGGAAGAAAGACGTTTTGCCCAATTGAAGTTCGTAGCTCGCCTGACGAGAACTCGCGCGCAATCTTCGCGAGGCTGCGCGCACGAGTCGACGTGATGTCTCCCAACTTAAGTCGCACATGCACGCCACGATATCCATCAAGCTTTGTGTTCGATAACAGCATCACGCGCCCACGACTGAAACTCAGGCTCCTTCGTGCGTGGATCGATTACTCTGAACCTGTTAGCGCGCGGCGATGTTTGCGGTGCCTCTTCGTCGAGGATGTTGTCGAAGTGAATCGGACCAACGCGCTCGCGTTCCTCATTAAGCGCTGAGACAAACGAGTCCCACCCCATCGACTGAACCAGAAACTTCATTCGGGCTTTCATGCGCGCCTTGCGTTCACCAGTAACGATCAAAGAGGCGAAGAATGGATGCGGCCAGGTTGAAGATCTCCTCGGCGGGAAGAAAATCCGTATAGAGCTGTGCTAAATGAGGCACGGCGCCAAGCCCACCGCCAAGAAAACTCGGAAGCCACGCCTCACTTCTCCGTTCTGAGTTTTCGTCAGTGGCCCAGAAACCAATGTCGTGGATTCGCAGTGCGGAGTGATCTTCAGAGCAACCTTCAAAAGTGATTTTGAACTTCCGACCAAGATTCTGGTTGAACTTATTTCGGACCAGATAGCGAAACAAGCGTTCTGCATAAGGCCGCACATCGAAAGCTTCTGTTGCTGACGTACCGGCACGATAGCAAGCAGTAATGTTCCTGACTGTGTTTCCACAAGCTTCGCGGGTTGTGATTCCACTGTCCGCAAGAAAACGAAGCAGCGTTGGAGTCTCGTCTAGACTGACATAGTAGATCTGCGCATCCTCCCTGGTTGTGAAGTGAATGAAGCTGCTGCCAAAACGATCGGAAGCATCGGCAAGTCCTTCGAGTTGATCAGCCGTGAGATAGCCGCCAGGGATCTTGATGCGTTGCATCTGCACGCCTTCCTGGCGCTGTGCGTAGGTACCGAAATGCAGCCGTACCTTCTGCATCTTTGGTTTCATCCAACGCGCCACTCCGGTACTTCGCGATCTGTTCTTCATACCAGGTCAATTCGTCTTGAACGTGAGTGGGTACAAGCGCGTGTGAACTTGTATCGTCGACCAGCTTTGTAATCGTCATAAGCAGCTACCTACGTACGCCGCATTGCACGCCTACTAAACCGCAACCAACTGTTCCCTTCTCAACAGCCCGCGCGCTTCTAACGCGGCTATGATTCTGTTTGCACTCTCTTCTATCGACTCGCTGTCTGTCTTCACTATTACCTCCGGATTCAAAGGCTCTTCGTATGGATCAGACACTCCAGTGAACTCTCTAATCTCTCCTGCGAGCGCTTTTTTGTAGAGTCCCCTTAACATCCCTTTCGACCAGGACCTCGATAGGACACTGCACATAGACCTCAATGAACTCAGAGCCATCAGAGGTGATCGACTGACGCACTTCATCTCGAACCTCTCGATAAGGCGAGATTGCCGACGCGATAACTCCCACACCATTGCGAGAAAGCAGGCGACTAACGTAACCAATTCGCCTGATGTTGGTGTCACGATCTTCCTTGAAAAGCCGAGCCCTTCGAAAGATTTGTGCGCACCTCGTCACCATCAAGCAATTCAATGTTGACGTCAGAAGCCTTCAGTTCATTGACAATCGATTGGGCCACAGTCGTCTTCCTGCTCCCGATAATCCGGTAAGCCAAACTGTAAACCCTCGGTTTCGTGTCATTAGTTATTCTCTTCTCTAGGCCGTGACCAACGGAGATCCTGCGGCTACTCGATACGCATCACTCAGCACGCGCGCCACTTCAGGTCTTGAGAATTCAACAGGCAGCAGCTCGCCTGCGCTCAATAGCTCGCGCACTTTGGTCCCTGAAAGCGTCACGTGATTTGTGGACTCATGTGGGCAGGTCTTTGCGGACGCCATAGCCCCGCACGTCCGGCAGTAAAAGTGTGGTCAAACAACAGAGGCGTAATTCCGAGCTCCGAAGGATCAAACTCGTCAAAGATGTAGTGCGCGTCATAGGTCCCGTAGTAGTTGCCAACGCCGGCGTGATCGCGACCGACAATGAAATGCGAGCAGCCGTAGTTCTTACGGATCAATGCATGAAAGACAGCTTCGCGTGGTCCTGCATAACGCATCGCAGCTGGCATCACGGACAAAACAGTTCGTGAAGCGGGATAGTACTTCGCGAGAATCTCTTCGTAAGAACGCATTCTGACATCAGCAGGCACATCGTCCGATTTGGTGTCGCCGACGAGAGGATGAAGCAGAAGACCATCGGCAATCTCGAGTGCGCATTTCTGAATGTATTCATGTGCGCGATGTACGGGATTGCGGGTCTGAAACGCAACGACGCGGCGCCAGCCACGCTCGCTGAACACCGAACGCGTCCCCGAAGGGTCTAAGCGATACTGCTGAAACGAGCGATTCCGTGGACGATTCAGCAAACTAATCTGCCCCGCCAATAGCCAATCACCTTGAGCCAACAGCGCGGCCACACCAGGATGCGCACGATCTTTCGTTCCGTAGACAGCTTGTGCTTCGCGTTCTTTGTCGTAAGTAAACTTTTCGGTTACGTGAAGAATACCCAGGAGATGATCGTCGTCGTACAGAGATACTCCGAAGGGACTCTCAGACCGTCCGCTTCATCTGTGCTTACGGCCAGTGTGATAGGAATGGGCCAGACAACTCCATCTGCTAACTTCATGCCGATCGCGAACAGACTTGTAGTCAGCCTCATTGAGAAAGCCGTCAAGCGGGAGTAGCCACCAATCGCCAGCATCAGTAGATCTGAAACCTGACGGCTACTGAGTTGGACCTTTGGCAACGTGGTCGCCTTCCTTACAAGTTCTTCGCGTTCACTACCCTGAATTTCGCGATTGATTAGGGTGCCTCCGTGGGGGTTTATCAGTTTCATCTACTGTTTCGTTCCTCTGAGTTGAATTAGGGTCTTAAAAAACTAACTACTCATGTAGTCCACATTCTGTCTTTGCGGTGCCGCGCCAACGCCCGGCTCGTTCTTCTTCGCCGATTTGGACAAGCGTCGTACACGGTTGACAACCGATGGAGCGATAGCCCAAGTCATAAAGCGGGTTGTAGGGAACATCGTGCTCGCTTGATATAGCGCCACACATCGCTGACGGGACCAAGCGGCGAGCGGGTTAATCTTGATCACCTCAAACTTTCGATCTCGCTCAACAACACGCGCACCGGCACGAGCGGGTGTTTGCTCACGTCGAATGGCTGTGATCCACGCTCTCAGTCCAGACAACATCTCTCGCAACGGATCAACTTTTCGCAGCTGACAACAGACGTCGGGCTCCCTTTCCCAAAGTCGTTCACCATAACCGGCAGCCTGTGCAGCAAGTGACAGTCGTGACGTGCGTTGTTCGAGACGAACTCCATACCTTGCTTCCAGCTTCTGATGAGTTCAGACGTCTCTGGAAATAGAAGCTCGGTATCCAGGTAAAAGACCCGAGCATTCGTATCGATCTCGGCGAGCATTCGAATCAGCACGCAGCCTTCGGCGCCAAATCCCGTTGCCAGTGCTACGTCTTGACCAAACTTCTGAAGCGCCCAACGCAGAACAGCCTCGGCTGACTCGAACTCGAGTTCGTCATCGACTTCAATTAGCGCTTCTGTAGTTTGCATCGGATGAATTAACTGGTGGTCAGTACTGGTTCCAGTTCCATCCTTTCGGCGAACGATTCTCCAACCCAGCTAAGAGTTTTCTGTAGACTTACTACTTCGCCAATCACGATTATCGAAGGTGAACGTAGGCGCTGCCCGGCTGCGACGTCGGCGATCGTTTCTAAGGTTCCAGTAACGACCTGCTGCGATTCATATGTTCCCCATTGATGACCGCTACCGGAGTGTCAAGTGATCTGCCCAGGGTTATGAGTTGTTCAGCAATGTCTCGCAGATGTGCGATACCCATGAGCACAACGATGGTATCGGCGGCTCGAGCATTCAACAGATCTTCAGACAACTTTCCATCACCGGCATTCGCGCCAGTCAGAATCACGATGGACGACGACAGGCCACGATGAGTTAAGGAATGCCAGCATACGCAGGAACTGCCAGCGCAGAACTGATGCCAGGTACAATCTCGAAAGGGATACCAGCCGCTCGTAAGGCAAGCGCCTCTTCACCACCTCTGCCAAAAGGAATGGGTCGCCGCCCTTCAATCGAACAACAAGTTTTCCTTCGCCCGCTTTTGCGACGAGTAGCGCATTGATATTTTGATTGGGGAGTTTGAGTACCATGACCTACTTTCCCGACAAAAATTCGTTCAGCATCTTCCTTCAAGTGAATCAACAAATCAGGGTTGACGAGGTAGTCGTAGATAACCACGTCCGCTTTGCGCAACAGCTCCCATGCTTTCACCGTCAATAGTCCCGGATCACCCGGACCTGCCCCGACGAGATAGACCTTTCCAAGTCGTTCTCCGATTGACGGTTTTTTCGCTTCCAGAATTCGTTCGATGGATGCAGCGATGACTAAGTCGTGGGCGGCGAGTGGCTCGGTGATCTGATAAGTGACTCCCGGATGCTGACTCGCTGCAGCATGAACAGCGAATGGGATATCACCACGTGTATGCCTGCCTGGTGAGAGAAAGTAAGGATGAACGATGACGTGGCTAACACCGCGTCCGAACCAATATGGCAAATCCTTCATGCAATCGTGGGGCTTACGATCTCCAGAAAGGCCGGTTCCACACACGCGAACGGACCACGCCTGGCAATCTGCCGCGTTGCCTCGCGCACATCTTCATTCGCTTCCTGTCGTCGGCTACCGTGTCCGACTACTAAGATGCCAACTTGGTTTTCAGGAGATTGATTGAGTGGTGTGAGATTTAGATCAGGATCAAGAGGAGACTCGTCCCGAAGTCGCCGCTTGTTTGATGTTGTTTTGTGAATTCCTGGTAACCACTGAGCTAAACTCCCTTCCACTATCGAGTACCTGTTTCGAACTGCACGCGCGGCATTCCCTGCCGCAACAGCAGCAACAACAAGCAGCCAGTGAAAGGAATGATCTCTTCATGTTCAGGAGCGCAACTCTAGACATCCCGGCCAGGTCAATCAAGTCAATTCGATTTACGACTAGTTAAATAGAATTAAATAGACAGTACCAAACCTCGTTCATATAGTGCCGCTCAGCACCTAAGGCGAAACAAATGTACTCATTGAGCCTCTCCGACAGCTGAATACTCGAATGACAACCGCAGTCCAAACCAGAATCTCAACCAGGACAATCGCTCGAGGAAAGCTATCGGCAACACGCCTTTGATACAACTGCGTCGTGTCACTCAAGGCGTTCCAGCGGGCGTGCAGGTTTTTGCGAAGGCCGAACACCTGAACCCGGGCGGCTCAGTAAAAGATCGCCCGGCACTCGCGATGATTCTCGAGGCCGAGTTGCAGCGGCAGACTCCGCTCAGGCAAAACGATTCTCGATGCAAGCAGTGGTAACACCGGCATTGCCTACGGGATGATTGCGGCTGAGCTAGGTTATGACGTCACACTGTGCTTGCCGAGTAATGCGAAGTGCTGAACGCAAGCAGATCCTCAGTGCGTACGGAGTGAAGATAATCGAGACGAGTTCCTCCGAGGGAACCGACGGAGCCCAGATTATTGCCCGGCAACTCGCCGAGCAGTTTCCCGACAAATACGTCTATCTTGATCAATACAACAATCAAGCGAATTGGCGTGCGCACTATGAAACGACGGGAAATAGAGATTTGGGAACAAACCAAAGGCACTGTTACCCATTTCATAACTGGACTCGGAACCACCGGCACGTTCACCGGCGTGACTCGAAGACTCCGAGAATGCAACGCGAGCATTCGAGCTGTAGATGTTCAGCCTGACTTACCGCTTCATGGCATTGAAGGACTCAAGCATTTACCCACGGCGCACGTCCCAGGTATCTACGATGCCTCACTTGCCGACGAGCACCTGACTGTCGACACTGAGTCATCATTGTTGATGACCCAACGACTAGCCAAAGAGGAGGGATTGTTCGTTGGTCCAAGCTCTGGAGCAAACGTATTCGCGGCGGTGGAACTCGCGCGACGAGTTATCACCGGGGTCGGTAGTTGTGACGATCTTATGCGATGGAGGCGAAAAGTATCTCAGCGCGAACCAGCAATTACGCGCGCGTTTGACCGTTCCCTCGAACCACGTATTTGTAAGTCGTTAACTGTTCGGCTCCAACTGGCCCGCGCGCATGAAGCCGTCCAGTTCCGATACCGATCTCGCCACCCATCCCAAACTCACCTCCATCCGCAAACTGCGTTGAAGCGTTGACCATGACGATTGCGCTATCGACTTCGCTGAGGAACTTCTCGGTTGCTGCCAGATCGCCGGCAATGATTGCGTCGGTGTGGTGAGAACCATAACGATTAATATGTTGAATCGCTTCATCCACGTTTGAGACTGTTTTGACTGACACCACCGCATCGAGATATTCGGTAGACCAATCAACCTCGCCCGCTGCGATCACCCGGTTGTCGCTTGCACAGACCGCCTCATCTCCGCGGACTTCACAGCCGCTGCCAATCAAAGCCTCCAACAACACCGGCAACAATGTTCGCGCAATCGAGACATCAATGAGTACCGACTCGGTGGCGCCACATATGCTGGTGCGACGCAACTTGGCGTTCAGTAAAACCTCTTTCGCCATTTTCGGATCAGCAGTCTCGGTGAACGTATGTGTGACAATTTCCATCGAGATGCTGGAGCGTTGGGATCTTGCTCTCCTCCATGACTCGTTTGGTTAAAGACTTCCCTCCTCGCGGGATAATGACGTCAATGTAATCCGACATTGTCAGCATCTCACCGACGATCGAACGGTCGTTGATCGGAACTAACTGGATTGACGCTTCAGGCAGTCGCGCGAAATTTAGTCCCGCGTGCAAGCAGCTCACTATTGCTTTCGATGTTTCAAAACTATCTGAACCCGGACGCAAGATCGCCGCATTGCCTGACCTTCAAACAAAGCGCTCCAGCGTCAGCGGTCACGTTCGGACGCGACTCATAGATGATCCCAATCACTCCGAGCGGCACGCTTACACGCTGGATTTCGAAGACCATTTGGTCGTTCCCATTGCGCTAACACACGTCCGACCGGATCCGGCAGAGAGGAGATCACTTCAATCCGGTCGCCATCGCTTCGATCCGATCGGACGTTAAGCGCAAACGGTCAAGCAACGCTTCACCTAAACCGGCACACGCGGTGCGCTTCATGTCCGAGTCGTTGGCAGCGATGAGTTCTTGTGCAGCCTGACGAATTGATGCTGCGGCAGCATGCAACGCCGACTCCTTTTGATCAGCCGAAGCAAGAGCAAGTATTCGAGAGGCCTCACGGGCATTTTCTCCCACTCGCTGCATCGACTGCTTGAGATCGGTAGTTTCTTGTGTCTTTGCTTCCATCGTTTTATTCATTCCGACCATTCCACAACCATGTCGTCGCGATGAATAAGCGTGTCGCGATATTTAAAGCCGAGTATGTTCTCGATCTCGTGTGACTGAGCGCCAATAATGCGCCTGGCTTGTTCAGATGAATACTCCGACAACCCCTTACCAATCTGCTGACCTTCGAGTGTCACAATCGTTACGGCATCCCCCGACCAAATTCGCCGCCTACCTGTCCGACGCCAGCGGGCAGCAAGCTTTTTCCTTTCAAGAGAGCTTGGGCCGCTCCATCATCCACAACATAGGTTCCATGCGAGCGTAGTGTCCCCGAAATCCAATGCTTTCGTGCGCTACTCGGATTTGCTTTTGCCTTAAACCAGGTGCAGTCAGAACCGTTAAGTAGTGCATCAATCGGATGCGACTCTAGCCCGTAAGCGATGACCATATGACAACCAGCAGCGGCTGCGATCTTTGCGGCTTCAATTTTGGTTCGCATTCCACCCGACCCAAACTCTGAACTAACCCCACTCGCCATGGATTCGATCTCTGGAGTGATTTGGGCCACCTCATGAATCAAGGTAGCCCGATCCTGGCTCGTAGACGGATTTAGTGCATAGAGTCCTCGCACGTCAGATAAGAGTACCAGCAGATCAGCACTGATCATCTGAGCTACGCGTGCGGCGAGGCGATCATTGTCGCCTACTCTGATTTCGTCGGTTGCCACAGAGTCGTTTTCGTTCACAATCGGAATTACATTGAGCTGTGCGAGCAAAGTCTCGAAAGTGCCGCGTGCGTTGAGATATCTGCGGCGACTCTCGCTGTCATCTAAAGTTAAAAGAATCTGGGCCAGCTGAAGTGCGCCTTCCTTAAACCGAAACGCGCTGGCCCATTCCGCACACAGCCTGATTTGCCCACACGCAGCCGCGGCTTGTTTCTCTTCGAGCTCAAGCTTTCGCACGCCCCACGCGAGCGCTTGTCGACCTAGAGCAATTGCGCCTGACGAAACGATCACGATCTGCTTCCCGCGGCCGTGCAAGCCGGCAATGTCTTCCGCAAGAGCCTTTAGCCAATCGCGACGCGCAGTGTTCCCTGAGTCAATCAAGAGCGACGAGCCGATCTTGATAACGATCCGCCGCGAAGCTTCAAACAGTGCTGGAACGGAGTTCATAAAATGATGGTGAACAAACTAAAAGCCGCCTCCAAATCTGGATGACGGCCTTACTCTTAAGAATCAGCGCCGCAGTCATCCTGATGCTTTAGGCGGCGGGACGACTGACAAAGCAGTGATAACGATTGCGCTTACTGACGAATTCATTTGGAAGTTCTGATAATGCGAAAATCTAATGCGCGAAAGCTTAGTCTCATTGATTGGGAAACACAAACTGATCGTTCAATTTAGCGATTATGAGAGATGATTGGTAGGGCGAGTAGATTTGATCCCACACCGCGCGTGATCGTCACAATAGAACTGAGTGCTACGTTGCTGCGCGAACTGGTATCGCACCAATGATAAATATGATATGCAGGGACGGGAACGCGCCCATATGTTCCCACGCCTGGGTTACGCGCCCTGCCCATCGTAGCAGCTCGTTCATCAGTGGGTGATGAACGATTCTTGCTCGGTCCGTCGACAGCATCCGCAGTGGATGTGACCTTTGACCTCGCGGCCGTCTGGTGTCTTCGCGTCAATAGTGAGCTGTTCGGGCTGACTTCCTGTCCTTACTCAGCAATAGCCTGCCTGAGCCAATCAGGTCCCCAGTGAGTGCGCCACCGGTGATCTTGAGGAAGGATCATCCTCGCGGCGGGTGTCGCTCGCTGACCATGTTCCCTCGGCTTGTAGCTGAAGATCAGCACAAACTGTAACCAACATTGTTCCATTTGGCCGGGCACGACGAGCGCGGAAGCGATTTTCCGTTCTTCCGACTGCTGATGTGATTGCACCGTGTCCCTTTGCCGTGAGAGTCAGCGTCTCTAACTCTTGCGATTGCGCAGCCACAGCAAGAAACAGTTGAAATCAACACTATCAACGTGATGTGACGCCATTGCAGGATTCGTTTGACTTCATATTCATAGTCGTTGACCTCGTTACTTCTTCTCGATCCACAAACTTCATTCCGTATTTCCGTCCTACCGCCGTTGTAGAATCCGCCGAATGCATCACTTGCCGAGTTCCCTGGAAGTCGCGCGGATTGAAATGATTCGTCAGGTTGAAGACTTTGACTCCCACTCTAAATCTGATAGGTTTCACGGAATCGTGCCTGGTGCCGACACGCCCTTTAGAACTTGTAAATCGAGCGACGTGAAGGTGGGATAACGACCAGCGCGATTGCGTGGTTCAACGTAGTTTCGATCTTCGTCGATAAATGACAGCGGAAAGCCGTTACGGATTTCGAGCACTGGAGCGACCGTGATTCCGTACTTCGACGCCGAAGTTTCCCCAAAACACGAAACGGTTTGGCGCGTCGAAGCTCAGAGGGGATCGCTCGTTAGGTCTAATTATGGGGTTCTCAAAGTTGGAATAATACGAATTGAAGTCGTTCAAATCTCCAAACGCCTTGGACCGCACATAAGAAGCATTTAGTTCATCATTACGACGAAATGAGTAGCGCGCAGTTACCTGAAATTCACGATAACGCGATCTCCCACCATTGCTCAGTAACAAAGTGCTTGTACTCGTCCCCGACTCAAGTGGGTCCAGGATAAATTCGCGCGTCGCCTGGCGTTGCTGGTAAGCAACGCGGACCAGGAGGTTCTTCAGCCACTCACGGTCAAATTCAATATTCCAATTGACGCTGCGTGGCGTTAGGAACTCCCGTTCTGTACAGCTAAGTGTTGCAGTTGGCTATATCGCTGGCCATTTAATCCGAACTCTGTGATCAGTCGATCTTGCAGCTGTGGAAACGTAGCAGTGTTCAAATTGATCTGGTCGTAAAACAACCCGACTCCGCCACGTCACAACCGTTCGTCCATCGCGTATCGGAGTAAAAGCAAAGGCCAGACGGGGAGAAACGTTGTTTTCATGTGCAATGTTGTCGCGATCCAAACGGAGTCCATATTCCAACGTCAGACGATCGTTGATGGTCCACTTATCCTCGAAGAATGACCCGAACTGCGTTGTGTTCCGACTTAGAATCGCCATCTCCGACAAAATTGATCTGTTCACTGGTTGTGCCGTCGCGCCGGAGGATTCGGACGGTGTTGCTCGTGTTACGTACCATCAAACGTCCCGTGCGTTAGACTCACTCCAACCTTCATAAAGTGCGTGCCAGCAAAATTCGGTGGCGCGAAGTTGTAGATGTTGAGAGCCTCCAAACGCGTGCTACGACGATCCTGGCGATTAAAGAAATTCCCTGAGTTCACATCCGTTCCAAAGTTCATAGTCTGCTCACCGGAACTCGGGAACACATCTCCATCAAATTTCTTAACGTTGAAATATGATTCGAGCACGGCGTTATTTTTCATCGTCCGCCGTTCGTTTACTGCCCAAAAGAATCCTCGTTGTTTGTAGTTGGGCGTGACTTCTTCCCGGATTGAAAGGTGTTTAGTCCAACAAACCTTAGCTTTTCTGGAAATAGGGGAAAAGGTGCTGGTGAGATGGTTGTTGGGATTGATGTCCCAATCCAGTTGAGTCACTGAATCCAAACTCTCAAGACCTGTGTCGCGCTTATCAGGTGGCAAACTATAGACGGGCGTTCGGACGAAACGATACTCGAATGACTGCATGAACCAGAGTTTGTTTCTTTTCACTGGTCCACTGAATGCCAACCGTGGTGTGAAAGCTTCAACTCCAGTCCACTTGCCACCGCGCCGTTGCGAAACCGTGGGAAAACACTTTGCGCTTCGATATTGAACTTGTCCGTCCCTGAACGTGTCTCAACAGCAGTGACTCCGCCCGTGAATTTGCCATACTCCGCAGCGTAGGGATTCGTTAGTACTTGAACAGATTGGACCGCTTCGATTGGAAGGCTGACTGCAAACTCTCCGGTGACAGGATCCGTTACATTCGCGCTATTCACGGTCATTGCACTTTTGGCTTGGCCGCGCGCCTTTCATATTGAGCTGACCATCAGGCCCACGCACAACTCCCGGCACCATCGGCAAGGCGTCGAGCAACTGGTCGTTTGGCAACGGTAGAGTTTGTAGAGTGCTCTTGTTTGATCGTACTGGTCGAGGCGGTCTCTGAGGTCTGAACGCCCTGCGCGGAGGCCGTCACTGTTACGGAAGCCGTTACGTCTTCAACTTCCATTCTGACGTTCTCAGCTGTTGTTTGCCCGGCACGGATAGTGATGGTCTTGCTGCTCGACTTAAAACCTTCGACGGTGACTTCCAGTGTGACTCGCCTGCCGGCACCTTCGTGAACTCATACGCCCCTGAGTCATTGCTCGAAGTCTCCGCTACCTGGGCGGCTTGCTTCAGCTTTAGCTTTGCGCCAGGAATGTTGTATGACTGACCGTCCAGCGGTGCGGTCGCAACAACACCGCTTACCGTACCTGTTTCAGCGTTATCGTCCCGCGCACTAGCTACGCCGCTAAAGATCATCAGTGCGAGAAGTGATCCCAGCAGTACGAGTGATGTGGTTTGTCGGTATCTCATGATTGCGGTTATTCCTCCGCAACCACGAAGGGCAAGGGCCGTTCCAATGAAAGCTAGTTACTTTGCGACGGAAATCCTGAAGGTGGCTCTCGTAATTCTACGTAATCTCGTGGAACTACGAGGCTGATAAGCTAATAAGTTTGGTCCAAGTCAGCCACTATGACTCCGGCGTGTCAGGACAATTAACATTCCGGTAATCGTGCCAGTGATCTGATCGTATAGCCATCGTCGGTGAAATCCCATGTTAGGATGGAGTTCCTGAATGGCTCAGTTGGACAAGGTCAATCGTTCGCTTCTCCGTTGCAGTATTCGGAACTTAAATGACGAATAGGAATCGAGTGGGATCAGTTGCTGGGTAGCTGCAGCAGCTGCTGAGGTGAGGTTCAGTCTTAGTCGCTTAGTCTACGATTCAGATCGTCAACAATTACTGGTAGCCCAGAATGTAGCGCGATGGGTCCATGACCGGATTTCATCAATTCACTACCGCGAACCGGTGCGACGAGCTTCGGCTACCATCTTCCAGAGATTGAATTAGCAAAGACACCGCAGCTTTCAATGAGCGGTTGCGCCCCTCTCCCACTCAGCAACCCAGCTTTTCACGGTGTTCGTCAGATCGCACTCGCGTTGTTGAACCGTCTTTTTCAAGCGGGCTATCGGAGAGGTTTGTGTTTCTCTCTGGATCACGTTTTATGATTCTGATTGCCGATCGCATCGTCGTTCACTCCTGTTCGCTTTAATAGCCACGACTCGTTCTCAATAAGACCTGGCGGCGTTTCACCTGCCTACGGAAACGCCGCCACTGCACTGCCGTAAGGCACCGCGATCCTCACCTGTCAATCGTTGTCGTCAACTTCACGACTTTCCCTTCACGGTAAACCGTTACGATCAGGTTGTCGCCGGGCCTTAAGGCGCCGATGCTGTTGTAAATCTTTTCGTAGTTTTCGTCGTTTGTGTCCGCTCCGACTGAAGTCGGCCGAAGCGGCGGTGATGTCTATGTTGTTGACGCTGAGGATCACGTCACCACCGAGCACAATATCGAAACCCTGAATGCTTGCGCGCAGTGTGCCTTGATTAATTCCCAGGCGCGAACTGATTGAGCCTTCACCAATGCGTTGGACGAGAATGCCCGCTGGCTGGGGCAGATTAAGCGCCCGCGCCATATCACCCGTTACCATCAAACCGTCAATGCCGGGCCAAAATGGCTTTCGCTCGAGCAGGAGTCGTTTCGCAGTGTTGGCGGCCGTGGCGAACGCTAAGCCTTCCGAACCTCGGAATGGCTCATCATGGTGCTAACGATTCCTATTACCTTGCCGTCCATGTCGAAACATCGGTCCGCCTGAGTTGCCTCCGTTTACCGCAGCGTCGGTCTGTAAGAATTCGACTGGCGCTGTGCTTCCGTTTTGCCCGATGCCGTCCGCTCACGTGACCGGCCGTTAGTGTTTGCCCGATGCCGAACGGTGCTCCAATAACAAAAATCTGATCGCCGACCTCGACCTTATCAGAGTCGCCGAGTGGCGCAGGTGTGATTCCCTTAGGCATTCGTTCGAGTTGCAGTAGTGCAACATCCGAGGCGCGTGTCGAACCGATCACTCGGGCGTTGATTTGCTGTCCATCAGGAAGCTCGACGCGGGCGACGTCCGCAGTCTCCGACGACGTGGGCCGCGGTTAAGACTTTACCGTCAGTTGAAACGAGTACACCGGATCCCAAACCATCGACGATCGCCATGCCTTGCTCAGCGAGATGGATGCCAAAATCGACACGTTTTGTTCTGACGATGACGACGGATTGATTGACCTTCGCGAAAGCATCGCGGAGTTGTTGGCCATTTATCGAAATCGCCGAACACATCAGCGAACCAAGTAATAGGATCAAAGGAAATTTAGGCTCTCATGGTTGGAGCAGATGGCAACAACTGTTCCAAACTCAATTACTCGCCCACATACAGCCACTAACGCGGAAAACGTGGTCCACGTGCGGAGATCGGGCGTCTATCGAAAACGCACAAAGTCTCGTAATTTCACGATCGCGTTCGTACTATCACGAGGAGTCAGCGTGACGAATCCGGTAGTCATGCGGGGATAAATATTTTAAGCGTTCCGCGAGGAATCGTCGTTCTGAGATTCTTGTTCAATCCAGCGGATTGACATAGAGGAGTGTTTGGGAGGTTCACCCTTTTCGATTTAGCCTCGACGTAAGAATCTCCATGCCCGCTCGGTCTACAAACCTGACATTTGTCAGATCAAGTGCGAATTTCGTCGGTCCATTGCCATTTGACTCTAATGCTTTCAGAATCTCAGAAACGTGCTCGCTGGTCAGACGGCCACTAAGATTCAGTATTACTTCACCATTTTTCTTCTCTTCTGTAATCATTAACATATGCTTACCACCCTGGGCATAGCCTCCATTGAGTTAATGAGCATATGGTGTGCCGTGCTGAGGTTGAGGATTATTTGAAGTGATGCTTGTTTATGCCGAGCGCGCGCATTTGCGAATCAAGCGTTGTGGCGGGCATCCCGGGGCCGAGCCGCGGCGCCGGATGGTCCAAAACCTTGCCACGCGTGTCGCGCAGCACGGCTTCGATTTGAACCTTTTCGATCTGTTGCGAACGCGGTCGCCGGTAACATGCTCACGCTAGACGGCGGTTCTTGAATCAGCATACTGGGGTCAACCCGCAAGACTTCACTATCGGCCAAAATCACGCAGCACTCAATCACATTCTGCAACTCGCGAATGTTGCCCGGCCAGGAGTGCTGCTGTATCGCCGAGAGCGATCCCTTTTCGATGTGACTGATCTTCTTCCTGTTCGGCCCGATATCGCGCGCGACGAAATAATCCACCAGCATCGCTATGTCACTCTCACGTTCACGCAAGGGTGGCACGTGAATAGGAAAAACATTCAATCGATAAAACAGGTCCATCCGAAACCGCCCCTCGCGAACTTCCCGTCTCAGATCTTTGTTGGTCGCCGCGATTACCCGCACGTCCGTTTTGATCGTGCGGTTGCCGCCGAGCCTTTCGAACTCCCTCTCTTGCAAAACCCGCAAAAGAGACACTTGGATCTCCGGACTCAACTCCGCAATTTCGTCGAGAAAGATGGTGCCGCCGTTGGCAGCTTCGAACCTGACCAACGCGTTGTCTTAGGAGCACCGGTAAACGCACCCTCTCATGACCAAACAGTTCGCTGGCAATCAACTCAGCGGGGAGTGCAGCGCAGTTAACCTTCACTAATGGGCGATTGGAACGCGGGAGCGCCTATGGATCGCCTGAGCCACAAGCTCCTTTCCTGTTCCGGTTTCGCCTGTAATCAAAACGGTCGAATCAGTCGGCGCTACTTTCTTCACCACTTCCAACACACGTCGCAGCGCCGGGCTGTCGCCGATGATTTGGTCGATATTCAGTTGGCTGCGCGTCGCTTGTTGGAGACGATCTTATCTTGGAATAGCGCAGCCTCGCCTTCAACACTGTCAACGTTGAGCGCAGCTATGCCCATTGCGCGACGTGTGCGTAAGGACACCACATTCGCACCGAATGGCAAGTCGCTGTCGTCTGCCAGCTGTGGAGGAGAATCACTTGCGCCCGGAATGCCTGCGAAAGCTGTGCTCATTTTCGTATGTCCTTTCGTGGTCCTTGCGGGCGATTGTGCGACTAGTCGCTATCGGCGACCACCCCTAAAGGGTCGCGCGTTAAACCAAAACGGAGGGTTAGTGTTTTCTTTGGAGTTGCGCAAGAAACCCGTTTCGGAAAATGTGAGGCCCGAAAGGGTTTGGTCAACAGAGCAATAGTAGGATTGTGGTTTTTTGCGCTTTTAGTGAAGAGTGACGGAGTTAGATGCTCGACTTATCGTACATTCTCGCCCGAAGTCTCGGAGGAACTGCTGAATCAGTTGGTTGATGCTTTGTTTACATCGTCATCGAGGTTCGTTGGATTGATAATGCTGGATGCCAGCCCTCACCATATCTGTCGTGCGTCCACATGATCAATCAAAGCATGGCTCGCGTTGTTCATCGCTGCCACAGGATCTGGAACGCTTCGAGCGGCACGATCGCTTCTTCATTGTGCGGGATGAGCCTTGGCGTATAGTCGACTGCTGGGCGTGTTGCTGGCACGCGCGCTCTGTACAAGCAACCATCGATGCTCGCTGGCCTGACCGGTCTCGCGTGTCATCACGTGACGCTCCGGAGAACCGCCCGCCAAAAGCGTTCGCGTAGAGTTCGACTTGCACGAACTCGGGCGAGAGATCACCAAGATGTATTTGTAATTGAAAATGGTGATGCGAATCGTCCGTATGAACTGTTGATGGTCCGAAGTGGGCCGTATGCCAATGTTCCGCGACCGCTTGCCGCCAACGCACGATCCGCGCAGCAGAGTCGCCACCTTCCTTCGCACGCTCTTGGTACAGCTGACGCAGCCTGCAAATAATATTTCTCCGTGTACTCTCGCACCGAACGATCGGCGGAGTACTGCGGCGTCAGGCGCGCCATGCTCTCACGCACACGTTCAATCCATGCGACGGGAAGTCCGTGTGCGTCGCGGTTGTAGAAGAGGGAATGATCTCCTGCTCCAATTTCGTGTAGAGCGCGTCGGCCTCGGCAGCATCCCATTGCGAATCGTCGCCGTGCTCTTTGCCATCGCCTAGCGCCCAACCCACATCGTCAGCGTAGGCCTCGGCCCACCAGCCGTCCAACTCAGACAGGTTAAGACCACCGTTGCCGAGCACCTTCATTCCACTCGTACCACATGCCTCCCACGGCCGCCGCGGGTTGTTAACCCAAACGTCCACGCCATGCACCAGCTGCTCGGTGAGCAACATGTCATAGTCGCTGAGAAAGACTACATGCGGTCTCACTTCGGGGCGACGACGGATGAAGTCGGTCCATTGGCGGATCATTTCCTGGCCCGGCTTATCTGCAGGATGAGCTTTACCGGCAATGAGAAGTTGTACCGGACGATCTGGATTAGTGAGGATGCGCACCAATCGCTCCGGATCGTGAAGCAGTAGTGTTGGGCGTTTGTAGGTTGCAAACCGCCGCGCGAAACCCAGCGTCAGCGCTTCCGGATCGAGAATCCGCGCGGCCTGGTCAACCTCCGCAACCGAGCAACCGGACGAGGCGAGTTGTCGCGCGAGACGACGGCGAGTGTAGCGAACCAGAGCTGGCCCGGGCGTTCGATCGAAGTGTCCAGATGTCGGCGTCCGGCACCCGTCGCATCTAGCTCGCTCGTGTTCGTGGTAGTTCCAAGCCAGCTATCGGGTCCGCAAGCCTTAGTCCATAGCTCATCCGCCTCGGTGGAATCCCACGATGGCACGTGTACACCGTTCGTTACGTGGCCCACCGGGACTTCATCATGTGGCCAGCGTGGGAAGAGCGATTGCAAAGTGTACGGCTCACCTCGCCGTGCAGGCGGCTGACACCGTTGACAGCGCCACTACCGCGGATCGCGAGGTAGGCCATGTTGAATTGTTCATTGGCATCGTCGGGATTCTCGCGCCCAAGCGCCAGCACGTCACGCAGACTGATCGTTACTTCTTCTGTGTATTCCCGCAGATACTTCGCGATCAACTCTGGGGCAAAGCGATCAAAGCCGGCTGGCACAGCCGTGTGGGTAGTAAAGAGATTGCCCGCGCGCGTTGCCGTGAGCGCTACTTCGAAAGGCTGTCCCGTTTCTTTCATAAAAGTGCGCGCCCGTTCAAGCACTGCGAAAGCCGCATGACCTTCGTTCAGGTGGCAAACTTCAGGTCGATAGCCGAGCTTACGCAGCAACCTCCAACCGCCGACACCCAGGACGATCTCCTGTAGCAGACGCGTTTCTGGGCCACCACCATAAAGCTCGCTCGTGATCCCGCGATGGAATGGCGGATTGGCAGGGTCGTTTGTATCGAGCAGGTAGAGCGTTGCTCGCCCGACTTTGCGCCTGCCACGCACGCACCCAAACGCTATAACCTGGAAAAGCGAACTTAAGGCGGACCCACTCGCCGTTCTCATCGCGCACCGGCACGACTGGCAGCAGCCCCGGATCGTTGTAGCGATAGAGCGCGCGCTGCGCTCCGTCGGCATCCAGCACCTGACGAAAATATCCCTGCTGGTACAGGAGTCCGACACCCACTACGGGAACGCCCAGATCGCTCGCGGCCTTGAGTTGATCTCCCAGCCACGTTACCCAACCCACCTGAATAGATCGGCAGCGCTTCGCTCAGCATAAACTCCATGCTGAAGTACGCGACGCAGCTCAACGGGGATCGCCGCGTGCTTCTGCTGAAACCAGGTCGGCGCCTGCAAGTATTTCTGCTTGATGCGCGCAGCCTCCTCAACCTTGCGGCGGTAGCTCGGACTCCGCCATCAGAGACTTGAGCCTCGAGAGCGAAGTAGTCAGCAGCACGAGCCATGGGTTGTGTGTAAGCTCCCAGAGCTCCGGGTCGAGCGGTTCCCACAGCTCTTCCTCTCCGTGACTCCAGGACCATCGCAGGTTAAGTGCTAAATCGACGAGCGTATCAAACCCGTCAACGTCCGCTTTAAGCCAGATTGAATGTGCTTGCTCGGTCATATTTTCTGTTACACGACGGCGGTATTTCGCATGGCGGCGCGGGTCGTCTCGTGGCCCACTGCACTTGCAGGTTGGGTGGGCGGCGAACTTTGGAGCGCCCTCATCTCACGCAGCCAGTCCGGCTCGATATTGTTGCGGTCCAGCGTGTCGATCACGCGTGCTTGATTTCCTAAGTCGGCCCAGCCTGACGCATTGTCGGCCATCACTAATAGACCACCGGCCTCCATACTCAAGACATGTTTCGAAAAGTCTATCGTTTCGATCTCGTTATAGACACTGTCCAGATTGCCATCTGCAACGGCCTCCGCGATGCTAGTCATCGCGGGCAGCACTGTCGCGCTTAGCAATTTCAGGAATGCGCCCGCACGGCCAATGGTAATGAACGTATTCCACAAGCCACCCCTTCTCATCAAGTTGTGAGCTTCAGTAAGGGAGGCTTCTCACAAAATCGACTGACACCGAAGAGCGGTGTGCGGGTTCCGTTTGTCATCGAAACTCCGGGTTCGATCCATCCGAATTCGACCTCTGGCCACTCAGGCTTAGCGCCGATCAGAACTATAGAATCATGGTGCTCGCTACTGATGTCGATCGCCGACTTGACCATCGCCGCAAATGCAGCATTGTCTGCATAGTAATGATCTGATGGGAAGATACCGACGATGGAGTCGACTTCATGCTCAAACAATTGAAGCAGTCGCCGCTATGATTGCTACAGCGGTTCCGCGATTCGCTGGTTGCTCCACAACACGTGAAGGATCGACGTCGGCCAGCTCTTCTGTATAAAAGCTATCATGGTCCTTCGTAACTACGAACATCAATCGATTGTCGCCGAAGATGGGTTTAAGGCGGTCGCGTGTATGACCGAGCAAGCTTCGGTCTCCAAATATCCTGCTGAATTGCTTCGGTCTAGAATCGCCATCGATTTTACGGGTTAAGTCTTGCAGACGAATTCCATCGCCGCCTGCAAGAACGATGGCCCAGGTTGGCGGCGTAATCTCGTTGGCCCTTCATGCCCCACCTTCTTTGTTCCGACAACCACTGCGTCACTAAAGCCTGCGTCAAGACGGCGCCAGCGCTGTCCTGCAACCGATTCAACTGATCCGCAATCAGCCAGGCGCGGCGAAATCCGCTCGCTCGTTTAATCCGCCGATTGCCTTGGGCCTCTTCTCTTCATTATTCGCATCTCGCTTTTCCTAACCATGCTTGATTTAATCTCTTGCCATCAGCACCAGAGCCTCTTGGCTCTCAACCCTTTCACTACCGCAAACCGTCGTGTCGGACTCTCACTCCTGTTTTCTAGCGAGCGTAGTAGCGAGAACGCGGCGGCCTGTCACCAAGCGGTTGCGCGCTTCCCATTCAGCGACCCAGCTTTTCACCGTGTTCGCCGTTTCGCGCTCGCGTTGACGATCGGTCTTTGTCACTCTGATTAGCAGGAAGACTATTTGTGTTAGCCGCCTGCACCACGCTTTATGATTCTGATTCTTGCTTGCATCGTCGTCTGCTCCTGTTCCTTTGCCTCCCCGCTCGCGACTAACCATTCTTAGATCTCATCCATTCTGTGTAGCATCGATTCATCATTGCTGAAGTCCACGATCCTTTTCTCCCCGTGTGCGTCTTCGACCAGCTAATAAGCAACAGCTCTTGCCACACGACGTAGCATGGTCGATCACTGCTCGTTCCTCGAATAACAACAGGGAAATTGGCGGTTGCGTTGTTAAAGGATTGAAATGCTGTCGCAGAGAGAGAAGAGTTGATTCGTGGTTTTTCGAAGATGTTCGTGAAACCACGAGCCGAAGAGCGTACGCACGCGTCACCTGTCGATCGTCGTCGCCAATTTCAACACTTTGGCCTTCACGGAGAAACTGAGTTACTACGAGCGGGTCTCCGGGCTTGGAGAGCGGCGACGCTGTTGTAAATCCTTCTCGTAGTTTTCGTCGCTCGTGAGATTGCCGAGGACTGAGCGGAACTCGGATCGATTACGGGGATGTTGTTGACGCTGAGGATCGCGTCGCCACCAAGCAAGAGATCTGTCCTGAATTGTCACGCGTAGGGTTCCCGGATTAATTCCCGAGCGGGAGCCGATTAGCCCTCGCCGATGCGTTGGACCAGGACGCCGGCCGCTTGCGGAAGGTTAATAGCCTTCGCCAGAGCACCCGTCACCACCAATCCATCGATACCGGACCAAAATGGCTTCCGTTCCAGCAACAACCGCTTTTCGCTGTGTTCGCAGCCGTGGCAAACGCCAAGCCTTCCGGAGCCTCCGGTACGACTCATGATGCTGCTAACGATGCCGATTACATTGCCTTGCATGTCAAACATGGGGGCCGCCTGAGTTCCCGGTGTTTATGGCGGCATCGGTCTGTAGAAATTCGACTGATGTACCTCTGATTGTTCGTCAGTTCGAGTGACCGTCCCGCTCAAGTGGCCGACGCTAAGCGTCTGACTGATGCCATACGGTGCGCCAATGACACATATCTGATCGCCGACCTCCACCTTGTCAGAGTCGCCGAGCGTGGCGGGCGTAACACCTTTCGGCATTTCTTTGAGCTGCAACAACGCAACGTCCGATTGAACATCAGAGCCGATCACGCGGGCGCTGATTTCCTGGCCGTCCGAAAACTCGACGCTGGCAACATCCGCGGTCTGCACCACGTGCGCTGCTGTTAAGATTTTTCCATCATTGGAGATCAGCACACCCGATCCCAACCCATCAATGATAGCCATGGGTTCGTCAGACCGAAGGCGCCACTTCGATCCGTTTGGTTCTGACGATGACGACCGATGGGTTGACCTGGCGAAAAACGCTCACGAAGCTGTTGTGCGTTCGTCGTGATCGAGATCGCGCAGAACGTGAGCAGACTGAGCATAAAGGCGAATGGCAATTTGGTTCTCATGGTTCGCCGCAACGCGCAACAACTGTTCCAGAAGAAAAATGCAGCCTACACAGACGATCGATACGAAAAGGTCAGAAAAGAGAGGGGTTCCTGGACCGTCACTGCGTTTTCCGGGAATAAGCACTCGTGAATTCACGATGTTTTCGTAAGAATCACGAGACTTCCTGTTCTATCCAGCGCGTGACATAAGAAGGAGTGTTTTCAATCCTGATCTGTTTCGATCTAGCCTGCACAGGAACTCCATAGCCGGTCCGATCCACGAACGTGACGTTCTTTAGATCGGGTGCGAGTTTGGCCCCCTTGCAACCATTCCCTGATAGCGCTCTTTCAACCTCAGGAACGTACTACCGGTGAAGTGCCCATGCAAACTTACTCTACATATTCGAGCGTTTTCGGCTTGTTTCGTTATTTTCAACATGTGCTTATCAACCCTGGCGCATACCACCGCCGGGCTAACGAGCATATCGTGTGCCAAGTGAGATTGAGATTATTTGAATTGATGCTTGTTAATGCTGAGCGCGCGGATTTGCGAATCGAGCGTCGAGCAGGCAAGCCGAGCCGAGCGGCAGCGCGCACGATTCATCTTTACGAAGCGGCGAGGCGATCGCTGCGGCGGGACCCGCGATGTAGCGCTTGTGGCAATCAACTCCTTGCCCGTTCCGGTTTCTCAGGCGGCAAAACCGTCCAAATCATGGTCCTGTCACGCGATGACCAGCTTTTTTGACAGTCTCCAAACTCGGGCTTTCGCACAGGTGACTTGCTTAGTTTTCGCCCGGCACGGACGTTGCCTCGCCGTCTCGGAACGAAATCGATGACTCTTTGCAGCGTCGATATTTTACGGAGGACAAACATGAAAGAAAAGTTAAGAACGGGCGCTGGCCACGGCGATCACGATACTTGTCGCGCGTTCGTTTGATTTCGGCGGCGGCTGCCCAGACCGGAAACGACAGATGACTTTGATGCCGCCGCCGCGCACAAGGGAGTGCGCGTCGCGTGTCACGGCGCGGCGGCCGAAAGAAGATTTGACGCTGCTTTAGCTTGAAACGCGGGCCTCGTTCAGATTGTGCTCAAAAAGGAAAGAAGGCAGAGAAGCCACCCAATATGCCCGGCTACGAAGAGAAAGGCATCACACCGAGAGGACCAAGGCAAGGCGTTTGGTGGCCTACATGAAATCCCGATAAAGAAGTAACGCGCTGAGTCAGAAGTCCGAGCGGGCGACAAGCAGGCACGCAAAGCACGAGAAAAGTGAATTTCACTCGCCTTAAGCGTTGTGTCTATTGTCGCTCGCCGCTGTCAACTTAATGAAACCTTTCGCAGCAACAGCAATCGCAGCCTCACCTGAAGCTCGGCGCATACGCCATGAGCGAACTGAAAATACCGCGCGCGACACTGACAAAGGTCTTTTCCGCAGCTTCATCCAATTCGTTAGCGCCATTGCTTTACCTCTACTTCTCGGACCGTTTCCGTTGTCACGATCACTTACGAGCGTCATCCGACAGGTTTCGGCCATAGCAGCGGGTCCTCCGGCATTGCGCTCGCGATTTGCACTTTACCTGTTTGATTCGCGTCATCCGCGTTCGGTCGCGAAGGTTCGATCCGGCAAGGGAAGCGCCTGTCTCATACTCGTTCTAAGCACTCCTGGCGGAAAACAGGCCCCACAAAATCAACCCATCAGCTTCGACAGAAGATCCAGATTTGGCCCACACAGGGAGCGATAGCGGACGGTTACTCGCGCCAGGGAATTCTTTTTATGAGTGAACCCGGCTAGCACTCCCGGTTCTGTGTTTGTCATCGCTTCCGATTCAATCGATGTGAGTCGTCACGCAAGTTGTGACTTCATCTCGCCTGCATAACGCTCCGCATGCAGCCCAACGAGCAGGTGCATCGTCCGACTTGCAACGCGCATTAAGCCCCAGGCACCAGCGTCATGGAGCGCCATCTCATCGACAGCTGCCTCGTCACGGACTTTAAGTCGCAACCGGGTCTCCGCGCATGATTCAATCTCCTCGATGTTTGCAGCACCACCAAGGGCAGCGATGAATTGAGCTCCTCTTTTGACATCTCGGGATCAGCAAGCTGTACTGGCGTTGCCACCGTAGCTAGCTGATGTCGCTAGCACCGAGTGGTCGTTCCGTGAGGTCAGCTTCGGGACCTGCCCTCTTCAGGTATTCCTCCATCGCTGTTTTCATGTTCTCTGCCTGCGTGCCGAAGATTGCCTGCAGCGAATTACCTACTGTTATCACGCCCGCGGCGCCCAGTGCTTTGAGTCGTGCTGAATTAGCCAGCCCCATGTCATTCACTTCGACGCGGAGACGAGTAATACAAGCGTCCAGGTTCTTGATGTTGCTTCGGCCGCCAAACGCCAGCACCAGTTCACGCGAAAAACTCGTCACCCTCGACGGGTGCTGTAATCGCTGCCACTAACTTCCTGGGCCTCGCGACCAGGCGTCTTGAGGTTGAACTTCACGATCAGCCAGCGGAAAGCGCCGTAGTAAAGCAAGGGCCCAGATTGGTCCAATGACCAGTAGCCACAAGGCGTTCGTCGACTTCGGAAACAAGATTACAAAGTCGATGAAGCCATGCGAAAACGTCATCCCGTGCTTAATGCCGAGCGCGATACACAAGAAGTAAGCAATGCCCGCGAGCACAGCGTGAATGGAGGTAAAGCACCGGCGCCACAAACATGAACGCAAACTCGATTGGCTCAGTAATCCCAGTGAGGAACGAAGTGAGTGCGGCCGAGATCATAATGCCAGCCGATTCGGGCCCGATTCTCGGGCCGCGCACTACGCCAGATGGCAACCGCTGCTGCCGGCAGGCCCCACATCTTAAACAGATAACCGCCAGCTCATGTTTCCCGCCGTCGGATCACCGGCTACATATCTGTGTATCTCGCCACGGATGATCCTCTCCTGTGGTTGGATCAACGTACTGGCCGATCTCAAAGAAGAACGGTACGTTCCAGATGTGGTGTAGACCAAACGGTATTAACAAACGCTCGACGAAACCATAAATTGCGAATGCAATGCTCGGGCTTGGTTGATGCCGCCCAGTTTGCAAATCCGCGAATCCTCGAGTCCAACCGGCGGCCAGACAAGGATAAGGACCAGTGCCAGAACGATGGCCGCAAATGAGGTTACGATTGGAACGAAGCGCTTACCGGCAAAGAAGCCAAGGAAGGGTGGCAGCTGAATCTTGTAAGAAGCGATTGAAGAGCACTGCCGCGATACCGCCGATTAAAATGCCACCGAGGACACCAGTCTCGATAGACTTGATGCCCATGACCGTGTGCGTCTCGATTCCCAGCACTGTGGCAAACACGCCAAGCGCTGCCTGCAGTACAGCGTAGCCGACGACTGCCGCGAGTGCGGCAACACCCATCGTTGTTAGCCAGCCCAAGCGCTACACCAATGGCAAAGATGAGCGGCAGGTTGGAAAAGATCGCAGCCGCCGGACTGGGCCATAACATTCGAAACGATCTCCGGCAGCCAACTCAACTTGGCACTGCCGACGCCTAACAGTATGCCCGCCACTGGCAGCACTGACACAGGCAGCATCAGCGACTTGCCAATCTTTTGCAGCGTAGCAAATGCATCTTTGAAGAATTTCATGGGATGTCTCCTCGCCGTCAGATGACGCCTCACTCATCCAGCTGAGGGCACAACGCCCGTACCTCTGCCGCCGATTCAAGCTCGAGTGCCTGCTGCGCCAGCTGTTGCGCAAGCGGTCATATCAAGCGTACGAATCTGGGCTTTAATTCCTGGAATCGTTGGCACGCTAACGCTCAACTCGGCAACGCCGAGGCCGATGAGCAGAGGCACCGCCTGAGGATCACTGGCGATGCCGCCACACACGCCGACCCATTTGCCTTCTGTTTTTGCCGCTCTCGTGGTCATCGCGATCAGTTGCAGTACCGACGGACTGAGCCCATCAACCTTCGGAGCGAGCTTCGGATGGCCTCGGTCCATCGCCAAAGTGTACTGGGTTAGATCGTTGGAGCCGACAGAGAAGAAGTCCACCTCTCGAGCGAACTGCCGGGCCATGAGTGCGGCCGCCGGGATTTCGATCATGATGCCAACTTCTATAGGGGAGACGCCGAGTCGGTCGCGTTCTTCATCGAGCAGCTTCCGGGCCTCACGCAGTTCTGCAAGTGTTGCGATCATCGGAAACATGATGCGAACAGAACCATGTTGTGACGCACGTAGAATTGCCCGGAGCTGGGTACGCAGCATCTCAGGACGATTCAAGCTGACTCTGATGCCGCGCTCACCGAGAAACGGGTTCTCTTCCGGAGGTATCGGCAAGTAGGCGAGTGGTTTGTCGCCGCCTGCATCGAGTGTCCGAATGATAAGTGGACGACTTGGGCCAAGTGTACGAGCGACAGTTGAATACGCCTCGAACTGTTCGTCCTCAGTCGGAGCCTGTGCT
>ERZ1370068.2896-contig-2026_pt1 | contig 37941 bp, 55 predicted proteins | sample MGYA00561227_ERZ1370068 | MGnify/ENA primary metagenome ERZ1370068 (study PRJEB38410, sample SAMEA6850437) | metagenome | study: Metagenomic assessment of the ecological functions of the soil: analysis of the soil microbiota associated with the...
GTGTACTTCGTTCAGTTACGTATTGCTTGATCGAGCGCCAGCTCGCAATGATTTGCCGAGCACCGGCGCCGCGGTGACCACTACGCGGCGAAATTTTACGCGCCCACGCGCCTGCATGTCGTCGGCGCTCTTCTCCCCGACGACGCCGGAGACTCTTCCAGCTTCGAGGGCGGGCCGACAGCCGGTAGCACGTCTCCGGTGGATCTGGTTCCGGGCAGAGCCGTCAGGTGACGATCACTTTGGTGGCGCACGCGGGAAGGCAGCGATGCCCAGCTGCGGCTTGAACCGGGAAGCTCAGCGATCGTTAAGCCGTCGGATTTCTACAAATCCACGCGCAGATTCATCCGCTCGAGCGGTTCGTGTCCGGCGCGCTGCTCCCGAGCAGGCTGCATCAACCTCCCGGCCGACATTCATTTTGAAGGCGGCTCACCAATGCCAGCATCGCTGCGATGATACCCATATGCCACATGGATACGCCACGGCGTAGCCAATGCCGAGGAAAACGGGAGTCGCGCAGACGATGGTTCGCCCGCGCTTTGAGCGCTTCGAGCGTTGCTCCGAGTGCGGGCGTGTTCGTCGTCGCGCCCGCAAAGATCCCCGTAGTTAGCGCAGTCGAAATGACCGAACCAGCCAATGAGCAACGCGACGGCCGCTCCGAGGAACACAATTGCTGCAACCATGAATTGAGGAGCAAGCCCTGTTTGCGCAAGTGACGATGAAGCCGGGCCCGACTTGCACCCGATCGTGTAAACGAAAATGATCAGCCCCGCCGTCGCGCGCGAGGCGGCACGGCGGCGCCAGCTCGAACCCCAGCGACCGGCAAGGAGCCCTGCGAAGAGCACCAGAAATCCCGAGTCCGATCCACGGATTTGATACTTCGAGCGCGAGCCCAACGACGGCCACAACCGCAAGCAGCAAGGCGGGTAAGAAACCTCAGGCGCGCGAAGCTGGTCCAGCCATCTATTCATGAGAGTGGAGCCCCCGGCGCTTTGGTTACGTTGAAGGCCCCTAAAGGCGCTGCCCCAAGGCGTGTAGTGTCGAGCAGGATAATCAGGATCTCCGTGACGACGTCGCTGCGGAAGAATTTATTGCTGAAATGGCCGACGCTTTTCGGAAGTTGGCGGAAACGGATCATTGCCTACGGCTTGATCGCCACCTTTATAACTCCATCGAACGTTCTCCAAAGAGTTGGTAAGCTTGCGGAATTTCGTCGAGCGAAAACCGGTGGGTGATGAGCGGTGTGGGATCGAACCGCCCCGATTGCACCAAGCTCCGGCAGTGTCTTCACTTTATCCGCTCTTTTCCCTCCGGGGCAAAGCGTTGTGATGATGCGCTGGTCATAGAGTCAGCCGCAGGCAACGTCGTAGGGCAGTTGCAACTTGCCCGAATAGACTCCAAGGCTGGAAAGCGTGCCGCGGGTCGCAGGCTGCGCAGAGCGCTTTCAAAAGTTGCTGCGTGCCCAAAGCTTCGATCGCCACGTCCGCTCACCGCCGGTCAGGCGTTTGACGCTTCGGCCACCACGTCCCGGCGCGGTAGTCGAGGGCCACATCCGCACCCATGCGAAGCGCCATCTCCAACCGATGTTCGTCGCCATCCACTCCGATGATCATGGACGCACCCATCAGCTTGGCTCCAGCAGTGGCGCACAAGCCAATTGGCCCCTCCCTGTGCGAACACCACGACGGCATCGCCGATCCGCACCGGTGCCGCCTCCGCACCGAGGTGTGGAAGCGATGTCGGAGAGCAAGACGACACATCCGTCAGTTGATGAGGAATCTTCGCCAGATTGGCCTGAGCAGATGGCACGAAGATATTCCGCTTGCGCGCCGTTGATGGTGTTGCCAGTGCGCCATCCGCCCAGGGCCTCATAGCCGTCGCCATGTCCGCACTGGCGAGAGGTGCCCGGAGAGACAGGCGCGGCATTGGCCGCAGGAGTAATGGCACCGACCAACACGCGATCGCCAACGTCGCATCAGTCTCACACCTGGCCCGCTCCTCAATGACGCCGACCGGTTCATGCCCGATGACCAAGCCCGGCCTGATAGCGGATACTCCGCGCACGATGTGAATCCGTGCCGCAGATTGTGGTCAACGTCACGCGGATTACGGCCTCCCCCAACCCAGCATGGGTCGGTTGACTTCTTCGACACGAATGTCGTTCGGGCCGTGAAACGGCTGCTTTCATGGTTTTCATGGATGGTGGACTCCTAAGCACATTGGGTTTCCTGAATGAGGGCAGTCGCGGAGTGGCTGGGGCGGGGCGCGCACGAGCCATTTGCGCAGCTCTTCGAGCGCGAGCATGCCAAGCGCGAAGGGGATGATGAAGAGCCAGACGGCTAGCGGGATCGGCGCGGTGCCGAAGAGCGCGTTGCCCCACGGCGTGTAGTCGATCAGCGCAATGAGCAGCGATCTCGGCGGCGATGCCGGCGAGGATGAGCTTGTTGCTGAAGAGGCCGCGCGCGAACGTAACGGCTGGCGGTCGCTGCGGCAGAGGAAGACGTTCGCGATCTGCATGACGACGATGGCGCTGAGACAGGCGGTCGTGGCTTGCAGATAGAGCGGGTCGTGCGCCGCGAGCTGCTCGCCGAAGTGCCAGCCGCCGTGGCGCAGGACGAACCAATACGCGCTCATCGCGGCAGCGGCCTGCATCAGGCCGAGGAAGAGATAGGCGCGGGCGAGGAGCGGCCAGTTCAGCAGTCGATCGGCGCGCGAACGCGGCGGTGCTTTCATGATGTCGGGGCCGGCTTTTCTGCGCCGAGGCCGAGCGCGGGCAGCATGTCGGTGCCGAGATCGACGGCGAGGATTTGGATGATCGTGAGCGGCAGCGGAATGCGGAAAGACGACGAACGCGAGATACGGGATCAGCTCCGGCACGTTCGAGGTGAGGATGTAGGTGAGGAAATTGCGGATGTTGGCGAAGACGGCGCGGCCTTCCTCGATCGCGGCGACGATGCTCGCGAAGTTGTCGTCGAGCAGCACCATGTCGGCGGCCTCGCGCGCCACGTCGGTGCCGCTGCGGCCCATGGCGATGCCGACGTCGGCCTTCCGCAACGCCGGCGCGTCGTTCACGCCGTCGCCGGTCACGGCGACGATCTCGCGCTTGTTCTTCAGCGCGCCGACGATGCGCATCTTCTGCTCCGCGAGGACGCGCGCGAACATGATCTCCGGGGCGTCGAGCGCGAGTTGGAGCTGGATGTCGAGAGATGCCCGAGTTGCTCGCCGGTGATCACGACGGGCGCGGCGGAGCGCACCAGTCCGATCTCGCGGGCGATCGCCGTCGCGGTTTGGGGATGATCGCCCGTGACCATGATCACCTTGATGCCGGCGTCGCGGCATTTCTGGAGCGCGTCGGCGACTTCCGGGCGCGGTGGATCTTCAAGGCCGATGAGTCCGGCAAGGGTCATCTCGGCTTCCGCGTTCGCCAGCTCGAAACTCTCGGGCAACTCGCGCCAGGCGAAGGCGAGAACGCGCAGACCCTTTCTCGGCCATGGCTTCCGCCGCGGTGCGGAACGTGGCGGCCAAGTCGGCCGAAAGCTCGACGGCGCCGCCATCCATCGCCGCCCGCGCGCAGCGCGGCGAGCACGACCTCAGGCGCACCTTTGCAATAGAGCACCGGGCCCTCCGGCGCCGCATGCACCGTCGAGAGCCGCTTGCGCTGCGAGTCGAACGGGATCTCGTTCACGCGCGGGCTGTGCGGCAGCGCAGGCATCGCATCGGCGGCGAGCTGGACGAGCGCAACCTCCATCGGATCGCCGAGCCAGCCGGGTCCGGCGGCGGAGCGCGCGTCTTTCAAATCGTGGCAGCACGCCGCCACTTCAAAAAGCGGCGATGCGGCTCGATCAGCGCGGCGAGTTGATCCGGGATGGCTTCAAACATTCGACCGGCAATGAACAGTCGCTTCGGCCGACATGCGGTTCTGCGTGAGCGTGCCGGTCTTGTCGGTGCAAATGACGGTGGTGCAGCCGAGCGCTTCGACGGCGGGCAGATGGCGGATCAGCGCGTTGCGTTTCGCCATGCGTTGTGAGCCCATCGCGAGCGCCAGCGTGACGGTCGGAAGCAGCCCCTCCGGCACGTTCGCCACGATGATGCCGATGGCGAAATGAAGTTCTCCCAAAACGACAGACCGATCGCCTGGCCGACGAAGAAGAAGCTCACGCCGAGCGCGAGCGCGAGGTCCGGCGACGATGCGGCTGACGCGGACGATCTCGAGCTGGAGCGGCGAAATGGTGTCGCCGGTCGCCTGCGTGAGCAGCGCGATCTTCCCAAACGCGGAGTGCGAGCCGGTCGCGAAGACGAGCGCCTTCGCTTCGCCGGAGACGAGCGAGGTGCCGGCGAGGAGCGTGTTGCGGGCTGTGCATCGGCTCGGGCTCGTCGCACGGCTCGGCGTCGCGCGAGACCGGCAGCGATTCGCCGGTGACGGTCGAGTTGTTCACCCGCACGCTGAACGCCTCCACAAGCCGGCAGTCCGCGGGAAGGATGTCGCCGGCTTCGAGCAGGATCACGTCGCCCGGCACGAGCTCGGCCGCGGGCACCTGCCGCACGGCGCCCGCGCGCACGACCTTCGTCGCATTCGGAAGCAATTTCTTGAGCGCCGCCAGCGCCTGCTCGGCGCGATACGCCTGCCAGAACGAGAACACGCCATTGATCACGATCACGCCGACGATCGCGAACCCGAGCGTCGCCATGCCTTGCCCGGCTCGCGCCACTCGGCGAAGAACGCGAGCGCCGGCGGCAATCCACAAAATCAATCGCAAAGAAGTGCGACGAACTCCTGCGCAAACGTGAGCAGCAGCGCCTCGTGCGCGACTTCCTCCACTTCATTTGTCCCAAACTCCACGAGCCGCCGCTGCGCCTCGGCGTCGCTCAGCCCTGCGAGCCCGCTCTTCAGGCTGGCCAAGGCGTCGGCGACCGTGCAGATGATGAATCTTCATCGCATACCTCAAGTGCAGATCCACCTGGATAGCGGCGTTCTTCTGGAAAATGCCGGTATCACCCGGGAATAACACGTCTGCTATAGCGGCACTTCACGCAAGAACAGCTCTTTGCCTTTTGACTCCGCGGATTGCTTAGGCCAGCGATTCACGCAACCCGAAGGCAAACATCAATCGTCAAACCAGAGCGGCCTAGAGCACCGGGCCGTTGAGCGCGATACCGCCACTACGACCGGGGACATAGATGGCGCGCATCGGACGAGGATAACTCGGCGCGAGGGCTCGCGGAAAAACTCGAACCGCGAAACGTCCTGAAGACTCGAAGTATCAGGCCGCCGTCGCGCTTCGCTTCGAATTCCCCGATTCTCAACCGGATCGAGCGAACGCCGACCCCGAAAAATGACCCCGAGGTGCGTGGACCGCGCGGCATCTCGGCCGGTTTCCATCAATCCACCGCTGACCGCGCGGGCTGAACATTCGGGCGTGCTAACTTTGCAACTACATGACGAACGCCAGATTATGCTTAAAGCCGTTTAGTTCGGTAGCATGGATAAGGTCACAACCTAGGGTTCAGGCTCAAGGGGAAAGTTCACGGTGAAATGGAACACTGTACCCTCGCTCACTCTGCTTTCTACCCAGATACGTCCGCTCATTTATTTCGACTAACCTTGAGGCATCGCCAGTCGATCCCAAGCCGCCGCCATGAGTACGCGTCGTCGTGCCATCCCGCTTGCCTAAACGCCTCAAAAATTAGAACCAGTTTCTCGCTCGGGGATGCCCAATTCAGTGTCGCGAATCCGAAAAGTGTAAGACTGAAGCAGTCCGCCTCGATACGTTCCATCGCAACCGACAGAGTCACATTGCCATCATCGGTGAACTTGATTGCGTTGCCCATTGCGTTGAGCAAAATCTGCCGCAACCTTCCCGGATCGCCAATCAGTCGATCGGGCACGTGCGCCAGAATAATCGCCGTAAATGTTGAGCCTTTCTGCGTGGCGTGTAGTTGGAGGGTCTTGATCATGGCGCTTATACAGTCGCGCAGGCTGAAATCAATAGCTTCCAGGGTCTGAGTTTTCCGGCTTCAATCTTAGAAAAATCAGGATGTCATTGATTAAATCCAGCAACGCGGATTGAGTCGAGGTACTCACGGGATCCGGGTTCGACGATGATTGCCGTCGCGCCGGCGGGTCGCGCATGCGCAAGGCCCAGCGCCTGTCGGTCAGGTATCTACAATGGGATCGATGCACGGAGGGTTCATGAATACTCGTCTTCGTTTCATGGCATCGATGGCTGCTGTCTTGGCAGCCATGTTCTTCGGTGGATGCAGCACCCCAGGGGTCATCGATCAGGTACTCGTTCGACCCCGTGTTTGGCTTCCAGGGGGCAAAGACCTATCGCTGGGCCGACTCCGGGTCACCGTACGGTTGGGACCCGCTGCTCGAAGCCAACGTGCGATCTCCTTTCGGATCGCTTGTTGGAGGAGCAAGGGTTTCACAAAGGCAGACCCTGCAGCTTTGAGCATTGCGATTCGCTACGACTCCAGCGGCTATAGCGCATGAACTGCGTTCGCTGTCCTTGAACGTTTCCAGGACCGACACCAATCAGATGGTGTGGCGAGGCCTGGCCACCGGAACGATCAGGACGGATGCCGCCTCCGGTGATCTGTCGACTGCAGTTCAGGGCATCCTGGCCAACTTTCCCCCAGCAAAGTAGGCGTCGTAGCGCGTCGTCGATGTGCATGAAGCTCGGCGCTCGAGCCTGGCCTAACATGCCGGCATGAGCAAAGACGATCAACAGCGAGTCCGCGTGACGGTCGACGAACGCGGCATCGCCGAAGTGGCGATGGTGCGCGCCGACAAGATGAACGCCATCGACGCGGCCATGTTCAAGGGCCTGATCGACGCCATCGATCAGCTGCGCGGCGACAAGCGCGTGCGGGTCGTCGTGGTGCACGGCGAGGGCCGCGGCGTTCTGCGCGGGGCTCGACATGGGCCGGTTTCGCGAGATGGGCTCTGGGCCAGAGCAGCGGCACGCTGGGCGACATCGTCGCGCGCACGCACGGTCTGGCCAACGGCCCTCAACAGGTGGCGTGGGGCTGGCGCGAATTGCCGGTGCCGGTGATCGCCGCCGTGCACGGCGTGGCCTTCGGCGGCGGCCTGCAGATCGCGCTCGGAGCCGACATCCGTTGCGTGCACCCGGACACCCAGCTCGCGGTGATGGAGATCAAGTGGGGGCTGGTGCCCGACATGGCCGGCTGCGTGCTGCTCAGCGAGCTGGCACGGCCCGACGTCGTGCGCGAGCTCACGTTCAGCGGGCGCATGATCACCGGCACCGAAGCGCTGACGCTTGGCCTGGCTACGCGCGTGTCGGCCAACCCGCTGGAGGATGCGCGCGCTCTGCTGCGCTGATCGCAACCCGCAGCCCCGATGCCGTTCGTGCCGGCAAGCGGCTGCTCAACAGGGCATCGCCTGTGGATGCCGCCGCGGTGCTGATGGCCGAGTCGCACGAGCAGCAGCGTCTCATCGGCAGCGCCAACCAGCGCGAGGCCGCGCGGGCCGGGCTGGAGAAGCGCGAGCCCAAGTTCGTCGATTGACAGCAGACCGAGCTACAGAAAAGGAACCTTCGACATGACCATCGTTGTCCACTATTGCGCTGCCTGAGGCTACAAACCCGAAGTCCTCCGCGTGTGAAGGCTTGGTTTGAAGCGCGAGGCCGCGGCCCCGATCGACATCCAGGTTGGTAAGAGGCGGCCAGTTCGACATCGTGGTCGATGGCCAGCTTGCTTACTCGAAGTACAAGACGGGACGCTTCCCTTCCGAGGCGGACTTGGAGAAGGTGACCGCCTAGCCCCCTGCAAGTCGTCGCGGCTGCGCTTGTCCTGTCGAAGCGAAATACCGATACCGCGCCCGTCCGCCATCAAGAGCGGCACGCGAACAACAACTGGAGGACGACATGCAATCGACCAACCCCTCGCCGTCGTTGCACAACGAGGACCTTGCGCCTGCCACCGAGCGAAAGTGGGGTGCGTTCTCGATCTTCAATGTGTGGACGTCCGACGTCCACAGCTTGTGGGGCTACTACCTTGCCGCCGAGCCTCTTCCTTCTGTGCGGCAGCTTCCTCAACTTCATCCTGGCGATCGGCATCGGCTCGCTCGTCATCTTCGTCCTGATGAGCCTGGTGGGGAACGCGGGCGTGCGCACCGGCGTGCCCTACCCGTGCTGGCGCGTGCCTCGTTCGGCACGTTTGGCGCCAACGTTCCAGCGCTGGTCCGCGCGGTGGTGGCCTGCTTTTGGTATGGCGCGCAGACGTCGGCGGCCTCCGGGGGCAATCGTGGCATTGCTCGTACGCAACGATGCCATGCTGTCGTTTCACCAGAGCAGCCACATGCTCGGACACTCCACGTTGGAGGTGATCTGCTACGTCAGTCATCTGGGCACTGCAACTGCTGATCATCCAGCGTGGCATGGAAACCGTGCGCGCAAGTTCCAGGACTGGGCCGGCCCAGCGGTGTGGATCATGATGCTGCTGCTCTCGATCTATCTCATCTTCAAGTCGGGCACCTTCTCCTTTGGCAGCGAGATTCCCAGGATGTCTTGCTGCAGAAGACGGCGGACGCCGGTGTGCCCGGCGAGCCGGGTCGTTCGGTGCGCTGGCCGCAGTCGCGGCCACCTGGATCACGTACTTCGCCGCGCTTTACCTGAACTTCTGCGACTTCTCGCGCTATGCAAAGAGCGAGGCGGAATTGCGCAAGGGCAACCTCTGGGGCTTGCCGGTCAATCTGCTCGCCTTCTGCCTGGTGGCCGGGATCACGACGACGGCCGCCTACACGGTCTACGGCGAAGATTGCTGCTGCATCCGGATCAGATATCGGCCAAGTTCGACAGCTGGTTCCTGGCGCTGCTTGCGGCACTCACCTTCGCCAATCGCGACACTTGGCATCAACGTGGTGGCGAACTTCGTTTCGCCCGCATTCGACTTCGCCAACGTCTTCCCCAAGCGCATCAACTTCAAGAGAGGCGGCTGACATCGCCGCCGCCATCGCCCTCGTGCTCTATCCCTGGGCGCCGTGGCAAACGGGCGCGGCGCAGTTCGTCAACTTCATCGGCGCGACCATGGGACCCGTCTTCGGGATCATGATGGTGGACTATTACCTCATTCGCAAAGGCGTGCTCGACGTCAGTGCGCTGTATCAGGAAAACGGGGAGTTCCGATTCCAGAACGGCTGGCACGTGAAGGCCTTCATCGCCTTCTTCGTGGGCATGATCTTCTGCGTCGATCCTCCCAACCTTCACCACGATCCTGCCGTCTTGGTGGGGTGTCTACGGTTGGTTCTTCCGGCGTGGCGATCGCGGGCGCGATCTACTACGCACTGCGGATCAACGCCGCATCGGCTGCCGCGTCGTAGGGGAACAGCCGCCGGGATCCGGCTTCGCCTACTCGGAAGCACATGACTGGACGCTTCCCCTCCGAGGGAATTGGAAGAAGCTGACCGCCCAGGAAGCGGTCAGCCGCAGTGCGGAATTCGGCTCTGCGCGGCAGTCACGGCGCTCAGTCAAATCCCCAGACCTTGGGGTTGGCCGTCGGCGCACCACCGAGGATCTTGTACTGGACCGTCACCGCCGTGAGGCGCGCCTTGCAGTCCCGGAGCATCCTTCGCAGCCGTTTGTCCCCTGACTTCACGACTCCGACATCCGTCAACGTGTCGTCTTTGCGATTGTCCCAGTGGAGGACGAGATTCGTGATCTGCACGTCAGCGCCCTCGACAGAGATCTTCACCTGCTTGACGTCCTTGTCCCATCGGCTGCCTTCGCTCTTGATCGCCGCGCTTGGATCGGTGGACTTGATCGTCGTGCTGGCCGAGCACGAACCACTTGTCGTCAGCAGCTCTGGCGCTGCCCATGGCGCCCATGAGGGCGACGGACGCGACAACGAAAGAGGCCATCAAGGTGCGGATCTTCGTCTTCATCGACATTCCCTTCAGGATCGGTGTTGGCCCACTGTTAGCGGTATCTGTGGGCATCCCCGAGGCGCAAAAGTCAGCGAAGAGTTCCGAGCGTTGAGACTGTGGTGTTCCACTCCTACACAATCGCCGCGTGGCCCGCCATCGCGACATACCGCCTTGCCCCTGCCGTGCGCGTGAGCCGCGCCTGCGCTATGTCGACTGCTGCGGGCGTTGGCACGATGGACTGGTCGACGGCGAACACGCCCCGACACCCGGGCGTTGATGCGATCGCGTGCAGCGCCTATGCGCTGGCGCAGGGGCCGTGCGCCCACAACGCCGCGATCGTGGAGTACCTGATGCAGACCTGGCATCCCTCCTCCGCACCGGGCGAAGTGGAACTGGGCCCGCTGAACTGGACTGGCCTCGAGATCCTGCACGAGGAGGCGAACGGCGACGCGGGCGTCGTGGAGTTCGTGGCGCACCACAAAGTCAACGGCCGAGCGGGCAAGCTGCACGAGGTGAGCCGCTTCGTGCGCGAGGGCGGCGCTTGGTGCTACATCGACGGTGTGATCGCGCCGGACATCAGGGGCTGAGCTGCGCGGCGCTGAACTGCGCCTGCCGCCACGAAGCAATCGAACCCCATGGCCCTGCTCACCCTGACCAACGCCCATCTTGCCTACGGCCACGTGCCGTTGCTCGACGGCACCGACTTCGCGCTCGAGGCCGGCGAACGGGTTGCGCTGATCGGCCGCAATGGCACCGGCAAGTCGTCGATGCTGAAGATCCTCGCCGGCCTCGAGAAGCCCGATGACGGCCTGCTGCAGACGCAGACCGGCGTGCGCCGGATCTATGTCGCGCAAGAGCCCCGTGTTCGAGTCCGGCGCCACCGTGTTCGAGGCGGTGGCCGAAGGCGTGGCCGCAGCGCGCGCGCTGCGCGAGCGCTATGAGGCGCATGCGCCGCGGCGAGGACCTGGACGCCTTGCAGACCCAGATCGAGGCCCTCGGACGGCTGGGCCTGGGAGCAGCGTGTGGCGGAGGCGCTGCAGCGCCTGCACCTGGATGCCGAGGCCCGCGTCGATGATCTGTCCGGCGGCACCAAGAAGCGCGTCGCGCTGGCGCAGGCGCTGGTGGCCGCACCGGATGTGTTGCTGCTCGACGAGCCGACCAACCACCTGGACATCGACGCCATCGAGTGGCTGCAGGGCCTGCTCAATGGCTGGCGCGGCGCGCTGGTGTTGATCTCGCACGACCGCGCCTTCATCGACGCCGTGGCCACGCGCATCGTCGAGCTCGACCGCGGCCAGTTGCGCAGCTATCCAGGCACTTTGTCGCCTTCAACGCAGCCAAGGAACGCGAGCTCGAAAGCGAAGCCCAGGCCGCGGCACGCGCCGACAAGCTGCTCGCGCAAGAAGAGGTCTGGATCCGCAAGGGCGTCGAGGCGCGGCGCACACGCAGCGTGGGGCGGAGTGGCGCGGCTGATCAAGCTGCGCGAGCAGCGCGCCACCGGCGCGATGAGCTCGGCCAGGTGCGCCTGGAGCTCGATGCCGGCCTGCCGCCGGGCAAGATCGTCGCCGAGCTGAAAGACGTGTCGATGCGGTTCGACAGCCAGCGGCTGCTGATCGATCGCTTCTCGGCCACCTTGCTGCGCGGCGACAAGGTGGGCCTGATCGGCCCCAACGGCTGCGGCAAGACCACGCTGCTCAAGCTCATCCTGGGCGAGCTGCAACCCACTTCAGGCAGCGTGCGCCAGGGCAGCAAGCTGCAGGTGGCTTACTTCGACCAGATGCGCGCGGCGCTGAACCTCGATGCGACCCTGGTCGACACCATCAACCCGGGCAGCGAGTGGATCGAGATCGGCAACAGCCGCAAGCACGTGATGAGCTACCTGAACGACTTCTTGTTCTCGCCCGAGCGCGCCAATTCGCCGGTGCGCAGCTTGTCGGGCGGCGAGCGCAACCGCCTGCTGCTGGCGCGGCTGTTTGCGTTGCCGGCCAATGTGCTGGTGCTCGACGAGCCGACCAACGACCTCGACATCGACACGCTCGACCTGCTGGAAGACCTGCTGCAGTCGTATGCCGGCACGGTGTTCCTGGTCAGCCACGACCGGCGCTTTCTCGACAACGTGGTGACCAGCACCATCGCCTGGGAAGGCGACCCGGCCTTCGGTGGTCGGCCTGGGCTGTGGCGCGAATACGAAGGCGGCTACGAGGACTGGAAGCTGCAACGCGCGCGGGCGCGGGCGCTTGCCGAAGCGGCTGCGCCGGCGCCCACCGCTGCAAGCCGACCTGCGGCCGCGCAGCCGCGCACGGCGATGCCCGCTCGCACCAAGCTCAGCTACAAGGAGCAGCGCGAACTCGACGCGCTGCCCGCGCGCATCGAGGTGCTTGGAGGCCGAGCAGAAGGCGCTTGCAGCGCGCCTGGCCAGTGGCGACTTGTACGTCAAAGAGCGGCACCTCGTGCCAGCGCTGCAGGCGCGTCACCAAGCGATCGAGGCCGAACTGCTGCAAGCGCTGGAGCGATGGGAGTTGCTGGCCAGCCGCTAGTGGGATCGCGCGGGAGTTGATCCAATCGATTCAAGGTGATCGACCTGCTGCCGTGTTCGCGCTTCGATCGCCGCATCGCTTGAACCATGAGGCAGCCATCTGCGACCTGCGCCTCAACGATGAAGAAGAAATCAAGGGATGATGTCGATTTTCGGACCAGGCTCGTTCGTCGTCCCGATGAGAGGCCAAAGGGGCCGGCTCAAACAAGGAGACAGACGATGCGAGTGATGGTGATCGTCGAAAGCCACCGAGGACAGCGAAAGGGCGTGCCCCCACGGCCGAAGGCGTTCGCGGCGATGGACCGGTTCACCGAGGAGCTGGTCAAGGCCGGCATCATGGTGGCCGGCGCCGGCCTCAAGCCCAGCGCCCAGGCCAAGCGCATCGCCTGCGATGATCCCGGCCGCACGGTCATCGACGGGCCGTTCGCCGAGACCAAGGAGCTGGTCGCCGGCTTCTCGATTTGGGAGGTCAAGGACATGGACGAGGCCGTGGCCTGGGCGAGGCGCTGCCCCAATCCCATGTCGGGCTCGAGCGAGATCGAGATCCGGCCGTTCCTGGAGGCGGCGGATCTGGCCGAATTCCTGACGCCCGAGGAGCTCTCGACGCCCCGTGACGGGACGCGCGGGAAGCTCGTGCGCCGCTTGAGCGCGCTGAGCGATCAGGGCTCATCCCGCTCATGAGCAGGTTGCGCAATACCCACTTGGGTGCGGCATTAGCGATGTGAGGGCCGGAGGGCCACGACCTATTTCGCAGTACACCAAATCCCTCAGCGTCAGCGGTCAGGCGCTCTTGTAGCGCTCGAGCACGCGGCGATCGATCTCCACGCCCAGGCCCGGCCCGTCGGGGATGCGCACCACGCCACCTTTGCATCGTGATGGCGCCGAAGATCAAGTCTTGCCGGAACGGATGCGCCGATTGGTCGTACTCCAGCATCGGCTCGATCGGCTTGAGCGCCAGCGGCGTCGGCGGCAACGTGGCCAGCCACTGCAGCGAGGCGGCCAGCCCGATGCCCGAGGCCCACACGTGCGGAATGATCGGCGTGTGCCAGGCCTGCGCGAGCGCCGCGATTTTGCGGCACTCGGTAAAGCCGCCGGCCGCGCAGATGTCGGGCTGCAGGATGTCCACCGCGCGGCGCGAAATCCACTCGCGAAAACCGATCTTGGTGAACTCGTTTTCGCCGGCGGCTAGGTAGATGTCGGTAAGGTTCTTCAGCTCCTTGTAGCCGTCGATGTCTTCGGGCGAGATCGGCTCCTCGAACCAATGGATCCGGGCCGGCTCGAACGCCTTCAACAAACGCCGCGCCGCGCCCACGTTGTAGGCATGGTTCGGCGTCCACCATCAGCAGCGGCTCGGGGCCGATGGCCTCGCGCACGCTGCGCACGTAGTGGATGTCGTCTTCGACGCCGAAGCCGATCTTGAGCTTCATCGCGGTGAAGCCTTTGCTCATGTGGCGGCGTGCCTCGTCGATCGCGTCGTCGGGATAGGTCACGCCCGCGCGGCGGTAGAACCCGGTGGCATACGGCTGCACCTCGGTGCGATAGGCGCCACCGAGCAGCTTGTGGATCGGCTTTGCCGAGCGCGCGGCCCAGGCAATCCCAGATGGCGATGTCGATGGCGCTGATCGCGTTGGGCACCGCGCCCTTCCTGGCCGAACGGCCGCGTGCGGTTGTACATGCGCTCCCACAACACGCTCGACGTCGAACGGATCCTCGCCCACCACCAGCGGCTTGAGCGCGCTCTCCACGATGGTGGCCGCGATGTCGGGCGGCTGCAGGCCGTGGCACAGCGACTCGCCCCAACCGGTGACGCCGTCGTCGGTGAGCAGCTCGACGATCATCGTGCTGCGCCGATGCACCCAGCCCATCGAGAACGCGAACTCGACGTCGAGCGGCGTCGACAGGACGTGGGTCTTGATGTCGGTGATGCGCATCTCGCCTCCGGCTGTTGCCGGCGAGTCTACGAGCGCCTGGCTGGCACGCGCAGGATGGGCGATACCGCCAGGCTCAGCAGCACGAGCGGCAGGCCCAGACCGAAGGTCCAGCGGATGCCGAGATGCTCGGCCACGAAGCCCAGCAGCGGCGGCCCCAGCAGAAAGCTCACGAACGAGATCTGCGCCAGCGCCGCCACGTTGGTGGCGGCCGGCCGATCGGTGCGCTGCGCGGCCGCCGACATGGCCAGCGGAAACATCACGCTGGTGCCCACGCCCATCAGCGCGAAGCCGAGCAGCGCCAGCGGCCGACGCCGGTGCGCAAGCGTGACCAGCAGCGTGCCCACGCCCAGCACGCCGAGCAGCGTGCGCGCGATGGCCAGGCGGGCTGTGGCGCTCGACGAAGCGGTCGGCGACATAGCGCGCGGCGCCCTGCGCGACACGCGCCGGTGGCCACCGCCAGGCCGCCGACGAACGGCACGGTGTCGAACACGTCGCGCATGTAGATGGCCGACCAGTCGATGCCCGCGCCTTCGAGCACCAGCGCCGACAGCGAGAACAGCACCAGCGCCATGATCGCCAGCGTGGGCCGCGCCAGGTGGTGGGTGGGCTCGGCGTTGCTGCCGCTGCGATGCGGCGCGGCCTCGAAGCCGTGCAGCAGCAGCACGATCAGCAGCGCCTACAACGGCACCATCAGCCGGCCAGCTGCCACTGCGGCGAGATGCCCAGGCGCGCGGCCAGCGCACCCAGCAGGCCGGCGCCGAAGAAGCCGAAGCTCCAGAACGCATGCGCGCGGTTCATGATGCGCCGGCCGCCCTGGTGCTCCACGCGGTCGGCCTCCAGGTTCACCAGCAGTTCGATCGCGCCGATGCACAAGCCAGCGGGCAGCAGGCCCACGAAGAGCGCCACCATGCCGCTCGCGTGCGCGGCGAGCGCGTAGAACAGCGGCAACGCCGGCAGCAGGGCCAGCAGGGCGCGGCGGTGCCCCACCCGCTCGACCAGCCGCCCGGCCAACGTGAGCGACACCAGCGTGCCGCACGCCGCACCGATCAGTCCGATGCCGAGTTCGCCCTCGCTGAGGCCCATCGATCGCTGCAGTTCCGCCAAGCGAGGATAGAGCCCCCGATCGCGAAAGCGTAAAGAAAGAAGGCCGCGAACACACGCCGCTGTGGCGCCTTCGCGAGGCTGGATCGTCGGCTCAACATCGTGGTCGACGGCGGGTTGGTCATTTTTTGCCGGTCTGTCGATCGGCGAGGTCTTCGCTCGTCGTACAAACGAGCGGAGGAACTTCGCTTGCCCCTCTGATGTTGCCTCACGAAAGGAGGAATCCCCCATGATGGCCAAGAACACCCTTTTGCCTCTGATATGACGGCACCGCTTTGGATGCTGCCCGGTTCTATGCCGAGACATTTCCCAACAGCGCCGTGGGCGCGGTCCATCGCGCGCCGGGCGACTATTCCGTCCGGCAAGGAGGGCGATGTCGCTGACGGTGGAGTTCACCGTGATGGGCATCCCCTGCATCGGGCTCAACGGCGGGCCGGCGTTCAAGCACAACGAGGCGTTCTCGTTCCAGGTCGCGACCGACGATCAGGCCGAAACCGACCGCTTGTGGAATGCGATCGTCAAGAACGGCGGCCAGGAAAGCGCGTGCGGCTGGTGCAAGGACAAGTGGGGCCTGTCGTGGCAGATCACGCCGCGCGCCCTGATCGAGGCGATCACCGATCCCGACCGCGCGCGCCGCCAAGCGCGCGTTCGATGCCATGATGGACGATGCGAAAGATCGACATCGCCAAGATCGAAGCGGCTCGGCGCGGCCCACGTCGTTGAGCAGGGGAGCCCGCACCGTCATGCAACGGTGTGGGCTTCAGGGAGTAGGCGGCCCATGAGTTCGACCATGCCCAACGCGTTCGACGTGTTTGTGATCAGCCTCGAGCAAACCGGGCCACCGCCGTTTGCGACGCCCATGCTGCGCGCTGTATGGCATGGGCTGCGAGGCGATTGGCATGCCGCGCACGAATTGGCGCAGGCGCAGGACGATGCCGACGGCGCCTGGGTGCATGCCTGGCTGCATCGCATCGAAGGCGACCTCGGCAATGCCGACTACTGGTATCGGCACGCGCACCGGCCATCGCGCCGCGACGACGCACGCGCGCGGAAGGGCTCGAGATCGCGCGGATGCTCAGCGAATCGATTCGGGCCGATTGACGCATCGCGAAGAGCCGCGGCAGCGAGGTGAGCGGCCGCCACTGATGAAGAACGCCTAGGTCACGTGAAGCGCACCGAGGCCGAACAAACCGATCAACCCGATCAGGATCAAGTAGATCGCCACGATGTAGTTCAAGAGGCGGGGACGATGAGGATCAGGATGCCGGCCAGCAATGAAACCAGCGGTCCCGCACCGAGGTGAATGTTCGGCGGGGTCCTCCCTATCGGACGTTCGACTGTCGACAACAGCGCGTGTCTACGCCATCGGGGACAACCGCGAGAACAGGCCGGAAAAGGCGCGGTGGCGGCGTGCTGCACATCCTGCTCTGAGGTTCTCGCCCACGGGGCTAGCGGATCAGCTTGGCTGCGCGAAGCTGGAGCTGCCGCGGGATTTCGAGGCCGATACCCATCGCGGTCTTGAGGTTGCGACGCTCGTCAGTGAAGCGGCGTTCGAAGACGAGATTCTTTCCTTCCTCGTAGCCGCGTCGCTTGAGCTCGGTGACGAACTCATTCCACGTGTCGAGGCTCGCTTGCGCATTGGGGTCCAGCACGCCGATGCGATAGACCTTTGCGCCGCCGCAGAAGTCCACCCGAGCTGCAGTCCCGGTACGCCCGACAGTGCGGCAACGATGCAGCGACGCCGGCCGATCAGCGGCCCGTCCGACTGGCGGTTGAGAGCGCATGCCGAGATTTCACCTGCCCGCGCCTCGCCTCACACCGTCTTGCCCACCCACCCCAGCACGTCGGCCGTCACCTCGTCGCGATTGGTCTCGTTGAGCAACTCGTGTCGCGCGCCGGTGTAGTAGCGCGTCTCGATGAGCGTGAGCCCCAGCGCCTGGTAGCGCACCACCAGGCGGCGCGTGCCGACGAGGTTTTCGCCCACGGGGTCGAGCTCGCCCTGGATCACCAGCACCGGCAGCGTCTTGGGGATGCGCGCTTCGAGCGCGGGGTCGCGCATGCGCACGAAGCCCACGAAGATGTCGCGCGTGAGCTCGTTGGTGAAGGCAAAGCCGCACAGCGGATCGTCGACGTACTTCTTCACCTCGGCGGGGTCGCGGCTCAGCCACTCGAAGCCGGTGGGTCCACCGAACGGCTTGTTGAAGTCCTTGAAGATGCCCGCCCACACCGCCGAGTCGCCAGCGGCATCCTTGCGCACCGCGTCGTTGAGCATGTCGATCAGCGCCTGCGGCGGCGGCGGCCCGTATGACGTGCCGCTCAGCACCAGCGCGTCGAGCAGGTCGGCGCGGCGCTCGATGTAGTCCTGCGCCATGAACGAGCCGAGGCTGTGGCCGAACAGCACGAGCTTGGCGCCCGGGTGCGCGGCGCGCAGCCGCTGGCTGAACGCGATCTCGTCCTCGACCATGCGGTTCCAGGCGTCGGGGCCGGCGTCGCCGGTGCGGCCCGAGCGCAGCCGCGTGCGGCCGTGGCCGCGATGGTCGGTGGCGTAGACCGCGTAGCCGCTCGCGACGGCGGCGCTGCGCGAAGCGGTCGTAGCGGCTGGCGTGCTCGGCGGCGCCGTGCACGACCTGAATCACCGCCTTCGGTGAGCCGGCCGGCAGCCAGCGCCGGTAGTGGATGGTGGTGCCGTCGGCGGCGCTGAACTGCTGCCAGTCGGCTGTCGGTCGCCGCGGAGTGGCGCAGCCGCCGAGGGCGGCGCTGGCGGCGAAGACGAACATCATGTTCGCGGCGGTTGGGGGCATAGGATGTCTCCTCACTGTTGTTGTCGCCCGGCTCGGCGGCCGGCGCGGGCAGTATAGGAATGCGAAGTGCCAGTGCGCTGCGCGATCGCCATCGTTTGGGGTTCCTGTCTCTGGAGCGACAGCGCTGGCGAGTCGAGTCGTCATGCACTTCGCCTCCGGTTAGCGGGCTGAATGACGCGGGCGCTCCCACCGAAGTGTGGAGCGCCCGCGGGTCTGGCTACAGAACCAACTACATGAGGTAGGGCTCCGCCCCAAACCTAGATGTCTTAGACATATCACCCCTTTCGTAGTTGATCGGAGCCTCGTAGGGTACTCGTTTTCGCACCGCCTTGGCCAGCGGCAGACCCGTGTCGAAATCGGCCGACCTCGCTCGTCGTGGAGATGAGACACATCGTCCATGCCTACCCTCCCAACCCAAGGAGTCGCTCCGTGAGAAAGCTCATCGCAACCACCATGGTCTCGCTCGACGGCGTCATGCAGGCGCCGGGCGGCCCCGAAGAAGACCCCAGCGGCGGCTTCGCCTTCGGCGGCTGGTCGTTCAGCTACTGGGACGACGCGCCTGACCGCGACATGCGCGGCCTCGACGGCAAGGACCGCGAGCTCGTGCTCGGCCGCAGGACCTACGAGATCTTCGAGGCGTACTGGCCGTACCAAACGGCCGACAACCCGATCGCGCAGACGCTCAACGCGGCCAAGAAGCACGTGGCCTCGCGCACGCTGAAGAAGGTGCAATGGAACAACTCGACGCTCCTGCGCGGTGACGTCGATCGCGGCCGTGGCGGCGCTCAAGTCAGAGTCGGGACAGGACCTGCAGATCATCGGCAGCGGCAACCTGATCCAGACGCTGCAGGCTGCATCGCTGATCGACGAGTACAACGTGTGGACCTTCCCGGTCGTGCTCGGGCGCGGCAAGCGGCTGTTCGAAGCCGGCGCAAAGGCCGGCGCGCTGCGACTCGCCGCTTCGCAAGCCTCGGCCACCGGTGTCGTGATGAGCACGTACGTGCCGGCAGGCGAGGTGACGCCCGGATCGTTTGAACAGACCGAGCCGAGCGCCAAGGAAGTCGAACGGCGCGCCAAGCTGGCGGCGGGTTGATCGGCCGAGCGCTCCCCGCAATCACGCCACTCTTGTTACTCACGCCGTCGAAGCAGGCCGCATTAGCCTGACGCTCAAGACGACACGGAAACGATGAAAGGACCGGCCATGCCCTCTTGGACGCAACGCGCTGCGCACGCATTACCGTTGGATCATCGTGGCCGCGGGCGGCGTGCTCGGCTGCGTGGCGATCGGCGCGCTGTTTTCGCTGCCGGTGTTGCTGCGGCCGATCGCGCAGGACACGGGCTGGTCCACCACGGGGATCTCCAGCGCGATGACGTTCGCCTTCGTCGCGCTGGCGCTCGCGCAGCATCGCCTGGGGCAACCTCTCCGACCGCTTTGGCCCGCGCATCATCGTGTTGGCTGGCTCCCTGCTGCTGACCACCGGTCTCGCGCTGGCCAGCCTGGCGCACGTCGCTCGCGGCGTTCCAGCTGCTGTTCGGCGTGCTCGTCGGCGCCAGTGCGGCGGCGATCTTTGCGCCGATGATGGCCTGCGTCACCGGGTGGTTCGACACGCGCCGCAGCCTGGCGGTGTCGCTGGTGTCGGCCGGCATGGGCATGGCGCCGATGACCATGTCGCCGCTGGCCGCATGGCTGGTCGGCGTCCACGGCTGGCGGACTTCGCTGCAGATCATCGCGGCGCTGGTGGTGGCCATCATGGTGCCCGATGGCGTTTCTGGTGCGCCGCCCGCCGGCGCTGGCGCAACGCCGCGGCCGCGGCGCCATCGGGCGCGGCGCGGTGAGCCGGCCCTGTCCATCGGGCAGGCGATGCGCTCGGCGCCGTTCCTGATCCTGGTGCTGACGAGCTTTCTTGAGTTGCGCCACCCACTCCGGGCCGATCTTTCACACGGTGAGCTACGCCGTCACCTGCGGCATTCCGCTGATGGCCGCGGTGTCGATCTACAGCCTCGAAGGGCTCGCGGGGATGGGCGGCCGCCTCGTGTTCGGGCTGCTGGGCGATCGCTTCGGGGCCGCGCGGGTGTTGGTGCTTGGCGCTGCTCGCGCAGGCGATCGTGGCGCTGGGTTATGTCTACGCGCGCGAGCTCGGCAGCTTCTACACCGTGGCGGCGCTGTTCGGCTTCACCTATGCGGGCGTGATGCCGCTGTTTGCCGTGATCGCGCGCGAGAACTTTCCGCTGCGCATGATGGGCACGGTGATCGGCAGCACCACGATGGCCAGCAGCCTCGGCATGGCGCTCGGGCCTGTGGTGGGCGGCCTGATCTACGACTCGTTCACCAGCTATGCGTGGCTCTTCATCGGCGCGTTCGCGCTGGGCCTCGGCGCCTTCCCGTCCGCGCTCGCTTTCACGCGGCTGCCGCGGCGGCAGATGATGGCTGCGGGCAGCGTGAGCGTGGAGTGCCTCACGTGGCCACAGTCCTCGACAAAGAACTCAAGCGGCAAGTCACCATCGACGGCGCGGACTACACCGTTGCTGTCGATCCCGACGGCTTGCGGTTGACTGGCAAAGGCAAGAGAAAGCCCGAAGTCGAGCTGCGCTGGCGTGATCTGTTGAGCGGTGACGCCGCCATGGCCGTCGGCGCTGAACGCTTCTCTATCGAAGAAGCGGCGGGCAGCCACCAAGCCGGCAACCGAGCAGCCGCCCGATCGAACGCGGCAAGCGTGTGCCAAAGAAGCCCAAGCGCTAGCAGCGTTGCTCGCCCATGTGCACACCGAGCTTGACCAAGACACACTGCGCACATGTCCTTGCCAACCCCGACGCTGCACACCGCTCGCCTGCTGTTGCGCCCTTTCACGCAAGCCGATACGGACGCCATCTTCGCGCTGCACAGCAACGCACGCGTGTTGCGCTACTGGGACGCACCGCCCTGGAAGGAGCGCGCGCGAGCAGAGCGCTTTATCGCGGCTTGCAGGCAGATGGAGCAGGAAGGCACCGGCGCGCGGCTGGCCATCGAGCGTGCCGCCGACGGTGTGTTCATCGGCTGGTGCGGTTTGGTCAAATGGAATCCAGACTATCGCAGCGCGACGATGGGCTACTGCCTCGATGACGCGGCATGGGGCCAAGGCTTTGCCACCGAAGCCGCGGGCGCCTTGTTGCAGTGGGCCTTCGACACGCTGGACCTGAACCGTGTTCAGGCTGAGACCGACACGCGCAACACGGCATCGAGCCGCGTGCTGGAAAAGCTCGGGTTTGTCCGCGAAGGCACGCTGCGAGAAGATTGCATCGTGGATGGCGAGGTATCGGATTCCTGGGTGTACGGGCTTCTCAGACGGGAATGGGAGCCGTTGCATCTCACGATCGGCGGCGGGCTGAATCGGAGATCGAGCTCGGCGTATTCGCCGTCGCGCTACTCCGTCGCGTCTGCATTGGCCGCCCGCAGCGGATCCGACACCTCCATCCAGTCCAGGTCGTTCTCCAGCGTGTGGAACGCGTCGTCACCGATGTCGCCGCTGTCGCGCATGGCAAGCAGCACCTCGACGCGCGGCTTGCAGCGCGGCGCGGTAGCGCGGTGTCGTACTCGACGCCGAACGACGCATGCGGGCCGTCGCTGCGCGGTGCAGCTGGCCCAGCCGAATCTTTGAGTTCTTGCGCACCAGCTCCACGGCATGCGAGCCCCGGCGGTGCAGCTGTGCGTAGGCGGCCTCCAGCATGCGCTGGCGCGCGACATGCTCTTCGCGCGCCACCGGGTCGCCGTCGTGCAGGTTGAGCGCGCGCAACAGCGCCTTCAACGTGAGGCCCTGGATCAGCAGCGTGCCCAAGACCACCAGGAACGCCGTCAGCACGATCAAGTCGCGAGCCGGAAAGCCCGCGGGCAGCGCCAGCGCCGCGGCCAGCGTGACGATGCCGCGCATGCCCGCCCAGGAGATCACCAACCCGCTGCCCACGGTCGGCTGCAGCATGGGCCGGGGCGGATGGAAGCCATAGCGGCGGTCACGCCAGCGAATCGTGGCGTTGAACGACATGTGCCAGACGATCCGCACCGCGATGACCGTGGCCAGCACGGCAGCTGCGACCAGCAGGCGACTGATCCCAGCGCGGGCGGCGCCAGCTCCACGATGATCGGGCGGATCTGCAGGCCGATGAAGATGAACGCGAAGATGTTCAGCGCGAACACCACCGTCGCCCACACCGCGTTGGTCGGAATGCGAATGCGCGCCGGCGTGCGCGCCGGAGCCGTGCGCGCCAGCGTCATCGCGAAGCAGACGGTGGTCAGCACGCCCGACAGGCCGACGTGTTCGCGCCACCAGCCACACGCTGATCGTGCCGACGAACGTGCAGGATGACGGCCGTGGGGATGTGCTGCACCCGTTCGAACAGGCGCTGCATCAGCCAAGCCAGAGCGGGGCCCGGCAATCAGGCTGCCCAGCACCGCCAGCAGAAATGCGGGTGCCACCGCCTGCACGGAGAAACCGCCTGCCGCCACCGGCGCCGACCGCGAGGCGGTAGATCAGCAGCGCGCTGGCGTCGTTGAGCAGGCTTTCGCCTTCGAGGATGGCCGAGGATGCGCTGCGGCGGGCGCAGCGGGCGCAGCACCGCGGTGGCCGCCACCGCATCGGGCGGCGCGACGATGGCGCCGAGCGCGATCGCTGCAGCCCACGGCAGGCCCGGCACCAGCGTGTGCCACGACGGCCACAGCGGCCGTCGTGAGGCCCACCGCGAAAATCGACCAAGCTGACGAGTGGTGCCCAGTTGTCTCGCAGGTCTCGCAGCGAGGCGTCGTAGCCGGCGTCGACCAGGATGGGGGCCACGAACAAAGCCAGCACCAGTTCGGGCGGCAAGGTGAAGCTCGGCGCACCGGGAACAAAAGCCAGCAGCGCACCACCGATTGCCAGGAACACGGGATACGGCGCGCCCACGCGCAGCGCGCGGCGGCCGCCAGCACCACGGCGGCCACGAAGAGGACCAGGATCTGTTCGAGTGGTTCCACCAGACTTCGATGGTCTCAGTCGACTGCTGCGTAGACGACCTTGTCGTCGACGATCGTCAGCACGGGCTTGATGTCCTTGATCTGGTCCTCGGGCACCGTCAAGTAGTCGGCCGACAGGACGACCATGTCAGCGAGCTTGCCCACTTCGATCGTGCCCTTCTTGCGCTCGTCGAAGGTGTAGTAAGGGCCGGCATTGGTGTACAGGCGAAGCGCTTCCTCTCGCGTCAGTGCCTGATCCGCTCCATAGACCTTTGCCCGTCGGATCTCTGCGGGTCACCATGACGTACAGGCCGACGAACGGATTGAGGATGTTGACCTGGTTGTCCGGTGCCGGCTGCCGTGCCTTCGATGCCCAAGGTGTCGACCAACCACCGGCTGGGGACGGCCCGATTGGCGAGCGCAGTGCCCATGTTGCGCTCCACCGCCGCAGCCTTGTCCCACATGAAGATGTTCTGAGCATCCACTCGAACGCCGAGCTGCTTGGCGCGCAGGATCTGCTCGCGCGTCATCAGGCTGCCGTGAATGATGATGTAGCGGCTGTCCTTGATCGACTTGTCCTTGTCGGCTGCCGTGTACGCATCGAGCACCAGATCGACCGCGGCGTCGCCCACCGCGTGGGTGCCGACACGCCACCCGTAGCGGTTGGCCAGCAACACGCTTTGCTTGTAGGCCGCGGCGTCCACCGCGAGCGTGCCGTGGTTGTCCGGCTCTCCGGCATACGCCTGGCGCGTGTAGGCCGAGCGCAAGGTCATGCCGCCGTCGGAGACGATCTTGATGCCCGACTACCCGGACCCAGTCGTCGCCTTGGTTCTCCTTGAACTGGGCCGCTTTGAGTGCACGCTCGAACTCTTCGGCCGTTGCCAGCGCCCGGCCGCCACATCAGGCCGGCGCGCACCGATGGCTTGTTTGCGCTCGGCGACGACGAAGTACGCGCGCATCTGTTCTTCCGACAGCGCAGCGTCGATCGTGCTGGTGATGCCGGAGCTGGTTGTAGATGCGCTGTGCGGTGACGAGCTGTGCGATCACCTGCTCGAAGGTCGGCTTGGGAATCTTGTGCTCGACCAGATCGATGGCCGTTTCTTCGAGGAGCCCCGTCGCATCGCCATTGGCATCGCGAAAGATCTTGCCGCCGACGGGGTCGGGGGTCGAGCGCGTGATGCCGGCGAGCTCGAGCGCCTTGGTGTTGGCCATCGCGAAGCGGCCAACGGTCTGCACGAAGACCGGGTTGTTCGGCGCAACCGCATCGATCTCCTGCCGCGTCAGGTAGCGCCGTTCAAGCAATTGCGACGGCGGGTGCCAGCCACTCGTCTGAACCCACTCGCCGGGCGGCACGTTCTTCGACTTGATGAAGTCGCCGATGATCGCCTGCGCCTCCGCGACGGTCTTTGCTCTGAACAGCGGCGCTCGGGTCTCGGCCGCGCCGGCGCCGATCATGTGGGTGTGGCTGTCCATCAGGCCGGGCATGACCGCTCTGCCCTTCAGGTCCACGACCCGCGTGGTCGGCGATGCGTATCGGCGCATCTCGTCGGACGTGCCGACACCGACGAACTTGCCGTCCTTCACGGCGACGGCCTGCGCGATGGTGAACGGCTTGTCGGCCGTGATGATCTTGCCGTTGACGTACACCGTGTCCGCGCTCGGCGCTGAAAGAGAAGCGCACGCGGCGATGACGCTCAGCGCCACCAGAGGAGTGAGCGCGCTCGAAGGCGGCCTCCGTCGACAAGAGAGAACCATTTTCTTTTCTCCTCTATCCCGATGGATTGGTGTCGCGCCGCGCTCTTGTTGCTGGGTCAGCCAACCCCCTCAGGTGGCGGCGGCGCTGGAAGTCGCTTTGCGCTCGAGCAGGCGCGACGCGGCGTAGCCGATGACCCGGCCCCGGCGGGCTCCGGTGCCCAACGACCGGGCGATTGTGCCGGTTGCGCAGAACAGCGCTGTGGGAATCGGCTTGCAGTCGTTCCACCACGACTGCATTCGGTCAGAAACGCCCTCACCTCACACCCACACCTTCCCCACCCACCCCAACACATCCGCCGTCACCTCATCGCGATTCGCCTTGTTGAGCAGGTCGTGCCGTGTGCCAGGGCAGTAACAGAGCCCGCAGCCCACAAAGATGTCGCGCACGAACTCGTTGGTGAGGGCAGCGCCGCCACAGCGGATTGCTCACGTAGCGCTGCACCTCGGCGGCGTCGCGGCTCAGCTCGCTCGTTGTCCGATGGCCCACCAGAAGGGCTTGTTGTGGTCCTGGAAGCGGCTGGCCCCCCAGCGCCGAATCGCCCAGCGGCTCCGGCGCCGGCGCTGTAGTCGCTGAGAGGGTCTAAAGGCCGGCAGAGCAGCCTTCACGACCGCCGGCGTCATCGGCAGGCTGCGGACCCGCGCGCCGGTGGCGTTGAAGACGGCGTTGCCGATGGCGCCGGGCAGACAGCCGATCGCCGCCTCGCCAGCGCCCCACGCGGGCTCAGGCGGGACGGTTGATGAGCACGATCTTCGATGTCAGGCACTTCGTCGAAGTGCAGCACCGAGGTAGCCCAGCTCGCCTTGCCTGTCTTCCCACGCCAGGCTGGTGATGCGGTCGCCGCTGTAGCGCGCCTTCTTCCTTCCGGCGTGCGGCTGACACCCCGGATCACGTTGCCTTCCACGATCTGGCTGGGCAGCCCGTCCGGGTTGATGATCGCGCCCGCAGTCGTGCGCCACCACCACGCGCGTGACCTGCACCGCGCCGGTCTTCTTGTTGACCCAGCACCTCGGCCACCGCGGCGACGTAGGCCTCAACGGTTTCGTAGCGCAGGAACCCGGATGCCGCCGGCCGGCCGCGAAGCCGCGCGGAGCGGGACAACGCGCTGCCCCAGCCCGCCTTCGCGGCGGCCGCCTGCAGCTCACTTCGGGCCGCCACGCGCGTCGGCGGTGTGCCGCAGACGAAACGCCAGCGCGGATCGGCATTGGCCTTCTTCGGCCAGTTCGTCCATGAACGATTCGTTGGCAAACGAGCTGGAGAAGCTGCCCGGGCTGCGCAGCGCCGACGCGTGGCAGCGACCAGGTCAGAGGCAGCGCGGCCGCTGCGCGTGCCGGGCACGAGGTTGAAGCTCTTGAGCGAAGCTGCGGATCAGCCGGTTGTTGAAAAAGTTATAAGTGACCGGCGCGTTGCGCGTGTGCGCGTTGGCACCCAAGGCAGGCGCATCGGCGGGAGCCGAGCTCCGTGTGCTGCATCGGCAGCAGGTTGCCCGCGCCGCCTAAAGCTGGGCCGCGAGCTGCGGCTCGGGCCATACCACCGAGTGCCCCACGCCATGCAATCTCAGCGCCGGTGACACCGCCGCGCATCCTGTGCACCATCGCCGGGGTCAGCGGCTCCCAGCCGTGCTTCGTCGGCGCGCGTCCACTGCCGATCGGATCGGCTTGCCGACCAGCGCGGAGATCAACGCGGTCTTCGGCGGCCGCGCGTCGTCGGCGCCGTTGTGGCCGTAGTGTTGCAGCCCGAGCCTCGACGTAGATCACGCGGATCGACGCTTTCCGGGCAAAACCCAGCAGCACCGACAACGCGCCGCGCAACGGTTTGCGGGCCTTGCGTCGACGACCACGCTTCGCCGGCGCGTTGGTTGCTCACGTCGGCCACCGCACACGAGGCGCCGAGCGGGGCATGCATCTGGAACGGTGTGAAGTAGGCGGCGCTGAGCGCATGGCGGCTCGAGGCCGCGAGCGCAGCTGCTCGACGTTGCCGACGCTGATCTCGTTCCGCCGCTGGCGTAGATGTTGGCCGGGTCTTTGCAACGCGGTGGGCAGCGGATCCTGCGGAACCATCGCCGCGCCCGCGCTCACAGTTGACGCGCAAGGTGCGTGCGCCGACCAGCGCCGCGTACTTCGTCGCTCGCCACCACGGCCACGAAGTTGCCCTGGCGCACCACTTGCACGACGCCCGGAATCGATTGCACTGGCGGCCGGCGAGAGCCTCGCATCGAAGCCGAGCGAAGGAAGCGTTGCGCCCGGCTGGTCGCGCCACCCGCGCGTGCAACATGCCCGGCAGCTTGATCTCCGGACGGCCACGAAGCCGGTCTCCGCGGTGGCGAAGCGGCCCGGCAGATCGACGCGCCGCACCGATTTGCCGACAGATCAGAATCGTCCGCCAGCGCTCGAACTTGACAGGCACGGTCGCGCTGCTGGCCGATTGATAGTTCTGGCTACCGATCAGTTGGCCATAGGTCCTGCTGCCGGAGCGATGGTGCCTGCCAACGCACGCGATGCGGCCGCGCCGGCGCATCAGCTCCGAGGTGGCCACGCCAGGACTGTACGCGGCGGCCAGCGACTACACGCAGCACCTCGAAACGCCCGTCGCCGCGGCCTAATCCGCCAGCGGCGGGCAACTTCGATTCTGGATCGATCTTGCTTGCCCGCGGTGTGGCCCTGGCTGCCTGGCGTGCGATCGGTGTCGCCTTGCACGTAGGCGACTTGGTCCAGCGCCGCTGGTGCGAGTTCCTCGGCCACGATCACCGCGTCAGCGCGGTGCGAACGCCGGTACTCGAGCTCGACGCGCCGGCGTAGATCGTCACCAGCGTGCGTCGTCACCGCCGCTGAGCCTCGGATCCACGAGTCCACGCCCCAACCGGCCGCCGACAGCCGTCGCCGCCAGCGGCGGACACCGTTGAGCGTGGACCGACAGGTTGAAGCCAACTCGTCAAACTTCCGCCGGTCAGCCGAAAAGGCGCCGCGAGATCTGTCGTCAGATTCGCATGAGCGCCCCTTGGGCGGCCCACTGACGATCGTCCCGCCACAACAAGCTGCCGCCGTCGTCGAGCGGCCGTGTGATCGATCAGCCGCGGCGCATGTCTCTGGCGGCGCGCTGGATCTGGCGCGCACGATGCGCAGGCCGAGCGCCCGCACCGGCTTCGGCGCGACCGCCACCGGCCTGCCAGGACGCTTGCCCGACAGGAATCCTGCCCGGCTGACCTCCTCGTCGCTCGGCACGTCGCGGTCACGCGGCGAGCCTGAGCCAGGCGAGCAGGCACTCACTGATCATGCCGTTGGGTAGACAGAACGCGCGTGCGCAGCCCTGCTCATCGATTGATTATTGTTGTTGTCGGCGTTCTGGCTGTCGCGTGCAGGCTTGGGCTCTTGTCGCCCGTGCCTCTTGTCCGGCTACGCCATCGAGCGTGCGCATCGTCGGCGCCGCCCGCTGGATCGATTGCACCTCGGCGCGGCGAAGGCGCACCGCGCAGCCACGTGACCACGCACGGTACGGACGCCGCCACTGCTCGGCGCCGCAATGCCGTCTCTGCGGGACCGACCTGGTCCGGCTTGCTGCGGCACGAACAACAGCGATTCGCTGTCGACGAGGATAGTTCAAGGACCATTGAACCCCGATGTTCCGGCGATGTCGACGCTAAATGTCATTGCTCCTCTGCGACCTAAAGTGCCAACGCTGGCTGCGTCGGAACACTTCACGCTGCCAGCGATGGAACCTGATCGCCTTTGCGCCCAGTGATCGAATCAACACCCGCGGGGGTTACATCGGTGCATGTGTAATTCGCCGGGTACACGGAAACTGCAAGCTTACCCAGCTTCTCAGATATGGCAAAGCCATGCGCGCAGCTGGAAATGTTAGGCCGCGCCGCTCCGGCGTGGGCGGCGGTTGAGGCGGAAACGGCGCGCCGGCACGCGCCACCTAAGGCAGCGCGCCTTTCTGCCAAGGCTGACGCTGAGCACGTAACGTCACTGCCGTCGGCACCGAGAAAAAGACGTCTCCATCACATCACCACGCGACAGTCCGACACCGTTGGTTCGCCCGTCCGTTCCATTAACGGGCCACGACGCGCCCTGGCTGATCGTCTTTCTGGCAGTGACGTGTCATCGAGCGGCCTTGTCTGCGGGTAACGCCAGGCCAGTCACACAAGGACTCCAGCCGCATCAGACGAGCGATTTTAACTCACGCTGCGCACGTTCTTCGTAGATCTCCTTGGTCACCGTGCTGCTGGCGCGGTCACGCGTCTGTTACCACCGCGTGAGGCGCAGGTCGCGTCAGAGTCAAGCCGGGTGATAAGGGGCCCAGCGTGATCCGCTTACCAACCGTCACGATGACGGTATGCGGGGCTGAATACAAAGTAGGGCCGGTGCTCGTGATCCGCGAGCAGGCACGGCGTCTTGCTGCCTCGGCAGTCGAACGACATGGGTTGCGACGCCTACCGAAATGCCGGTTGCAGATCGTCGAACGGCAGCTTAGCTGGTGGCTGGATGGCAGCTTCTTGTCATTTCAGGATCGATGGTGCCCGGCCTTTCGCGCTCTGTTGCCTGCCGGCACAACGCCCATCCCGCGGATGCCGAACTCGACCCAGCGGCGAGCGCACGGGTAGCCGTTCTTGGGGATTGATGAAGGTCACCGACACCAGCGCAGCGCAGATCGACCGTCCGCTGGTGATTGTGGCGCTCTGCCAGCAGCGCCGTTGCAGCGGTTCTTCAGGGCTTTTGCGCCCAGGCGGCAGCGCCACCAGCGGCGCGGCGTGGGCAGCAACCCTCAGCCATCGACGGTGTTTGCCATCAGTTTTCCTCGCGGCCGGTACGCATGACGCCGACCGCAAGCGAAACGCTATCGGTCCATGTCGGTTACCGGGCGCGAATTTCGCACGCCAGGGTCGCACCCCATGGGCAGCACTGCAGCGCTGCTGAAACGCAAACATGTTGTACGTCGCTCACTTTCCAGCGTGTTGGGTGCTCGGCTTTGTCGATTCGGCGGTCATTCGCCGACCGGGCGGCACGGAAACCCGCAATCACGCCACTCTTGTTACTCACGGCGTCGGGCGCGCCATTTTGTTAGCCTGACCACGGGCGACATGAAAGGATAGCCATGCTCTCTTGGACGACGCGCTGCGCGCCGCTGGATCTGCGACTCGTTCGCCAGCTGTAGTAGCTCTTCATCGACGCGCGTTCCTCGCTCAGCGCGGCGCCTTCCTCGCCGCGCTCGCTTTCACGCGGCTGCCGCGGCATCTGGGTGATGTGGTGAATGCGGCGGCGTCAGCGTTCGCGCGGTCGATCCTCGCGCGTCATTGAGCGCCATCTTCGCGCTGCGGTAGCCTCAGGGCGCCGGTAGCGCGAAGTCTTTGCGCTCGAGCAGGCGCGACACGGCGAAACCGATGACCCAATCCCCAGAACGGCGCCCGACGTTGAAGGTGAAGCACACGTCGGCCACCGTGACGAGGAAACGTGACAGCACTTCCCCGAGCGTGAAGCCTTCGCGGAAGACACATTGAACGCCGTCTGGAGCACGCGCAGCGTGGCGAGTCCGGCCAGTGCGCCGATGAACGCGGGCGTGGCGAGCATCAGCCGGGTGAACACGGGCGCAGAACGGCCCGAACGCCAGCGCGAACACGCCGACAGCGAGGCCCGCATGGTGCCGGTGCCGCTCGCCCGAAACTGGAGATGATCGTTGACGGGGCCAGGTAGAGCAGGTCAGACCGTCCCCACCAGCGCGGCGAGCATCGAGCCCACGCCACTTTCCACCTTTGACGGGTGATCGGCGGCTTGTGCCCGGCAGCGTTGAGCAACGCGACGCCCTGGCCGTTTTGCGCACGACCTGGTGATCGCGAGCGGCACGACGAACTCCACTATGTGCCAGGCTTACAGGCGCGTACAGGTTGGGATGGGCGAGCGTGCAGCTCTGAGCCATTGGGGATGGAATTTGCTGCAGGAACGCGATCGCGCCGCACCGACGAGCGCGCGCCGATCAGCGGCAGCGCTAAGCTGATGATGGCCAGAAACGCTGAGGCGCGAGGAAGGCGCCGATCATCGGCGCGGCGATCCAGAAGTCGTCGCGCACCGCGACCACCGGGCCAGGCCGAAGCGTAGGAACACCTTCCCATCACGATCGGCATCGGCACGGCCTGCATGGCGCGCCGCACCAGCCAGGGCTTAGCTGCGCTGAGCAGTCCGTGGCCGGGAAGGCGCCGATCCTCAGCCCAGCTGGGTAGCGGTCTGAGCCAGCACCGTGCCCGGGATCGTCCAGAAGACGAGCGGTTTGCCGGTACAGCGCAGAAGAGCAGCGCTGATCAGTCCGTTTGATGAAAAACGAGCCGAAGATCCACGACGACAGATCGGACTCGCTCAAGCCCCATGCGCGCCGACGGCAGGATGATCGCCACCGGCGAGGCGGCGAAGATGAAGCGGTCACCGCGTTGGCGAGGTAGAGCCCACCGGAATCTGGCGACCATCTGGCGCAGACCGGGCAGCGGCCTGTGGGCGAAGACTCCATAGAACGGGCTTCCGGCGTGCGACGATCGGAACCGGTGTGCCGAAGTCGCATTCAGCCCCGATGACACAGCGAGCGCAGATTATCGCACAGACGAGGAGACCGTTGTGAGCAACGCAAATGTCGAAGTCCGCGACTCGGCGATGCTTGCCATCGTCGACGCGTCACTGCCATTCAGGCGATGCGACAACCTGTTCACCGAGGGGCCGCTGCGGGACGTTCGCAATCGCCTGCTGTTCAGTGACATCCCCGGCAATGTGATCTCCGCTTGGAGCGGCGGCGCGCAGGACTTCCGCCGGCCGAGCTCTATGTCAATGGCTTGACGTTCGACCGGCGGGGCGCGTGCTGTGCTGCGAGCACGCGACGAGCCGGGTGACGCGCTGCCGAGGCCGACGGCAGTCGATGACGCGTGCTCGCGAGCCGCCTCTCGGCGGCAAGGCGCTGAACAGCCCGAACGACATCGTCGTTGCCGCCGGCGGCGCGGTCTGCGCTTCACCGATCCGTCCTACGGCCGCATGGGCGTACTACGGCGTGCCTGCGCAAGCCGCAGCTCGAGCTGTTCGCAGGGCGTGTATCAGGATCGACGGCGACAGCGCGCAGCGTCGGTGCTGCTCGGCGACGACTTCGGCGCAGCCGAACGGCCTGTGCTTCTCGGCTCGACGAGTCGCGGCCTGTTCGTCAACGATACCGAGCGCCAGCACATCCGCGTTTTCAACGTCAAGGGCAACGGCGACCTGGGCGGCGGCGCGCTCCTGGGCGGTGACCGAAGGCGAAGGCCCGGGGCGCTCCCGACGGCATGAAGATCGACAGCCGCGGCAACCTCTATTGCTGCGGCCCGGGCGGCGTGCACGTCTTCGATTCGTCGGGCGCACCGCCTCGGCGTCATCCGCGCGCCCGAGGTGCCGGCGAACTTCACGTTCGGCGACGACGACCTGAAGTCGGTCTACGCGACGTGCCAGGGTGCGGTGGTTATCGGTTCCGGGTGAAGGTGCCGGGCCGGCGAATCCGGTGCCATAGACGCCGCTCATCACGACGCACCACGCAGCGATCAAGACCTGATTCGCACCGAAGCCGCACTCCGATCGGCCTCACCGTGGAACACGGCTTCGATGTTGTTGCCATCCGGATCCAGCACAAACGCCGCGTAGTAGCCAGGGTGGTAGGCGCGCGTTCACCGGGAGCGCCATTGTCCCTGCCACCATGCGCCAATGCAGCCTGATAGAACGCATCCACCATCGCTCGGTCTTGCGCCTGGAACGCGATGTGAAGGCGTCCGGTCAGCTCGCCCTGCACCTGCTCGCTGTCACGCGCCCCTATGTACAGCTCATCTGCCCAGAAGTCGCGCCCGTCGGACTCCATGGGATCTTCAGCACGCCGAAGACGGCGCTGTAGAAGGCCTTGCTGGCAGCCAGATCGCGAACCACCAGCCCAATGTGGTCGATCAAGCGGCCACAGTGCCATTCTTGTGTCGCCATGAAACGCTCCTGACAGTTGAGGACGCTCAGCGCGTCAGCCGATAGATCATGAGCGCCGCGCGGATCGCGTTCTTCTCGATCGACTCCGGGTGCAGGTACTCCAACGGCGAGTGCGCGCCGCCACCCGTGGCACCCAAGCCGTCGAGGCCGGCGGCGTACGGCGCGGCGAACTGCACGTCGCCGGCGCCGCGCGTCTCGGGGTTGCCGGCCTTCACGGCACGCCAGCCGAGCTCGACGCTGAGCTGCGAGTACATCTCCAGCAGCGCCTCGTTGGCAGGCGTGGCCGCCATCGGTGGATAGGCCTCGGAAAGAGTGATCGTCGCCGAGGTGCCGGGCAGACTCTTCGCCGCGATCTCGCGCATGCGGCTGCGCGCGCGGTCGCGCTGCTCGGCGGTGAGCGCGCGCAGGTCGCCGCGCGCCATGGCTTGGGGCGGGATCACGTTGTTCTTGCCTGCGGCCGTGCCGCTGCCTTCGGCGGGGTCGAACGCGACCTCGGTGCCGGCCATCATGACCCCGGCGCCGAACGTGAGCCCGGGCTCGATGAGCTGCTCGCGAAAACGCGTTGACGATGCGCGCCAGCTCGTAGGCCGCGCCGTAGCCGGCATCGGGCGTGAAGATGCGTGACGAGTGCCCCTGCTTGCCGGTCACGGTGAGCAGCCATGCGCCCGCGCCGCGCCGCGCGGTGGCCATCGACTCCTCACCGTTGACGCATCGAGCCCCATGCCCTCGAACGACAGCACGACGTCGCTCTTCTTGGCCATCTCGACCAGGTCGGCGCGCGTGCGGGCGCCGGGCTGACCGACGCTCTCTTCGTCGCCCGTCAGCAGCACGCTGATCGTGGCACCGTCGAGCACGCCCACGCTCTTGAGCGCCCGCAGCGCCTCGAGCAGGATCGCCACGCCGCCTTTCATGTCGGAGACACCCTGGCCGCGAATGCGCGGCCCGTCGGCTTCCACGGCGCCACCGGGCTGGAGGGTTCGAACACGGTGTCCATGTGCCCGAGCAGCAGCACGGCGCTTGCCGCGCGTGCCCTCGTGCTGCGCCGCCAGGTGGCCGGCGCGCGCCATCTCCGGCGGCATGTCGATCCAGCGGGTGGCGAAAGCCCAGCTCGTCGAGCTCGGCGCGAAAGACGCGCCCCACGCGCCTTGACGCCGTCGACGTTGAGCGTGCCGCTGTTGATGTTGACCGACCGCTCCAGCAGCGCCAGCGCCGCCGGCGACGCGCCTTGACCGCTTGCACGATGCGGCCCTCTACCGGCGTGAGCTCACGGCGTGCGCAGCGGTGACAACCAGCGCGAGCAGGAGCGCCGAGCGCGAGCCAGCCGGCGCGGACAAACGTTGCATGTCGGGGATCTCCCGCTTTGGTGCTCGCTCGCTGTCCGGTGGGGTCCACCGCGGGCTTGGTCACGTGAACTGGTAAGAGCACCGCCGGGTTGTCGACCAGGATCCGGTTGCGCGCAGCCTCGTCGGGCACGGCAGTGCTCAGCAGGTCGAAGCGGCAGCGCATCGTTGGGAATGCGGTTGCTCGCCTGTTCGGTGGGGTGCGGCCAGTCGCTGCCCCACAGCGCGCGCTGCGACGCGGCCTTGGCGTAGGCCGCGGCCACTACCACGCTGTCGGAATAGGTCGGCGGCCCGACCTTGGTGTCCAAGCGTAGAAGCCCGAGAGCTCGACGTAGGCGCGCCCTTTCTGCAGCAGATCGACCACCATCGCGAACACCGGCTGGTTGAGCGCGTCAGGCTGCGGCACGTCGCAAGGTGGTCAGAACACAACCGGGCACGGCAAGTCGGCCTAGTGGCGCGCTGCTCGAGCAGGTACGCCGCCGGTGCGTTCACCTGCACGTGCCAGCCGAGCCGAGCCACGCGCGCCGCCAGCGGCCTGACCATGTCGAGCGTCGTGGTGCCGGGCGGCGACAGGTTGAAGCGAATGCCGCGCACACCGCCCATGTGCAACTCGGCGAGCTGCTCGTCGGTGACGCTGTGTGTTGACCACTGCGACGCCGCGCGCCTGGCTGCCGAGCTGCGCAATCGACACCAGCAGCAGCCGGTTGTCGATGCCGTAGCTGGAGGGCTGCACGATCACGTCGCGCGTGGTGCCGATGCGCTTTGCAGCGAGCCGGTAGTCGGCGACGGTGGCCTCGCCGGGCTGCAACGTGGCCTCGGGGCCCACGGGTACTGCAGTCGTAGATGTGGTTGGTGGCAGTCGGTGGCATTGGCTGGCACCTTGGTGCTCGCGCGTTCGGTGCCGGTGGACCACTTCACCGCAGCGCCGGCGAGCCGGCGATGCGCAGCCGGCCGATACCCCGCCTGTGATGCCCAGCGCGCCAAGCGTTTTCATCGCCTCGCGGCGGCTCGTGTGGATCGCATCCATCTTTTCGTCTCCTCGCTCCATGTAGACCGCATCGTCGCCGGCGACGGCGCGCCGCGCAAGCGTCGTCGCTCTGCCTGAAGGCATACGAGCCATCTCAGCGATCAAACCGAGGCCTCACTCGCGAGGCACGCTAGTCCCAACGCTATCCCGACCTCCACCCGCCGCGGCGGATGCCAGCGTCAGTGGTTGTCGACGTTGCCGGGCTTGTTCGAGAGTAATCGCTGTCGGGGTCGAGCTACTGCAGGCGTTGCCGCGTCCTCCGGCGACACGCGCATGCCAGGGATGTCGTGTCGCCTTGCCATCTGGGCCGCCGGCCAGCGTGACGTGCCATGCCGTCGACCACCGCCTTGAACTGGTCGTCGCCGGTGTACAGGTCGTGCAGCTCCTTGTAGCCGGGTTGCTGCCGTCGACCAGCTCGTCGATGATTTTCTTCTGCTGCTGCGGTGACACCGGATGGCCCTGCGCGGCCTCGATCCCAACCACCATTGCACGGAACTCGTCGAGAAAGCGCTCCGGCGTGCCGTTGCTGGTCTTGCCGTTGAGGAAGTGGTTGGCCTCGTGGACCAGCGTGTCCACATAGTCGTTGCTCGGCGCTCGGCCTCGCGGCGGGTGCGCGGCTCGATGTTCATCGAGATGATGCCCGACCCGGGCTTGGCCCGAGCCGAAGTCGAACACGCGGCCGGGCCCGACGTCGGCGTAGTAGAGGCTGCAGCGCGACGCGACCCTGCAGCAGGTGGTCGAGCGTGTGGCGGATCGCCGTGCTGCCGGGGTGGGCGGCGCTCTGCGCCGAGACGTCGCCGAGGATCTCGACCATCGCCTGCGCCCGGTTGCCGCCCTCGGCCTCGCGGTACGAGCGCGTGCCGTGCAGCTGCATCATGTCGCGCAGCACCGCCGCGCGGTCGTTCGGGCTGAAGCGCGGTGTAGTTCTTGCTGGCCAACAGGTTCGCCAGGCCGTCGGCGAACGCGCGATCGCTGCTGCAAATCGCCAGCAACCGGTCCTGCAGCGCGGCGTTGCGCAACGCCTGCACACCGGGCTCCTGCAGCAGCCGCTGCAGCGTCGCGCGCCGAACCCGGGGCCTTGCGCCGGCGCATTCAGTGCCCCGCCGCCGTTCAGCACCGGCGCGTGAAATGCGAAGCGACACCGGGCTGCGGCAGCGCCGCGGACGGCGCGCCGGCCAGGGCATGCATGCCGAGGTGGGGCGCAGCCCACTGGCGTCAGCATCGCCAACGACGACGACGCGTTCAGATCCATGCGCTGAGACGTCGGCTGCGGACGCCGGCGGCGCCTGCGCCGGATCGCCTTGCGCGCTGTCGCCGGTCGAAGCCCGGTGCGCGTCTGGCCGCAGCTGACGTCGTCGTGCGAGCCCAGCGGCAGCGCGGTGCCGAGGCCAGTGGCTGGGGCGTGGCTGATGTCCATGGCGGCTCCTCGATGCAGGCGTCGGCCCGCGCGGCAACCAGCGCCGCCGATGGCACCGGCTGAAGAGCACATACGGTACGGCGCCGAGGCGCGACGAACCAGTTCGGGCGCTACGCAGTTGGGAGCGTTCCCAGCTGGGAGTGCTGCGTTGGCGGTGGCCGCGCCACGCAGCACACTGCGTGCAGCTAAGCGCAGGGCTAGTGCGATAGACAGGCCTCAACAAGACAGCAACGCCACCCATCTGCAGATCTTTAAAGAGTGTCGAAATGCATGCAAAACAATCGATCGATCGTTGCTTGTTCTTATTGGGCTGTGTCTTCATTCAGGGTGCAGGCTGCAAGCGATGAATTTGTTGTCCACGAATGGGGCACGTTCACCTCAATCTCTGGGACCGATAGCCAGACTCTGGAATGGACTTCCTACAGGGGAGGGCGCAGAGCTGCCGCGATTCGTTCACGGCAGCAAGGTCAAGCGCCAGCGGAACGGTTCGCATGGAGACCCCGGTAATCTATTTCTACACTCCGAAAGGAACTCAACCTGCACGGTCAAGGTCAGTTTTCCACAAGGGGCAAATCACTGAGTATTACCCAATGCCTGACTTCCCGGTCTTTCGGGCGCGGGAGCATAGAGTGGAAGAGTGTTGAGCTGCTGCCGGGGCGTGCGGTGAACCTGCCTCTCGAAAGAAGCGGGAATCACTACTACCACGCGCGAGCGACAGACGCAGTGCCACTCAGAGTCTGGAAGGGGAATGTCATCGACGAATACGAGAAATTTCTCTTCTATCGCGGTGTCGGCAGCTTTGCCGATGCCCCTGTCGGTACAGATCCATGAAGACAGGGTTGTGGTGCAACAAGCCGTGACCTCAGGCATCAATGAAGTGATCTTCTTTGAGAACCGCCAGGGCCGGACAAGCTGTCTCCGCAGTGGATTGCCGTCCTCAAGTGTGGTGGTCAGCAGACCGTTCCCTGACTGTTCGGTGGAATCTCTGAAGCGCGACCTCGAAATGCTGCTTGCCACACATGGCCTCTATCCGAAGGAAGCCGCAGCGATGGTCAGGACTTGGGAAGATTCATGGTTCGAAGAAGGCTTCAGAGCGTTCTATGTGCTGCCACGACAGCAGACGGACGCCATCCTTCCCCTTGAGATCACGCCAAAGCCTACAAAACTGGTCCGTGGTGCTGGTGGGTCGAATGGAGATCATGACTCCGGAAGCCGGCCAGGAAATACT
>ERZ1370068.10320-contig-9030_pt1 | contig 37937 bp, 68 predicted proteins | sample MGYA00561227_ERZ1370068 | MGnify/ENA primary metagenome ERZ1370068 (study PRJEB38410, sample SAMEA6850437) | metagenome | study: Metagenomic assessment of the ecological functions of the soil: analysis of the soil microbiota associated with the...
CGTTGGCGTATTGCTGGTGGCCTCGGGGTACGAGAGATCACTCTTCTCGGCCAGAACGTAAACGCGTATCACGGTGAGGGTCCGGACGGCAGGCCCTGCGGGCTTGGCGGACTTGTCCGCCAGCTGGCCTGCCTGCCCGGTCTCGATCGGATCCGCTACACGACCTCGCATCCGCGAGATGTCGACGATGAGCTGATCGCCGCTCATCGCGACGTGCCTGAGCTGATGCCCTCATTCATCTTCCCGTGCAGAGCGGTTCAGACCGCGTCCTCGCTGCGATGAACCGGCGTCATACAGCCGACGCCTATAGGCGCATCGTTGAGCGCCTGCGCCTGGCCCGCCCGGATCTCGCCCTCTCGTCCGACTTCATCGTCGGTTTTCCGGGCGAAAGCGACGAGGACTTCCAGGCGACGCTCGACCTCGTCGACGAGATCGGCTTTGCCCAGGCGTACTCCTTCAAATATTCCCAGCGGCCCGGCACGCCCGCAGCATCCGCTGCCGGCCAGGTTCCCGAGCGAGTGAAGTCCGATCGCCTCGCCGCCCTGCAGCTGCTGCTGGACAGAGCAGAAACGCCAGTTCAACGAGGCCTGCATTGGAAAAGTCCTGACGGTGCTCTTGGAAAGCCGGGCCGCCACGATGGGCAGCTGGTTGGCGCAGCCCCTACCTGCAAAGCGTACATGTCGCGGCAGCCGTCGGAAAGAATCGGCGAGATCGTCCCAGCGCTGATCTCAGCGGCGAGCGCCAACAGCCTCTCGGGTTCCCTTGCCGAGGCAGCGTCGCGGCATCGACGGCGTGTCGCTTCCGAGGCGCTCGCTGTCGAACTGGTCGAGGGTCGCGCGCAGCTCGAATTTGACGACAACCTGCTGCTCCCGCTGCTCTATGGTGAGCGCGATCAGCACCTCGCTCGGATCGAGCGTCAGCTCGGCGTTGTCGGTCGTGACCCGCGGCAACCGGCTGGCGATCTCGGGTCCGGCCTCAGCGACAGAGGTGGCGCGGCTGGCCTTGTCGAAACTCTATTACGGGCTCAAGCGCGGCCAGGAGAGTCGATCTTCCAGCGGTCGAGGCGGCTGTCCGGCTCGCCTCGGCCGAGCTTTGCCGACAACTGAGCCCAATCTTTGGCGCGAGATGCCGCGTTCCGCACTCAGCAAGCGTCGCATCGACGGCGCGCTCGCCGGGGCAAAGTCCGCTACATCAGGCGTTGCACGAGAACGAGCTCGTTGTTCGGGCTTGGACCCCGCCGGGCACCGGGCAAGACTCTACCTCGCCGTCGCCGCCGCGGTCGACCTCTGATGACCGGGCGCGTCGAGCGCATCATTCTCTCGCGACCGGCCGTCAGAAGCCGGCGAGCGGCTCGGCTTCCTTCCGGGTGATCTCGCGACAAGGTCGATCCCTATCTGAGGCCGATATTCGACGCGCTCAACGACATGCTGCCGGCCGATCAGCTCGCCAAGCGGCTCGGCAGTGGCGAAATCGAAGTTGCGCCGATCGCCTTTATGCGCGGGCGCACGCTGTCGCACGCTTTCGTTATCCTCGACGAGGCGCAGAATACGACACCTGTTCAGATGAAAATGTTCTTGACCCGACTCGGCGAGGGCTCGCGCATGGTCGTTACCGGCGATCCGACCCAGGTCGACCTGCCCGCAGGTAACCGCTCAGGCTTGGCCGAGGCGCTCGAAACTTTGAAGCGGCGTCGTCGGGATCGCCACTCGTGCAGCTCACCGACGCGGACGTCGTCCGGCACGACCTCGTTGGCGCGCATCGTGCGCGCCTACGAAGCACGGGAGCGAGCGGTAGGCGCCGACGAGCCGTAATGAAATCTGCTCCGGCGATCGCTGTCGTCTCGCCCTGCATCGGCTGGAGGCGACGTTCGTCCAGACGCCGAACGGCTCGCTCGCGACGCCGTTCGAGATCGCCCTGGCGATCGGGGTCACGGCAGACGGGATTCGGCATCGCCGGCGCGGATCGAATTGTCGGTATCACGCTTGCCGACGACGCCGAGCAGCGGCGGCTCAATCGCCGCTTCAGGGGGCACGGATGTGCCGACCAATGTGCTCGCGTTTCCAGCCTGGGAGCCGGGACATGCGCTCCCGCCCGGCGCGCCGCTCTTGCTCGGAGACATCGTGCTGGCCTTCGAGACGGTGGCTCGCGAAGCGGCCGAGCAGGCAAGCCGTTCGCCGACCACCTGCGACACCTGATCGTGCACGGCGTCCTTCATCTGCTCGGCTACGACCATCAGACGGCCGATGCGGCGTCGATGATGGAGGCCCTCGAGACGGTCGATACTGGCCAAGCTCGGGGTTCCTGATCCCTATCACGATCAGCCACACGGCCACCCATATCAGCATCTGTTTGCGCATGAGCGATCCTCGACCGCCTGATGTCGTCGGCCAGCCGGAGCACGATCGGTCGCTTTGCCCGTCTGCGGAACCTCCTGAGGCTGATCCGGCGTCCGCGCAACGGCGAAAGCTTGCGCGAAACCATCGACGAAATGATCGAGGAGCCGTGCTGCGGACGGCCCTCACCCGCTCAGCGCGCAAGAACGCGTGCTGATCGGCAACATTCTACAAGTCCACGATCGGACCGCCGCGGATGTGATGGTGCCGCGGGTCGACATCGTCGCGCTCGATGTCGAGACTCCTTCCCCGAAGTCGTCAAATTCATGGTCGAGCAGGGCCATTCGCGGGTTCCGGTTTATCGCGAGACGCTCGACAACGTAATCGGGTTCGTTCACGCCAAGGATTTGTTGGGCCCGGCGGCGGAGCGGCGAGCGACAAAATTGTCGCTGATGCTGCGCAAGGTGTTGTTCGTCGCCCCGTCGGTGCCGATCCTTGACCTGCTGGTGCAGATGCGCCAGGCGCGCACGCATATCGCAATGGTGGCCGACGAGTTCGGCGGATCGACGGATTAGTGACGATCGAAGACCTGATCGAGGAGATTGTCGGCGAGATCGAAGACGAGCACGACGTCGCCGATGGGCCGCGACTGGCAGAGCGTGCCGATGGCACTCTGATCGCCGACGCCCGCACGCCGATCGAAGTATTGGAAGAGCATCAGGTGTTCGGTTGCGCCCGAGTGGAGAGCAGGAAGAGGTCGATACGCTCGGCGGACTGGTTTCGAGCTTAGCTGGTCGCGTGCCAAAGCGCGGCGAGGTAATCGCGCATCCGTCGGGAATTGAGTTCGAGGTGCTCGACGCTGACCCTCGTAAAATCAAGCGCCTGCGCGTACGCCGGCTCGCCGGACGCAGCCACTGGCGAGGGCCTGACAAGTGCCTGAGGTCTCGATCCTCCGCGTTCGATCCGGTTCGTCGATCCAGGCGCCGCTCTGTCGTCTTGCCTTCGAGCTCGCTGCATTATCGCGGCTGGCGGCGCCATGGACTGGCCTTTCTGTTGGGGTCGGAGCGGCGGCCGCGCTGCCCCCGGTGGATATGTCGCCACTGCTCCTCGTCGCCTTTGTCGGGCTGCTTTGGCTCGAGGAAGGCAGCGCTCGTCCGAGCGCTTCGCTTGGCTTGGGCTATGCTTTTGGTTTTGGCTTCTTCCTCGCCGGGCTCTATTGGATCGCCGCTGCTCTGTTCGTCGACATCGCCACCTTCTGGTGGCTCGTGCCTATCGCGCGCTGTAGGACTGCCGGCAGCATTCGCTCTCTACACCGGCTTGGCTGTACTCCTGGTCAACCTGGCGACCAACCATCTGCGATTGCCCGGAACCGCCCGGATCTTTCTATTCGTCGATCGCGTGGACCGCGGCCGAATGGGTCCGCGGCCATGCCTTTACGGGACCCCTGGAACTTGATCGGATCCACGTGGTCTGGCGGCTTCCCGGGTGCGATCTGCGATGCTGCAGACCGCCGCCTGGGTCGGCATTTACGGGTTGAGCTTCGTGACGGTCCTTGCCGCCTCACTGCCGGCCCTGCTCGGGGCGTCGCCTCAACCGCCGATCTCCGCCGGCTAGACGCTGGGCCCCGGCTATCGCGGCGGTGCTTCTGATCCTCGTCCCAGGGCTTTGGGAACGGTTCAGCTGGTAATCGTCGCCGATCGGCGACACCGGGATCTGGCTGCGTCTAGTGCAGCCCTCGATCCCCAGACGACAAAATGGGAGCCAAGGGCAGCGGAGGCGAATTTCAGGCGGCTCCTCAGTCTCAGCGCCGCACCGGCACCCCACCCGATCACCGCGGTCGTTTGGCCCGAAGCGGCTGCATCCCTTTCCTTCTCGATCGCGATGCGGCCCACCGCAGGGAGATCGCCGCCATTAGCGCCGGAAGCGGGGTTATGTCATCACCGGCGCCTTACGGGCGAACCCGCCGCCGGACCCGGTGGTCGCGGATCTGGAACAGTATAGAGGTGTTAAACACTGACGATGACGTCACTGGCTTATTATGACAAAGCACATCTTGTCCCGTTCGGCGAATATATCCCGATGCGCGATGTTCTTCCTTTCAAGAAGATTACCGCCGGAAGTATTGATCTTAGCCCAGGTCTGGGCCCCCATACTATCGCATTACCCGGGCTTCCTCCCTTTGCTGCGCTGATTTGCTATGAGGCCATTTTCCCGGGCATGACCGTCGATGAAGCCGGAACGCCCGGCTTGGATCCTCAACGTCACCAACGATGCATGGTACGGCCGCAGCTCGGGTCCGTATCACAGCATCTCGCCAGTGCCCGGACTCGCAGCGTCGAGGAGGGTTGCCCATGATACGCGTCGCCAACAACGGAGTAAGCGCGGTGATCGACGCGGCAGGACGGGTTCGCGCCCGCATCGACCTCGACACGATCGGCTATGCCGACGTGGTGCTGCCGGCCTCAGGTGGCCGCACCTCTACGCTCGCGTCGGCGACTGGGCGCTGGTTTCCTCCTTGTGCTCGGCGCCTCCCGTCGCATTCCGGTTGCGCTGAAGGCCGCGCCGCGTCCCGAGACAGCGCCGCGCCAAAACTTGCGCACCGCAGAAATTGCTTATTTTCCGTGTAGCCCGGTTGTTGATCGCGTATGATAGTGTAATCTGACGGTTCAATCCGCTGCTTTTGCGAGGGCAATCGACCAAAGATGGCGATGCACCAGCAAACCCGACGGCCCGGTCGCCAAAGGGCGACAAGCCGAACCCGATCGACGTTCACGTCGGTTCCCGCGTGCGGTTGCGCCGCAACATGCTTGGTCTGAGCCAGGAAAAGCTCGGGGAAGCGATCGGCTTGACCTTTCAGCAGGTTCAGAAATACGAGCGAGGCGCCAATCGCATCGGCGCCAGCCGCCTGCACGATCTGAGCCGCGTTCTGGACGTCCCGGTTTCATTCTTCTTCGACGACATGGATCCGGTGCGAGCGCCGGCGATCCCCGCAGGCTTTGCCGAGCCCGCTGCCGAAGCGTTCGATGCCGATCCGCTGCGCCGGCGCGAGACGATCGAACTGGTCAGCGCCTATTACCGGATCGACGATCCGGCCTTGCGGCGTCGCCTGTTCGAACTCGCCAGCGCGCTGGCTGTCGGAGCCGATCGCTCGGAAGCAAAATAGCGAGCTCGGTCGTACAGGCGGTCCAAGGTGGGCGCGACGTGGTGGATCGGCCTTAGCCGGTCGCCTTCTGGGGATCTCAGCTCAACTCGCCAGCTCATCGCTAGTAGAGGAAAGGCAGACGCACTTGGCGAGCCGCGATTTTGTGTTCACCAGCGAATCGGTGTCGGAAGGTCATCCCGACAAGATTTGCGACCGCATCTCCGATGCGATCGTCGATACCTTCTTGCCGCCGAACCGCAGGCGCGTTGCGGCGTCGAGACGCTGGTCACAACCAACCGCGTGGTGCTCGCCGGCGAAGTGCGCGGTCCGGCTTCGATCACCAGCGAAAGACTGATCGAGGTGGCACGGCGACGCCATCCGCGAGATCGGGTACGAACAGGAGAATTTCCACTGGCAGCGCGCCGCATATCGAGCTGCCACATCCACGACCAGTCGACCGATATCGCGCAGGGCGTCGATGCCCGGGCAACAAGGACGAAGGCGCCGGCGACCAGGGCATGATGTTCGGGTTACGCCTGCAACGAGACACCCGGAGCTGATGCCGGCGCCGATCTTTATGCGCATGCCATCCTGCGCTCGCTGTCCGAAGCGCGGCATGCCGGAAGACACGCCGCTGCTCGGCCCTGACTCTGAAGAGCCAGGTCACCCTGCAATACGTCGACGGCAAACCCGGTGCAGCGCGACCAAGATCGTCGTCTCGATCCAGCATTCCGACCGGATCGAGCGACGAGGAGGTGCGCGAAATCGTGCGCCGCTATGTTCTCGCCGTGCTGCCCGAAGGTTGGATGTGCGACGAGGAAAATTTTCTCGTCAATCCGACCGGCCGGTTCGTGATCGGCGGCCCCGACGGCGACGCCGGCGTGACCGGCCGCAAGATCATCGTCGACACCTACGGCGGCTGCGGCGCCGCATGGCGGCGGCGCGTTCTCCGGCAAGGACCCGACCAAGGTCGACCGTTCGGCCGCCTACGCCGCCCGCTACCTCGCAAAGAACGTCGTCGGCGCGGGACTTGCCGAGCGTTGTACAATCCAGGTCGCCTACGCGATCGGGGTTGCCAAGCCGCTGTCGTTCTATGTCGACACCTGCGGGTGCAGTCGACGAGCAGAGGCTGGCTCGTGGTGCTGCAGGAACTAATGGATCTGTCGCCGCGCGGCATCCGCACACATCTCGGCCTCGAACAAGCCGATCTATGCGCGCACGGCGGCTTACGGCCATTTCGGTCGTGCGCCCGAGCCTGACGGCAGCTTCTCCTGGGAGAGGCTGATCTCGTTGAGGAGCTGCAGCGCGCCTTCTGAGGCTTTGGCTGTCGGGGCCGCACGGAGCCCGCTTCTCTTCGGTCGGCGCCGCGGGCGGGCGCTCCGGCCGGGGCAAAAGTCCTGATCCGCGATTTCCTGCCGCAGATCGCGCTGACGATACCGGTCGTCGGGCGAGCTCGATCCCGGCGGCCTCTTCGATGCCCGGGCTAGGCCGATCTGGGTTGAGATCGGGTTTGGCGGCGGGGAGCACCTCGCTGACCAGGCAGAGCGTCATCCCGAGATCGGTTTGATCGGTTGCGAGGTATTCGAAAACGGGATCGCAAAGCTGCTCGCGCGGATCAAGCGCAGCTGCATCGAAAATATCCGAATTTTCACCGATGATGGGCGGCTGTTGATCGCCGCGCTTCCTCCGGCGTCGATCGGCCGTGTCTTCATCCTGTTTCCCGATCCTTGGCCGAAGCGGCGCCATGAGGGGCGCCGCATCCTGTCCCGGAGGACGCTCGACGCCTTGGCGCGGGTCATGACGGATGGTGCCGAACTGCGTCTTGCGACCGACGATCGCGATCTTCTCTCCTGGATGCTCGAGCGAGCTACCGATCACCCAGCCTTCGAATGGCTGGCCCGCCGTCCCTGCGACTGGCGCGAGCGGCCGCCGGATTGGCCGCTGACGCGCTACGAGGAAAAAGGCGCAGGCCGCTGGTCGCCGGGCTATTTTTCTCCGATTTCGACGCCAGGTCGGGAGATGACCACGACACAACATCCTTGCCGCGCGGACATGCCCGCGATATTTATCGACTAATCTCATGGTTGTGCCTCAGCAGGGCGTTGCGTGCGGTGGGCCGGTGGCCCATTTTTGTTGTCGAGGGGCTGCTTCCGAAGGCGAGACTGGAGACGCGGGCGTCTAGCCTCGTCAAAGTAAGCTGCTTGCCCTTGTGGAGCCTTTCGCGGAGGTCCTGGTTTTTGGTGGACACTAGCAGCATCGCGCAAATGATCGAGCCGTCGCTAGCCGCAATGGGCTATGGCCTCGTTCGTGTTGCTGATGACAAGCGGCCGCCGGGCGACGCTGCAGATCATGATCGAGCGCCTCGACGATTTGCCGATTACGCTCGATGATTGCACGCAGATCAGCCATTCCGTCTCTTCCTTGCTCGATGTAGCCGACCCGATCGCCGGCGGGCTATTTGCTGGAGATCAGCTCGCCGGGGATCGACCGCCCGTTGGTCCGCAAGGAGGATTACAACCGTTTCAGCGGCTGCGAGGCCAGGATCGAACTGGCGGCACCGCTCGACGGACGGCGGCGGTTCCGTGGGCGCCTGCTGGGAAGCTCTGAGGGTATCGTTCGGCTTCTCACCGAAGCAGGTGAAGCGCGATTGCCGCTCGACACGGTGGCTCGGGCGAAGCTTGTTCTGACCGATGATCTGATTGCCCGGGCGCAACGCAAGAGCCCGGACCCGTCCCCACCGCAGCCCGCAACCCAGAGCCGAGATCACTAGCGCTTCGAGTCAGAGAATAGCATGGACACTACCGTCACATACGCCCGTCCCGAACTGCTGCAGGTCGCCGATTCCGTCGCGCGCGACAAGGGCATCGATCGCGACGAGGTGCTGGAGGCCATGGAGCAGGCTATCCAGAAGGCGGGCCGCTCGAAATACGGCCAGGAATACGATATCCGCGCCGAGATCGACCGTCGGAATGGCGAGATCCGGCTGCTTCGCTTCCGCGAGGTGGCGGAGGCCATCGAGAACGAGGCGACCCAAATCGGACTGGTCGAGGCGCAGCGGCTGAACCCTGAGGCCGAGATCGGCGACTTTATTACCGACCCGCTGCCGCCGATCGATTTCGGTCGGATTGCGGCGCAGACGGCCAAGCAGGTTATCGTCCAGAAGGTGCGCGACGCCGAGCGTCAGAGGCAATTCTTCGAGTTCAAGGATCGCGTCGGAGAGATCGTCAACGGGCTCGTCAAGCGTGTCGAATTCGGCAATGTCGTGGTCGACCTCGGCCGCGCCGAGGCGATGCTGCGCCGCGACGAGCTGTTGCCGCGCGAAAGCTTCCGCCAGGGCGAGCGGGTCCGCGCCTATATTTATGATGTGCGCCAGGAGCCGCGCGGGCCGCAGATCTTCCTGTCGCGCACCCACCCGCAGTTCATGGCGAAACTGTTCGCTCAGGAGGTACCGGAGATCTATGACGGCATCATCGAGATCAAGGCGGTTGCTCGAGATCCCGGTAGCCGCGCCAAGATCGCCGTGATCTCTCGCGACAGCGGGATCGATCCGGTCGGCGCCTGCGTCGGCATGCGCGGCAGCCGGGTGCAGGCGGTCGTGGGCGAGCTGCAGGGCGAAAAGATCGACATCGTTCCCTGGTCGCCGGACCCGGCCACTTTCGTCGTCAACGCACTCGCTCCGGCCGAGGTGGCCAAAGTCGTAATGGACGAGGAGCAGCGACGTATCGAAGTCGTCGTTCCCGACGATCAGCTGAGCTCTGGCTATCGGCCGACGCGGCCAGAATGTTCGGCCTTGCCTCGCAACTTACCGGCTGGGACATCGACATTCTGACCGAGGCGGAGGAGTCGGAGCGGCGAACCGAGGAATTACGCAGCCGCAGCCAGATGTTCATAGACGCCCTCGACATCGACGAGGTTATCGCTCATCTGCTGGTAACCGAGGGCTTCAGCTCTCTCGAGGAGGTGGCGTACGTGCCCGTCGGAGGACCTCGCCGACATCGAAGGCTTCGACGCGGAGATAGCCGAAGAGCTGCAGGAACGCGCGCGCAATTCGCCTGGAACGGCGGGATCGCGAATATGAGGGAGCGCCGCCGCGAACTCGGTGTCGAGCGATGATCTCGCGGCGCTCGGCGGATTGACGCCCGGCATGCTGGTCGCGCTCGGCGAGAACAACATCAATGACCCTCGACGATTTCGCGGGCCTGGCTGGGGATGAGCTCCTCGAGCTGCTCGCCGCCTCGGACAAGAGCGGTGGCAATCTCAGCCTCGAAGAGGCGAACGGGTTGATCATGCAGGCGCGAGCGCACTGAGTACGCGGACGATGAAGTCGAAAAATCTACAATCACCCAGCGGGAGTAGGCGTCACGAGTGCTCGCGATAGGATCAGCGGGATCGGGGACAGCGCGGGAGGGGCGGCGGCCGGACCACTGCGTCGCTGCATCGCGACAGGCACGATCGGCGATCGGTCGAGGCTGCTGCGGTTTGTCGTGCATCCGAGCGGCGAGCTAGTGCCCGACGTGGCCGCCCGGCTGCCTGGGCGCGGTTTGTGGCTAACTCCGCGCCGGGAGGTCCTCGAAAGCGCGATAGCTCGGCGGCTCTTCGCGCGCTCGGCGCGCCGGCCGGTGGCGATCCCGCCGGGGCTCGCTGACCGCATCGAAAACATGCTTGGTGCAGCGTTGTTGCGACCTGATCGGCCTCGCCCGGCGGGCTGGTCTTGCGGTCGCAGGGGTCGAAAAGGTCCGCGAAGCCGTGCGTACCGGAAAAGCCGGGCTTCTCGTTCTCGCGCTTGACGGGGCGGAGGGCGGACGCCGGAAGATGCGCTGCACTCGGGCGTGAACTCCCGGTAGTGATGGTGTTGACCGCGGCGGAGATGGGCGCGATTTTTGGCCGCGATCATGTGGTAAATATTGCGATCGGAAGCGGCACCCTGGGCGGTCGCTAATCGGCGTTGCAGAGAAGATCGCCGGCTTTAGGCCGGGAGCATTGATCAGACCGCGCTGCGGAGCCCGCTTGGGGGTTCGAGCTAAGAGATGGTGGTGTTTGATCGAGATGACCAACGCGAATGAGCAAGAGCAGAAGCGACCCCTGACCCTCGCCCGTACCGGCGCCAGGCTGGAGCTCCGCAAGAGCGTGGAGACAGGGCAGGTGCGCCAGAGCTTCTCGCACGGGCGCTCAAAGACTGTCACCGTCGAGGTTCGCAAGAAGCGTACGATCGGTCCGGCCGCCGAGCCCGGTCGCGCCGAAGCTGCGCCGGCGGTAGCGCGCGAGCAGACGGCCGCTGCGACCGGCAACGGAGGAGCCGGTGCGCCGGCCAGTGACGGTACCCCGTGCGCTAACGGCCGAAGAAAAGGCGGGCCGGGTTCGCGCCGTGCATGATGCGCGCAAGGCCGACGAGGAAGTCCGGCGGCGCGCCGCTCTCGCGGAGGCGGACCGGCGCCGTCAGCAGGAAGAACAGGCAGTCGCGGAGGCGCGCCGCCGGGCCGAGGAGGAGGCGCGTCGAAAGGCCGAGGGAGGACGAGGGGCGCCGGCGCGCCGAAGAGGAAGCGCGCAAGCGGTCCGAGGAGGAGGCGCAACGGCGCAAAGAGGAAGAATCGCGGCGGGAGGTCGCCGAACGGGCTGGCAAGGCGGCGGCCGCAAAGGTCGCGGCGCTGCGCCGCAGCGGGCAAGGTCAGCGTTCCGCTCGAGGAAGAGGAAGAGGAGCCTGCGACCGCGCCACGGCGCGGGCGCGCCCAGAGGCCAAGAAGCCAGCCGGTGCCGGCTCGCCGTGAAGAGGCGCGCCGCCGGACCGGAAAGATCACGGTCACGCGTGCGCTCGCCGATGACGAAGGAGAGCGGATGCGCAGCTTGGCTTCGGTCCGCAGGGCCAGGGAACGCGAACGCCAGCGGCTGCATCAGGGCGAACAGGAGCAGATCAAGATCGTGCGCGAGGTCATCGTCCCCGAGACGATCACTGTGCAGGAGTTGGCAAACCGCATGGCCGAGCGCAGCGCCGACGTGATCAAGGCGCTGATGCGCATGGGCGTGATGGCGACGATCAATCAGGCAATCGACGCCGACACCGCCGAACTCGTCGTCGCGGAGTTTGGGCACCGCTTGCGGCGCGTTTCCGAGGCCGATGTTGAGGTGGGGCTCCGCGGCGAGGAGGATCTTCCGGAGACGCTCGAAGCGCGGGCTCCGGTCGTCACGGTCATGGGCCATGTCGATCACGGCAAGACATCGCTTCTCGACGCGCTGCGCGAAACCGATGTCGCCGGTAGCGAAGCCGGCGGGATCACGCAGCACATCGGTGCCTATCGCGTGAGCCTGAAAAGCGGCAAGCAGATCACCTTTATCGATACGCCGGGCCATCAGGCGTTTACCGCGATGCGCGCGCGCGGCGCCAACGTCACCGACATCGTGGTGCTGGTCGTCGCGGCCGATGACGGCATCATGGAGCAGACGGTCGAGGCGATCCGCCACGCCAAGGCGGCGCAGGTTCCGATCATCGTCGCCATCAACAAGATCGACAGGCCTGACGCGAGACCCGAGCGCGTCCGCCAGGAGCTGCTGCAGCACGAAATCGTCGTCGAAGAGCTCGGCGGCGAGGTGCTCGACATCGAGGTCTCGGCGCTGAAGAAGACCAACCTCGACAAGCTCGAAGAAGCAATCCTGCTGCAAGCCGAACTGCTCGATCTTATGGCCAACCCGAACCGCCCGGCAGAGGGCGTCGTTCTGGAGGCGAAGCTGGAGCGGGGACGCGGGGCGGTCGCAACCGTGCTCATTCAGCGCGGCACGTTGCGGGTCGGCGACATCTTTGTCGCCGGCAGCGAATGGGGCCGCGTGCGTGCTCTCGATCGATGATCGAGGCCAGAGCCAGCGAGAGGCGGGGCCGTCGACGCCGATCGAGGTGCTCGGCCTCAATGGGACGCCGCTTGCGGGCGACGATTTCGTGGTCGCAGAGAACGAGAGCCGCGCTCGCGACATCGCCGACTTTCGTCAGCGCCGACGGCGCGACGCGAACGCGGCGTCGGGAGCGCGCGGCACGCTCGAGCAGATGTTTTCGCAGATCGCCGCCGGCGTCGCCAAGGAGCTGCCGGTCATCGTCAAGTCGGATGTCCAGGGTTCGCTCGAGGCGATCGTCGGCTCGCTTGAAAAGCTCTCGACCGATGAGGTGTCGGTTCGTGTGCTGCATGCAGCCGTCGGCGGGATCAATGAGAGCGACGTAATTCTAGCCAAAGCGTCGGCGGCATTTATTATTGGCTTTAATGTACGCGCCAACCCGCAAGCGCGCGATCTTGCGCGTCGCGATGGGGTCGAAGTCCGTTATTATTCGATCATTTACGACTTGATCGACGACATGCGAGGCGCTCTGTCTGGCCTGCTTGCTCCCGACCTTGCGCGAGCGCTTCCTCAGGCAATGCTTCGATCTCGCGACGTGTTCAACATCACCAAAGTCGGCAAGGTCGCGGGCTGCATGGTGACCGAAGGTGCCGTACGGCGCGGTGCCAGGGTGCGCCTGCTGCGCGACAACGTCGTCGTTCACGAAGGCAGCGCTTAAGACCCTGAAACGCTTCAAGGATGAAGTGCGCGAGGTCAATCAGGGCTACGAGTGCGGGATGGCCTTCGAGAACTACCAGGACATCCAAGCCGGCGATGTTATCGAGTGCTTCGAGGTGGAAGAAGTAGCCCGGGCGCTATAGCCTTTCGGCTCATGTTCAGAGAACGAAACGGCGCGAAGGCAAGTTGAGGAGCGGCGTGCAGCGCAAGTGGGGCGACAGCCAACGACAGCTTCGGGTGGCCGAAGAGCTGCGGCACGCGCTGGCGAAGATCTTCCAGGAGGGCGAATGCCGAGATCCGGCGCTTCGAGACACCAGCATCGCCGTCACCGAAGTCAGAATGAGCCCTGATTTGCGCAATGCTACCGCGTTTGTAATGCCGCTGGGCGGCGAAAACGCGACGGAGATCATCGCGGGACTTAAACGCAGCTCGGCGTTCTTGAGGACGCCTCGTTGCTCGGGAGGTTACCGTTGCGGTACGCACCCGGCTTGGTGTTCGCGCTGGATGGTGCCTTCGCTCAGGCGGATCGGATTGCCGCCTTGCTCGCGCGGCCCGAAGTAGCGCGCGACCTCGATCGCCCGGGCGATCAGAACCGAGAAAGACGGTGACGCGACGCTGACCGTGCCCTGAATGGCTGGCTGGTGGTCGACAAGCCGCAGGGGCTCAGTTCCAATCGGGTGGTCGAGCTGGTCGCGTCGGCTGACCCGGGACCAAAGTCGGGCACGCGGGCACGCTCGACCCGCTGGCAACCGGCGTTCTGCCGCTGGCGCTCGGCGAGGCGACCAAGACTGTCGCTTACGCGATGAGCAGCTGCAAGCGCTATCGCTTCCGTATCTGTTGGGGCGTTGCTCGCGCTACCGACGACCGCGAGGGCGCGATTATCGGCAGATCCGCGTCGCGGCCGGCAGCCGCGAGCAAATCGAAGCGATCCTGCCCCGCTTCACCGGCACTATTTCTGCAAGCGCCCCGGTGCTATTCCGCCATTAAAGTCGACGGCCGGCGCGCCTATGCCCTGGCCCGAGCACTCCACGCCGCCGCGCTGCCCGCCGCCCGGTGCAAATCGCCGCGCTGCGGTTGATCGCGGTGCCCGATCAGGACCACGCCGATTGCGAGGCGGTCGTCGGCAAGGGGACCTACATTCCGGGCCCTCGCCCGCGATCTCGCCATCGCGCTCGGAACAGTTGGCCACGTTGTCGAGCTGCGTCGTCTCTCGGTCGGACCTTTCAGCGAATACGCAGGCGATTTCGCTGGATTCCGATAGCAGAGTGTCGGCATAATCTGGTTGATTCGGGATATCTGCTTCCGATCGAGACCGCGCTGGACAAACATCCCGGCTCTGGCCTTGACGGCAGCCGAAGCCGCGCGGTTGCGGTGCGGCCAGCGGGTGACGCTGGAGGATGTCGGCGAGCGGGCGCACTTGCACCACCTCGACGAGGGTACGGTTGTCGCTGCCTGGCACGCGCCATGCGGTGGTCGCTCTGGCCAGGATCGACAACGGCGGTCTTCGGCCGGCGCGGGTTATCAATCGCTGAAGGAGTCCAGTTTCGGTGTCAATCACCGCCGAGCGCAAGCAGGCGCTCATCACAGAGTACGCCACGAAGGAGGGCGATACCGGATCGCCGGAGGTTCAAGTCGCCATCCTGAGTGAGCGCATCCGCAATCTGACCGACCACCTGACGACACACAAAAGGACTTCCACTCGCGGCGCGGACTTGCTCGTCATGGTCGGCCAGCGGCGGCGTGTTGCTGGATTATCTCAAGCGGTCGAGCGCGACGCGTTACGAGACGTTGATCGGACGCCTCGGGTTTGCGCCGCTGACCCGTCGTTGATCGCCGCGCGATCGACTATTCTCGGCGCCGTTCTGATCCAGGCGTCGCTCGAGGGCCAAGCGTGCCGAAAATCGGCCGCGCGGGTCCACGCCTGTGCACGGGTCTCTTCCTTCCGCGACGGCTCGCCGGCGAGAATCTGCGTCGCTGCCCGTCATTTTCTTCGAAGAGGATGATCTCGAATGTTCCAAGTTTATCGTAAGGAGTTGATGTGGGGCGGACGGCCCCTCGTCCTCGAGACCGGGAAGCTCGCCCGGCAGGCCGACGGCGCCGTGCTCGCCACCTATGGCGAGACCACGGTTCTGTGCACTGCGGTCGCGATGAAAGCGGCAAAGCCCGGTCAAGACTTCTTCCCTCTCACGGTTAATTACCAGGAGAAGACGTTTGCAGCCGGCAAGATCCCGGAGGCTTTTTCAAACGCGAGGGCGCCCGTCGGAAAAGGAGACGTTGGTCTCGCGGCTCATCGACAGGCCGCTGCGCCCGCTTTTCGTTCCTGGCTTTGTCAATGAAACTCAAGTCATTTGCACCAGTCCTCAGCCATGATCTCGAGAACGATCCCGACATCGTGGCGATGATCGGCGCCTCGGCGGCTCTGACCATCTCGGGGATACCGTTCTTGGGACCTGTCGGCGGGGCTCGGGTGGGCTATCATCGACGAGAATTATGTCTTGAACCCGACACTGGGCGAAATCTCACGCTCGCAGCTCGACCTCGTCGTCGCCGGCACGGTCGACAGGCGTTCTGATGGTCGAGATCCGAGGCGAAGGAGCTTTCCGAGGAGGTCATGCTCGGAGCGGTGGTCTTCGGACATCGCGAATTTCAGCCGGTGCTTCAGGCGATCATCGAGCTCGCCGAGACCTGCGCGCGCGAGCCGTGGAGCCTGCCGCTCGAGCCGTTCGGAGCCTGCCGCGATCGAGGCGCAGGCTGCGCGAAACGATCGGTCCGCTGATCGAGGCTGCCTATCGCGAGCAAGGCAAGCAGGACAGAGCAATCGGCTGGATGCGGCGAAGGCGCAGCTGGCCGAGATATTTCCGGACGAGCTTCAGCGCGCGGTTGCGCTGAAGCTATTCAAGGATCTCGAGAAGGAGATCGTCCGTGGTGCTGTTCTGCGGGGCGGGCGCGGATTGACGGTCGCGATACCCGCGCCGTCCGGCCGATCTCGTGCGAGGTCGGGATCCTTCGCCGTGCTCACGGCTCGGCATTGTTCACCCGAGGCGAGACCCAGGCGCTCGCGGTAGCGGCGACGCTCGGGACCGGTCAGGACGAGCAGATCATCGACGCGCTCGAAGGGAGTATCGCGAGAATTTCATGCTGCACTACAACTTTCCCCCTATTCGACGGGCGAAGCGGGGCGGATGGAGCTCCCCAGTCGGCGCGACATCGGGCACGGCAAGCTGGCCTGGCGGGCGATCCACCCGCTGCTCCCCAGCAAGGAGAGTTTCCATACACGATCCGGGTTGTCTCGAAGTCACCGAGTCGAACGGTTCATCCTCGATGGCCTCGGTTTGCGGCGCCTCGCTCGCCCTGATGGATGCCGGCGTGCCGCTGCCCGTCCGGTGGCCGGGATCGCGATGGGGCTCATCAAAGAGCCGGAAGGCTTTGCGGTATTATCGGACATTCTCGGCGACGAGGACCATCTCGGCGATATGGACTTCAAAGTCGCCGGCACCGAGCGCGGTGTCACGGCGTTGCAGATGGACATCAAGATCACCTCGATCACCGAGGAGATCATGCGCATCGCGCTGAGCCAGGCGCGCGAAGGCCGCCTGCATATCCTCGGTGAAATGGCCAAGGCGCTGACCGATGCGCGGGACGAGGTCAGCGAGAATGCTCCCGGATCACGACGTTCAGCATTCCCAAGGAGAAGATCCGCGAGGTGATCGGTTCGGGCGGCAAAGGTCATTCGTGAGATTACCGAAACCACCGAGGCCAAGATCGACATCGACGACGATGGCACCGTCAAGGTCGCCGCCGTGGATGGTGAGGCGGCCAGAGCCGCGATCGACTGGATTCGCGGGATCGTCGCCGAGCCCGAAGTCGGTGTGATCTATCCCGGGAAAGTCGTCAAAGTGGTTGATTTCGGCGCATTCGTGAACTTTCTCGGGTCGCGTGATGGGCTCGTGCACATCAGCGAGCTGGCGCCTCATCGAGTTGGCAAAGTCGCCGACGTGGTCAAGCTGGGCGATCCGGTCAAGGTCAAGGTGCTCGGTTTCGACGACCGGGGCAAAGTCAAGCTGAGCATGCGCCAAGTCGATCAACAGACGGGCGAGGATCTCGGCGCCAGGCGCTCAGGAACCGGCACAGGCGCAGGCGGCGCCCTGACGATAGGCAGTACCGGGCAGGACCGCCCCGTACGTCCCGGCACAGGCGGCTCTCGGCGCGCGAGGGGACGGCGCGATGCCTCGGCGCGAAGCGCCGCTCCACAGCGAAGCGTTGACGTCGCGAGGCTCGTCTCGCGCATGGCGCTTCCATCGGTGATAGGCCATCGCGGCGCCGCCGCATGCGCGCCCGGAGAATACACTTGCCGGGTTGCTGCAAGGCGCGGGAACTCGGCTGTCGCTGGGTCGAGTTCGATGTCCGGCTTACGGCTGGACAGGCACCTGATCCTGCTCCACGACGACCGGATCGAACGGACGACCGATGGCCGAGGGAACGCGGCTGCCCTGCCTCTTGCAGCGCTTCGCAGGCTACGACGCCGGTACCTGGTGCGGCCCACGGCTTCGAGGGCGAGCGGATACCCACGCTGGCGAGACGCTGTGGCGCTACTCGGCGCAATTGGCATCGGTGCAAATGTCGAGCTGAAAGCCGTGCGCGGCCGTGAGGCCGAGACCGGTGGCGGCGGCTGCCGCGATGCTGTGCCGCTTGTGGCCCCCCATCTGCCGGTGCCGCTGATTTCGAGCTTTCATCCGGACGCCCTGGCAGCGGCCCGGTGCGCGCTCCGGGATCGCCCGAGGCATCCTGTTCCGCGCGGTTCCAAAGAATTGGCGCGCCGTTGCCGAGAGCCTCGGCTGTGCGGCGATCCATGCCGATCACCGGCGTCTGCGTCCGGCAATCGTGGCCGAGATCCGCAGGTGCGGACTATCCGTTGCTCTCGCCTACACCGTCAACGATCCCGCGCGAGCGCACACGCTGCTCGAGTGGGGGTTACTTCCGTGTTCTCGGATGTTCCCCATATCCTTGCTGCTGCCGGGGTCGGCAACGCGCGGCTGTGACTGCCGCGGCAGGCCGAATCCGGCAGGACCGCCGCCGCAAGGAGCAGTCCGGTGAAACCGCTCAATCCGCTGGTGATCTCGGGACGCGAGGTGTTGCCGCTCGTCGAAGGCGGCAAGGGCATCTCGGTGCATCGAATGGCGAGAGCTCCGGCGCCTGGGCGGCAACCGGCAGCGTCGGTACGTTCTCCGGGGTCAATGCCGACAGCTACACCGAGGCAGGTCAACCGATCCCGCAGATCTATCACGGACGGACGCGCCGCGAGCGGCACGAAGAGCTGGTCGCCTACGCGATCGCCGGCGGGATCCAGCAGGCGCGCGTCGCGCTACGAGCGCTCCAACGGTGAAGGCCGCATCCACATGAACGTACTGTGGGAGATGGCTGCGGCCGAGCGTGTGTTGCACGGGGTGCTCGAAGGGGCCAAGGGGCTGATCAACGGCGTCACCTGCGGCGCCGGAATGCCGTACAAGATCGCCGAGATCTGTGCCCGCTACAGGGTTCACTACTACCCGATCGTGTCGTCGGCCCGCGCCTTCAGCGCGCTTGTGGAAGCGCGCCTATCACAAATTCTGCGAGTGGCTCGGCGGTGTCGTCTACGAGGATCCCTGGCTTGCCGGCGGCCATAACGGGCTTTCCAACAGCGAGGATCCGCAGCGCCCCGAAGCGCCCTATCCGCGGAGTTCGCGAGCTGCGCGACCTGCATGGTGGATTTCGGGCTGGCGACGACGCCGATCTTTCACTGGCCGGCGGTCTGTGGTATTCTGCGCGAATGGCTGGATTGGATCGACAATCCCGAGCTGGGTCCGGTTGCATTCCAGTTTGGGACCCGCCCGCTGGTGACGCAGGAGAGTCCGATTTCCGAAACCTGGAAGCGCAAGCTTCTGACCTAGCGAGGCGAGGTGACATTTACCTCAATCGCTTCAGCCCGACAGGTTTTTATTCTTCGGCGGTGCGAAACAACTTTCTCGGCGAGCTACGGGAGCGCTCCGAGCACCAGGTCGCCTACACCGTCGAACCGGTCGGCGAACATCGTCGCACCGTTCAGCGTCGGCGCCCGCGCCCGCACGGTCTTTCTGACGGCCCACGACAAGAAGTCGGCGGAGGGCTGGGTCGCGGCGGGCTTTACCGAAGCCCTGCGCACGCCTGATTCGACGCTGATCTTTGTGACCCCGCGCAAGGCGCTCGAGATCCGCACCGACCAGATCGGTTGCATGGGCTGCCTCAGCGCCTGCCAGTTCTCAAGTGGGCCCAGAACGAAGCGCGTACGACGGGAAGGAAGGCCGACCCGCGCAGCTTCTGCATTCAAAAGACACTGCAGGCGATCCGCCACTCGGACGATGTCGAATTCCAGCTGATGTTCGCCGGGCACAACGCTATCGCTTCGCCTCCGACCCATTCTACAGCAAACGGCTATGTGCCGACGGTCAGGAGATTGGTCGAACGCCTGCAGACCGGCGACTGAGCAGACCACACGCGCACGATACCGGTTGTTTATTTTCGCCGCGCATATCATTATATTTGTTGCATGATGATGACGTCGCCCTTCATCGACCGCGCTTGGAACGTCTGCGCGCGGCAGGCCTGCGGCCGACCCGCCAGCGCCTCGCCTTGGCGCGACTCCTGCTCGAAAATGGGGAGCGCCATATCACCGCTCGAGCAGTTGCACGCCGAGGCGACAGGCGCGGCGATCCAGGTGTCGCTTGCGACGGTTTACAACACCCTTCATCAGTTCACGGATGCGGGTCTGCTTCGCGAAGTCGTCGTCGAACCGGGCCGTTCCTATTTCGACACCAACGCGGCCGATCACCATCACTTCTTCTGCGAAGCGACCGGCAAGCTGCAGGACATCCCAGGTCGCGACGTGGTCGTCAGCGGCTGTCCGCTGCCGCCCCGGTACCGAGATCTGCCGCGTCGATGTCGTCATCAGAGTGCGCCCCGAAAATTCCTGACGGCGCTGCGCGCCGCGCATCAATCTTTCGGCGGCGCGCTTGACACGCCGGCCGTCCTAGGATACAATCGTTCTAAGAAGCAGACCTCTTCTGCATCTGCCCCGATCAGACGGAAGGGCTCGTGCTGTGCGGTCGCACGTGACGTCTGCGCCGAGGGGTTATGGGATCACAGGGCGTAGGCGACAGCGATCCGAGACTGACCCGATCCTAGGAGGAGACCCGAGTATGGCATACCAAGACGACATCGCGTTGATGGCTCACCTGATGCGCCGCGCGGGCTTCGGCGCAGGCCGCGACGAGCTCGAGGCGCGCGTGGCCAAAGGGTACGAAGCGACCGTCGAGGAGCTGCTTCACCCCGAGACGCAGCCGGCGGTCGATGTCTACACTCTGCTTCGCTATCAGCCGGCGTCGTTGCTGCCCGGCGGGCAACCGCCGATGGGCAACGTGAACATCGATGTATCACCTGGTGAACACGAAGCGGCCGCTGGAAGAGAAAGATGGCGCTCTTCTGGCACCAGGTGTTCGCCACCGGCAACTCCAAGGTGGACAACTACGATCAGCTGCTCGAGCAGATCGGCATCTTCCGCCAGCACGGCATGGGCAACTACCGCGACCTGCTCCTCGACGATCGCCCGAAACCCGACGATGATCTTCTGGCTGGACAACAACCAGAACCACGGGACGGCCGTCAACGAGAACTGGGGCCGCGAGCTGCTCGAGCTGTTCAGCCTGGGCGTCGGCGCCTACACCGGAGAAGGATGTCCGTGAAGCGTCCCGCGCCTTCACCGGCTGGACCTTCGAGACCAAGATCCCGCGCCTGCCCTATGGGCGGTTCCCGTGGAAGTTCGAGTACCGCCCGGAAGATCACGACGACGGCGAGAAAGAGTTTCTCGGCCACACGCGGCCGGTTCAACGGCGAGGACATCATCGACATCGTGGTGGAGCAACCGGCCTGCGCGCGCTTCGTGTGCCGGCACCTGTACAACTTCTTCGTCGCCGACGAGCCCCAGGTGCCCGCCTGGTCGATCGAACCGCCGCGCGACCAGAAGGCGATCGACTCCCTGACGGCAGCGTTTCGTCGAGTCACGCTTCGACATTCGCTCCGTCCTCCGGGTGTTGTTCAACTCGAGCTTCTTCAAGAACGCCCGCTTCCAGCACCTGAAGTCCCCGGCCGAGGTGGTGGTGGGCAGTCTGCGTCTGGTGGGCGGCTATGAGCTGCCGAGACCCGGGTACGGCGACCTGTCGATGCAGCCCGCCTACATGGGTCAGGACCTGCTCAATCCGCCGATCGCGTCGAGGGATGGCACACGGGGCCGGAGTGGATCAACAGCGGCTCCCTGATGGCCCGCATCAACTTCGTGGCCGGACTGGTCGGTGATCCGTCGCTGCCGGGCGTCCGCGCCATCATCGACCGACTGAAGGCCAAAGGGCACGCTGAGCCCAGAGCAGCTGGTCGACGGGTGTCTGGACCTGCTGGGCCCGGTGGAGGTGAGCTCCGAAACGCGGCAAGAGCTCGTCGCGCAGGCCAAGGAGTGGGGCCAGATCGGGCTGGGCAGAGCGAGACCAAGTGCCAAGACTCGCCGACAAGCGCGTCGGCGAGATGCTGCAGCTGATCGTGGCGACGAGAGAGTATCAGTTCGCCTAACGTCATGAGCCTCATCGGGTGAGGAGGACTACGCATGGCCAGCAACGCAAAGGACCCCGTGCTGGTCACAGTGCAGCTCTCGGGCGGGAACGACTATCTCAACACGGTGATTCCATTCAATGACCCGCTGTACCGCGACAACCGGCCAGGCGGTCGGGATCCCCGACGACCAGATCCTGCACTTCGACAAGAACTACGGCATTCCATCCGGCGATGGCCCCGCTGAAGAAGGTCTGGGATCAGGGCAAGCTCGCCATCGTGCACGGCGTGGGCTACGCCAGACTCGCCGCGCTCCCACTTCCGGTCCATGGACATCTGGCACACCTGCGAGCCGGAGAAGGTCGGGACCCAGGGCTGGCTGGGCCAGGTGGCGCGCGAATACGACCCCAAGAAAGAGAACGTGGTCACGGTCGTGAGCTTCGGACAGTGCCTGTTCCGGGCTCTGGTGGCACCGGGAGTTCCCGTGGCGTGTGTGTCCGGCCCACTGGAGAAGTACGGGTTCCTGCCCAACATCCAGGAACGGCAGCAGCGCCTGCAGGTGCTCGGATCGCTTCGCGAAGATGTACGCCGCCGGTCGCGGGGACCGGGGTGATGGAATACCTCGGCACGACCGGCCTGGACTCGCTGAAGGGCGCCGACATCCTGAAGGTGGCGCCGCAGAAGTACGCGTCCACCGTGAAGTATCCCGAGACCCCGATCGCCCGCAAGCTCAAGGGGATCGCACAGGTACACTTTGCCGATCTCGGGAGTCGGATCTTCTACTGCGATCACGGAAGCTTCGACACCCACGCCGGGCCAGAACCCGGGCCACGGCGGCCTGTGGAAGGACGTGTGCGAAGGTCTCGAGGCCTTCACGGCGGACTTGCGCGAGCACGACCACGCCGACAACGTCATCATCCTGTTGTTCTCGGAGTTCGGGCGCCGCGTCCACGACAACGGCTCGGGGACGGACCACGGTGCCGCCGGGCCGGCCTTCATCCTCGGTGACGAAGGTCAAGGGCGGCCACTACGGCGAGTATCCCTCCCTCAAGGCGGAAAAGCTGGTTCAGGGCGACCTGAACCCGAGCACGGACTTCCGCAGCATCTACTCGACGATTCTCGAGAAGTGGCTGAAGCTGGATCCCAACACCGATCACCGGTGGCACGGTTCGAGCAACCGGCCTTCCTGAATTAGCGGGGTTGTCAGCGCTACCTCCTCCCGGCCGACGGGGAGGAGGTTATGCACAGTGAGCGAACGCTCCGATCACGGAGGGCACAGTGATCGGAGAGGAGGCTATGCCGCTACAACGGTCGCGGAAGAGGTCTACGAGTGGAGCCACGCCGTCGGGCGTGGCGCGCAGTCGGGCACGGGGTTCAACTATCACCCAGACGATGTGCCTCGCGAAGGGTGGCGTCGCCTACGTCGCCAATCGCGGCAACGAGAACAACTTCGGGATGCGCGTCAACGAGGTGAAGATCGGCGGTCCCGGCGAAGAGGAGCTGCTCGCCGAGTTCTTCCAGTGCGGCGAAGGGGACGGCACGTTCGACCTGGCCGTTCGGCGTCGCCGTCGACAGCCAGGACCGCGTCTACGTCTCAGACGAATGGAACAACACCGATCTCGGTGTTCGACAGCAGCGGCAAGTTCGTCCGCAAAGTGGGGAACGACGGGCAGCGGCGACGGCGAGCTGCTGCGCCCAGCCGGTCTTGGCGTGCGAGAAGAGCGGCAACGTCATCGTTGTCGACAGCGGGAACAATCGCCTTCAGGTCTTCAGCCGGCGAGGGCAAGTTCGTCGGCGAAGTGCGGCAAGGCCGGCAGCGGCGCCGGCGAGTTCAACCAGCCCTGGGGGATCACCCTCGATCAAGGACGGCAACATCTACGTCGCCGACTGGAAGAATCACCGCATCCAGAAGCTGTCCCCTCAGGGCAAGTTCATGATGACGATCGGCGAATACGGGGCGATCCGGTGCCGTCGGAGGCCTTTGCCGTGACCTACATGGGCCCGTTCATCGCCGCCGCCTCGGGCACGCCGGGCTATCCCAAGCCCGGACTAGCTCAATCATCCCGACCGACGTCGCCGTGGATAGCCGACGGCGATATCTACGTCGCCGATTGGGGCAACCATCGGGTCTGCGTCTTCGACGCCGAGGGAAGCCCGATCGCCAGCCTCATCGGCGATGCCCAGGTGATGTCCAAGTGGGGCCAGATGAGCATCGACGCCAACCCCGACATGATGAAAGCTCGGCGTCGGGTGCAAGAGCCTCGAGCCCGAATATCGCTTCTGCTTCCCGACCGCGGTCGACTTCGATCCGGAAACCGATCGCGTCATCGTCGCCGACAGCCAGCGGAACCGGCTGCAGATCTACAAGAAGGTTCGCAATTACACCGACTTCCAAGCGAACCTGTAGGCATTTTCGCTGCAGGGCCGGCTGCGGTCGGCCCTAACGCGCTGGCGTAAGAACGGCTTTCGTTTCCGTCTCTGCCTCGAGGCGAGGCAGGGGAACGGACGTTTCCAGCATGAACGATACCGTCGAGGAAAAGCGCGCGAGGCTCGAACGCCTGCTGGCGGAGACGCAGCGGGCCCTCGGCGAAGAACATCCTGGAGACACTGACGGCGATGCTCGATCTCGCCGACTGCCTGTGGGCCCAAAGGCAGGCTCATCGCAGCCGCAAGCTTGAAGACTCAAGTGGTCGCCGGGCGCCGCCGGATCCTCGGGTGAGGAGCATTTCGACACGTTGAAGGCAATCGGCAAGCTGGCCGTCACGATGGCTGCTCAAGGCGATCTGATCGGAGCGCGCGGAGCTACAGGAGCATGTCGTCGAAGGGATGCGCAGGCTGCACGGCGACAACGGCCGCGAAACCCTTCGAGCGATCAACAATCTGGCTGGAACGATCTCGGCCCAGGGCGACCTCGATCGCCGCCCGCGAGCTCCTCAAACCAGTCGTAGCAGTCGACTTGCCGCGAGTTCGGTGAACCGGATCCCGACAGCCTCGCGGCCATCGGCAATCTCGCCGCGGTCTTGTGGCAGCAGGGGGGACCGCGACGAGGCTCTATGCGTTGCAGCAACATCTCGTCGATCTACAGCGCCGCGTACGCGGCGATGGTGACCCGGCGACCCGTGCTGCCGCGGAGGTCCTCGAAATGATGGAACGCGACCCCGGGTACTAGGACTGTCAACAGTGCGGAGGCAGTGATCGCGCGACGCGAGCAATGCGCCTCAGCGGTTTACGCAATGGGCATCCATAAAATTGCCCTATTAGCAGAATATATCAGAGGCTGATCGCGGCGCGGTCGCGGTCGTCGAGTGTCGCCGACGCGAGGAAGGAGCGCATGTCGATGCCGAGCGGGCGGTCTGGCTCGAATTCACGCCTTGCAACCTGAAGAGGAACTCCTGCTGTAGATTCGCTGTAGATGCAGCGGACCGTCATATTTGAGACAACCACAAGTCGCAGGATCTAGGCCGGGGGTCTGACTTTTCCGGCAGCCGCGACCCTGCCAGCGCCGGGTCGATCGGAGATCGCTCCCCCACGCTACCCTGTCGCGGGTTTGCGGGTCTGCTGGCGCCAACGCCGGATTGCCTCCTCGAGAAATTCAGCGTCGGCAGATCTCGGTCTGCCAAGCTTTGGAGAACTGGGCGCTGTCGCTGCGCGGCCGACGCTCGGGCGGCAGGTCGTCGAAGCGAATATGCATCGGTAGTCGAACCCTTCGCCGAAAACGATCGCCTCCTGCGTGCGCATGCTCGGCAGGATGCCAACATCCGCGCGCGGCATCCGGTAGGGCGTGTTGCCATGAACCGTTGGTCGAGGTAGTGCCCGAGCCGCAGCGCGAAGACCGTACTCGCACTGGGAGAGCGCTTGGGGCGAAAGCTCCGAGGGCAGCTGCGAGATCAGTGCCAGCGCCACACCATATTTGCGTCCCTCCCTGGCGATCCGCGTTATCGCCCGGGCGGCCGCCGCAAAGCCGACAGACTGGGCTGCAGGAACGTAGCGATGCGCCTCCTCGCACACCACGAGTACGGGCGGCCTTCGCTCGCGCTCCGACCAGAGGGAGAAGTCGAACGTAAGGCGGCATGTCAAAGACACCACGACATCGGCGATCTCCGATGGAATGCCCGACAAATCGATGACGGTGATAGGCTTTCCGTTCGACCGGGATGCGCAGCAGACGGCCGACGATTTGCGACAGCGTATCGCGGGTAACGAGCCAATCGGAGAACATGAAGGCAAATCTCCGATCGTCCCGCAGGGATCTCGAGGCGGGTCCGCAGGCGGAGATAAGGCGCCGAGTTGTCCGGATTGTTGAGGCGGCCCATCGCCTCGTCGATGAAGCGGAGAAGATCGGGAACGCCGAACGGCGCCGGCGTATCGACCGTTATCGATGCGGCTGCGAGGCCTTTGCTCGCGTAATGGCGGCGTGCTCGGGTGATCGCATCTTTCAAAATGATCGCCTGGGCTTCCTGCTCCTGAACGGTTCCGCCCCGGATCAGCACCCCGGCCGCCTCCTCGAAATCGAGCAGCCACAGCGGCAGTTGGAGATTATCGACATTGACGACCTCGGCGAGATCGCCGAAGGCCGTCGCGTATTCGTTGTGCGGATCGAGCACGACGATGTGAGCCTGCGGATGACCGGCGAGGACCGCGGACAAGATCAACGCGACGCCGCAAGATTTTCCGGAACCGGTCGAGCCGAGGACGGCGAAATTCTTTGCCAGCAGCTCGTCCACCAGTACGAACGCCTGGCGCGTCGGATCATGAAAAGAGGGTGCCGACAGCGACATTTGTGACCGAGGGCCGAGTGTAGATCGTCCTGAGATCGGCATCGCTCGCGTCCCTGAACGGGGGCACCCGAGATCGGGTAATCGGAAACCCCGCGTCGGAATTCGCTTTGACCCTCGGTCGAGGCTACGATTTCGCCCAGCAAGTCGACGACAAAGACGCTGCGCGGCGGGGAACCGCCATCGACCTGCACAGCGCTGATGGTTCCACACCACCTCGTGATCGACGCTCCGGGTCTTGATCATCGCGCCAATGCGGACCGAGGCTCGCGAGCGGCTGATCGGCCTCCACCGTCATCTGCGCGCCCGATACGGCCGTCACACGCCCGAGACTATACATGCACGCCTTCTCTATTCGTCTGGTGTCACGTCCTATTCGCCGTCGAACACCTCGACCTCCTCATCGAGGTCGGCCGCCTCGCCTCGAGGACCGAGGCTGCGGCGGTCGATCGCGACGGTCTTGATCACCGCGAAGACCTCGCACCCTGGGGCGAGTCCGAGCGCGGCCCCGGAGCGGCGGGTCACTCCGGCGCCAGCAAACCGCTCCGCGCCGAGCCGGAGCTGGACCTCGAGAGCCGCCTTCTCGATCGGGACGAGCGCCTCGACGCGGCCTGCCAGCACGTTCAAGGCGCTAATTCCGTCTCGGAGGCGCGGCGCGCAAGGATCACGTCGCGGGCGCGGATCCGCACCCGCAAGGCGGTGCCGACCGGTAAATCCAGCCGCGGCACGGTCAGCCTGCCAAAGGCGCCCGCGAGTTCGGTGAGCCCCCAGCCGGCGTCGTGCCCGGCAACCCGCGCGGAGAGCACACGCACTCGGCCTCGAAACGGCCCGTCATCGGATATAGCTCGGCGCGCCCCATCACTTCCCGCACCGAACCTGCCGCCCGAACACGACCGTCCGAGATCAACACGATCGTGGTGGCGAGGCGGGTCACCTCGGCCACCGCGTGGCTGACATAGCACTATCGGCACCCTCGCGGTCGCGCAGCCGCTCGATAAAGGGGAGGATCTCGCCCTTGCGGCGGGCATCGAGTGATGCCAGCGGCTCGTCCATCAGCAGCAGACGCGGGCTGGCCAACAGCGCGCGGCCGATCGCGACCCGTTGCTTTTCCCCACCCGACAACCGGTCGGCCGGCGGTCGAGCAGCGCCAATCCCAGGAGCAGGTCGACCACGTCGTCGAGGCGGCCGGGCGGTGCCGCGGTGGGCGCGAACTCAGCGTCCGAACAGCAGGTTCTCGCCTGACCGTCAGGTGGGGAAACAGGCGGCCCTCCTGGGAAGACATAACCGACCCGGCGCCGATGGGTCGGGAGATCGAATCCCGAGCTCGGTGTCGGTCAGCACCGACCCGTCGACGACGATCCGCCCCTTGTGCGGCGAGATCACGACCCGCGATCGTATTGACCACCGAGGTCTTGCCGCCTCCGGAGCGACCGAACAGCGCCGTCAGACCGCGTCCGCTGCGGAAATGGACATCGAGCGCGAAGGTTCCGAGCCGATGCTCGATATCGACTTCGAGCATCGGCTCAGTCGCTGGAAGGACGTCGGCTGATTTCCTCGCACACCGGTGCCGCACCTAAAAGAACGCGATCATCGACAAGACTTATAATTCGGAACCCGGCATGCGGGTAGGCACTCCGGATCGCGATCGCGAGCGACAATGGCGATCAGCGCCGGGAGGTGATAAGATGAGATCGTTCCCTTCGCCTCTGAGGTGGCAGCGATGAAGGTCAGAATCGAATATTGCGTGCCTTGAAACTATGAACCAAGGGGCCCTCCCGTGCGAGGGCGCGGCTTATGGAACGCGGTGCGGAGGAAGTGGAGCTGCGTCAAAGGGGTCGCTGGTGTTTTCGAGATCACCATCGACGGACAGCTCAAATTCTCCAAGAAGCAGCTCGGCAGGTTTCCTGAAGACGCCGAGATCGACGCCCTGATTGGCGGATGAAAGGTTCGAGCCGCCTTCATAAGGCGGCTTAAGTTGCGGCGCGCCCCGATGCTCTCGGCAGGGGGCGCGATCGCTTCCGCGACCTCCTTAACGGTTTGCTCATCGGTTCCATTGTAGAGAACCGACGAGACCGGTCGCTGAGCCTGTCGACGGCAGGATCACCGCGGGCCGGGGGTGAGCCGGCATGGCCGCAGCCGTTCCTATCTCTGCTTTGTTCGGCGCCTGGTCGCAAAGCAACCGCGATCGCACTGGCCGCGTTGGGAGCGATGGCGCTCGTTCGCCTCGCCGGGCTTGCGAGCGACGCGGCGCCCTCACAGTACCCGATGCAGCCGTCGCGGCTCGCCAACATGTTTCTGCGTCAACAGCCGGCTGCAAGGGTCACCACGGCGGCGCTGGAAGGCTCGGGCCGCGGCACCTGCGTGATGGTCCTCGGCGGGAACGGAAAATTATCCGTCGGCTTCGAGGACCCGAAGCGCGACGTCATCGTCAGCCTGTCGGCCTGCGATCTTTACAACTGCCTCGCGCGACGCCGATTCGACGGAGCTGGCGGGCGGGGCGACCCTCAGCGCCCGAAACATTTTTCTTTCCGGCACCTACGCGCTCGCGCCGGGCGCCATCATGACCGCTTCCAGATACCTGGCGACGCACGCATCGCCCGCCAACAATCCTTACGCTCGTCTTGCCGTGCCCAGCTATTCTGGATGCACGAGAAATAATTACAAGCTGGACAAGCAAAAGACCGAAACCGTCCTCCCGGGGTGTATTGCGGCGGGATCGAGGTCGCGGGCGGTGCCACGCTCCAACCTCGAGCCCGGCGCCTATATTCTTGACCAGGGTAATTTCGCGGTCAGCGGCAACGCCACCGTCAATGGAGCCGGGGTGACCATCATCCTGACCAGCCGCACCGGGTCGAGCTACGGCACGGTCGACATTCGCGGCGGTTCGACAATCGCGATCAGCGCACCCGTGCGACGGTGCTGCGGGGGAATTCCGGGGATCGCCATCTGGATCGATGAGCATGCGCCGCGCCGCCGGCGCCATCCTCGACGGCGGCAATACCCAGAATGTCAACGGTGTGCTCTACCTGCCCAGCCGACGGGTGCGCTATTCCGGAGGCTCGCCCTCGGGACCCGCTGCAGTCAGCTGGTGGCGTTGACCGTTGCGTTCACCGGGAATTCCTATTTCCGCCACGACTGCGCGGGCGCCGGCGTCTCCGACCCCCGCCGCCGCCGCTCCTCCTCGACTAGCCAATATCGGCCACGCGCTAATCGGGTTGCTGGTGCCGCGCGCGTGGATGACGGCGATGGCGTCAGCGTAGACGCGGTGCCATCCGGGAAGGGAGTCGAGGCGGCTGGTGGCAGCCTGCTGCGGCACCAGCAGGGTCCAGGTGATGCCATAGCGCGTCGAGCACTGCAGCGAGAGCAGGCTCGCGCCGCCTCTCCGCCGCGAGATAGCGGTCGAGGAAAGCATTTCCATAGAGCTCGGCGCGGCCGTCGATGAAGGTCGGGATGCCCCTGAAGATCAGATAGCCGCCGAACCCCTCACTGTTGAGGACCGGACCGTCGAGCCCCATCCGCGCCGCGGCGGCGAGCGCGCTCGCCGGGGTCACCCGATCATCGGCGCGGGCGATCGGCCGCAGCAGCAACGGCAGGCTCGCGGAGACGGCGAGAACCAGGGTCAGCATCACCGCCGGAGCGGCGGCCGGAGCGGCCAGCCCAGGCGCGCCCGGCCGAACGCCGAGAGCGGCATCGACCGGATCCGCGAGGTGATGCGCGGGCCGAGCGAGGCGGCCACCACCAAGCGGCCCGACGAGCCCGAGCAGCTCGGCGTGGCGAACATGGGCGAGCGCCATGTGGCACAGCGCCAGCAGCAGCAGCAGGCGCGGCAGCGGCAATTTGGCGCCGGTCGCGAAGCCGAGCGCGATGATCCCGAGGAGCCATATCTCCAGCGGCTGAAATTCCTGGAAATTCGGGCTCTGCCACTCGCCGAAGGAGGCTTGCAGCGCCGGCATCGCGATCAGCTGGAACGGCTCGAGGAAACCGGCGATGCCGTTCGGCGTGATCGAGTGCGCTGCGCGGCTGCGAGCAAGGCGAACATCCCCCAGCGCCGCGCCTCGACGCCGACGGCGTCCGGCGCCAGCACGGCCTCGGCGCCGAGAAAGAACGCCAGACCCAGCCCAAACATAAAGCTGCCGTGCAGGTTGGCCCATAATGCCATCACCGGAAGCAGACGGAAGGGTGGTGCAGCCCGGCGTCGCGTGCGGCGAAGAGGGCACCCGCCCACAGCACCAGGAGCGGCAGGGCAACGCAGGTGAGGGCGCACCAGCAGGTGACCCAATACCAGCGCGCCGCCCAGCATGACCGCGATCAAGGCCGAGAAAGCGCTCGACGTAACGCAGCAGAAAACGGGTCAGGAGCGCGAGGCTGAGGGCGTAGGCGGCCGCGGTCAGCAGCACCAGCCCGCTCCACCCGGCCGCGTCATAGACGGCGGCCAGGACGAGTTCGGCGAGCCATTCATGCGGCACCCAGACCGCCCCGGCGAGCGAATGCGAGAACGGGTCGTGACCGGCAGCGCCGCGTGGGCAAGCATCCACCGGCCGGCGGCGATATGAAGATAGGTGTCGGGATCGTTGAGCAGTGCGGTTGGCTGGGCGAGCGCCCGGATGAAGACGGCTAGCCCAACTTCGCCGATCTGAGCACTTTTGAGGATCTAAGTATCTGAGGTTACTGAGGTGGACCCCCGAAGGTCGGCACTACAACGGGGTCGGCGGCACTGGCGCAGCGGTGATTTTGGGGGTGGTTGGGCGGGCAGCTCCAGCTTCAGTTTGTTCAGCAACAGGTTGAGCTCGGGTTCGGGCTCGGTGTAGCGGGTGAGTACCAGCTCGCGGCCGTCGGTGGTTGGCAGGTGCACGTCGATCATCTGCATGGCGGCGAACTTTTCCAGCACGCTGCGCGGCGTCAGCCCAGGCGCCAGCGCATGCAAGCGCCGCCCAAGAGTGACGTGCAGGCAATAGGCCAGGAAGGCGATGAAGACGTGCGCCTCAACGCGTGCCTCAAGCTGGTGAAAGACCGGCCGGACCGCCAGGTCGCCCTTGAGGTTCTTGAACGCCTCCTCGACCGCGACCAGCAGCAGATAATGGCTCCACAGCTTGGCGGGGTCTTCCTCGACGAGGTTGGTGCGCAAGAGATACCGGCCTTCGCGCGATCGTGCCTGCCGCAGCTTATTGCGATCGAGCCGATAGCTGAACGTGGCGCTGTCTGCGGCGACCTCGATCACCGCCAGGCGCCAGGCGCTGCGCGACTGATCGCGCGCGCCGCCGAGTTTCATCAGCAGCTCCTCACGCGAGATCTCCATCGTCGAGAGTTGCTTGAGCCGCGCCCACAGCCGCTTCAGGCGGCGCCGACGGATTGCCCGCTCCTTGGCGACGCGGTCGCCGCTTTGGGCTAAGACGTAGAGCTCGCCCTCCTGCGCCAACAGCTTGACCTGCACTCCGGGTCGCGCCTGTTGCCACGGCTGGGCGACCAGATGCTTCTCCAAACGCGTCAAGCGCCCTTTCGGCGTGCCCACCAGGTAATGCACCGGCGGGTCGGCGGCGCGCATCTCGGCGAGCACCTCTTCGGTCGGCACGCCGCGGTCCATCAACCAGACCCGGCGCGCCTTGCCGTATTGTCGCTCGATATGCGCGAGAAACGGCCGCAACGTCGTCTTGTCTGCGGTGTTGCCGGGGAGCACCTCATAAGCCAGCGGCAGACCTTCGGGCGTCACTACCAGGGCAATGATGATCTGCACACAATCCGGTCGGTGATCGCGCGAGTACCCGAAGCGGCGCTTGTCGCCTTCCGGAAACGGCGGATCCGCCTCGAAATAGGTGCTGGTCAAATCATAGAGCAGCACGTCGTAGCTGATGTTGAACAGATCTCGCCACCGTCCCACCAAATGATCGAAGACCGCCTGCTTGTGCGTCAGCAGTCGGTCATGACAGCGATACAGCTTGTGGATCTCGGCGAGCCCCGCATCCTCGCCCAAGAGGTCGGCCAGGGCGCTGCGCTGAAACCACTCACGGTGCAGCCGCCATTCGCTGCCCGGCGCCAGCAGGCGGTAGGCAACCAGTATGAACAGGACCTGATCCCAGCGCGTCCCTTTGCGGCTCACGCCCAGCCGCTTGCACCAGAACAGATCGAGCTGCAGCTCGCGCCACAGCACCAGCGCCAGCCAGCACGCGCCCCACTGCCGCGGCCGGCGCAGCTGCAATTCCGACAGCTTGACGCAGACAATCGAGGCGTCCCCCAGCACTCCTTCACAGCGGTCCTCCGGGAACAGCGACAGCGTGCGGGGTTGCACCGCGCCGTCCTCCAAAACCGCGATCGACCGCCGCCACGCCAATTCCTGCGTGTCGTTGATCTCGCCCAGGTACAGCACGTGCCGCTGCACCACGCGTCCCCCGCCGACCCGCGTGTTCTCGACAACGCTCCAGTAGCGGTGTTGCTTGCCATCCTTCCGGCGAACTTTGCAGCGCAAGAACATGATGGCCGCTAATTATCGGCACATTGGCGGCCTTGGGAATAGACTTGGTCGGCACTACAGCCGATTTTCGGCCTCTGGGCCCGCGGCACCCTTGCCGGTCAATCACTTGCCCGGCGAAAATCGTGGAACGGCGGGTCGAATTCGGCGAAGTTGGGCCAGCCCGACGATCAGCGTGGCCAGGACGGGACGAGCCGGCGCCCTATACCGGTGCCATCAGTGGTTTTCCTCACGTCATAAGCGAAAAGGTCCTGAGTTGCACGGCGGTGCGGCACGGCCGCAGCAAGTGGTGCCGACCTTCGTCAGCCGATCCACCTGCCCGCGTGTTACCCAGGCCCCCGCCAATCGCTCGCAACGACACGGACATAGATCAGCGCGGTAAGGGGTGATGCATTCGTCCACGTCGATCTGACCCTTGCCGCTATCCTGAGCAGCGATCAGTGTCGCCGCGGCCTGCACGCATGCGCGCCTTCATCAGTGCCTTTCTCTTCGGTGGTCATCGGGCGCATTCTCCCTGTTCAGCGTCCCCGCAGCACGATATGCTGGACAGCATTGCTCAATCGTTGACGGGATGATGACTTTCGGTTTCGTTCGCGTAGCTGGACCACAGCTCCGCCTGAGTACGGTGCGGACCGATCACTTACGTTGGACCTCGATGTTCACAAGGAAAGCACTGCGTCGTCGCGGCGGCAGCGGGCGGCCTGCGCGGCAGGGAGGCTAGGCCGCATGGAGAGGTTTCAAAATGTCAATGGAACCAGAAGGATGGTATTTGGACGCGGTCCACCATCGGGACGCCGAAGCCAAGACATTTTCCTTTTTGTTACGCAAGCTGGGTCGTGAGCCCGTGATGTGCGTCCTGGCCACTGGATGCGTTGGAGGATGCCGCTCAATCGAGCGACCTCTCCGAGCCGGCATTGAGCCGGATATTTGAGGCGCACCGGCTGATGATAGAACTCCGAGCTGCCCAGAAGCTGAACGCCGGACTGCTCGATGCCGAGGGCTGCGTGCTGCTTGGCGCTGACGATATGTGAACGCGTGATGGACCAACTCATGTAGCACCCCGTGCATCCCGCCATCCAGAGCGACAGGAGCGATTTTCATGGCCATAACCGCGGAAGATTTCTACAGAAGCTCGAACGGCGATCGCTGGCAGCTCATCTCGCGACAGCCGCCTCGGGGCGCTCCGTTCGTGAGACATGAGCCAAATCTCTCATCCGGCGGACGCACCACGGATACGGAGGTCGACGAGTTTCTAACCGGACTGGCTCCAGCCCAGAGAATCGCGCGCTGCGGGCGCTTTTGGATAAGCACGCCTGCACCAATGGGAGCTGAGTCCGGGAAGCCGACCGAAGCCCTCAAGCCCGAACTCAGGCTGCGCTAGTGTCCTGAATCAGAAGTTCCTATCCACATTGGGCCTGGACGGCGATCGTGCGGTGACAAAACCGTTCGATGGAGGCCAGGATGTCGTCGGCGGTTTTGGTCCAGCGAAAGGGCTTGGGGTCGGCATTGCGGGCGTCGATGTAGGCGGCGATAGCGGCCTCCAACGCGGCGGTAGAGCGGTGGGCGCCGCGCTTGATCTGCTGGTCGGTGAGCAACGCGAAGAAGCGCTCGACCTGGTTGATCCATGACGCGGATGTCGGCGTGAAGTGCATATGCCAGCGGCGCCGTTTGGCGAACCAGTCGCGGATCAGTTTGGTCTTATGGCTCGACGCATTGTCCATGACGATGTGAATGTCGAGATCGGCGGGGACATGCTGTTCGACGGTGTCGAGGAAGCGGCGGAATTCCTGCGCCCGGTGGCGCGCCATGCATTTGCCGATGATGGTTCCGGCCTTCACGTCGAGGGCGGCAAAGAGCGAGGTCGTCCCGTGCCGCTTATAGTCATGGGTGTGCCGTTCGGCTTGCCCGGGTCGCATCGGGAGCAGCGGCTGGGTGCGATCCAGCGCCTGGATCTGCGATTTCTCATCGACGCAGAGCACCAGCGCGTGGTCCGGCGGGTTGAGATAGAGGCCGACGATGTCGCGCACCTTGTCAACAAACAGCGGTCTGCCGACAGCTTGAAGGTTTCGCTCCGGTGCGGCTGGAGCGAGAACGCCCGCCAGATGCGATGCACGGTCGAGATCGACAAACCCGAGGCCTTGGCCATCGAGCGCGTACTCCAGTGGGTCGCGGCGGCCGGCATCGTCTCCAATGTCGTCGTCACCACTTCAGCGATCTTCTCATCCCCGATCTTGCGCGGGGCCCCAGGGCGGGGCTCGTCGGCAAGGCCGTCCAGCCGTTTGGCGGCGAACCGCTTGCGCCAAGTCGCCACCGTGACGCGGGTGACCCCAAGCTGCTCGGCGATCGCCAGATTGGTCGCGCCATCGGCCGCCAGAAGCACGATCTCGGCCCGCATCGCGTCGGCACGCGATATCTTCCGGCGACGTGTCCGCGCCTCAAGCTCACACCGCTCGGCCTCGTCCAACTCGATCCCAACCGCAGATCTCCAGGCCATCCCCGCCTCCTTGACCGGCACCGACGCGGAAGGAAGCACGTAATGGTTTACATGGCTAGATATTTCTGAGACAGGACACTAGCCCGGATTATGCACGAGGGCTGGCGGGTGTAGCGCAAGCCGTTGATCGAGCGTAAGATTCGGTTGTTGAAGCTGAATCTGCCGATCGTCGGAGGCGACACCCGCCATGGTTGATGTTACGCCGTTTCTGCCGGGTCTGTCACCGGTTCAGGGCAAGGCCGTGGTCGCCCGCTTTGACGGCGGCCGGCTGTCTTCGGAAGGCGGATTGCTGGTCTTGCGCGAGGTCGAAAGTCGGCTGGGATTGCCGACGATCTCGCTCGCATGCACGATGACGTTGTTGCGACGAACCTGTGCCTCGGCCGCCTCCCAGTTCGCCAGCGCGGTGCGCGTCGCGGTGACGTGGCCGCCTCCTGGCAATACGCGCGACACCCGTTGCTCCCCCGGCATGCCCGGCTCGGGCGCCCATGCTTCCATCGGATGCGGCTCGCGCACCGGCAGGGTGTCCGCATCGATGATGCCGAGCCCTTCGGAGATGACCACCATTGCCGTTGCCCACTACGTTATTTGATAGGCCGCCCTCGGCTAACGAAGACGGTCAGCTGCGTACCCTGGAAGTGCGTGTTCACGCTCTCGATGATCGGCGGATTAACCGGCACATCCGCCTGCCACACCACGATGAATTTGGCACCGGCGCCGCCCGTGTCGTCCTTGAACTCAACGAAAACATCTGTCGAGGCAAGGGGGCCAGGGTGCGCGCCAGGCCATCCTCCTTCAACAGCTTGCCGTCGGTGTCGTGGTACCGCACCATGTTCACCACGATGCTGTGATCGGGATCGACGTTTCGGATCGACAGCATCGATGACAGAAGCAGCTTGGACGCTTTGAGCCGCGAATCAACGTTTCCGTACCAGATGTGCGAATAGACTGGGACATAGACGGTTTGCCCGCGGCTGAGAGGCTGGACCGGAAATGAATTGAGTGATTTCAGCCGGTTGTGGCATGATGGTTGTGTTGAAGCAATCATCGAGGCACAAGATGTGGACCGAAATCACTCGACCGAAGTATGAGCGAGAGGGACAGCGCTACGCAAGCGATCTGACGGATGGGGAATGGGCGCTGATCGAGCCGCATATGCCAGCCGCCAAGCCTTTGGGCCGGCCGCGGGAGATCGAGTTGCGGGCGGTGCTGGACGCCATCTTATATATCGCCCGGACCGGCTGTCAGTGGCGGATGCTGCCGAAGGACTTTCCACCGTTTACAACCGTGCAGGGCTATTTCTACGATTGGCGAGACAACGGCTTGTTTGAGGCGATCAATTTTGCGTTGCTGCTGCAGGCGCGCGAGGCGGCCGGCCGCGACGCGAGCCCATCGGCCGGGGTCATCGACAGTCAATCGGTCAAGACGACCGAGAGCGGCGGGCCGCGGGGTACGATGCGGCCAAGAAGATCAAAGGGCGTAAGCGCCACATTGTGACCGATACTTGCGGTCTGCTGGTCGGCGCCGAGGTGCACCCCGCCGATGTCCAAGATCGCGATGGTGCCGTGCTGGTCATCGAGGCCATCCACCAGTTGTTTCCCTGGCTGCGCCATCTCTTCGCCGACAGTGTCTACAACGGCCCCAACTTGCCCGAAGCTCTCGCCAAATTCGGCAAGTGGACCATCGAGGTCGTCAAACGCGCCGCTGACGCTGTCGGCTTTCAACTGCTGCCGCGGCGCTGGGTCGTCGAACGGACCCTGGCTTGGCTCAATCGCAACCGCCGCCTGGCGAAGGATTTCGAGGCGTCGATTGCGAGCGCCAAGGCGTGGGTTTACATCGCCTCTGTGCAGCTCCTCATCAGGAGATTGGCTTGACCCTTACACAATGTATCTGCGATAGAATACAACCATTCCGATTCTGGAGTCAGACGCTGAGAGCCTGTCTTTCTTCCGCGACGGCAGCACCCGTCATCAGCGTCAGAAGGACCGCGATGGAGCAAATGCCAAGCCAGCTGTCGCCGTTTTTCCTCAATCTCATCTGAGCTCCTTTCGGCTTGCGGACACATACTTGGGACGCGGCCGAGGTTCCGAACGCGCCGCGCCTCCGAGAGTGGCGGCGCTGTTACGCGAGTAAGCGGGAGGCGGTCAATCGGTCGCCGAAGCGGACCAGGAAGGGTGTCGCCAGCATCGAAATTGTGATCAACATGCTCGCCAGCGCGGTCAATCGGGCGGTCATCAAGCCGCCTGACTGCGCCGTGCTGAAAAGGATGAAGCCAAACTCCCCGCATTGAGCCAGCGCCAGCGATAGCCGCAAACCCTCTGCGAGGGGAAGGCGCAAGCAAAATGCCAGCGCAAAGATAATCGAGAACTTGATCACCAGGGATCACCGCGGTATGCAACAACAGCGGTGCCCAGGATTGAGCTGACTACCTGCAGGTCGACGGAAAGCCCGATGCTGAGAAAGAACAACGCCAGCAGGGTGGTCCTGACCGAGCTCGACCGTCATCGCGATGCGATGACCGAATTCCGACATCGATAGCGTGGCGCCGAGCAGGAACGTACAGCAATACGCGTAACTGAACGAAGTACAC
>ERZ1370068.7495-contig-6409_pt1 | contig 37937 bp, 67 predicted proteins | sample MGYA00561227_ERZ1370068 | MGnify/ENA primary metagenome ERZ1370068 (study PRJEB38410, sample SAMEA6850437) | metagenome | study: Metagenomic assessment of the ecological functions of the soil: analysis of the soil microbiota associated with the...
TACTCAGATAGGGCGCGCAGATTATTGGCGGGGCCTGCATCGAAAAGGGGAACTTATGAGAATAGTATCATGTTCGGCCCCAACAGCCGCACCTCGACTCGGTTGATTCTGTCGAAGGTCCATAGACTTGTGACTGATGGCCCTACTACTGGTCTGGCCCAAGACGTTGGTGAAAAATGACGGGATTAGTTCCGCATTAAACTATCCCTATGCGCCCTCGCGCCATGAGAGTTACACGCGAGGCGTACAGGCTTTCGCCCGCGCCAAAGTGCGCGCGTCCCACTGCACTTGTCGTAGCGCACCCCAGGTATCGACGCCGCCATGCTGTTGCATCCGCCGCATTTTCTGCAGCATGGACGATTGCACCTGGCTGATACCACTGGGCGCAATACATACTCACGTAGCTCCCAGCTTGGGCTGCACCTCCCGCACCGCGGCCGGCTCCGGCGTCAGGGCAGCGGCTTCTCTCCCTCCTACCTCACATCGTCGTCTTTCGTCGTCAGGGATCGGGTTCATCATCAGGGGCCAGCAGGATTGGCGGGGCCGGGGCGCGTCTCCTCCGGCAGGGGACTCAGCAGTCGTCTCCACGGTCAGTCAGGCATGTGCGCGCATCCTCCGCGTCAGGGAGCGGGGAAGCGCTCCTGCAAGGGCCGGGCCAACAAGATGCGCTGGTGCGCGGATGATGCCAGTGCGGAGCGCCCGAGACTACGACCTGTCCCGCTAGGGCACTTGCCGCCGTCGCCAGAGCCAGTGGTAAACAGGGGCGTAAGTATCAACGCCGAGAAGACCGCAAGGGCGGTAGCTACGCCCCACCCGCGCGGTGAACGTCTGATACTGCATATCCACGGTAATCCCCACGCCCTCGTCAGCGCTTCGGGCGTCTCGCCTGCCCTGAGCGCCCGCTCTCTCGTGCCGGGTCGCGCCACCAGCAGAGAAATGCCGCGCGTAGGTCTGGTTCGGCAGAAACTGGATCAAGCGGGTCCGGAGTCCGAGACCGGGCGTGCGCGTCGTGTCACTGAGGCCCCACCAGCACGCCCCAACTGGTCCTGCAGAAATCAAGAAAGTAGTGCGGGCAGGCGTGAGACCGAGTGCAGGCATCCCGGCTGGTGGTCCATGTGAGACGAGGTACTGGCCTCAGCCATTCCGCCGGGTATAGAGACTGCTCCCGTGCCGTCGAGGTAAAGTGGTGAGGTGCTCCGCACTGGAATTTTCGCCCACATGCGCCTCCCACCTGGCTATCGCGCTCCCCTAAGCGAATGGTGAAGAGCGGGCATGCGGGTCCGCGACGTATGCGCGAAGGAGGTTTCAGGTCAAAAAACTTGGTCGGGCCGTCGAGGTTGCTGCTGGAGGTAGGCACTGAGCGCCAGGACTTCCGGGCGAGGATAATCGCGCCAGCCGAGGTCGCTGCATGGTCCACCGCGAGGAGCAGATGCGCCCAGATCCACGACAGGGCGATCCTCCCGTATTATCCAGCAGGGGATACGCCACCCGCCGCAGAGCACCGCGCCTTGCGCCACGGTGTCTTCGTTGCCCAGGCTGATGGGCGCATACTCGCCGGGGAGCCACAGCTTGCTCGCGCCCACTCGGGCCCACTCGCCCGGAGTCGGGCGGCAAACCCGCCTGGCTATCGTCGTAGAACACCAGCGGTACGGACCAAGGCACGGGTCCGCGGCGTAGCGTCGCAGACCGAGGAGGAGCCAGCGCCTCGATTCTCAGCTCCGTAGGAAATAGCACATCTCCTCGGAACAAAGTGAGCTGGACTTCCGAGCCGCGAGGCGGTTTGGACAGGATCCCAGGCGCCAATCTGCACCGTGTCCCGCGTGGATGGTGAGTCCATCCATGGGCTCTCTCGACCTTTCGAGCGGAAACGAGGCTAGAGCCTACCGAGTAAAAATAACACGACAAGAATTATAAGGACTAACCCTAAGACACCCGATGGATAGGCTCCGTAGGAACGAAAGCCAAACTGTGGGAAAGCCCGCCGACGCACACGAGCACCAGAATCACGATTATGATGAGGACCATCCTTACCTCCTTGCCAGTGAAGCAGGCATTAGCGGACCCTGCTTATATCCCGGTATTCTGCTCTCCCGCGCAAAAGAAACTCAACTGCCGCGTCACCTGCTCATAGGCCACGCCGCAATCGTATCATGGCTGAAGTAGGGGAGGGATAGCTCGAGCCGCCTCGGCGAAACAGTTCGGGCGCTTCGTGTTCACGACACGCCGCCCGCAGGTGGGCAAGCACGTCTTTGGGGAGATAGGGCTTGCTCTGATCGTCCTCAGCCAGTCTTCAATACGGACTTGCCAGCAGGAGGTTGACGAACGGTGATGGCAGTTACCTGCTCTTGCAAGGCAGCGATCTGTTCCCCTGGGCAAGCAGCTTCGTTCCATCTCGACGTTGATCTGTGCTTGCCACAGAAACATCTCATTGGTCGTCATCGCTTTCTGTGGACGCAGGGAGACGGTCCCAGTCGTGTGGAGTTCTTCCAGCCATTCCGTCACTTGCACAGCGGCTTTCGGGGAACACCATTGTCCTAAGTGATAGGCGACGCGAGGATGAACCCAGGTACTCTCTCTGAAGTTTGGGCCAGTGTTTGTGCCCTTCACAAGGACGTCTATTGGAATTCCAATAGACCTTGATAGCTCCCAGATGAACGCCTGGGTTTCCTTCGTTTGCCAATAGTTGCCCCAAAGTTTTCCCTCAGCTTTACAGAATTGTGTCGCATTGACATAGCGATCACTTTGGCGCTGGCCTACGGGCTTGTCATTGAGGGTGCGAACGATCAGGTCAGACATGTCGAGGCTCCTCTCTCGCAGGTTCTCACTACTGAGGAGGGCCACACTGAGGAGAAATCTCAGCCGGTTGCAATCCGTTGTGGCCCCTGCACGTGCGTCATTCTAGCACGCTTCGCTACCTGAACCAAGATGCTATATAGGAAATGACGTCCTCCTGACCGCGATATTCAACAGTTCCGTCAACTGCGGCGTCACCTGGAGCGCCACATGGTCCGAGATATGCGACCCCGCACGCGGCGGGATGTTCCAGCCAGGACTGTTCTGGGTCATCGTGCGCCACGTCATATACCGCGAGCCCCGTTGCCCTCGCAGGCGCCGCCACCCGCCGCATGCCCTCCTGAATCGCCGCATGGCTGTACCCAGGCCGGATATTCAGGTGATAGGCGGGCTGGTACGGCGACAAGCCCGGCGCATGCACGGCGCGGCCGCTGGTCTCCCCTGCCGTCAGGCGCTGTCCGGTGCGCAAGGTGCGTGCGATCTTGTACACCTCCTGCGTCATCATCTGGCGGGCGGCCATCGGGGTCACCCCCGCCCCTGGCGCGGCGTGAAGTGGCGGAAGGGAATGCGCATGTACCAGACGCCGGCCTTACTGCGATGCGTGCCGCGCGTCTGGCCCCACCGAATCACGGAGGGGAGGTGGTAGCCAGGGTGCCCTTCCTCCAGGACTGGCATGGGGCGCCACGTTGGTCACGCAGACGCTATAGGGTCGCCCTCGTAGGGATACTGCACGGAGGCGGGGCAAAAAAGACCCTGGACATACGCGCCGGTGTTCAGTGCCGAGTGCACGCCGGACTGGGCGGCGGTGACCCAGGCGGCACGGACGAGCAAGCCTGCGGCATACATGGCCGAGGCCGTTCTGGGTAAATCAAACGGGGAGCGGCCATAGGGGCTCCTTACACGCGCGTGGTGGGCGGCGTCAAAGGGTAATAGGGTTCGACGTAGCGGGTATAATTCTCGATGAATTGCTCCTCCGTGGCGGCCCCATAGATCGTGTTATAGTATATTTTATACCTATGAGCCATCTCTGCGATGTCATCGACGTCCGGCAGCGGCTCTGGATCTCTCCAACAATAGAGCGTGCGCGCAAGGAGTATCCCGTAGACCATGTCATGTTCAAGTGCGTCCTCATTGGGGCCAGTCCAACTACAGCGGCTAGTGATATACGCCGCAATGTCGTCTTCATACGCCAGGTAATCCTGCCACAAACTGATCTCTGTTGTTGGTTCTATCTGCATCAGTCCCCTTGCCACTCCATTGCCCATCTGCCTGGTAGTAGATAAAATTCGATTCTTGCGCACACGTGCCAAGCAACAGTCTCTGCGCTTTCTGTGTGTCAAGGAATGGGCTATCGTGCAACACGCAAAAGATTAAGTTCCCGTAGAAGGGAACGTCGACAATGGTGGCGGGCACCTCCGTCATGGCAGCCGCCGTTCGCGCACCTCGGGCGCCTCAGCGGGGAGGACCTCGGGCGGCACCAGCCCAGGGGGATAGCCCACCCTAAGCCGTTGGAGCCAGGCCGCGTCCATTTCGTCGGGGGCAATGGGCTCCCGCGTGCAATCGCGGCCTGCATGAGGGTCGCCACTGACGCTCTCCGGCAACGGAGGTCGGGTAATCCAACCAGGATCTTGGTCAAACAGCTCCGCATACGTGCGGGCCAGTTCATAGGACATCTTATTTCTCCTCTGGAGGCTTCGCATCCTCCGTGATACTCGGCGCCAGTCCCACGCCTGGCACGGGGGCGGCGTCGTCTGGAGCTTTTGCAGCCGCTCCGTCAGCTTGCCGTTACTCACCGACAGCATCCCCACCACCTGCTCACTTTGCCGGAAGCGGGTATCCAGGCGCTGATACTGCACCGACAGGCCCCGAAAATGATTCACAATGGCATCCAATTGATTCTCCGGGGTGTTCGGGGTGGACGGATCGAGGGGAAAGACCAGTTGTTGCTGCACCAGCTCCGCGTAGCGCTGCGTAATCAGCGCCGCCACGGTGGGACCAGGCGGCGGGGCTTGCTCGGCAGGACGAACGCCGCCAGGAATCCCAACAGGATGGCACCCATCCAGACCTCACGGATACGCATAGACACACCTCCCAGGCTAGGGTAGTAGTGCCGCTAGCATAGCCTACGGTACGCTAAGGTGCAAGCGTGGGGGCGGCCGTCAATTTTTCGAGGAGGTGGAGTGTCACCACCCGACTCTGCGCGGTGCGGTTCTCAATCCTGAGCCCCGGCGTTTGGGGCGATACGAGATATCCAGGATAGGCCTGATAGCGGACCGTGATTGTTCGCCAAAGGCCGGCGCCTGCCCCCAGGCGTCCACACAATGACGTTACTCGCGACAGTATAGTCCACCCCGGGCGATAGAGGCGCGTGCGATCGGCAATCACCTGCACCGTCGTGCCGTAGCGAAACAGGAGCGTGTCGCTCAAGCCCTTGACGAGGATTTCATTGGCAAACGTGGTCTTCACATCGACTTGCCGCACGTAGTCCTGATACGCCAGGTCCACCCCGGCAGGATCGCCGCCCGCACGGTGCCTGCGGTCCAGTAGCCGGTTTCTTGCAATGTGTGTGCGGGACTATCCTGGGTGAACAGCATCATACTCGGAAAGGCCAGGGTGGGGATAGAAGCGCCCGATCCCGCCACACTGGCCACAGAGGAGTCGGGCTGTCCGCCGTCCAGCAAGACAGGGACAGGCGAGATGCGGACTCACCCAGACGGCCACGCCATGCGCTCTGGATAAACGCGGCATGCTTGGCCAAGTTGAAGTGGAAGCTGCCAAAGGTCCCCAGCGGCATCGGCGGGAGCGCCGGAAGCGGCGGCGGGGCAGGCAGAGGCGCGGGACGCGCGGGCACGGGCGGCGGCGGAAAGAACACCTGCCACACCCCGGCCTGGACGACCGTGAGGTCCATCCACACGGGTAAACACCCGGCGCTGGCGGGGTCGCAGCTCACCTGCAAGGCGCCTGCAATGCCCGTATCCACGCCGTCGAGGTCCGCCCGGTACATGCCGAGTCCCAGCGGCACGAGCGGCGCCCCACTGTGGAGCGGCGCCACCGCGCCATTCGCCTGGCTGAGCAGCACGTCACTGGCCAGGAGGGTGAGGTCGGACACCAGCGTGATCCCATCGCTGGCCGCAATAAACGGCCCGACGATCAGCGGGGCCGGGGCACCCACGTGCAGGATGGGCACCACCGACAACCCCGCCAGTTGCAGATAGGTGGTCCGGGAGACGACAAACACGTCCTGCCACACAACCAGGGCGCCCGGCAGCAAGACGGCAATCCGGCCCTGGCCCAACGTCGCGGTATCGGTGCCGTCCAGCGTCACCCGGTAATAGCCGCTGTGGCCATGCACCGCGGGGCTGCCGTCGTGCTTAGGAGCGAGCGGGACGGCATTGAGACTGAGGAAGATGTCACTGGCGCCGATGGCAAGCGCAGTCAGCAGGGTATCGCCATCGGTCGCCTGCACAAACGGGCCAAGGAGCACGGACGCGGGATCACCCTGGGCAAGTAACAGCGCCATAGCTTATCCTACACGTAAACGACGGTAATAGGAATGCCGCAGCCGGACGTTGGGCGCTCCCAGGCAGTGGACCCTGGCGCGCCATGACTCGTGACCGTGTGCGGTGCCTGCGTCAGGGACGTGACGGCCTGGAGCGCCAGGCGTGCCTGACTACTCGCCGCCGTACTCGCCTGAACCAGCGTTCCGTGGGCCGTCAGCGCGAGGGCCGCCGTGCCCGTACTCGTCTGGGACACCTGCACGCGCGTGGCCGTGCCTTGGAGGGCGACGCTGACCGTGCCCGTCGCACTGTGACTGGCCTGAAGCAGTGCCACGCTTCCCTGGAGGGCCAACGCGGCGGTGCTGCTCGCCGTCTGCGGCGCCTGGGGAGCAACGCACTGGCCAGAAGCCCCCACCGGGGCCGGACGCCAGCGCCTGGAGGGTCTGGTCCGTCTGCGCCAGCAGCGCGACTCCGCTGAGCGGCAGGGTCGCGGTACTGCTCCCGGTCTGTCCGTCCTGCGCCACGGACGTGGTCGCACGGAGGGGAGCTGGGCGGTACTGCTCGCCGTCTGCGGCGCCTGGGCCTCCGTCGCACTCCCTGCAGGGCCAGGGTGCTGGTGCTCAGCACGGTCTGGTCCGCCGCGAGGAGCGTGCTGGTACTGGTCAGGAGGAGGGCGGCAGTACTACTCCCTGTCTGGGCGTTCTGCGCGAGGGTCGCGATGGCACCCAGAAGCACCAGGGCGGCACTACTGCCGGTCTGGGCATTCTGTACCAGAGACGCCGTGGCACCCAGCGCCAACCCACTGCCACTGGTGAGCGCCTGACTGGTCTGGGGTACTGTGGCGATGCCTTGGAGCGCGAGGGTGGTACTACTCGCGGGGTCTGGGCGTCCTGGAGAAGCGTCGCGGTGGCCGTGCGCGGCGGGAGCCCACTGAAGGCCCGTCCATGACGCCGAGGACGGCGGGGCATCCGAACCACCCAGGACGGCATAGCGAGACTCCTCAGAAGGCCCCAAGGGACGACTTAGGCATTACCAGCTTGCAGTTGAAAGGTCGAGACGGTGAAACTTTGTCCGATAGCAAATGAACTATTATCAACCAACATATCAGCCCCACTCATGCCCACGGTGCCCTGCGCATGGCAGGTGGTGTTGGTGCTGTCTTTAATGCGGAAATGCCCCGCCGTCCCGGTCGCATCCGCCGACGTATCCTGCCAGGTGCCGAGCTTGTCTTTCACCCCACCTGCCGCCGCCGCCATCCAATCGGCTGGGAGCGTGATCGACGCGAGGAGCGTGCCTGCATCAGCGGCCGCGCAATTCGCCGGGGGCGCTCCCGTGCGGATATGCAACAGCGCCGATCACGCCAATCGCGGACTCAAAGGCGTCCAGTTGGGCGTTCCGCACGTTTACACTATACTGGAGTGCCATAAACTATTCCTCTTCAATCCAGAACGTATAGGAAGCGGACATGTCGTCCAGTAGACTGGATTCTTGGCGAATAATGAGGCCCTCGCCTTGTTTGGCCTTACAGGAGAAGGGGGTATCAGGAAACCACAGCTCATACGGCGAGGCGCGGTTGTTCCACGCCAGGTCGACCAAGACCTGATTCGTGCCGCTGGTCGTCGCCACGGTGGTGTCGTTACACCGGGCCACAAACCCCCAGACGATATCCGCCGAGTCCTGCACGGGCGCGGCGGCCGTGATCAGCGAGCCGCCTGAGCCGACCGTGAAGGTGGCGCCCATGCGGCGCACGGTGATCCGTAAGCCCTCCTCGGCGGCATCGCCCACCTCGGTACTTTGCGACAGGAGCAGGCCCCCGCAGTTTCACGGGCTTGTCGTCGGCCGGTTGCAGCGAGAGGAGATCGACGTCGCCGCCTGCGGCAGTGATTGTGCCTGAGAACGTCACCGTATACACACGCGACACTAGGAGGCTCCTTTAGGCCGCCCGGCGCCAGACACGCCAGGGCCGATGCAGAGGGGTGGTGCCCCCGCCGCGGCTTTGAAGGCCGCCAACGTCGCGGCCATGGTCGTCGTGACGTTGAGGGTCCAGGTGGGATTCACCGCCGCCAGGGTCGCGGGTGCGCTCCAGGCCAGGCCGAGCCCGTAATTGACGCCGGCGAGATACGCGACCGGCGCGATCAGGTGAATCCCAGATTCACCGACGGCGTCGCCGTGGTGCCATAGGCCAGCGCCGTCACCAGGAGATCCCGGGTTGCGTCGGCGTGAGGGCGCCGGGCTGGAGCGTCGTCGTCGCCCCCGGCGAGCCCGCCCCACCTCCCCATCCAACGGCGCGACCGGCCTGACGGCGCGAAACGCGGCCACACTGAGCGCGGGATAGGGCGGCGTGCCCGTCACTTGCGCATACGTCGCGGTGTGGGCGCTGCCCACCAGCGGGGCCGCAACATACCAGAGTTGGATACGGGGATCGCTGGAGGTCGCCCGCGCCGTGAGGGGCGTCCAGGTATTGCTGCGCGTATCACTCAGCGTGCCGACCGTCGACAAGTCATAGGATGCGACGGCCGCGATCAGCACCGTGGCACCGGTCGTGTCCATCCCCGGCGTCGTCACCGTCGTCATGTTGGAGCTGGCCGCGCCAGCCGAGATCACGAGCGCCGGCACGGGCATACGTGCTCCTCCTAAAACGCCCCCAGCTTCAAGCCCTTGTGCGCGGCCTGGAGCTTATCGAGGCACAGCCACTCGAGACTCTTTATCAATCGCCGTCATGGCCGGACCATAGGCGCCGTAGCCGGACGTGGCATAGCCGATATTCTCGGTCGCGCCGTCCATGGTGAGGCTCCCCGTGGTCGCCCCACCCGTCAGCGCCACCCCCATGAGGCCGAGCACCTGCCGGGCCGTGGTGAGGCCAATCCAGCGTGCCACATCATACGGGATCCTCCCCATCCCCATCGTGTAATCGACCGCCCAGACGCCGGGGACTTCGTTGCGCGGCCAATAGAAGCCCACCGTGCCCATGTTCGCCCAGGGGTGGTGGAGAGCCCCAGCGTCGTGGGGACAATCCTGAGCACGCCGACTTTGCTGTTAAAGTTAATCCAACGTCGGTCGATCGTACTGATCTGGCCCTCCGTGGGAAACGCGACGGGTGGGCCGTAGAACACGCGCACGCGCTCAATACTGCGTACTGGGGAAAAGGGCAGGGTAATGGGGAGTGCGAGGCGCCCAGGGGCTGGACCTTGTACATCAACGGCTCGCCTTCCACCTCGTAGTCCACACCGAGGACGAGACTAGGATCGGGCCAGGTCAGCACGCGCTCCAGACAAAAGCGCACGTTGAGGAGCGTTTGCGCGGTCTCGCGCACGCCGAGCAACATCACCTCAATCCGCTGATCCGCTTCAGCACCCTGCCAGCTCGGGGGAGAGGCAGGCCTGCCAGGTACTGCTGGCGAAACAGCGCCGCGTCAAGTTCCCCGGTCAGCATGCGGTGTCCTCCAGGCACTGACTCCAGGCCACGAGATCCGCCGTGTCCACGGGATAGGGCCGCTCATAATCGAGGACCACGTAGCGATCCCGCAGGTGTCGCCCCCATAAATAGGCGACCACGCCCAGAACATCATGGGTCGTCCAGACAGGCTGCCCACGGCGCAAGATAAGATACCGATCAGTCGGACACATAGGACACCTCCCCTCACGGTGCCACGAGGGCCACCACGCGCACGCGCGGCCCCCGGTGCCGGTACTGGTGAGATGGACCGCATGCGGGACGTTCTCCAGGGGCACGAGCATCGCATACCACGCACCGGGCAAGACCGTATCTCCTGGCGCAAACAGGACCGCCTGCGTGGTCGTCTCGGCGCTAAACGGTTCGGAGCTGGGGTCGGCGTCGAGGAGCACGCGGATCGCTTCATCGGTGGTATAGAGGCGCACAATCTGCGTGCGCAAGGGCAGCAAGACGCGGGCCACCGTCCCCGGTGTCTCCGGCGCCTGCACAGTCAGCCCGGACGGCGTCAGCACCACGAGTTCGGCCGTGCCGGGATCGAGAATCGCGGTAGACGGCCCACGAGGACAGGCCATCCCAATCGGTCGCACGGACCATCGCGGCTACTCCTCACTGCGGCGGTGGTGCGAGCGCTTGCGAGGCACTGGCCTCGAGGTCAGGTTCCTCCTCGGGCTCGGTGGACAGCGGCACCTCCTCGGGCACCACGTGCTCCTCCTCCGCCACCTTGGCTTCCACGAGACTGAGGTCCTCCACGCGGAAAAAGTCCGGGAACTCCTGCGCCTTGAGGGCGGCGTCCTCTTCCTCCGTGGTCACGGTGCCGTCGGGACCGAACAGCACGAGGGGAGGGACCCAGGCTGTGCAGGCCAGACAGGGACGGGCGTTGCAGGCTAATTTTCCAGGCCATCGGACACTCCTTGTCACTGAGGTTAGGGCTGCCAGCCGAGGCGCAAGTTGGTGGGCGCCAAGGGCGGGGGCGTCGGAGGCGTCACTACCCCCCGTATTCATACGCGCCAATGTCGCACTGGCCCCGGCCGGGCGCATGTTCCCGTCTTTGTCGGTGGGCACCGCCGCCACACAGGTGCCGATGTCGATGGCCGGGCTCGCCCCGTGAGGTGTAAATTGGGCGGCACGGCGCTTGGACCGGCAAACTTGGGATCCGTCGCAAAGAGGTTTGAACTTTGGGTATAGGTCCCCGTGGGCGGCTGGCCATCGCGCCCTGACACCAGCGTATGGCCGGACACATACCCGATGTTGTTGCGGATGTCCGTGTTGGTCGTGCCTTCCCAGACATCAATCACCGCATGCACTTGATCTTCGTTGTTATAGAAGGTGTTGTTGTAGAACCTTGATGCCGTTGCTGCCCTGGCTAATCTCCAGCCCGCACCAGTTGCCATAGATCAGATTGTTCGCCACCAGACAGTTCGTACACTCGCGCAGATTCATCGCACATTGGTGATTCGGGTGTGGGGCGGGTGGGTCTGGATTAATCCCGTAGCCACTCCCAGCCATGATATTATTCGTAATGATAACGTTCTTAAAACACCCAGGGGGAGGCCATTATCTGAACAATCATGAATATAGGTTTGAATCGCATAGCCCGCATCGCCCGTCATGATATTGCCGTCAATGAGCAACGTGTCGGTCCACCCCTGGATATAGAAGGAATAGCTACAGGGGGAATCATGAATATAATTATTAGTAAACGCCATGCCAGGGGGGACAGAGGGATTTCCAGACCCCTCCCGGACAATCACGAGGATCCCGTTATGGAAGGTGTAGGGTACAGTACAGGCTGGGACATTTGACAGGGTGACTTCGCCATTCTGGAAGCGTTGCGTCACACCACCAGCCTGCACCGCGGAGGATTGAGAGGTTCGTGCTGTGAATGTGGAGATGGTCCCACATGACATAATTAGCGCCCCACATCTCCAGCGTGCCGTCCGTGTTATCGCCCTGGATCGTGGCGTTCTCATACACCCCGCCCGTCTGATAGGCCCCGATCCACACGACACTGCCGCCAGCGGTGGGATTGCTCCAGGAACTCCCGGAGGGATACGTGCTGTTGTGAATCACCTCATTGTACGTGCCGCCGCGAATATATAAAATATCCCCGGCACCTTGCAGGCACGCGAGCCCCCCTGCGATCCCGTGAGGTTGCGCTTGGGTGTCGTGATATTCTGAGCAGTCCCACAACTATTGCCGTCGCTTACGGATGACTCTCCATGACCGCCTGCGCTCACATAATAGGTGGTCGCGTGGGCGACCGAGGGGAGCAGGAGGCACAGGGCGAGAAGCAACACGAGGGCACGCACGGGCCAGCGCATGGGGGCTCTCCTCTAGGCCGAGGGTGGCGGGGCATCGGGCACCATGCCCTGGACCTGCGCCGTCATCGCCCGCAAGTCCTGGGCGGCTTTGGCGACGTGGCCGCCGCCGCGTTCACTTGATTGGCGAGGGCGTCCAAGTCGGCTTGCGTCGGGGTGGTGCCCAACTGCCGAATTTCTTCCTCAATCGCCGTGAGGTGGGCGGCGAGGGCGTCCTGACCGTCCGCCTGATTCGTCACCAGGGTATTGATCGCGGTTTGAATGCCTTGGAGTTCAGCCACGAGCAGGGCTCCTAATTCAAGCAGTTCGGGGACAGAGACCGTGATGGTCCAGGTAATGTCCATCGCCATGTGCGAGTCTCGCTCCTACTGACGCATGCATACTAGAGTAGGGCTATCGCGTCCCCACGTTAATCCACACTATATTCTGGCGCGGATTAGTACAAATAGGGCTATAAGCAGAGAACACCAGGTCACGAGAAGCAGTCTGCAGAATCGGCGCCAGCGCAAAAATACCCAGCCAGGGGCCTAACACCGCGAGACTGATGGTGTTGCGGCTCCGCGGCGGATTGCTCATGCTTAGTCGCTCGCGCACCGCCTCTAAATCCCGTGTGCCCATGAGGATCTCGCTATTGTTGCTGGAGATGCTCAGCCCATACGCCTCACTGGTCCCCGGAATCCGTTCATTCAAATCCACCACGTTAAACGGCGTCGTATTCCCTGGTCCCGCCACTTCCCGAATAAACATCGGCTGAATCGGGTTGTGAATCCCGTCTCCCCCGGTACACCCGGTAGGAGGTATCTGCAGCCCTGGGGGTAATGGCAATGGTCACGCCGTCGCCCGTCGCCACGGACACCGTGGCCGGCGCGTAGGGCGTACTCTCGCCGTAGACATTCGCGGCGGTCACGTAGTACTGCACCGCCGCGTCGGCATCGGCGGCAATCCACTTACTCGCGCCATTGGCCGCCGCCACATGAGCCGCCACGTTCCCGGCGAGGAGCGGCGTCGGGGCGTTGGGCACACTGCTTGCCGGCGCAAACCCGCGCAGGTTGGAGGCCGTCAGCGTGTTGTCCGGGGCAAAGCGCACGGTGGAGCCCTGCGTCATGATGCCGTCGACGTTCTGGCCCATGATGACCGGCTCGGCCTGCCCACGGGTCAGGTAGAGGCGCTCGGCCGGATCAATGGACTTTTCCACATGCTCCTTCGTTAAAGGCGACATATAAATCCAACGGATCGTACCGTAGTTTTCCACCACCTGGCGTACACGGGTGCGGATCTCGTCGGCATCCAACTTGGCGCCGCGCAAGTCCACGATAAAATCCGGGTTGGCGGCATAGGGCGGCCCCACACTCAGGCTGGTGCCTTCCAAGATTTGTTGTTGAATGCCCTTGAAGCGAATCCCGTTCGTCGTCGTCGAGTTGTCCGAGTTGTACGTCGAAACGGCCATACCGCGGAGCAGGGCCAGCCGCGTGGACGCCATGTTTTGATCCACGAGATTGTTCTGGCCGAGCGCCATAATGGGCGTCTGGAAGTTCGCCAGGGCAAACACGGAGCTGATCAGCCCTTGGGGCTTAATCGTCACAAACTGGCGCCGGGACTGAATCGCCGCCTCGGGGGGCAAACTCGCCTCGCCGTAGAAGTAATCGGTCCCACTGGGGCCATAGCCTACAATCTGGTCGAACTCGTGCGTCACGCTAAACGCCGCAATACGCGCGATGTGCTTCAGGATCACCAGCTCCACAGGATCGGTTTCCAGCCAGAGCTGCGTATACGCCTCGACTTCGAGGTCTTCTTTAATGAGCGGGCTGGCGTCCGTGCCCGCGGCGGCGGAGGAGGCCAGGGCTTTCAACAGGTCGTCATGATACCCGGCCGCGCTGAACATGCCGGCATAATCCATGAGGTGTTCCTTGTGTGATGCGGCCCAGCGGCCGGGTTAATTGATCGCCACGCCCGCAGGCAGCATGTTCGTGGTTTTCCACATTTTATGCTGGTCATTGGTCAGCACGCGCCTTTCAGGAGCGCCTTGCCCGCCTTTTCTTTGTCGTAAGGCACCTGCGTCCCGCCCTGGGCCTTGAGTTCGGCCTGGATCGCCGGGAGCGACTTTTGCATCCGGTCAAACTTGGAGCCGCTCGGTTGCGCCAACACGGTCTCTTGCTGTTCCACAATCACGCCCAGCCCCTTGGCCATCACACCGGCATACTGCATTTGATAGCTCATCGCTTTGGCCATCGCTTCTTGACGGGCATACAGCTCGCGCACCACGGTTCCCAAGGCCTCGATCTGGGCTTCCTGCCGCTCGGCCACTTCCGCGAGCGCTTTGCGCAGGCGCTTTGCTCGCGGAGCGAGCCATCCAAGTACTGTTCGACGTCCACCACGTCTTCCCCCTAAGCGCGTGGTCTGGGCGCCCTGGCTTTTGCCCACCGTCTTGTGCTCGCCACCCGCATTGGTGCCGGTATGCGTGCCCGTGTCCGTGCGGTCGTAGGCATAGATCATCTCGCCGGCTGATTTGCCGTCATGCACCAATTTCTTGATAAAGTCCGGCTCGTCATCCTCGTCATCCTCGTCATCGTCATCCTCGTCTTTGTCTTTCGCCTTGTCTTTGGCGGCTTTCGCGAGGCCTCTGCCTCGGCTTTTGCTCGTGGCGGTCTTCTTGCGGCGCTTGGTGCCTAACACTTCGTTCGCCAGGTCCACGGAGCCCTCGGCCACATTGGCAAGCGACTTCACGAGGCTTTCGGTTTCTTCCACGGTCTCGGCTTTACTGAGCTTCGCGTCGAGACTTGCCACCTGCGCAGCCATCTCGTCCGCGTCAAATTCCAGGTCCGCCACCGCCGTGCCTTTTTGGCCATACCTGCTCTCCTTTCGTGAGCCCCTAGGGGCTGTCCCTATTGCCATGACTTCCACGACATGCCCTGCCGCAAACGGCGTGGCGCCTAACGACAGCTCCAGCACGCCACCCGTGGCGGTCACGGTCCCGTTCCACGCCACCGGCGTGTTATCGGTGGCACTCGTCACGAGGCGCACCGTGTAGCTATCGAGGGCGCTCAGGCCCGTGGTGACGACGATCCGGGTGCGGGTCACATCTTCGGCCGTCACCACGCGGCGGCGGCTGTAGAGCGCTTGCGCGGCGGCGGCGAGTTGCCCAGCGTTGTTCTGGACGACCACGCGGCCCCCGGAGGCGGTGGCGAGGGTCAGGGTGCCCCTGCACGCGGTGCGCGACATCGACCACGGTGGTATTGACGGCATGCGCCACGGCCGACACGACGGTGCCCTGATTCGCCCGGATCGCCGCGGCGAGGGCGGTGGCCGACAGCGCAGAGGTGCCGCCAATGGTCACCAGCACGCGACCAGGGTAATGACGCCGCCTGTATCGAACTCGTACACGCGGGTACTGCCAGGGAGGGCCACGCCGCTCGTGCTCACCCCGCCTGCGGTCACCGTCACCGTGTCCGTGTCGTTGGCATTGGCGGTGAGCCGCGCATGGCTCGACGCCACCCGCCCGGCCATCTGGAGCGACTCGGCGGCCCGGAGGCGGTCGCCCGTGCGCAGCTTGGCCGCCAGCGGGAATTGCTTGTTGAGCTGAATCGCCCTCGGTCGGCGTGAGAAGGGCCATCGTTAGCTCCTCTGGGGAAGAATGTTGTAGACGGCCGCCATCGGCGCAAAGGCATCGCGGGCTTCGCCACGACGCACGAGGATCGCGAGGGCATGCTGCTGGCAGGCCTTCGCGGTCAGGGCGGGGTACTGCTGCTGCAAGAGTTCGGTGAGGGCTTTCCAGCGCTGGTAGAAAGCCGGGGTGCCGCGTTGCCTTGCTCCTTGGAGGTCTTCCATGACGAGGGGGACGCACCAGTGGTGCCGAGGGCTTTGAGGAATTCAGGCATCGGCAAATGCTGGACATTCGTGTAATTATTTATTGGATAGGTGTTAACGCGGTGTGCGTCCAGAGTAAACTCGTTATCGTAGGCACACCGTCAATGGTTTTCTTCCCGCCCTGATCGAGCCGCATACCGCCAATCGAAGCGTAGAGCGAGCCGCCCGATTCGAGGATGCCCCAGACCTCCCGCGCTTTGGGCTTGTAGGGACTCTGATAGAGCCAGCCCCGCTCCAGCGTGCGGCCATCCGAGGGAAACTTCACCTCAATCGGCTCACCCACATACATAGACGGATCTAATCGAGTCTCATTTGTTATATGCTCGAATGTCAAGCGCCCTTTGGCGAGGTAATAGGGGGCGGCCATTTTCAGGGCTTCTTGCTGCACGCGCTCGCCTTCGAGATCCGTGTCCGGGGTAGAGGAGGTGATATACAGCTCCCACTCGCGTCCTGCGACGGCGGTTCCAGGGGCAGGCGCAGCCTTGGCAATGCCGTAGGGGGTATACGTGTCAGGCGTCGGGAGCGTGTCGAGCATGAACGCCACCACAAAGAAAAAAGCCGAGCTCCTGCCAGGCTCATGCCTGGGTCAAGATGCTCGGCCACTACTCCCTCCAGCGGATCCCAGCCGGGGATGCCTGGAGGCTATACCGCCTCAGTCAAAGTTGTAGCGTTAAGAATGAAAGGGAGTTATCGCGTTGTCAAGCACGAAAACATGTCAAGGAGGATTGACCATGGAGCGACACGGCTGGATCACGCCACTACCTAATGGCATGAAAGCGTGCTGTGGCGGGCCAGGGATCTGCCCGATTTGTCAGGCAGAACAGCGCTTGCAGACCCTCGTGGACGCTGCCCAGGCCCTCAAGGACGCTCGGCGCGCACCCGTGTTCGACGGCCCCGACGTCCACCCCCAACAGCGTCCTAAGCCAGGCCTGCAGGACGCTGGGTGCCGGCCCCCAATGCGCACACAGGCGACACTGCACCCACAGCACGCCGTCATAGATCTGCACGCGGCACGGCCCCCAGTGCCCCAGCGCGTCCGCGGGCACGAGGGGCATCTGGCCACAGCGGCGGCAGAAATTGGGGGCGGGTGGCGTCATTTAGGTCAGGGCTCCGGGCGGGGGTCCGTCGGGGGCTCACCCTCAATGGTGCTTGTACACGGTGGCGAGCAGGGCCGCCGTCACGGGCTGGTCGCACTGCAACGCATTCTGCATCAGCCGCACATTGACATCGCCCGGCAGGAGATACTGATCAAATTCACCGGCCGCGCCAAACCGTTTTTCATAGGCGAGGAGAATCGTGTAGGGATCTCAGGCTGTGATCCATCGTTCGGTCATCTCCTTAAAGGCGGTATCCGTGGCGGGAGAAAATAGGCATAGAGTTTGCGCCAGACGGGCTCGGGCGCTCCATGGCAGCTAAACCAATTGGCATACAGCTCCGTCGAGTGATGACTGCCGTAACGGTCGTGCCCCCGTAATACTTGGCGGAATGCTTAAACGTGGTCTTGACCGCCCCCAGGGAGACGGCATTCACGGCATCCTGCACCATCCCGTTGGCTTGTTTGGAGGAGAGGTCCGTCAGAAATTTCCCGCATGGCGCTGGTCCCAGGCGGCAAGCAATCGGGCATGGGTCAGCGGCGAGGCAGACTCCCAGTTCGTCAGGATCGTGGAGAGGTCGTCAGGAGTGAGCCCCCGTTGTGCCCAGGCGTCCGTATACACGGCCTGGCGGTGCTTCTCGGTCTCCGCCTCCGTCACGTCAAGATTCTGCTGATATGTATAAATTGTCTCAGAGAGACTGTCATGGAGCTTCCCCACGGCCTCTTCATACTGCGCCTGGCCGTGTTCGCTCGCAAACACTTCACTGGAGGGCAGGTGTTGACTGTCCGTCGCAAACGCCTCTTTTGCGCCCAGGCTCGCCACCGCCGTCTCCCCGCCCGCCATTTCATGGTCCACGTGGTGGCCGTATTCATGGCGCCATGTCGGGGCGGCATAATCGAGCGGGTACGCGACCTTGCGGAGCTTAATATACTTAGGATCGGCATGTAGTAGCTGGTGCCCCGCAACGCGCCTTTAGGATTAATGGCGGTCAGCGCCACCGCTTTCGCGATAGCCCCGTGGATATAAGGCGGCGCCTGGCTAAAATGGGTCTTGTTGAGTTTCAGTTCTTCCGGAGGCGCGGGCGCTGACGTTCTTTTTCCTGGCGCTGGCGCTGCTTCTCGACTTTCTCCTGCTCCTGCCTTTCCTGGAGTTGCCGCCATTCTTCGGCGCGACGGGCGGCGGTGGCCTTCGCTTCCTGATAGAGCGCCTCCAGACGATCCTGCTCCTCGGGGGCGGATTGAGGGCCGCCACTCGTTGTACTAGAAGCGTTGCCCCCTTGGGGTCCTCGACCACCTCAAGAGTTTGTACCATGAACGCCCCACCCGGGGTCCGCACAATCTGGGCATCATCCTGGGGCCGCGTGGCCACAGGAGCCCACTCCTGCATCGCCCGCATGCCCACGTCACTTGCATCGCGTTGCGCCCGGAACGCCTGCCCCTTGGGGCCGGGATCGTCTTCGACGTCCGTCCAGTGTGCCCCCCACGCTGCAAGCCAGCTAACGTATCCGCATACGTGTTAATCGCGTCCACGTGGGCTTGGATCTCGGGGGACAGCGCCGAGGGTTGCTTCGTTAACTGCTCTTGCCGCTCTTTGATGCTTTTGCTTGATGACCAAGCGGCGTTTCTGGCGTTCCTCCCGCTCCTGCTTCAGGCGGTCTTCCCGGTCGTTCTTCTCCCGGTTCCGCTTGATGTCGTCCTCTTCCTGCTGGCGAATGCGCTGATTCTCCATCCGTTCCGCGTGCAGCTTCAGCCCCGCGCGCATGCTCGATAAAGCTGTGCGTCTCCCCGGCGTCCAGTCGTGCCCGTGGCCGTGCGCGAGCGTGTGCCCGGCATGCGCGTAACGCTCCAGGTGGTCCAGGTTGGCGTGGGCTTCGGCGGGGGTCAGCGGTGCCCTCATGCACGTGGCGCACCAGGCGCTGGGCGAGCTTCTCGGGGGCGAGACTCGCGTAGGCCGAGGAGATGGGCTTTTGACGACGGCGCGAGGGCGGGGCTTCGCGGGGTCGGCGGGCTTCGGGACGCGCTTTGTGAAGTAGGCCTCCACCGTGACCTGGCGGCCGTTTGGGAGCGTGCGGACATGCGAAGCCACGTAACTCTTAACGACTAACCGCAGCTGCCGTCCGATCTGCTCTTGCGGCCTCGTCCGGCACCCCGCCCAGGTGCGGCGGCGTCGGCGTCGTCCCTCGGTGCATATCCCGCAGGGCTGCGACCTGTGCCACTTCGTGGGGGTCAATCGTGCTGAATCTCAACTTTAAGGTCGCCATGCGTTCCCTTACGCCGCTAAGCGCTGAAAGAGGTCCTTGTGCGTCGCACTGTCCCCGGCTTCCACCCGTGTCACCGACTCTTGCAGGATGGCCGCCGCCGAGGGCACCGCCGTCGCACCAAACATGCCCATCTGGTTCGGATCGCCCAGGGCTTCCACGCCTTCGACATAGGTATGCAGGAGGTCCGTCACCGCTTTGGCACTGCGCTTAAACCGGGACTGGTCGAGCACGAGCATGAGGTCTTTACTGAGCGGCGTCAAGCCCTCGTCAAACAGGGCTGATTGCGCCAGCCAGGTACTCACGCTCTCCCCTGGGCACTGAGCGCCACGAGCTTATTGGTCGCCGCCATGAGGTCCGGCGTCAAGCTCCGGGGATGCAGGTGCCCCTGGTCCATCGTGGTTTGCAAACGCGTAAACGCCGGGGCCGCTGCCAGCAGGGCATTACTCAGGTTGCGGCGTTCGGTCTGCTCGCTGCCACTCAAACGCTCCAGGGCCGGGGTGTTCCCATACGCCCTGGCAAAGACCATGCGCCGAAGCCGGGCCACGCCGTCCGCCGTCCACTGCCCTTGCGTGAGGACAGAGCCGTGCTCAGACGGCGGAATCACCTGCCCGAGCACCGCTTGCCGAAACGGCTCATTAGCCCGACTGAGGAGATCGACCACGCCTTCGTCGGTCGGTTGAGGAGCCCCAGCACCTCCGGCGTCAAGCGCTTGGCGTCGCCGACCGCCACGCTAATGGGGCCAGGCGCTTGCGTCTCGCGCTGATTCGCTTCATCAGCAAAGGCCGCGAGCTGGTCCTGCGACAATGGCGTGGTAATCACCCGCGTGAGCACGGGCTGCTGCATGGCCTGAATCTTCCGGGCGTCCAGTCCGAGGCTGTCGGCTTCGTCGATGAGAAATTGCTTGTAATCGGCCGCCTGCTGCCCGCCCGTGCGATGCATGCGCTTCAAGGCCTCGATGCGCCCAGAGCCGGAAATACTGTGCTTGGCATCGTCGATAATCGGCGCACCTTGCGAGGCTTGCCGGGAAGTGGTGAGGCTTTCCAGATCCATGTTGGCCAGCAAACGGTTGACCGTCTGCTCCGTGGCAGGGTCGACCACGCCCGGGCGTCGCTCTAAACGGGGCTGAAGGGCCTGGGGGTAGCGTGGGTCAAAACTGTGAATCAGCGCCGGGGCTTCCACCACGACAAAGCGGGTTTCGATGTCCTTACGACCCAGATCGCGAGCGACGTTGTTTGACGCGGTAATGACGCGGGAGGTGGCGCCGACCACCGGAAAGCCAGAGAGGGTGGGCGTTGTGGTGCCAGCATCCTGCTTCGGAGGTGGGCTTCGCCTCTGGGGCAGGAGCAGGCTTGGGCTTCTTGACCACCACACGCGGCTTCTTCTGCTTCGCACTCTGGCGCGCATGGAGGGCCAGCGCCGTGCGGGCCGTCCTGATAAAGTCATGCGTCTGCTCCGGCTCCAGCTATCGCTGCCTGCATGGTGCAGCGCATGACCGGCGTGGCGCGGCGCTCCAGGTGCGCGAGGTTCGCCTCAGCGTGCTCGTGGCTCATGGTGCCGTCTTCGACATGCGCCACAAGACGCAAGGCGAGCTTCGTGGGGTCCTGCTTCGCGTAGGCGTGCGAGACCTCCGCCTGTTTGCGGCGGCGCGGAGTGGCGGGGGCGTCCGGCTTGGCCACAACCTTCGTGAAGTACGCGGGCACGGTTATCACGCGGCCGTCAGGAAGCGTGCGGCGATGGCTGGCGACGTAGGCTTTTCCTACGACCACGCAGAGACGGGGAGGCCCTGCTGGCGCGGCCCACGAGGGTCTTGTGCAACGCGGCGTCATCGTCCTGGTCAATCAGGTCCATGGCGTCGCTGTTCCAGTCTACCGCCTTCATATTGCCGTACACGTGCTGGGTCAGCGCCAGAAGCGATCGCTGTCTTCGTCTATTTCAGGATATTCTTTTTTGATCGTTGCCTTGGCCCGACTCAGGCCGCTTCATCCCGTGCCGTCTTCACTGAGGCAGGCATTTAGCGCACTCCTCGCGGCGGCCCCTGCCAACGCCACACAGGGGCTTGACCCATCAGCGCCAGCAGGAGCCAAATCAAGAACACCACGCCCAAAACCAGCAAGACCAGTTGCTTGATGCGCGGGTCCATCGGAATGAACGTCTGGATCACGTAGGCCACGACGCCGAGCACCACCACCGCGATCAGGAGCGTGAGGAGAAAATCAAGCACGGCTCGCCTCCTCAGCTCGTTGGCGAGCGACATGGGCGGCTCTCATACGGTCAAATGTTTCTTCTAGTTCTTTTTGATATGGTATTACAGGACTACAGACGCACGAGGGGTGTGTAGGTCCGCACACGGCCTCCACTCTGGCTCTTTCCGCCCCTTCATTGGTGCCGTTCGCTAGTAACTCACTCAACAGCAGTATCTTGGGTGCTCCGTCTGCTTCCAGGTACAGACGCCTCGCAACCGAGGCACGCTCTGACACTCGGGATGCGGACCACGGTTTCCGCTCCCTCCTCCACCACTGCCTGCACGGCCCCGTGATTGTACGCCTCCGCCAGCTCCGTGCGGGCCGTGCGCGTCCACTCGGTGTCTGCCATTGCGGCGTCACGTCCTCCAAGCGCTGGAGTGCCGCCGTCTGACCCTGCGCCTGGATCGCGGGCAGCGGTCGCGCCTGGAGGGGTCGGCCGTGTCTCAGCTTCCTGCGCCGCACGTACCACGGTGTGTTCGAGCCGGGTGAGGGGTGGGGTGAGGGTCAACTGGGCATGGTTAGCAGCCGGCGCTGAGGGCTCGCGATACCGCCGCACGGGTATCTTGCCTCGACCAAGTTGCGCTGCCAGAGGAAACACCCCGTACAGCTCCTTCGGCAGTGCCAGTAGGCGTCCTTCCTGGCGTTGCGTCCGACTCGCAGGGTCCTCCAGGGGTACGATGGACCACCTCCCAGCCAGCTCAGTGCCACCCCATGCACCTCACCACAGCCGCCGCTGCAATCCCTGCCACTCCGGTCGCCAGTGCACCGAGTCCCCGTGCTGCGTACCCCAGGTGAGCCAGCGGTGGAGGGTCGCGGGCCAGGCCAGGCCCCACGCCAGCAGCGCCTGCCACAGCGTCTCCACCTGGGGATGCGGGAAGGGGTCGGGGACGTCAACACGCACGGGGTCGCGGGCTGCACCTGGCGGTGCCAGAGCGAGCTCTGCGCTTTAATCAGCTCCGTCACCTCGGGCGCCACACCGCTTTGCTGGAGGCAGTACTTGGCCGAGCGCCAGCCACTTGTCCGGGGGCGCATGCTCGACATAGAGGAGGCGAAAGTGTTCAGGCATCCGTCTTCCTCGCTGGCTGGCCACGCGTCCTCCGTTGGTCGCGGGCGGCCTCAGCCAGGCCGAGATAATGAGCTTTGATCTGGGCGCCACGTTCTGGCGTGCTCGCCCCGTAGGCAAGGATGTCGCCGACGATCTCGGTCCACGAGGGTGCCAGAGGGTCTGATGGTTGTGTCGCTCGTGTGGGATGTTTCCGCTGTGTCATAGCTGCACCTCTTCCCACCCCTGAGCTTTCTGGAGCAGGCGCCAGTCGAGGAAGGCCTGATGCCTGGCGGCCAGCTGCGCCTCGTCGCCGTCGTCTGTGTCCAGTGCCTTCCGCACGCCGTTCGTCCGTTGCGGGGCTCGTCGTCAAAGCCGCCCCCACCGGTGCCAGGCGCACCGCCTTTCCCAGGCTGCCCCGGTTGGCCCGTCTGTCCGCCCATCATGCCGCCCATCGAGAGGCCCTCGGCTTGGTAGACGAGCGCATTGAGCGGGACATCGGCCCACTTCATGTCCGCCGGAAATTTCTCTTGCCCCCGGCGCTGACGGATTTCGTTGGGCGTCCCCAGGTGGTCACTTCAATTTGCTCGATCTTCGCCACCTGCTCCTCGTCTTCCAGGTCAATCCCGCTCCAGGCTAATTCGAGGTCCGGGTCAATCATCTGCACCAGCTCCGTGAGGTGCTGTTTAATAAACGCGCTGTGAATCCTGAAGCTCTCCTCCTTACTCGCTTCCACGTATTCCACCTGGTTCTGGGCAAAGAGATTCCCCCTTCCCCGCCCCCGCTTTGCAGCTCCGCCCGGCGCACACTGACGCGGTAGATGCCTGCCAGGACGAGGCTCTGTAACGTGGCCATCCATTCCTGAAATTGCATCTCTTTGTGGTTCTCTTTCAAACGAATCACCTCCAGCGCCCCATCAATCGGGAGCTGCACCATGGGCACCCGGTGAAAGCCTTTGAGCCCGCTAAAATGCTCGCGCATCTGTTCTTCAAACGCCACAAAGCCGTCATCGTCGACGCCTTTGAGGCCGAGCATCACCTCGGTCGGATTGCCCTGGCTGGAAATAGTTGCGATTCGCATGGAACGCATAGAGCCAGGAAATAATCGTTTCGAGGGCTTTCTCGACGTAGCTGGGTGGAAACAGGACGCGCACGTCCGTCACCGGCATATCTTCCCAGATGAGCAGTTCGCCCTGGCTGAACGTGCCCACGAGTTGCCCGCGCATGATGCAGACGTAGTCGGTGCCCAGGACGGGCAGGCCCGTGTCGGCTTCAATCGCCCGCCCCGCCACCTCATAGCCCCAGGGCGTGGGCACGAGATCCCTTGGAGGGCAATATAGCGCTGGAGGAGCGCCATCGTGGGCAAAATGGTCGCCCCGTCAATGGCCCGAAACTGCACGACCCGCCCGCGCTGGTCGCGCATCAACTCGACGGCCACGCGGTTAATGGTCAAGTAATCGTCCATCACGCGCGACAGAAACCCCCGGAAGTCCGGCTCCAGGGTGGGGTGGGGCTTGCGCAGGAGCTTCGCCACGCGGGCGCAGCGGTCTTGAATCTGCGGGGTATCGGTGTCAATGTCTTCCCGGTCCGACTGCACGTGCTGAATCTTCCAGCCGACCTGTTTGACCGCGCGGGCGTACTCACTGAGCTGGAGAATGTCATGCGTACAAATCTGGTTGGCCGAGGTGAGGAGGGGCGCCCGCTTGGCCGCCAGGTGGCGCAAGACCTCAAAGCTCACGCCGCCCCCGTAGCTCGACAGCAGGGGTCCCCCGGTTGTACGCCCCATACTGTTGCGGCATGCGCCAGGGCTCCAGGGTCGGCACCTGCGAGGGATAGACGGGGTAGACTTGCTCGCGTGAGGTCCGCGGGACCGGCATGTTCGCCATAGACGCCAAGCTCTTGGCGGCGCTAGCCTCGGCCTGGGTCGCGGCCAGCGCGGCTTCCAGCTGGCGAATCCGTTGGCGCTGACTGCGGGCGGTGGAACGAGCCATCAGACGTCCTCTCCGACGATAGGGAGCACCGTGCCGCTAACTCCCCTCGAGTATGCACCAGGGACGCAGGCGGTGCAACACAGCGGTGCACCGGGTAGCCGCGCGAGGGGCTCAACATGGGCTCCGGGGTGCCGGGATCCCACTGCACGACGTAGGTCGGGATGCCGGGTTCGAGCCACAACGGCTCCCCCTGGCGCGTGACACCGCCGAGCACCAGCGTGCCACACCGCAGGCAGGGCTGGTACGGCGAGGGGGGCGCATGCGGCGGATACAGGATAGTCGTGTGATGCGGGACACGCTCACCAGGCGCCAGCGGCACCAGACGCAAGGGGTCAGGGCCATGCTCGGGGTTCGTACCTGAGGGAAAGGCACCCCCTGCCGGGGGTTAGTCCTCGTCATCGTCGTCCTCCCAGGGCTCAGGCTCGCCACTCGCGCGACCTTCATGCCACCAGATCTCCGCCGCTTCGGGATACTCCATGCGGGGAATAGGCGGGGCATTCCCCCAGCGTTCCTCGTGGTATCGCCACAAACATTCGAGGGTATCGTAATCTTTTTCGATCCCCCGCAGCCGGAGCGCCATGTTGTAGATGCTCACGGTTTCATCCCACAGGCCGAGCTGAAACCAAATCGGCGCGTGCGCTTCGTCGGCCTGGGCACTCGGACCAGCGAGGGGCAGGCCCCGGCTATCCTTGACCTGAAGCGCCGCCTGGCATTCGCGGCGCATGGCTTGAAAGGCCAGATTGTGTTGTTCCTCTGGCGTCCACACGCCGTCCTCAATGCAGAGTTGGGTGAGCCGCCTCAGACTCATGATGCCGCCGTATTTGCTAAACACCGCGAGAATATCATCACACCGGCGAGAATATCATCGCGCCGGGTCGAACGCTTCGGCATGGCGTTGAATCCTTTCCTGGTGCAGGGTCCGTACCTCCTGGGCAATGCCGCGCCAGCGCTCTTGCACCGCGACCAGCAGCGCGTCAATCTCCTCAAGCGTGCCGCTCCAGGGCTCGGCGGCAAAGGGCAGGCGCCAATTGCGCCGCTGGCGTTCCCGAATCTCCTCGACGGCTTTAATGAGCGTGCCCGCGAGGATCACTTGCGGGTCCGGCTCGGGGGCTTTCTGCGCGGCCAGGGTGATGGCCATGGAGTGGTCTCGTTCATCGGGACTGGCGTGCAGGGTATAGATGTGCTGGCGCTGCGCTGGTGTATGCGCCTGGAGGTTGGTCAACACCTGCAAGCCCTCCTCGGGGGAGTAAACGGACCATCGAGGAGTCGGTTAATCGCCGCATGTTCCTCCAGCGGGATGGTACCAAGGATCTCTATGGCCTGGAGAAGCTGGTAGGGTTTCCAGCCCTGCCGCTCCATAAAAGGCAGGCGGGCCACCTGCTCGTCTTTGATGAGCTTCCCGACGTGCGTGACTTGTTCTTGGTGGCTTGCTGCTTGCCGCGCCTCTTGCCGTTTCAAGACGATGTCCCGAATATCGGCCCGGACCTCGGCTTCCAGCGTGTCGAGAGCGGTGACGAAGGCGTCATCCGCTTGGATGGTTGAGGGGCCACACCCTGTTCTTTCGAGACACGTTCTCTGGTTTGTGGTTGATACCGAAAATCGGTATCAACCACGCTATACTGATTCACGCCTTCCTCATTGGAAATGGCCTTCTTCTCCTGCTGATACCGCTTCCCTCGTAGGTAACTCTTCTGCTCCGGCGTCAGGTTCCTCCGTCCGAGTTGGTTGGCGATGATCCAGATGGATCGCCGCGTCACGGTCTGGCAACGAGTGCCGCGTCACGGGAAGGGGAGCGCATGCTCCTGACACATCGCATAACGATTATGCCCATCCAGGAGCAGCCCGCCTTCCTCCCACACGACAAGGGGATCGCGGCATCCGTCTGCCAGCAGATTGGCTTCCAAGCTGCCGCAACTCCTCATCACTGAGCGGGGACACAGCCGGTGAAATTCAGGGTCGACCGTCCACGCAGGGTCGGTCCAGACAATTTCAGTCGTGGTCACTATGGCCCTCCTTTCGTTGGAGCGCTTCACGATAGCGTGTGCCTCGGAGAAATGTCTGCTGCTCCGGCGTCAACGGCTCCTGCCGCTCGATCCGTTGCCCCTCGCGCGCCTGCGCCAGGGCCGCATCAATCACCGCGAGCACCTGCTGATGGAGCGAGCGCCGCTCCCGTTTCGCCAGGACGGCCAATTCGGCATACGTTTGTTCATCACATCGGACATCTATACGTTTCATGCCTGTAGTTTACCGGACAATGGACATCAGCGCAAGCGATCACTTTTTTCTTTTTCGGTTTTTTCAGCACATTTCCGCCACTGAATCCGTTTGTGTCGAGCTTCGCTCACCAGAAACTCACTTCTCTCCTTGCGCACGTTTTTCGGTCAAAATCGCCGCAACCCTTTCTCTCTCTGTGCACTCACGCCTCACTTCATCCATCACTTGAACAGTTAATAGTTAAAGTTAGTTAGCGTTTTTCACCTTTCTTCTACACGTACACATACAGGCTATACTTACTACATATAAAATAACTATAACTAACTATTAACTTTTAATACTATACAGGACTAGATTATATGAGAATAGTTTATCTATGGAATATTATACGAAGCAAAATAATTACACTGGCATGCATTTTCGCGTTCGCCTCACATAAGGGTGAGTTATTTTTGAGGATGGTAGAGTTAATGCGGTTAACTCGAAATAACTGTCAGGTTCTGACACACTCTTTCTACAAGGTTCAAGAAGCTTCTTTCGTCGTGGAAGCGTGTTTTGGAAGTAGGGATAAGGGCCGTTGTCATACCGTGTCTGCTGAAACATCACTATCACACCAAGACTTATCGACATATGGACCATGGAAGGCAGGCGACCACACGCCGTCCCCGCCTGGCGGATCGTGTCAACCAAAAGTGCGTGGGCGGGGTGGCGGTGCGGACGGGGACGGCTGGCTCCTGGGACGCGCCATGCAGGGGGCGAGGCGAGGGCAGGGCGATGCACGGCGCGGGGGTGGGGTGATTAGGTAGTGATGAAAGCCGGGGGTGTGTTCAGGGTCAGCGTCTTCCAGGAGGAGTATGTCGGGGCGTACTGCAAGCGCGCTCGGCAATCTTGACGAGCACTTGCGTTTTCATATCTGCGCCATTCTCGACCCGCCAAATCGTCATTTTGTCCACGCCAACGGCCTCGACCGGCTCTTGTTGCGTAAAACCCCTGCGGTCGCGGTAGAGTCGGATGACGTTCACCCAGCGGTCATACAGCCTCTTTTTCTCGAGTATACATGAAATGAAATTTTTTTACCATTTTTAGCTATTTTCCTCTTGTAATCAAGTATGCAATTCTTTATACTCTTGTATGTGAATGGCGGGACGATGAGGCAGCCCTCGAGGCTCTTAGACAAATACCCGGACTCTTGAAAAAGGCCGACCTGGCAGGCAGCATGTCTCACCGTACCCTACCACGAGGGCAAGTACGGGGTAAAAGACAGAGTGGCGAAGAGGCTAGAGAGGACGTGCATAGAGGTGTAACCACCGACCACAGGCTGTCTCAAGTCAGCAGAAACGGGAGAGCACCACAGCGGAGAACCAGGAAGCGCCAGACACGCCCCTGGTCCACAACACCTAGCTCATACAGTGAAGGCACAAGACATGCAGACGAGACACTACCACAGACCCCGGCGGCGAGCAAGCCCCCGAAGGCGTTTTACTGTCATGTGTACGACATGCCCGGCATCCTGGCGAGGTGGACGGGCAGATCGTCTTCGACCCCGAGACAGGGCGTGTCGAGCCGTTTGAGGTGGAGATGGCCCCCTTTACCCGCGTGCTGGGCGACATCGGGTTGGTGGAGACGCAGCCCGCGGCTCGTGGATACCATGCGAGACGGACTCGTCATGCTGGCGTGTAGCCGCGCGAACTAACACCCCACCCCGGGCGGCAGGAGACGCCGCCCGCAGAAAGGAGACCCCCATGACGACCAAGACATCATCGACGCCGTGAACGCCTGCTGCTGACGCCTGCAGGGCCAGAAGGGGCAATACCATCGGCTGGTTGACGCTCGTGAGCCGCAGCAACCGAAGCCCCGAGGCCGACCGCGCCCCGGAGCCGTGCGGGAGGCAGGCCGGGGAGGCCTCGACGCGGTCAGGACTGGCCCGCGGGCAGACCCTCAACGACGGGGCCTGCCTGCTGCGTGCGCCCGAGGGGCAGCTCGTGCGCGCCACGGCGTGAACGCCGCGACGGCCAGACGTTTGAGCGGCTCACGCGGGAGGCGCCGAACACCCTGTCGCGCGCGACCCTCAACCGCTACGCGCTCGACCTCCAAACCTTCCTGCACGCGCGCGAACGAACCCACCACACCGGGGCGGCGCGGCGCCGCCGCGCGAGAGGAGAGACGCCATGGTGAGACAAGACCCCTGGACCGAGGCGGACGATGCGGGCGATGGGCCGGCGCCTGCGACGCGCTATACCCAGATGTTCGCAGGGGACGCCCTGCCGGACCGTGCGCCCGCGGCATCGCTGGCTCGCGCGGGAATGCAGCCGCACCCATCCAGACGGCTACCAGGCCAGTAGTCGTTGTCGCACCTATCTCGCGTGGCAGGACTGCGCCACCGCGGCCAGACAGGAGCCACCCCATGCCCCTGCACGCGGGCGAACGAACACAGCACGCAGGGGCTTCGTCCCCGCAAAGGAGGCATAAGCATGGAAACCTGTGCGTCGTGCCACACGCCCAAGCGCTGGGAATGGTCCTATTGCCTGGTGTGTCGCAGCGCCATTGATTGCCGCTGTTGTGACTGCGAGACGGCGGCCACGCTGCCGGAGGACTCGAGGGCCATCCACGAACGCGAGAGACGCAGAGGAGCCCACGTCATGACCCAGTACGAACAGGCACGGCTGGAGGCGCGCGGCTTTACCCGCCTCTATGCGGGCAGCACCCTCACAGGCGAACGGCTCTGGTGGAAACGCACCGGCTCCGCCACGTCGACATTGTCCGGCAGCGCGACGGCAGCAAGCGTCACAGATATCGGTGAGGGCATCACGCGCCCTCCCCCGAGAAGACGACGCCGCGAGCAAGTCGGCGCTGGGCCGTCGGGTTGGCGGCCGATGCGTGCACCGACTGGCAGACGGCGTAAGGCCCGAACGACCCAGGGGGCGCCAGAGAGCGCCCCCGCTCACCCCACACAGGAGACCTGGTCCATGCGATCCTTTGCGAACCTGACCTATGCCCTCGACACGACCGATGACCCCATTTGTGACCCCACACCGCGACAGCGTGAGCTTCCATCTGGCCTCGTACTTCATGGCGGCCAGGGGGCGTCGCGTGGCAGCCGCCGCGCCGCGCGTATTCCGCACGTCGAGGCGCTCCTCGCGGCCCTGCGGTGCGCTCGCGCGCCCCCGGCGCACGACCAATCCACCTCGCCACGCCGTCTGTGACGTGCCCGACATCACCGCATCTGTCACACAGGAGTAACGCCATGCGCGATCGTCCACTCCGGACACGTCCGACCTCTATGCCAACCTTGTCACCTGGCCCCCGGCACGCCACCCTGGAGGTGCCCTTCTGGCGAGATCTGTACCCCGGGATCGGGCGGCGGAGGCTGGCATGGATGCTCGGCACCCGCTGCGGCGTCACCATCTGTACCGGTTGTCTCGCGACGATCCCCATGAGGCCTGGAGTACTGCGAGCAGCTTGCGCTGTGGTGTGAAGGCGCTTTCTCCCCATCACGCGCTGTCAGCACTCTGCCAGTGCCTCACGCAGACACGCCAGGACCCGCAGGGAGCCAGACGGCGGCTTTGCCGGGCATGTCTGCTGGCCAGAGAGACGGCGTGGACTGCGACGCCTCCAGGCGCGCTGCGGGCCGATGACCGCTCGACGCTCGCCCGGCTGAGGCGCTGAAGGTCCGCTCACCGCGCCCTCCACGCTGGCCCTGGCGGAGAGGTTGGGAGCGCGCAGGAAGGGGGTAGAAAAGACAGTGGCCACGCAGAAAACCGATGAAGAGATTGTTGCAGTCCGCCATGCCAGAACTACGGAAACCACAGCGCCCACGTTGCGACAGCTGGCTCGCCATGCGCCGTGCCCCTATCTGCAGGAACCTGATCGAGCGGGCGAGCACGTTGCTGGAGGGCGCAAGTACGGCTGGATCGAGGAAGAACAACGGGCCGGGACGCCCCCTCTGGCGGTAAAGCCTCTACAATCATAGAAGGGATACTGAGATGGCCTGGACCCCGACCCGCATCATTACCTGTGTCCAGCAGTGGCACGCACAGCACGACCGCTGGCCCGAGACGCGCGATATGCGCAGCGACCGCGCCTGCCTAGTTTCACCACCGTGCAGCGCCTGGGGTTCCCCACCCTCGCCGCCGTGCGCCGCCGCCGGGGCGGAGGACGGCGGCCGCAGCGCAGGGCGCCCGCCCGCACGGAGGATGGCCGGGGGCAGCCGCGTCCACCGTGGGGCCGGACGCAGCGACAGGCCCACGCGCACCAGCAGAAGGACAACACCGATGCGCTTTTGATCTGACCCGGCCGTGCCCGGACCTTTGTCCGTTTCGAGAGGATATTACGTTCGCCCTGGCCCCCGCGCGGACTGCTGAGGAGATCTGATGGCGCTCCTGGTGTGCGATTTCCAGACGTTTACACCATAGTATCATGCGACGATTGAGTATGATGGCACAGACGAGGACGGCAACGTCCTGGCCGCGGGGCAGGAACAGCATTGCGCCGGGCGCCATGATTCTCGCGGAACGCTTGGAGCGACAATCAACTGATGCGGATTGCCGAACGCCTCGGTGCGTATGACCGCCAGCAAGCTCCAGATGAACGCGCCCCGTGTTTGCGACCGCGCAGGCGATGCGAGCGCATGGAAGCCCTCGCCGTGCACCCCCAGAAAGGCCATGCCGTATGAGCTGCCACCCGTACGTCGGGAGGCCGCCTCCCCTCACCGTGCAAATCCACTTCGCGTATCAGGAACTGGCCGCCTGCGAAGCCGCGGCGAAGATGAGCCGCCAACTCACCGCGCACCAATACGCCATCATGCAGGCCGTCAAGCGGGCGATTATCCACTGAGCCTGGAACGCAGCCACGCGATGCAGGGAGACGCCCCCATGAGCCGCCGTCGCTGTGGCTGTACCGCGACCCTGCTCTGTGTCGACTGCGCCCGCCTCCTGGCCCGCAGTGAGGGGCGCACGGCCGTCGCGAGCAGCTGGACGGCGGCCGCGACCTCGACGCAGCTGCAAGGCGCATTGTCCAGCACCTCACGCGCCTGCCCTATTGGCTGGCCTATCACGCACGACGGCCGCAAAGGTGCGCCGGGGTTTCCTGATCTGGTCTTACTCAGGCCCCGCCGCCCGCCCCAACCCTGGTCCCCCGCCAGATCGTGGCGGAGTTAGGATAACGCGGGCGGGCCTCCCGCCCGCGCGCAACAGCGCTGGCTCGAAGCGTTCTGGATCGCGCGCAGTGAGGTCATATGTTTGGCGGCCCAATGATGAGCCGCGAGATTGTCGAGGTCTTGCGGGCCGACGTCCTGCTCCAGCGCTCCACCGCCTGGCTCGATCGCCTCGGCTTTCCGCTGATGCTGATGCCGCCCCCGCGCTCCCTGGTGGAGTAGAGCGTCTCGGTGTGCGTTCTCGTGTCTGCCTGGGGAGAGTCCACGGGACGCACGGACCGACCAAGGCCATGCGACCGGCCCCGGCGGTGTCAGGATAGCGCCTCTCCCACGAGAAAGGAACTCGACTATGGGAGTATGAAGACCACAAATATCAGTGCGTGGGCTGTCCCCATGCGCTACGCGAGCATGTCATACGCCCCTAACAGGACCGCCGTGTGCCTCGTGCCGGGCTGCGGGAGTCAGGACTGTATTCCCGCCTCAGCGAGACCTATCTCACGGCGATGCAGCAGCGGGTGCCGGTGACACACCCAGAGAGGAGACTATCGACCATGCAAGCCCTCCCCACCGATGCTCCTGCCGGGCGTGGCGGTGACGGCCGGCCTGACGATCGGCCTCGTCCTCGCCCTCGCCCCTCGGCGTGCTGAACCGCACGATGCACCGGATTGAAGTCCTGCTTCAGGACCAGGGCGTTGAACAGCGCGTGGCCCGCAGTACCGACCAGATGCAGGCGATCACGCTGCGTCAGCTGAACCATAACGTGGCCCTCGCCACGGGGCTCTGAGTGGCAGAATCATCCCGGCGTCCCGGCGCTGGACCAGTGGTCCAGTGGCCCGCTGCCGGGTGCACACAGGACCCAACAGACGCCCCGCAGGAGGACGACGGCACGCCTGTGGACGGCCTCCAACCCCGCCTGCGCCATGAGAAGGAACGAGACGATGACCACGCAGGAACTTATCCACACGCTGTCAGCGCTGCCTGGCAGCCTCGAGGTGCAGTGTGGTCCGATGCCTGGGACGACTACCTGCCGCTCGCAGAGGTCTTCGTGGAAGAAGGGTATCTCCGACTGACCGATGCCGAGCCACACCCACCAACGACGGAGGACCCCCTGATGCCTAGCTGGTGGACGTGGTGGCTACGACCTCAAGGAGACACCAGACCCTCCCCTGCGGTATCATGCCGGGGTCTGTAATGGCTACTGCGCCGGCGAGGTGCTGCCCTCGAGTGCCTCTTTGCCCGGGGCGTGACCGCCCGGCGGAGATTCACGGCGCCTCGTGCTGGCAGCGGGAGGCTGGACGGTCCTGGAGGTCTGGCGCTGGCAGACGTGGACCCGGAGGCCTGGGCGCAGCAGATTGCGGCCAGGTACCAAGGGTGCCCATGATCCGAGAACACCGTGCCCCTGGCTCGTCGTGGCGCGACAGAGGCAGGTTGACACGGAGGAAACGAACCGGTATGAGTGCGATACTGTTACTCCAGGGCGATGCCTTGCATCTGCCACTTGAAGATAAATCTATACATACTATTATAACTAGTCCACCATATTTCGGTTTGCGCCAATACAATGGCCTCGAACCGACCAGTGCAACCGGGAGGGTCCTATTGCCCGAGGAATCGGCCAAGCCCCGTGGTGATTCCCGGGCCAACCCCGGAGCAGATGGCCGCGTGTGCGCATGCGTGGGGGACTCCAATGCCTGGAAGCACGCGCGGCGGAGTGGCACACCCAACGGACGGAACAACGCTGGCGAAGGGGTACGCACGCGGCGAGGAGAAAGGTGCCACCTGCGCCCGCTGCGATGCGTGGAAGGGCGTGCTGGGAAACGAGCCCACGCCAGCGATGTTCACATGGCATATGGTGCTGGTACTCAGGGAGTGCTATCGAGGTCCTCAGAGACGACGGCACGCTTTTTCTTAATATCGGCGATAGTTCGAGTAGCGGCAATCGGGTCGGCCATGGCACAGTCCAGAGCTTCAAACAACAGACGAATCGCGGCATGAATGGCACCAACGACCCAAATCCCAGGCCCACGTCTGAGGGTGCCAGACGGCAACCTCCTCGGCATTCCGTGCATCAGGTTGCTGCTCGCAGCCCAGGCTGAGTGGTGGAGTGTGGCGAGAAAAACGGCGACAGAGTACCAGAAACTGGCGCCTATGCCAGAGAGCATCTCGGGTGGCGTCATGAAATGCTTACGCGGTGCCGATGCCTACAGCCCACCCGCATCACCTCCTGGGCAGCAGAAAGCGCCGCACGCGGGGCACCGGGAACATGCGCACGGCGGCGTCACCGCGACTCCCGCGACGACCCCCGACCCCGCCTGCGTGCAGTCGACAGCGGCACCGGACGGCCTCCCGCACGGGTGCTGCGGCGCGGGAGTTGGCGGCGCACGCGGAGCACGGAGCACGATCTTCATGTTAGTCAAGCAGATGGGCTATTGGGCCAATGGCGAAGAGGTGAGGAAGGGAAACGGCGCACGCAAGAAGCAGACCACCAACCAGTCGGAATCATGCAGGCACCAAAGTAGCATCACTGGCACACACATGCCAACGGAGGAACGCTCGGATGGAATCGCCGAGATCTGGGTCGCAACCCCGGAATTTTTCTTTCTGCAGCATCCCCCACACCCCGCCGACCGCCTGGCCGCGCTGGTCGGCTGGCCTGCAGGCCCGAAGCGCCCGAGGTCCTTTCGCGGCGTATGACGCGGCGCAGGGCAACCCGCCCCGATGATGGTCCGGCCCACGCCGAGCCTTTGCGCGCGCGCGCTTTGCCACCTTTGGTGGCGACCCCGTCCCGCCCCTTCATCCTGGCGTCGTGTCCTGAGCGGTGCTGTACGCAGTGCGGGGCGGGATGGGCGCCGTTTGTTGAGCATCACAGCCATCAAGCCCAGGCATCGTGGTCAGGCAGTAATCGTCAAAACGGGCGTATCGCAGGAGGTGAGGGCACCAAGCGCCGTGCTGGACAAGTGGAGTCACACATCAACCGTCCATGCCTCCTTCTCCCAACCTTGTCCCCACTGCTGCGCCTGCATCGCCCGCCAGTGTGACGCGGACGTGCCCACCTGCCCCCATCCCAGTAGATCGGTTGCTCGCCGCACGCGCGGCATGTCCCGGGGACAGTCCCTTGACCCTTCGCCGGCTCTGGCACCGTCGGCACGAAGTAGTAGCGCGAACTCCGCCGCCGCAGTGTCTGGACCGAAGCCTCGCCTCAGTGCATCTCCAGCTCGCCAGACAGCGGCTGAGCCTGGCAGCCCTGCAAGCGCGGGGAGACCACAACCGACCCCACCCGGTGCCGCCTGTGCCAGGGCAGCGGCGCCAACCTCCTCACGCTCGCGGCCAGGACGCCAGCGACCTGGCGGCGACCTGGCGGCTCCTGGCGCGGCGCAGTATCCTCCTGCGTGGCCTGTCACGGGAGCGGGCGGCACGCCCCCGTCAAGCTCGACGATCTTCCCTTATTTGGAGGCCCCCATGGCTAGAATGAAAGGCCGTCCCTCGCACCTCAAGCGCCGCGGCGTTTCGGCTGCCGGCCGCCTGACCGCGCGGCCTCGTGAGCATCTGCTGCGGCAGACCACCGTTCCTGCCGGCGTCGCCCAGCGCGCGCGCGTCCTGCTCGCCATCACGCCCGACACCGCGTCGATCACGCGCGGTGGCGGCCCGTTGTGGGCCATCGCGCAGCCGCGTCTACTTAAGTGGCTCCACCGCTACCTCGCCCAGGGGATCGCGGGGCTCTCACGATCAACCGCGCCGGGGCGCCTGCGGGCACGGAGCGCGCAGGATGTCTGAGAGACGCCGCACCCTCAGCCCCCGTCCCTCGACACCCGCACCCCGTGTGGCCGCGAGGAGACCGAGGCAGGCGTCTCCTGGTGATCTCGATCGAAGGCACGCCGCAACTGTGCCGCCTGCCCGTTCCGCGGATCACCTTCCCGTGCCTCGATGGCCCCATTGCCTGGGGGCTGACGAGTCCCCTGTGTCCTCACACCCAAAGGAGTAAGGCAATGCCTTGGCGTACCACCGTTCCCCTCCTCGCCCCTCCTGGCCCTCACACGGCGCTGGCCTCCGTGCCACACGCGACGGCCCAACCCCTGCACGTTACACGTATCAGATCGTCGATGTCCCTCTCCGGCAGGCAAACCCGCTCGTGCCAGGCCACTCACTACCTGCGCGGCCTCACCATTACGGGCACACTCGCCGGGGTGTTTCTCGGCGCAAGGGGGCTCGAGTGTCCGCGTCATGAACGGGGAGATCGCTCCCATCCTCTGCCCACCCGGCGAGTTTACGCGCGAGAGGCCTTTCCCGCCCCTGACGGGCCCTCGAAATCTTCAGCATGAACGCGGACGGCACCGTACGGCGAGCGATGACGAAGGCGCGGAGAGCCTCTACGCGCTTTTGTGCAAACGCGCCGATGGCACCTGTACCCATTTTCAGGCGGGTGCTCCACGGCTCGACGCCTCGCGTTGGGCAATCAGTGACCAGGGGGCCGTGGTGGGCTTCTACGTCGATCCGCAGGGAATCCGTGCCTGCGGCGCGTCCATGGCTTTCTCAGGGATGCTTCGCCGGGGCCGTCCATCGCCTGGACGGCCCCGGCCCCGCGACTGTCGTGTTTTCCCACGGCGATCACTACGTTGGGAGACATCGTAAGGGGTGTCTGTACCAAGATGTGGGACGACCAGAGACGCAACCACACGTATCAGGCGTTTGTTCTACTCGGGACAGCGTCCTCGCGCTGGTGGACAGATCCGACCGGCGAAAGACCTCTGGCTCGTGGATCGTCATCAACCCGGGGCAGGTGCTTTGGGGCCGATCGGCGTGGCAGGTGATTACCTGGAGCGTCCGCGCCCCTTTTCTAGCTGGCGGACGGCGAGTTTCGGGGAGATCTCGGCCAGCTCACGGCCCAGACAGGGACCTCACTGCCGACCGCGCTCAATGACCTGGGGCAGTTTGTGGCCTTGGACATTGAGCGGGCCTGCCCTGGCGCCACGCCGCCGTTCGTGGCCCATCAGAGTGCTCGGCACGCCGCAGCCACTCCCGGAGAGACATCGGCCCCACCGGCGCGATCCACAGCCCCGGCCCCACCGGCGGGAGCATCCCCGGCCTCGCCATACGTCGTGGGGGGGCATCCCAAGGTGTTTGTCCCCGTGGTGGCGGACGATGACGGGTGCCGTGGTGTGGAGCAATGGCACGCGCGGGTGGTCGGGAGGCAGCACGCGGGAATGACGCGCCAGGGGCTGACTTTTCGCCCTGGTAGTTTGAGACCAGCACGACAACGCCCACGAACACGGAAGGAACCCTTCGTGGGCGTTCCACCCACAGGAAAGGATGGCTATGGGTCGACGAATGAACCTTCTCTGGAGCCTGGCGTTCCTCGGACTCTGGCTGCTCGCTCCCGGCAGTCCGCGGCTATTACGCATGTCGTTGACCGCGTGCAAACTCCGAACAGGGCCGTCCGGGCCTGACACGACATCGAGTGCGGCCTTCACGCCTGGCGCAGGCAATCTGCTGGTGGTGACGATCAAAGTCCTATACGACGAGTTCCCCGTCTGTCACGGTCAGTGATAACGTGAATGGCACCTGGACGCAAGCGTGGTTTAAGGGGCGGTCGCTGATCCGCAGTTGGATCGCCCAGTTCTACCGGAATAATGTGGCGGCCAGCAGTACCATCGTGACCGTGAGATCGAACAGCGCCACGTTTCCGCCATGTCCATATGACGATTAGAGTTTACCGGTCAGAGACGGGCGGCTCGCTCCTCGATCCTGCAGAGCACCACGGGGACGGTATCGAGTGCCACGCCCAGTGCACCGCCAAAGCGCGACGACGCAGGCGGATAGTGCGGTGGTCGCCGCTGTCACCTGGACGAATGCGGATAATACCGTCACGCCAGGGTCGGGCTATACCAGATCGACGAGAAGCAAACTGGGGGCCGTCGTATTTTTAATTTCATGCGCAAGATCACCAGTGCGACAGGGGCCCCAAACCGTCCAGCTGGACCGCAAGCCCCGCCATGGATGCCAATGCCAATGCAGTAACT
>ERZ1370068.3674-contig-2777_pt1 | contig 37936 bp, 49 predicted proteins | sample MGYA00561227_ERZ1370068 | MGnify/ENA primary metagenome ERZ1370068 (study PRJEB38410, sample SAMEA6850437) | metagenome | study: Metagenomic assessment of the ecological functions of the soil: analysis of the soil microbiota associated with the...
CTGGGGCGGGTACAACTTCGAGGACTCGATCCTCATCAGCGAGCGGGTCGTGCAGCGACGACCTCTTCACCTCGGTCCACATCGAGGAGTTCGAGTGCGTCGCGCGCGACACCAAGCTCGGGCCCGGAGGAGATCACGCGCGACATTCCCGAACGTCGGCGAGGAGGCGCTCGAAGGACCTCGACGAGAGCGGCATCATCCGCATCGGCGCCGAGGTGCAAGCCGGGCGACATCCTGGTCGGCAAGATCACGCCGAAGGGCGAGACCCAGCTGTCGCCGGAAGAGAAGCTGCTGCGCGCCATCTTCGGCGAGAAGGCCGGCGAGGTGCGCGACACGTCGCTCAAGGTGCCGCCCGGCGTCGAGGGCACGGTCATCAACGCGCGCGTCTTCTCGCGCAAGGGCGTCGCCGAAGGACGAGCGCGCACGCCTGATCGAGGAAGAAGAGGTCGGCGAAGCTCAAGAAGGATCAGGACGACGAGATCCGCATCATCCGCGAGTCCACGCTGCAGCAAGCTCAAGAAGCTGCTGGTCGGCAAGGACGCCGCGGCGCGGCTCAGCGACGATCAGCGCGCGCGTCGTGCTGCCGAAGGGGCAGAGGTCATCGAGGCGACCGACTTCGACGAGATCCGTCCGAGCCTACTGGGGCGAGATCAAGCGTCGAGCGACGACCGAAGGTCGAGGAGGAGCTCGACGCGCCTGGTCGAGGCGATGCAGGAGCAGGTCGTCGCTGATCCGCCTGGCGTTCAGCGAGAAGATCGAGCGGCTCGAAGGCGGGCGACGAGCTGCCGCCGGGCGTCATCAAGATGGTGAAGGTCTTCGTCGCCATCAAGCGCAAGCTGCAGGTCGGCGACAAGATGGCCGGCCGCCACGGCAACAAGGGCGTGCTGTCGCGCATCCTGCCCGAAGAGGACATGCCGTACCTCGAGGACGGAACGCCGGTCGACATCGTGCTGAACCCGCTCGGCGTGCCGTCGCGCATGAACGTCGGGCCAGATCCTCGAGACCCATCTCGGCTGGGCGGCGCGCGGCCTCGGCGGCAGCTGGCCGAGTGAGGCGCAATCGAACGGCAAGACCGACGCCGGCGCGCTGCGCAAGACGCTGAAGCGATCTCTACGGCAAGGACCACGGCGAGTTCATCGACGACCTGCGCGACGAGGACGTCGCGCAGGCTGCGCGCAGGCGTCCGCGGCGGCGTCCACGTCGCCTCGCCGGTGTTCGACGGCGCCGCCGAGGAGGAGATCTTCGGCTTGCTCGAGCAAGGCGGCTCTGCCGAACACCGGCCAGACGCGCTCTTCGACGGCCGCAACGGCGAGCGCGTTCGCGCACGACGGTGACCGTCGGCGTCATGTACATGCTGAAGCTGCACCATCTGGTGGACGACAAGATCCACGCCCGCTCGACCGGCCCGTACTCGCTCGTCACCCAGCAGCCGCTCGGCGGCAAGGCGCAGTTCGGCGGCCAGCGCCTCGGTGAGATGGAGGTGTGGGCGCTCGAGGCCTACGGCGCGGCGTACAGCGCTGCAGGAGATGCTGACGGTCAAGTCCGACGACGTCGCCGGCCGCACCCGCATGTACGAGGCCGATCGTCAAGGGCGAGAACGTCCTCGAGCCCGGTCTGCCGGAGTCCTTCAACGTCATGGTGAAGGAGCTGCAGAGCCTCGCCCTCGACGTCGAGCTGCTCGAGGAGAAAGCAGCGTCGAGACGATGCCCGGAGCTGACGCGCGAGCGCAGGAGGAGCACGATGGAAGATCTCTTCACGTCTATTCGAAAAGCCCAAGAACCCGCTCAGCTTCAACGCGCTGCGCATCTCGCTCGCCTCGCCGGAGAAGATCCGCTCGTGGTCGCACGGCGAGGTGAAGAAGCCCGAGACGATCAACTACCGCACCTTCAAGCCGGAGCGCGACGGGCTGTTCTGCGCCAAGATCTTCGGCCCGACCAAGGACTACGAGTGCAACTGCGGCAAGTACAAGCGCATGCAGCCACCGCGGCGTCGTCTGCGAGAAGTGCGGCGTCGAGGTCATCCAGTCGAAGGTGCGCCGCGAGCGCATGGGCCACATCGAGCTCGCCACGCCGGTCGCCCACATCTGGTTCCTGAAGAGCCTGCCGTAGCCGCATCGGCACGCTGCTCGACATGACGCTCAAGGAGCTCGAGAAGGTCCTCTACTTCGAGTCCTACGTCGTCACCGACCCGGGCAAGACGCGGCGCTGCGAGTACAAGGAGCTGCTGAGCGAGGAGACGCTACCGCAAGGCGCGTCGAGGAGTACGGCGACGACGCTTCGACGCCGAGCATGGGCGCCGAGGCGATCCGCGAGCTGCTCGAGCGACATCGACATCGAGCAGCTGCGCGACGAGCTGCGCGTCGAGATGACGGCAGGCGACCAGCGAGGCCAAGCGCAAGAAGATCGCGCAAGCGCCTCAAGGTGCGTCGACGGCGTTCCGCAACTCGGGCAACCGGCCCGGAGTGGATGATCCTCGAAGTGCATCCCGGTCATCCCGCCGGACCTGCGCCCGCTGGTGCCGCTCGACGGCGGCCGCTTCGCGACCTCCGACCTGAACGACCTCTACCGCCGCGTCATCAACCGCAACAACCGGCTGAAGCGCCTGCATGGAGCTCAACGCGCCGGACATCATCATCCGCAACGAGAAGCGCATGCTGCAGGAGGCCGTCGACGCGCTGTTCGACAACGGCCGCCGCGGCCGCGCCATCACCGGCGCCGAACAAGCGCCCGCTCAAGTCGCTGTCCGACATGCTCAAGGGCAAGAGCGGCCGCTTCCGCCAGAACCTGCTCGGCAAGCGCGTCGACTACTCCGGCCGTTCGGTCATCGTCGTCGGCCCGGAGCTGCAGCTGCACCAGTGCGGCCTGCCGAAGAAGATGGCGCTCGAGCTGTTCAAGCCGTTCATCTACAACAAGCTCGAAGAGCGCGGCCTCGTCACCACCATCAAGAGCGCCAAGAAGATGGTCGAGAAGGAGCGTCCCGAGGTCTGGGACATCCTCGACGAGGTGATCCGCGAGCACCCGGTGCTGCTCAACCGCGCGCCGACGCTGCACCGCCTCGGCATCCAGGCGTTCGAGCCGATCCTGATCGAGGGCAAGGCGATCCAGCTGCATCCGCTGGTCTGCGCGGCGTACAACGCCGACTTCGACGGCGACCAGATGGCGGTGCACGTGCCGCTGTCGGTCGAGGCGCAGGTCGAAGCGCGCGCGCTGATGATGTCGACCAACAACATCCTGTCGCCCGCCAACGGCAAGCCGATCATCGTGCCGACGCAGGACATCGTGCTCGGCCTCTACTACATGACCCGCGAGCGCGCCGAGGCGACACGGCGCAGGGCAAGACGCTTCGCGCAACTCCGGACGAGGTGCGCATCGCCTACGACCACGGCGAGATCGACCTGCAGGCGCCGATCAGCGTGCGCGCATGGACGGCAAGCTGGTCGAGACCACGGTCGGCCGCGTGCTGCTCTACGAGATCGTGCCGCGCCGAGATCCCGTTCGCCGAGGTCAACAAGGTGATGAAGAAGAAGGAGCTCGGCCGACCTGATCGACCTCGCCTACCGCCTGCGCCGGCAACAAGGCGACGGTCATCTTCGCCGACCAGCTGAAGGACCTCGGCTACGAGTACGCCACCAAGGCCGGCATCTCGATCGCCATCAAGGACATGGTGATCCCGCCGCAGAAGCGCAAGCTGCTCGAGCGAGGCCGCACAGCGAGGTGCGCGAGATCGAGGACCAGTACAACAAGGGTCTGATCACCGACGGCGAGCGCTACAACAAGGTCGTCGACATCTGGGCCGAGGTCACCGACCGCATCGCCGACGAGATGCTGCGCGAGCTCGGCACCGACGACGGTCGACGGACGACGAGGGCAAGAGCAGCAGCGTCGCCGAGCTTCAACCCGATCTTCATGATGGCCGACTCGGGCGCCCGCGGCAGCGCCGCAGCAGATCCGGCAGCTCGCCGGCATGCGCGGCCTGATGGCCAAGCCGTCGGGCGAGATCATCGAGACGCCGATCACCGCGAACTTCCGCGAAGGCCTCACCGTGCTGCAGTACTTCATCTCCACGCACGGCGCCCGCAAGGGTCTCGGCCGACACGGCGCTCAAGACCGCCAACTCCGGCTACCTGACCCGCCGCCTCGTCGACGTCGCGCAGGACTCGATCATCACCGAGCAGGACTGCGGCACGCTCGACGGCATCGAGATGACGCCGCTCGTCGAGGGCGGCGAGATCATCGAGGGCCTCGGCGACCGCGTCCTCGGCCGCGTCGCGCTCGAGGACATCCGCGATCCGTTCAACGGCGAGCGTCATCGTCAAGGCGAACGAGGAGATCGACGAGGACAAGGTCAAGCGTCGATCGAGGACGCGGGCCTCGAGCGGGTCAAGATCCGCTCGGTGCTGACCTGCCAGTCGCGGCAGGGCGTCTGCGTCCGCTGCTACGGCCGCGACCTGGCGCGCGGCCACATGGTGAACCTCGGCGAGGCCATCGGCGTCATCGCCGGCGCAGTCGATCGGCGAGCCGGGCACGCAGCTCACCATGCGCACCTTCCACATCGGCGGCACCGGCCAGCCGGCGCGCCGAGCAGACCACGCTCGAGGCGCGCAACGACGGCATCGTCAAGTTCATCAACCTGCAGCACCGTCGAAGAACAAGGACGGCGACCTGGTGGTCATGAACCGCAACGGCGAGGTCGCGATCATCGAGATCCCGAGCCGGGCCGCGAGCGCGAGCGCGAGCGCTACCCGATCGTGTACGGCGCCAAGCTGAAGATCGCGCGACGGCGACCAGGTCAAGGCCGGCCAGCTGCATCGCCGAGTGGGATCCCGTACACCGATGCCGATCGCTCACCGAGGTCGCCGGGCACGGTGAAGTTCGGCGACATCCTCGAAGGCGTCACCATGGAGGAGCGCGTCGACGAGCGCACCGGCCTGTCGACCAAGCGTCATCATCGACTGCAAGGACGTCGACAAGCGGCCCGCGCATCTCGATCAAGGACGCAGGACGGCAAGACCGCCAAGCTGCCGAGCTCCGAGAACGAGGCGCGCTACTTCATCCCGGTCGGCGCGCACATCGCACGTCGCCGAAGGCCAGACGCTGACCGCCGGGCGACGTCATCGCGAAGATCCCGCGCGAGACCACCAAGACGAAGGACATCACCGGCGGTCTGCCGCGCGTCGCCGAGCTGTTCGAGGCGCGCAAGCCGAAGGAGTCACGCCGTCATCAGCGAGATCGACGGCACGGTCTCGTTCGGCAAGGACACCAAGGGCAAGCGCAAGGTCGTCGTCACGCCCGAGAGTCGGCGAGCCGCGCGAGTACCTGATCCCGAAGGGCAAGCACATCAGCGTGCACGAGGGCGATCGCGTGCCGCGCCGGCGAGCCGCTGATGGACGGCCCGCCGAACCCGCACGACATCCTGCACGATCCTCGGCGAGAAGGCGCTGGCCAAGTACCTGGTCGACGAGGTGCAGGAGGTCTACCGCCTGCAGGGCGTGCGCATCAACGACAAGCACATCGAGGTGATCGTCCGCCAGATGCTGCGCCGCGTGCGCATCAAGGACGTCGGCGACACCGACTTCCTGGTCGGCGAGCAGGTCGAGAAGTGGCGTCTTCGAGGAGGAGAACGAGCGCGTGCTCGACGACGGCGGCCAGCCGGCGCACGGCGAGCCGCTGCTGCTCGGCATCACCAAGGCGTCGCTCTCGACCGAGTAGCTTCATCTCGGCGGCGTCGTTCCAGGAGACCACCAAGGTGCTCACCGAGGCGTCGATCAACGGCAAGGTCGACCACCTGCGCGGCCTCAAGGAGAACGTCATCATGGGCCGGCTCATCCCGGCCGGCACCGGCGTACCGCCCAGGTATCAGCGACGATGGAGAGCCGCGCCGCACGGCGCGAAGGTCGTCCGAGAAGAGCCGGCGCCGGTCGTGGCTCGAGGCGCCATCGAGGGTAAGGATGGCTTGACACCTGAGCCGGCCATCCATGTACACACTGCTGTTTTCCTTTGCAGACGTGTTTGCGAGGTTCATGACGATGCCGACGACCAACCAGCTCGTGAAGCACGGCCGCGTCAAACAACGTCGGCAAGACCGGCGGCGCCCGCGCTGCAGCAGTCACCGCAGAAGCGCGGCGTGTGCACGCGCGTCTACACGCAGACGCCGAAGAAGCCGAACTCGGCGCTGCGCAAGGTCGCCAAGGTCCGCCTGACCAACCAGCGCGAGGTCATCACGCTACATCCCGGGCGAAGGCCACAACCTGCAGGAGCACTCGGTCGTGCTGATCCGCGGCGGCCGCGTCCGCGACCTTCCCGGCGTCCGCTACCACGTGCTGCGCGGCGTGCTCGACACGCAGGGCGTCAAGGACCGCAGGCAGAGCCGCTCGAAGTACGGCGCCAAGCGTCCGAAGTAAGCGCGTCACGGCTGAAGCATGCGCACGCGAATAGGAAGAATGTCTCGTCGCCGTCGCCCAGAGAAGCGCGAAATCCTCCCCGATCCGAAGTTCGGGGATCGTCGTGCTGACCAAGTTCATGAACAGCGTCATGCTCGACGGCAAGAAGTCCGTCGCCGAGGGCATCGTCTATGGCGCGCTCGAGAGCGTCGAGACCGCGCGCCAAGAAGGACCCGCTCGGCGATCTTCCACGACGCGCTCAACAATGTGAAGCCGGGCATCGAGGTCCGCAGCCGCCGCGTCGGCGGTGCGACCTATCAGGTGCCCGGTCGAGGTGCGCCCGAGCGCGCCCAGGCGCTGGCGATCCGCTGGCTGATCACGGCCGCGCGCGCGCCGCTCGGAGAAGACCATGGCCGGCCGCCTGTCGGGCGAGCTGATGGACGCCGTCCAGCAACCGCGGCAACGCGGTCAAGAAGCGCGAGGACACGCACCGCATGGCGGAAGCCAACCGCGCCTTCTCGCACTACCGCTGGTAAGCGATCAGACTCGTGACGCGATCGAACGCGGGCGGCCGGTCCCCGGCTCTGGAGTAACAGATCATGGCCCGCAGCCATCCGCTCGAGCGCTATCGCAACATCGGCATCATGGCCCACATCGATGCCGGCAAGACGACGACGACCGAGCGCATCCTCTATTACACCGGCAAGTCCTACAAGATCGGCGAGGTCCACGAGGGCACCGCCACGATGGACTGGATGGAGCAGGAGCAGGAGCGCGGCATCACGATCACGTCGGCCGCGACGACCTGCTTCTGGAACGACCACCGGATCAACATCATCGACACGCCCGGCCACGTCGACTTCACCATCGAGGTCGAGCGCTCGCTGCGCGTGCTCGACGGCGCGGTCGCCTGCTTCGACGGCGTCGCCGGCGTCGAGCCGCAGTCCGAGACCGTCTGGCGCCAGGCCGACAAGTACAACGTGCCGCGCATGTGCTTCGTCAACAAGCTCGACCGCACCGGCGCCGAATTTCGAGATGCTGCGTCGAGCATGATCAAGGATCGCCTCGGCGCCCGTCCGGCCGTGCTCTATCTGCCGATCGGCATCGAGAGCGGCTTCAAGGGCCTCGTCGACCTGGTCGAGAACCGCGCGATCATCTGGCTCGAGGAGAGCCTCGGCGCCAAGTTCGAATATCAGGAGATCCCCGCCGACCTGGCCGACGCCGCCGCGGCCGCTCGCATGGAGCTGATCGAGATGGCCGTCGAGCAGGACGACGACGTCGATGGAAGCCTATCTCGAAGGCACCGAGCCCGACGTCGGCGACGCTGAAGAAGCTGATCCGCAAGGGCACGCTGAACTTCTCGTTCGTGCCGGTGCTGTGCGGCTCGGCGTTCAAGAACAAGGGCGTGCAGCCGCTGCTCGACGCGGTCGTCGACTATCTGCCGACGCCCGCTCGACATCCCGCCGGTCGAAGGGCCTCAAGCTCGACGGCGTGACCGACGGACACGCGCGCCGGCCGGCGACGATGCGCCGTTCTCGGCGCTGGCGTTCAAGATCATGAACGACCCGTTCGTCGGCACCCTGACCTTCGCCCGCATCTATTCGGGCAAGCTCGAGACCGCGTCGCCGGTCACCAACTCGGTCAAGGACAAGAAGGAAGAAGGTCGGCCGCATGCTGCTGATGCACGCCAACGACCGCGAGGACATCCAGGTGGCTTATGCCGGCGACATCGTCGCGCTGGCGGGCCTCAAGGACACGCACCACCGGCGACACGCTCTGCGCGCCGAACGCGCCGATCATCCTCGAGCGGATGGAGTTCCCGGATCCGGTGATCGAGGTCGCGGTCGGAGCCGAAGACCAAGGCCGACCAGGAGAAGATGGGCATCGCGCTCAATCGCCTGGCGCGCGAGGATCCGTCGTTCCGCGTCACCTCCGACCATCGAGACCGGCCAGACCATCATCAAGGGGATGGGCGAGCTCCACCTCGAGATCCTGGTCGACCGCATGAAGCGCGAGTTCAAGGTCGAGGCCAATGTCGGCGCGCCGCAGGTCGCCTATCGCGAGATATCTCGGCGAAGCCGGTCGACGTCGACCTACACCCACAAGAAGCAGTCGGGCGGCTCCGGCCAGTTCGGCCGAAGTCAAGGTGCAGCGTGACGCCGGGCGAGCGCGGCTCGGGCTTCGTCTTCATCGACGAGGTCAAGGGCGGCAACGTGCCGAAGCGAATATATCCCGTCGGTCGAGAAGGGCATGCGCGAGACCGCGCGAGACCGGCTCGCTGATCGGCTTCCCGATCATCGATTTCGAGGTCGACGCTGATCGACGGCAAGTATCACGACGTCGACTCGTCGGCGCTGGCGTTCGAGATCGCCGCGCGCGGCGCGATGCGCGAAGCGGCCCAGAAGGCGCGGCATCAAGCTGCTCGAGCCGATCATGAAGGTCGAGGTCGTGACGCCCGAGGACTATCTGGGCGACGTGATCGGCGACCTGAACAGCCGCCGCGGCCAGATCCAGGGCACGGACAGCCGCGGCAACGCCCAGGTGGTCGAGGCGATGGTGCCGCTTGCGAATATGTTCGGCTACGTTAACCGAGCTGCGTTCGTTCACGCAGGGGCGCGCCCAGTACACGATGCAGTTCTCGCATTATGACGAGGTGCCGGCGAACGTCGCGGAAGAGGTCAAGGCGAAGCTCGCGCTGAGCTAGGGCGCGTCCGCAGGGCAGTCGTCGAACAGACAAGAACGAGGAGTTAGCGAAAATGGCGAAGGCTAAGTTCGAGCGGACGAAGCCGCACTGCAACATCGGCACCATCGGTCACGTCGACCATGGCAAGACGTCGCTGACCGCCGCGATCACCAAGGTGCTCGCCGAGACCGGCGGCGCGACCTACACGAGCTACGCCAACATCGACAAGGCGCCGGAAGAGCGCGAGCGCGGCATCACCATCTCGACCGCGCACGTCGAGTATGAGACCGAGGCGCGCCACTACGCGCACGTCGATTGCCCGGGCCACGCCGACTATGTGAAGAACATGATCACCGGCGCCGCGCAGATGGACGGCGCGATCCTGGTCGTGTCGGCCGCCGACGGCCCGATGCCGCAGACCACGCGAGCACATCCTGCTCGCCAAGCCAGGTCGGCGTGCCGACGCATGGTCGTGTATCATGAACAAGGTCGACCATGGTCGACGATCGCCGAGCTGCTCGAGCTGGTCGAGCTCGAGATCCGCGAGCTGCTGTCAAGCACGACTTCGACGGCGACAACATTCCGATCATCACGGGTTCGGCGCTGGCCGCGCTCGAGGACAACGACGCCGAGATCGGCCGCGAGCTCGATCCTGAAGCTGATGGAAGCCGTCGACAGCTGCATCCCGCAGCCGGAGCGTCCGCTCGACAAGCCGTTCCTGATGCCGATCGAGGACGTGTTCTCGATCTCGGGCCGCGGCACCGTCGTCACCGGCCGCGTCGAGACCGGCATCGTCAAGGTCGGCGAGGAAGTCGAGATCGTCGGCATCAAGCGACACCCAGAAGACCGTCGTCACCGGCGTCGAGATGTTCCGCAAGCTGCTCGACCAGGGCCAGGCCGGCGACAACATCGGCGCGCTGATCGCGCGGCGTCGAGCCGTGAGGAGGTCGAGCGCGGCCAGGTGCTGGCCAAGCCCGGCTCGATCACGCCGCACACCGAGTTCACGGCCGAGGTCTACGTCCTGTCGAAGGACGAGGGCGGCCGTCACACGCCGTTCTTCGCCAACTATCGTCCGCAGTTCTACTTCCGCACGACGGACGTGACGGGCGAGGTCGTGCTGCCGGAGGGCACCGAGATGGTCATGCCCGGCGACAACGTCAGCTCGGCGTCGAAGCTGATCGCGCCGATCGCCATGGACCAGGGCCTGCGCTTCGCCATCCGCGAAGGCGGCCGGACCGTCGGCGCCGGGGTTGTCGGCACGATCACGAAGTAGTATAGGCGCCGCGAAGCCGCCCGGGTCCTCGGGAGATCTCGGCGCGGCTTCGGCTTTTGGTATGTAAGCGTTAGAGCCGACTTCGGGCTGGCTCTTTCGCATCGGTAGTGGACATGGAAACGCAGAATATCCGCATTCGCCTGAAGGCGTTCGATCATCGTGTGCTCGATCAGGCCACCGGCGACATCGCCGACACCGCCCGCCGTACGGGTGCGCTCATCCGCGGTCCCATTCCGCTGCCGACGCGTATCGAGAAGTTCACCGTGAACCGCTCGCCGCACGTCGACAAGAAGTCGCGCGAGCAGTTCGAGGTCCGCACGCTACAAGCGGCTGCTCGACATCGTGCAGCCCACGCCGCAGACGGTCGACGCGCTGATGAAGCTCGACCTCGCCGCCGGCGTCGACGTCGAGATCAAGCTGGCCTAGGAGCCGCGGCCGGATTGGCCGGGACCCGCCGATCACCGGCTTCGATGACCGGCACGACAGGGATACCGCGCGCGCTCAGCCGCGGTCTGCGTCCCCGTCGCTCTCCGCTCCGGCGGGGAATTGAGCCCGGACGGGGCACGCATCGTTTTTCGGGCTTGAGCACGCCCCCGGGATCGTCCGACGGGGCCTCTGTATGAGGAGTTTGGATCATGCGCACCGGCGTGATCGCGAAGAAAGTGGGGATGACCCGCCTGTTCCAGGAGGACGGCCGCCATGTGCCCGTCACCGTCCTGGCGCTCGACAGATGTCCAGGTCGTCGCCGCCGCGCACGACGGATCGTGACGGCTATATCGCCGTCCAGCTCGGCGCCGGCTCGGCCAAGGCGAAGAACCTGTCGCCAAGCCGCAGCGCGGCCATTTCGGCAAGGCCGAGGTGGAGCCCAAGGCGAAGCGTCGTCGAGTTCCGCGTCGCCGAGGACGCGCTCCTCGACGTCGGCGCCGACGATCACCGCCGACCATTTCGTCGCCGGCCAGCTGGTCGACGTCACGGGCGTGACCCAGGGCAAGGGCTTTGCCGGCGCGATGAAGCGCTGGGGCTTCGAGCGGCCTGCGCGCCACCCACGGCGTCTCGGTCTCGCACCGTTCGCACGGCTCGACCGGCAACCGCCAGGATCCGGGCCGCGTCTTCAAGAACAAGAAGATGGCCGGCCATATGGGCGCGCGCAACCGCACCCAGCAGAACCTCGAGATCGTCCGCACCGACGCCGACGCGCGGCCTGCTCTTCGTCAAGGGCTCGGTCCCGGGTCACAAGGGCAGCTGGCTGCTGGTCAAGGACGCGGTCAAGGTCGCCGCGTCCATGACGACGCGCCCTATCCCGCCGGCCTGCGATCTGCGCGACGAGCACGCCCGAGATCGAGGCGCTCCGCCGGCATGGTCGAGGACGCGCGATCCACGAGATCCCGGCGCTGCCGAGCGACGAGGAAGTCGCCGCCATCGCTGCCGAGCAGGACGCCGGCGCCCCGAGCGGCGCCGAGGCCGAGCACGCCGAGAAGCGCCAGCGCTCCGAGGCGACGCCGCCGTGCCGCCGACGAGAGCAAGGAAGGCTAATCATGAAGGTCAAGGTTCAGAGCCTCGACGCGCAAGGCAGGCTGGCGACATCGAGCTCAACGACGACGTGTTCGGCGTCGAGCCGCGCGCCGACATCCTGCACCGCGTCGTCACCTGGCAGCTCGAGAAGCGCCGCGGCACTCGCCCGCGGCGACCCGCGAGCGCTCGGATGTCGCCCGCACCGGCAAGAAGTTCGGCCGCCAGAAGGGCGGCGGCACCGCCCGTCACGGCGATCGCCGCGCCCCGATCTTCGTCGGCGGCGGCAAGGCGCACGGCCCGCGCGCGTCCGCGACTTCGACCCGTCGCTGAACAAGAAGGTTCGCGCGCTCGGCCTGAAGATGGCGCTGTCGGCCAAGGCCAAGGACGGCAATCTGATCGTCGCTCGACAACCTCGACGCTCAAGGACGCCAAGACCACAGGCGCTCGAGGGCGCAGCTCGCCAAGCTCGGCTTCGGCAAGAGCGCGCTGGTGATCGACGGCGACGCGCTCAACGTCGGCTTCGCCGCGCGCCTCGTCGAACCTCGCCGGGATCAACCTGCTCCCGGCGATCGGCGCCAACGTCTACGACATTCTGAAGCACGAGACGCTGGTGCTGACCCGCGCCGCGGTCGAGAAGCTGGAGGCGCCGCTTCAATGGCTAAGGCAGCAAGCAGGCCGGCGCGGTCGACATCACCATTACGACGTCGATCCTCGCGCCGCACATCACCGAGAAGTCGACGCTGCTCTCGCGAGCACAACGCGGTGGTCTTCAAGGTCGCCGGCGACGCCACCAAGCCGCAGATCAAGGCGGCGGTCGAGGCGCTGTTCAACGTCTCGGTGACGGGCGTGAACACGATCGTCCGAAGGGCAAGACCAAGCGCTGGAAGGGCCGTCCCTACACGCGCTCGGACGTCAAGAAGGCTGATCGTGACCCTGGCCGAAGGCCAGTCGATCGACATCACCGAGCGGGATCTGAGGCCGATGGCACTCAAGCAATATAATCCGACCAGCCCCGCCGCAGCGCGGCCTGATCCTCGTCGACAAGTCGTCGCTGTGGAAGGGCAAGCCGGTCAAGGCGCTGACCGAAGGCAAGCGCAAGACCGGCGGCCGCAACAACAAGGGCCATGTCACCTCGCGCGGCATCGCCGGCGGTCACAAGCAGAAGTACCGCTTCGTCGACTTCAAGCGTCGCAAGTGGGACATGCCGGCGACCGTCGAGCGGCTCGAGTACGACCCGAACCGCACCGCGTTCATCGCGCTGGTCAAGTACGAGGACGGCGAGCTCGCCTACATCCTCGCGCCGCAGCGCCTCGCCGCCGGCGACACGGTCGATCGCCGGCGAGAAGGTCGACGTGAAGCCGGGCAACGCGATGCCGCTGCGGCCAGATGCCGGTCGGCACCATCGTCCACAACGTCGAGATGAAGCCGGGCAAGGGCGGCCAGATCGCCCGCTCGGCCGGCACCTACGTCCAGGTCGTCGGCCGCGACCGCGGCTATGGTCATCGTCCGCCTGAACTCGGGCGAGCAGCGCTACGTCCGCGCGGACTGCATGGGCACGGTCGGCGCGGTGTCGAACCCCGACAACCAGAACCAGAACCTCGGCAAGGCCGGCCGCAACCGCTGGATGGGCAAGCGCCCGCTGACCCGCGGCGTCGCCAAGAACCCGGTCGACCACCCGCACGGCGGCGGCGAAGGCCGCACCTCCGGCGGCCGTCACCCGGTCACCCCGTGGGGCAAGCCGACCAAGGGCGCCCGCACCCGTCAACAACAAGGCGACGGACAAGATGATCATCCGTTCGCGTCACGCGAAGAAGAAGAGGTAAGCCGGATGGCCCGTTCCGTCTGGAAAGGTCCGTTCGTCGACTGTCGCCTGCTGAAGAAGGCGGAGAGCCGCGCAGGACGCCGGCGGCCGCGCGCCGATCAAGACCTGGTCGCGCCGCTCGACCATCCTGCCGCAGTTCGTCGGCCTGACGTTCAACGTCTACAACGGCCGCAAGTTCGTGCCGGTGTCGGTCAACGAGGACATGGTCGGCATGAAGCTCGGCGAGTTCGCGCCGACCCGCTACTTCCCCGGCCACGCCGCCGACAAGAAGGGCAAGAGGTAAGTCATGGGCAAGGCAGAAAGCCCCGCGCCGCGTCGGCGAGAACGAGGCGCTGGCGGTCGGCACCAGATCCGTGGCTCGGCGCAGAAGCTCAACCTCGTCGCCGGCCTGATCCGCGGCACGCAAGGTCGAAGAGGCGCTGAACATCCTCGACTTCTCGCCACAAGGCGATGGCGCAGGACGTCCGCAAGGTGCTCGCCTCGGCGATCGCCAATGCCGAGAACAACCACAACCTCGACGTCGACGCGCTCGTCGTCGCCGAGGCCTCGGTCGGCAAGTCGATCATCGATGAAGCGCTTCGCGACCGCGCGGCCGCGGCCGCGTCGGCGCGCATCGTCGAAGCCGTTCAGCCGGCTGCGCATCGTCGTCCGCGAGCAGCAGAGGAGGCGTAAGATGGGTCAGAAGAGCAATCCGATCGGCCTCCGGCTGCAGATCAACCGCACCTGGGACAGCCGCTGGTATCGCCGACGGCGCAGACTACGGCCAGCTGCTGCATCGAGGACCTCAAGATCCGCAAGTTCATCATGAAGACGCTGCCGCAGGCCGGCGATCTCGAAGGTGGTGATCGAGCGTCCGGCCAAGCTGTGCCGCGTCTCCATCTATGCCGCGCGCCCGGGCGTGATCATCGGCAAGAAGGGCGCTGACATCGAGAAGCTGCGCAAGAAGCTCGGCGAGATGACCGACGTCGGACGTCAGCCTGAACATCGTCGAGATCCGCAAGCCGGAGATCGACGCGCAGCTCGTCGCCGCAGGGCATCGCCGACCAGCTCGAGCGCCGCGTCGCGTTCCGCCGCGCGATGAAGCGCGCGGTGCAGTCGGCGCATGCGTCTCGGCGCCGAGGGCATCCGGATCACCTGCGCGCGGCCGTCTCGGCGGCGCCGAGATCGCGCGCACCGAATGGTACCGCGAAGGCCGCGTGCCGCTGCACACGCTGCGCGCCAACGTCGACTATGCCGAGGCCGACGGCGCACACCGCCTACGGCGTCATGCGGCGTCAAGGTCTGGATCTTCAAGGGCGAGATCCTCGGCCACGATCCGCATGCGCCGCAGGACCGGCTGATGATGGAAGCGCAGACCTCCGGCGTCCGTCCGGCGCGCGACGACTGCGCTAGGGATAAGAGACCATGCTGCAACCGAAACGCACCAAGTTCCGCAAGGCGCTTCAAGGGCCGCATCCACGGCGACGCCAAGGGCGGCACCGACGCTGAACTTCGGCGCCTACGGCCTCAAGGCCATGGAGCCGGAGCGGATCACCGCGCGCCAGATCGAGGCGGCCCGCCGCGCGATCACGCGTCACATCAAGCGCCAGGGCCGCCTGTGGATCCGCATCTTCCCGGACGTGCCGGTCTCGTCGAAGCCGGCCGAAGTCCGCATGGGCAAGGGCAAGGGCGCGGTCGAATACTGGGTCGCCCGCGTGAAGCCGGGCCGCATCCTGTTCGAGCTCGACGGCGTTCCCGGCCCGCTCGCCGAAGACCGCGTTCGAGCGCGCGGCGATGAAGCTGCCGATCAAGACCAAGGTCGTCGCCCGCCTCGGCGAATCCGTGCTTGAGGACGCTAATGATGGCCGAAGATCGAACGATCTCGAGACGCCAAGACCGACGACCAGCTCGGCGAGCAGCTCGCCGAGCTGAAGCGCGAGCAGTTCAACCTGCGCTTCCAGGCGGCGACCAACCAGATCGAGAAGCCGGCCCGCGTCAGCGAGGTCCGCCGCGCCATCGCCCGGATCAAGACGCTGCAGGCCGAGCGCGCTCGCGCCGCGGCGCAGGCTTAAGGAGCATACAGATGCCCAAGCGCGTCCTCGACGGGCACCGTGGTCGTCCGACAAGACCGACAAGACCGTGGTCGTGCTGGTCGAGCGGCGGGTGAAGCACCCGCTCTACGGCAAGATCATCACGCCGGTCGAAGAAGTACCACGCCCATGACGAGGGCAACGCGTTCAAGACGGGCGAGATCGTCCGCATCGAGGAGACGCGCCGATCTCGAAGCTGAAGACCTGGACAGTGCTCGACCGCGTCGACGCGCACGCCACGGCGGCCAAGGTCGCGACGAAGCCGGCCGCGAAGGCGAAGCTGCCGCGGCGAAGCGCCGCGAGGCGGCTGCCGAAGCCGAGACGGCGGAAGCCTGACGAGCTGCAACTGATCGCCGGACCGGTTCCGGCTGAAGCCAAGAGAAGGAACTGGATCGATGATCCAGATGCAGTCCAACCTCGACGTCGCGGACAACAGCGGCGCCAAGCGCGTCCAGTGCATCAAGGTGCTGGGCGGCTCGAAGCGCCGCTATCGCCGGCGTCGGCGACATCATCGTCGTCTCCGTCAAGGAAGCCGCAGCCGCGCGGCCGCGTGAAGAAGGGCGACGTTCACACGCGCCGTGATCGTGCGCACCGCCAAGGACATCCGCCGTCCCGACGGCTCGCGTGATCCGCTTCGACAGCAACGCGGCGGTGCTGGTCAACAACAATCAGGAGCCGATCGGCACCCGTATCTTCGGCCCGGTGGTCCGCGAGCTGCGCGCGAAGAAGCACATGAAGATCATCTCGCCTCGCGCCGGAGGTGCTGTGATGGCCGCCGCGAAGATCAGGAAGGGCGACAAGGTCGTCGTCCTGTCCGGCAAGGACAAGGGCCAGCACGGCGAAGTGATCCAGGTCGATGCCGAAGGACGGCAAGGTCGTCGTGTCGCGGCGTCAACGTCGCCGCCCGCCACCGCAAGCCGACGCAGGCGAACCCGCAGGGCGGCATCGAGCGCACGGAAGCGCCGCTGCACGTGTCGAAGGTCGCGATCGCCGATCCGAAGACGGCAAGCCGACCCGCGTCCGCTTCGAGACCGACGGACGGCAAGAAGGTCCGCGTCGCCGTGCGAGTCCGGGGAGCTGATCAATGGCTGAAGCCAAGCATGCGGCCGCGCCTGCGCGCAGCGAGTACGACGAGCGCATCGTCGCAGGCGATGATCGAGAAGTTCGGCTACAAGAACGCGCATGGAGGTCCCGCGGCTCGACAAGATCGTCATCAACATGGGCGTCGGCGAGGCGACCCAGGACAAGAAGAAGGTCGAGACCGGCCGCTGCCGAGATGGAGCTGATCGCGGGCCAGAAGCCGGTGATCACCAAGGCGAAGAAGTCGATCGCGCAGTTCAAGCTGCGCGAAGGCATGCCGATCGGCTGCAAGGTCACCCTGCGCCGCGAGCGCATGTACGAGTTCCTCGACCGTCTGGTGACCGATCGCGCTGCCGCGCGTCCGCGACTTCCGCGGCCTCAACCCGAAGTCGTTCGACGGCCGCGGCAACTACGCGATGGGCCTCAAGGAGCAGATCGTGTTCCCCGAGATCAACTACGACCAGATCGAGAAGGTCCGGGGCATGGACATCATCGTCACCACCACCGCGAAGACGGACGACGAGGCGCGCGAACTGCTGCGCCTGTTCAACTTCCCGTTCCCGGCCGAGAGTCAGACAGAAGCAGGCCGCGTAAGCAGGCAGGAGAGAACTTAAGTCATGGCGAAACTGAGTTCCGATCAACAAGAACGAGCGTCGCAAGAAGCTCGTCGCAGAAATACGCGGCCAAGTATGCGAAGCTGAAGGCGATCGCGAACGACGAGTCGGTCGACGAGACCGAGCGTCTGATCGCGCGGCTCAAGATGGCCGAGATGCCGCGCAACGGCAACCCGACCCGCGTCCGCAACCGCTGCGAGCTGACCGGCCGTTCGCGCGGCGTATTATCGCAAGTTCCGCCTGTCGCGGATCATGCTCCGGGAACTGGGCAACAAGGGCCTGATTCCCGGTCTCGACCAAGTCGAGCTGGTAAGGGCTAGAAGATGCCAATGACCGATCCTCTGGGTGATATGCTCACCCGCATCCGCAACGGCCAGCAGGCGACGCAAGGACTCCGATCCTGTCGCCGGCGTCGAAGCTGCGCGCCCGCGTGCTCGATGTGCTTCAGCGCGAAGGCTATATCCGCGGCTATTCGCGAGGAAGCGCTCGCCGGCCAGCACGGCCTGCGCATCGAGCTGAAATATTTCGAGGGCCAGCCCGCGATCCAGCACGTGGCCCGCGTGTCCGAAGCCGGGCCGCCGCGTCTATTCCGGCGCGCGCGAGCTGCCGCGCGTCCGCAACGGCCTCGGCATCACCATCGTCTCGACGCCGCGCGGCGTTCTGTCCGGACGCCGAAGCGCGCGACGCAGAATGTCGGCGGCGAAGTGCTGGCGGAGGTGTTCTGATGTCCCGCATCGGTAAAAGGCCGGTCGCCGCTGCCCGCGGGCGTCACCGCGACCATCGAGGGCCAGATCGCTGTCGGTGAAGGGCCCCAAGGGCACGCTGACGCTGCAGATGCGCGACGAGATCGTAGCTACGACGTCGGCGAGGACGGCGATCCGCGTCAAGCCGGCCAACGACACGCAAGCAGCGCGCGCGCCGTTCTGGGGCATGCAGCGCACGCTGGTGCAGAACCTGGTCACCGGCGTCACCGAGGGCTTCACCAAGGTGCTCGAGATCACCGGCGTCGGCTATCGCGCGCAGCGCCCAGGGCAAGAACCTGAAGCTGCAGCTCGGCTACAGCCACGACGTCAACTTCGCGGTGCCGGAAGGCGTCGAGGTCAAGACTCCGGACCAGACCACGGTCGAGATCAGCGGCATCGACAAGCAGCAGGTCGGCCAGGTCGCCGCCGAGATCCGCCGCTGGCGCAAGCCGGAGCCCTACAAGGGCAAGGGCATCAAGTATCGCGGCGAGTATATCTTCCGCAAAGAAGGCAAGAAGAAGTAAGCCATGGCGAAACTCTCCCTCTTCGATCGCCGCCGGCGCCGCGTCCGCACCGCGCTCCGCGCGCGTGCCGGCGGCAAGCCGCGCCTGTCGGTTCACCGCTCGGGCCGGCACATCTATGCCCAGGTCATCGACGATGCCGCCGGCCAGACGATGGCCGCCGCCTCGACGCTCGACAAGGACCTGCAGGGCAAGACCGGCGCGACCGTCGATGCGCGCTGCCGAGGTCGGCAAGGACCTCGCCGAGCGCGCCAAGAAGGCCGGCGTGACCGCAGGTCGTGTTCGACCGCGGCGGCTTCCTGTTCCATGGCCGCGTCAAGGCCCTGGCCGATGCCGCCCGCGAAGGCGGATTGGAGTTCTAATGATGGCTGACGAAAACGAAACCCCGCAGGTCGAAGCCACCGGCCGAGCTCGGCTCGGCGGCTCCTGACAGCGGCTCCGGCCGAGGCTGCCGCTCGAAGCGGCTCCGGCCGGCTCGCGGCGAGCTGCGCTCGCCGAAGCGCGCCGTGGCGCCGCGCGGCGGCCGTGGCGGCGCGGCGGCGGCCGTGGCGGCGACAATCGTGGCGGCGGCCGTGGCCGTCGCGACGATCGCGGTCGCGGCCGTGGCGGCGACGACGACGGCGGCGAGGAGCTGATCGAGAAGCTCGTCCACATCAACCGCGTCTCGAAGACCGTGAAGGGCGGCAAGCGCTTCGGCTTCGCCGCGCTGGTCGTGGTCGGCGACGGCAAGGGCCGCGCCGGCTTCGGCCACGGCAAGGCCCGCGAAGTGCCGGAAGCGATCTCCAAGGCGACCGCGGCGGCCAAGAAGGCGATGATCCGCGTGCCGCTGCGCGACGGCCGCACGCTGCACCATGACGGCAAGGGCCACTTCGGCGCCGGCAAGGTCAACGTCCGCTCGGCTCCGGCGGGTACCGGCATCATCGCCGGCGGCCCGATGCGCGCCGTGTTCGAGAGCCTTGGCGTCGCCGACGTCGTCACCAAGTCGGTCGGCACGTCGAACCCCTACAACATGATCCGCGCGACCTTCGAGGCGCTCAAGGAACAGACCAGCCCGCAGCTCGGTCGCCCAGCGCCGCGGCAAGAAGGTCGCCGACCTGCTCGGCCGCGGCGGCGCGGGCGCGGCGCGAGGCCGAGGCCGACCGCCGAAGCGGTCGCGGAGTAAGCAGTCATGGCCAAGATCAAGATCACCCAGACCGGCTCGCCGATCCGCCGCCGACAAGACGCAGCGGGCGACGCTGGTCGGCCTCGGCCTCAACAAGATGCACCGCACGGTCGAGGTCGAGGCGACCCTGAAGTGCTCGGCCAGGTCCGCAAGGTCGCAGCACCTGGTGAAGGTCGAGGGCTAAACCGTTCAATCGCGCCCTGACGGGCGTCATGCGCGACAAAAGCGAAAGCGAGTGCAACATGACCATGAAACTCAACGAACTCCGCGACAACGCCGGCGCCCGCAAGGGCCGCATGCGCGTCGGCCGCGGCATCGGCTCGGGCCAGGGCAAGACCGCCGGCCGCGGCCAGAAGGGCCAGAAGAGCCGCTCGGGCGTCGCCGTCAAGCGGCTTCGAGGGCGGCCAGATGCCGCTCCACATGCGGCTGCCGAAGCGCGGCTTCAACAACATCTTCGCCAAGGACTATGCCGAGGTGAACCTCGGCGCGATCCAGAAGCTGATCGACGCCGGCAAGCTCGACGCCAAGAGCGTGCTCGACCATGACGCGCTGAAGGCCGCCGGCCTCGCGCGCGGCGGCAAGGACGGCGTTCGCCTGCTCGGCAAGGGCGAGCTCAAGGCCAAGGCTCAGCTTCAAGGTCGCCGGCGTGTCGAAGGGCGCGCGCGAGGCGGTCGAGAAGGCCGGCGGCACGCGTCGAGGTCATCGAGACGCAAGGATCCCGCCGCGCTGGCCGCCGCCAAGAAGGGCAAGGCCCGCGAGGCCAAGCTCGCCGACAAGGCCGCGAAGAAGGCCTGAGCCGGCTTTCGTCGCAGGGAGGCTTCGCAACGGCCCTACAGTGACTATATCGGGCGGCGGGGGCATGACGGCCCGTCGCCGCCTAATTTTTCTAGGGATCATCGATGGCATCCGCAGCCGAGACAACTGGCCGCCAACATCAGCCTGGCGAGTTTCTCCAAGGCGACCGAGCTCAAGAAGCGGCTGTGGTTCACGCTCGGCGCGCTGATCCTGTTCCGCCTGCTGTCGTTCGTGCCGCATGCCCGGGCATCGATCCGCGCGCGCCTGAGCGCGCTGTTCCAGACGCAGCAGGGCGGCGTGCTCGACTTCTTCAACACGTTCTCCGGCGGCAGCCTGTCAGCGCATGTCGCATCATCGCGCTGGGCGTCATGCCCTACATCACCGCGTCGATCGTCGTGCAGCTCGGCGCCGACGCTCTACGCAGCCGTGGCAGGCGCTCGAAGAAGGAAGGCGAGACCGGGCGCAAGAAGCTCAACCAATATACCCGCTACCTGCACGGTGCTGCTGACGACGGTCCAGGGCTATTTCATCGCCGTCGGCCTGGAGAGCCTGGGCGCGCCAGCAGGGCATTTCGGCGGTGGTCGAGCCCGGGCATGCTGTTCCGCATCGCGGCGACCGATCAGCCTGGTCGGCGGCACCATGTTCCTGATGTGGATCGGCGAGCAGATCACCAGCCGCGGCATCGGCAACGGCGTCTCGCTGATCATCATGGCCGGCATCGTCGCTCGCATGCCGCGGCGCATCGCCCAGCTGTTCGAGGGCGGCCGGACCGGCAGCATTGGACCCGCGTCGTGATCGTGCGTCATCGTCGGCATGCGTCGTGCTGGTCCTGTTCATCTGCTTCATGGAGCGGGCCCAGCGCCGCGTGCTGATCCAATATCCCAAGCGCCAGACCGCGCGCGGCATGATGCAGCAGGAGCGCTAGCCACCTGCCGCTCAAGATCAACACCGCGGGCGTCATCCCGCCGATCTTCGCTTCGTCGCTGCTGCTGATGCCGCTGACCGTGCTGCAGTTCGCCGGCGGCGGCGCAGACGCGCCGACAGCTGCGTCGAGCGATTGGCTGATCACGCATCAGCACCTATCTGCAGCACGGCGCGCCGCTCTACCTGGTCGCTCTATGCCGGCGGCATCGTCTTCTTCTGCTTCTTCTACACCGCGGTGCATGTTCAATCCGGAGGAGACGGCGGAGAATCTGAAGCGCCACGGCGGCTTCATCCCCGGCATCCGTCCGGGCAAGGCGACCGAGCAATATTTCGACTATCGTGCTCAACTCGCATCACCGTGATCGGCGCGGCCTATCTGACCGTGATCTGCCTGATCCCGGAGATTCCTGATCAGCCAGGCCGGCATCCCCTTCTACCTCGGCGGCACCAGCCTGCTGATCGTCGTCAACGTGACGATGGACACGGTCAGCCAGATCCAGAGCCACTTGATCGCCCATCAATATGGCGACCTGATCAAGAAGGCGAAGCTCAAGGCGCGCGCCGGCGCTGACGAGCGGCGCGCTCCGGGCAGGGGAGCGCGTCATGAACATCATCCTGCTAGGACCGCCGGGCGCCGGCAAAGGCACGCAGGCGGCGCGGCTGGTCGACGACGCGCGGCATGGTCCAGCTGTCGACCGGCGACATGCTGCGCGAGGCGGTCGCCAGGGCACGCCGGTCGGGCTCAAGGCCAAGGCGGTGATGGACGCGGGCGAGCTGGTCAGCGATGCGATCGTCTCGGCGCTGATCGGCGAGCGGCTCGACAGCCGCGGCCGGCCACGGCGCGATCTTCGACGGCTATCCGCGCACCAAGCACGCAGGCCGAGGCGCTGGACGATCCTGCTCGGCGAGCGCGGCCGCAAGCTCGACCATGTGATCGAGCTGGTGGTGGACGAGGACGCGCTGGTCGAACGCATCACCGGCCGCTTCACCTGCGCCAGCTGCGGCGCGCCGCTATCACGACAGCTTCCACCAGCCCGAAGGTCGACGGCACCTGCGACGTCTGCGGTCGTCACGAGTTCAAGCGCCGCGCCCGACGACAATGAGCAGACGGTGCGCACGCGCATGGCCGAATATCGCGCCAAGACCGCGCCGATCCTGCCCTACTACGAGGCAAGCGGGCCTGGTCCGCCGGGTCGACGGCATGGCGCAGCGTCGAAGACGTCGCCGCCGCGATCGACGCAATTCTCGACGGCTGAGACTTCACCTTCAAACCCCGCGTCACCGTTCATCCCGAGCCTGGTCGAGGGATTGCGTGCTCGACCTCGCTCGACACGAATGGAGGTGGGGCATGCGCGCGACTGCTTGCTGGGATTGCGCTTGCGGCAGCGCCTGCTTCAGCCGAGGTCATTAGCGCCAGTCCAACCGGCTTTGGAGGTCCAGGAGGTCGTCAACCTCGTCGTCCCGCAGCCCAGCGCCTACGCCGCGTTCGGCCAGGTCGGGCAGTGGTGGAACAAGCGAACATACTTATTCCGGCGACGCGTCGCGCATGTCGCTCCAACTCAGGCCCGGCGGATGTTTCTGCGAGCCGCTCGAAGGCGGTGGCGGCGCGTCGAGCATATGCGGGTGACCTTTTTGAAACCGGGCGAGCAGATCGTGCTGACCGGCAGCCTGGGGCCGCTGCTCTACCAGGCAACCGCCGGGGTGATGGACGTCAGGTTCGAGCGGATTGCCGGCGGGACGAGAGTGACGATGAATTATCGCGCCGCGGGATTCGCTCAGGGCGATGGCGACAAGATCGCGCCGCTGGTCGACCAGGTTCTGTGCCGACCAGATGAAGCGGTACTCGTACCTACGCCGCGGGGGCGCCGAAGCCGGATACGCTCAAGCCTTGATCAGGGTTACCGTCCGCCACGCGCGGCGTGTCGATGGTCGGCATATGGTCTTCATAGGCGATCTCGCGCCAGCGCTCACTGGACCTTAGGTCCGGCATCGACACATCGCCATCGACTTCGGCAATCACTTCGGTGAGTCTCGATCTTGTCCGCGAGCGGTTCGAACAATTCGAAAATCGCCGCGCCGCCGATCACCGAGATTGGCGTTGACCCCGCGGCAGCGATGGCGCTGTCGACGTCATGGACCACGTCGACCCCTCGACCTGCCATTCCAGGGTCGTGGGTCATGACGATATGCTGCGCGGCCGGGGAGAATGCCGGGGAGGCTGTCGAAGGTCTTGCGGCCCATGATCATCGCGCTGCCCATGGTCAGCTGCTTGAAGCGCCTGAGATCGCCCGGGATGTGCCAGGGAGCACGCCATCCTTGCCGATCACGCCATTGATGGCGCGGGCAAGGACGATGGTGATCGGCGGGCGGGCCATAGGTTGGACCTTTGCCTCAGCGCGCGGCTTTGCAAAGCCTTAGCGGCGATGATCCGAACCTTCCTGTCGGCGGCCTTGATGTCGCTGATCGCCGCTTCGGCCGGTGCCGAGACCGTGCAGTTGCGCGCCGGACACCTGATCGACCCGGGGACAGGATCGGTGACGCACGACAGGGGAGCTGATCATCACCGACGGCAAGATCGTCAGCGATCTGCCGTGGAGAGGCGCACGCGCCGATGGCAAGTTGATCGACTGGTCGGGCAGAATGGGTGCTGCCCGGCCTGATCGACCCTCCATACCCATGTCGCCGACGGCTATGGCCAGACCGACGACCCGGCCGAGCCGCTGAAACACAGCGAGGGGGCGACGCTGCTCAAGGCGGGCCGAGATGGCCCGGATCACGCTCCATTCCGGCTTTACCACCGTCCGCGACGTTGGCGTCTATCGAGGGCTTACCGATGTGGCGCTACGGGACGCGATTGCCGCCGGCGAAGTCGAAGGTCCGCGGATGATCGTAGCCGGTGGCTACATCACCATCCCGGCGGCGGCGGCGCGGTGACCGGGGCCAAGCCGGGTACCGTGATCGGCCCGGAATTCCGCATCGGCGAGGTGCGCGGCCCGGAGAAGCGCGGGCGCGGGTCAAGGCGATCATCGATGGCGGCGCCGATTTCATCAAGCTGATCGCCACCGGCGCGGTGCTGGCGGTAGGCAGCGAACCGGGCGCGCTCGAGCTGACTCCGGAAGAGATGAAGGCCGCCTGCGACCAGGCCAGGGCCATGGGCAAATATTGCATCGCCCATGCCCATGGCGCGGAAGGGATCAAGGCGGCGATCTGCGCCGGAGCGCGGACGATCGAGCACGCCTCGCTGATCGACGACGAGGGCTGCGCCTCGCCAAGGAGCGAGGCGTGTGGCTCGACATGGATATCTATGACGGCGACTGGATCGACGAAGTTGGCACTCGCGACCATTGGCCGGCCGAATATCTGCAAAGAATCGCGATACCACCGACCTCCAGCGGCAGGGCTTTCGCCTAAGGCGGTGCAAGCTTGGCGTGCCGCTGACCTTCGGCACCGACGCCGGGGTCTATCCGCATGGGCCTCAACGCCCGCCAGTTCGGCTACATGGTCCGCTATGGGATGCCGCCGATGCAGGCGCTGCAGGCCGCAACCAGCGAGGCCGCAAAGGCGCTTGGAAACAGGGAATTGGGCTCGGTAACGCCGGGTCACGTCGCCGATCTGGTGGCGGTCGATCGCGACCCGCTAAAGGACATCACCGTGCTGCAATGCATTTCCGGAGTGATCCAGGGCGGGCGGCTGGTGCATCGGGACGACGCCGCTGCACCGCTGCGACCGATGGAAGCATCAATGGAGTCGATCCGCACCAGCTGGTCGACGCGATCCGCGCCCGCTTCGGCGAAGCGGTCGGCCGTCACCGACCCGGCCGACATTGAGCCCTGGCTGAACGACTGGCGCGGGCGCTGGCATGGAAATTCGCTGGCGATCCTGCAGCCGCAGTCGGCGGAGGAAGTCGCCGCGATCGTCGCCCTGGCCAATGAGCATGGGGTTCCATTGGTCCCGCAGGGCGGCAACACATCGATGGTCGGCGGGGCTACGCCTCCCGCAGACGGGTCAGCGCTGATCCCTTTCGCTGAGGGCGGATGAACCGCGTCCGTGCGATCGATCGCGGAGCAATGCGCGCCGTCGCCGAAGCCGGCGTCGTGCTGCAAACGCTGCACGAAGCGTGCGCTCGGCCAGGGATTGCGCGTTTCCCGCTGACCCTCGGAGCCAAGGGTAGCGCGACGATCGGTGGCCTCATATCGACCAACGCCGGCGGCACCCAGGTGCTTCGGTTCGGGCCGATGCGGGCCCTGGTCGACGGGATCGAGGCTGTGCTGCCCGACGGGATTATCCATAACGGCCTGTCAGGGCTCAAAAGGATAATCGCGGCTACAGCATTGACCAGCTGCTGGTCGGAGCCGAGGGAACGCTTCGGAATCGTCACCGCCGCGCGGCTGAGGCTTCGTGCCCGGCGATTCTACTCCAGGGCGGTGGCATGGCTCGGGTTGGGGAGCCCGCAGAAGGCGCTCGACACGTTGTGCGCGCGCTGCAGGTGGAAACCGACCGGATCGAGGGTTTCGAGATCCTCCCGCAGGAGTCGCTGGAGGCGGCTATCTCCCATATTCCGGCACTCGTGCGCCTTTGCAGAGCAGCCACGAATGGCATGCCCTGGTCGAAGCCACGGCCAACACCGCGGATTCTGAACCCCCGCAGAACTGCTGACACGGCTGCTCGCCCCCTGGTTGATCGGGGGTTGATCGAGAATGCCACCATTTCCGCGACCGAAGCGCAGGCCGAAGCCTTCTGGCGGATACGCGACAGCCTGTCGGAGGCAGAACGCCGCCGCCTTCGGCCCGGCGACCCAGCATGACATCAGCGTGGCGGTCGAGGACATGCCTTTGTTCATGGCGGAAGCCGCGGCCGAGGTTGAAAGGGCATTTCCTGGAGCGAGCGCTCCGGGCTTCGGCCATCTCGGCGACGGCAACATCCATTTCCATGTCCGTGCGGGAACGCGCGGAGGGCCCGACTGGCTCGGAACGGGAAGGAGCCGCCGTTTCACGGCTGGTCCACGATCTGGTCACTGCCGCCGGCGGCTCGATCAGCGCCGAGCATGGCATTGGCGTCGATGAAAAAGGACGAATTGGAGCGCCTTTCTCCCGATCGCGTCAGCCATTTACGGGCGATCAAGGCCGCGCTTGATCCCAAGGGCGTGATGAACCCCGGCAAGCTGGTTTGAGCGCAAGCAGCGGGGAGCGGTCCAATTCCGGGGGTGGCAATCTCCGCCCATGCTGAAGATACGCTCAAATGCCAGCCTCAGAAGACCGTTTGGCGACGGTCGATTGGGACGAAATCCGCGAAATTCTCGATTCCCAGGGCTGGGCAGTCCTGCCCGGCTTGCTCGGCGATGCCGAATGCGATGCAATTGCCGGTCTATATGGACCGGGCGAGTTGTTCCGCAGCCATGTGGTGATGGCGCGGCACGGCTTTGGGCAGGGCGAATATCGCTACTTCGCCTATCCGCTGCCATCCCTGGTCGAGCAACTGCGGACGGCGCTCTATCCGCGCCTGGCGCCGATCGCCAACGGCTGGCACGAGCGCATGCAACGTGGGACCCGCTTTCCCGCCGACCATGCCGACTTTCTCAGCCGGTTGCCATGCTGCCGGGTCAGTAGCCGCCCGACGCCGCTGTTGCTCCGATATGGCCGGGGCGATTACAATAGCCTGCACCAGGATCTCTACGGCGAGCACGTCTTCCCGCTGCAGGCCGGCGGTGCTTCTGCTCACGGCCCCGGCGAGGATTTCTCAGGGTGGCGAATTCGTGCTGACCGAGCAGCGGCCAAGGATGCAATCCCGCGCCTCTGGTGGTGCCGCTTTGAGCGGCGACGCGGTGCCTGTTCGCGGTCAACCTCGCGCCCTGCATCGGGGAACGCGCGGCGATTATCGCGGTCAAGCTGCGCCACGGGGTCAGTACTGTACGATCAGGGAGCGCCACACGCTGGGAATCATCTTCCACGACGCCCTTTGATTCTGGCGCGTACCGCCAGCCACGATGCCTACGCTCTCGTCGAGTGGGCGGCACATCCAAAGACGGGCTTCGTTGGGGTCGCGGTTGGCAATGGCCTGGGCGAGCTTGCGGTGCCGGTCGACACTGTCCCTGCGCTCGTCGGAAGTCTGGCGGGTACGCCAGGCCTCCCGGGATGGCGCGACCTTCATCAGCGGGACGGAAGCTGATCACGATCTGATGAAACAGTTCGTTGCCGCTGGCCCTCGGCAATCGCCATGTGGAAAGCAATATCGGTGTCGGTGGTTTGCTCGTCGGCATGGTCTTCCGCTTCGAGCCGCTCGGCCAGCGCGACAATCCTTCGGCCTGCGCCTTTGACGCATTGGCGGCGGCAAGCATCGCGGTTCTCACCTCGATGGTCCGCCGTACTTCCCAAACATCGACCACGCCGATCTGGGAGGTCGAAATGGCATGGTCGAGCTGACGTGGCGATGACCGATCCGTCGAGCGCGCCGACCCGCGGCTTGCGGCCGTTGGCAACGTCGATCAGCTTCAACGCGGCAAGCGCCTGGAAGGCCTCGCGCATCACGGCGCGGCTGACGCCCAGACGCTCGGCGAAATATCCCTCGCCGGGAAGCGTATCGCCAACCCGGAGATTGGATCTGCGCATAAAGCGGTTGACCGCATCGATGGCGGTCTGGACCAGCGACTTTGGTGGTAGCTGCCGGGGCGTTCATCAGGCGGCTACCCCGCAGGCGCGGAAATTGCTCGGCGACTGGCCGAAACGGCGGCCGAAGGCCCGGGTGAAAGCTGGCATTGTTGAGATAGCCGCTGCGGTAGCCGATCAGGCTGACGGGCAGGTCGGTGGCGAGCAGCTGCTGCCTTGCTTCCGCCAGGCGCCGCTCGGCCAGCGCCTCGCTGACCGAGCAGCGATACAGCTCGCGGAATCCGCGCGACAGCTTGCTGCGGTTGATCCCGCAGCTGCGCGCAATCTGATCGAGCGTCAGCTTCTCCATGCCATTGCTCGTCCATCAGCTGCCGGGCGGAAGCAATCCGCTGCAGGTCCAGTTGTGACAGGGTGGCGGGCCCATTCGCCCGGGTGAGCTTGCCGGCACCCAGCGCGCCGGAGAATCTCGCACAGCAACTCAATGCTCTTCGCCAGCCTGTAGGGCAGGGCGGCGGCGAGGCTGCAGTGCACAATCGCGAATGGCCAGGGCGATTGCACGCATCTCGGCGGGCAGGAAGAAAGCCTCGGCGTCCGAAACCTGAGCGCGGCGCCGAGCAGCCGTTCGCAGGCTTCGCGTGCGACAATGAAGATCATCCGCACTTCGTCCTCGCCCTTGTCCAGGCGCTCCGGCGAGGATTCAGATGAATTCGGAATGTTGCCGGGCTGCTGAATTCGAATTCGAGCGCCACCGGCGAAGCAGGCCATCGATGATCGCCCATGGCCCCTATGCCGACCAGTGTCAGCATCTCGGGCGAAACATCGATGGCCTCCCATGCGCCTCCGCTCCGTAAACAGCCTATCTCTTCAAGGGCGTATAACCTATCTGACAGCTTTGTCCATACCTGTTCGGACAGGTTGGCGTTTCTGGTGCTCGTTTCATCGCAATCCAGGAACCGGCGACCGTAGATGACGCCGATTTCAGGCGACGCCGACGATGGCCAGGGCTGAGGCGAGATGCCGTTTCGCCTCCGAGCAGGACTATGCGACGCCGGCAGGCAAAGGCAATGGCGCGATGCCGAACCCGATCAGGCCGGCGGAATGGCAGCCGAACGCGCCGATCGAGAGGCCGCGCACGCTGGGTGGCAGGCCGGCAGTCAGCGCGACCTGACGTGATCAGGCCGGTCACGGTGCCGGGCGAAGATCAGCATGAAGATCAAGCACCGCAAAGCTGGTCACGCCCGGCATGATAGGGAATGCGCGCGGCGGGCACACCGGACAGCCGCGGCGCGGCAACGATCGCAACAGCAGCAACCTTCGCGTCGCCCAGATTTATACCCCAGCCGGCGGCGAGGCCGCCAATGACCGCGCTGATGATGCCGGTGACCAGGACGATGGCGCCGGAGCCAGCTGCCGAAATCGGCGGGCGACTGATGATAGCCGCGTTCAAGCACCGGCGATGCCCAGATGCCTGCCGCAGCGTCGGCCATCACCACGCTGGTCTGGCCGACGAACAGGGGAATCAGGAATGCCCGGCGCCCACACCAGTGCGACCACCCTGAACGGCGTGCGGGCCGCTTCGACCTCATGACGCGGCGGTTCGCGCAGGACGAGCAGGGGATTAGAGAATGAGCGCCGCCCAGGCCAAGCGCCCACAGCGCTGCGCCAGGCTGTTGCTCTTCGCCGAACCAATGCGGTGCGCTCGCCCTGCCGAAGAAGCCCTCCAGCAGCCAGCCGCGAGGGCAAAGCCGGGCGGCAATGCCGAAGTTCTTGCCGAGCGTACTGATCAGCATGCCGCGTCCGCGCTGGTCAGGAAGGCACAGGTCGGCGGACAGCGAGAGGGACGCGGTCAGCGCGCCGGTGGTCCCGATCCCGGTCAGCATCCGGCCAATGAACAATATGGTTGCCCCGGCGCTGCGGCGGTGACGAAACAGCCGATGGTCCAGATGGCTCCCATCAGCGCCAGGAGGCGCATCGCGATTGCCGCGATCGACCCACACGCCAGATCGAACCGAGAACAGGACGAGGGGAGGGCGGCGCCGCTCCTGAATCAGGGCCAGCGCGGTAAAGCCCGGACAGGCCCAGCTCACGCTTGGCGCTGGCCATGATGCCGAAGCCTAATCGCTGTGAAGCCGACGGCGATGGCCAGAGCGATGAGCAGCAGCTGGATCATCGATCGGCCGATCGACGGGTGCCTGCATGGCGAACATACTGCCTGGCGATCATGTCGACCAGGTGCCGCGATCCGGCGGGCCCTGTCACAGCTGAAACACCTTGCCCGGATTAAGGATGTTGGTCGTGGGTCCGCGAAGCGCGCGCTTGATCGACCGCATCAGACCGACCGCGTCGCCCAGCCGTGCTCGGCGGCGAGCCACTGCATGCTTGCCCAGGCCGACGCCATGCTCGCCGGTGCAGGTGCCCTCCATGGCGAGCGCCCGCTCGGACCAGGCGCGCGCTGATCGCCTTGACCTGTTCGCAGCTCCAGCCGGATCGTCCAGGGTCGAGCGAGCACTGACGACGTGGAGATTGCCGTCGCCGACGTGGCCGAGCGATCGGTCGCGGGCACGCTTGTGCGCGGCGAGCCCGCGCTGGTCTCGGCCGACGCATCTGCGCCAGCCGGGTTGAGCGGCACGCAGCACGTCGGTGGCCCACGCCTTTCATCGCGCTCGGGGCGCAGGCCGACTGCCGGCCCAATAGGGCGTCGTGGCGGGCTTCGCTAGCGTCCGGCTGCGTTCCTCGGTATTCGTCTGCCCAGGCGAAACGGGCCGCCGCCCAGATCGGCGTCGCAATCGTGCCTCCTGACGCGTTCCGACCGCCTGCGCGACGCCCGCGCGCCGACGCCGTGGAATTCGAAGAAACAGGGGCGGCGAGCTCCTGGCAGCGTCCATCTTCGACCAGGCGGTTGACCGTCGCGGACCTGCAATGTCGTCGAGGAGCTCGGACGCGCGCCAGCCGGGATGCCCGAGCTGGATCGTCGCGACCGCCGCGTCGACAGGCCGCCGGCGACCGTCTGGGAACGGACACGATACGCGGCCGATATCGCCTGCGGAATAGCCGTGCAGCCGGAGCGTCACCTCGGTAAGATGACGCCAAGCCGTGCCCTCCGGAGCCGACGAACAGGCGGGTGAGGTCATAGCCGGCCGCGGACTTGTGGCGCGCGGCGCGACGTCCGAGATCGTCGCGACCGTTCGGCGGCGACGACGGTGAGCGCCCAGACACTGCCTCACGCATCGTCCCGTACCGCACCGCGTTGGTGCCGGAGGCGCGCGTCGCCAGCGCCATGCCGCCGATCGAGTCGCGTCCGCCCCCGGGTCAGATCGGGAAGAACAGGCCCTGGTCGCGCAGATATTCGTTGAGCTGCTTGCGGTGGCGCACGCCCGGTTCGACCACGCAATCGAAGATCCCCGGCTGTGGACCGCGACGAATCCGGTCATGTGGTCGAGAGTCGAGCGAGACGCCGCCCTGCACCGCCAGCGTATTGCCCTCGACGGAGGTACCGGCACCATAGGCGATGACGGGAACGTGGAATTCCGGCAGAGGTTCACCGCGTCGACGACCCGTCGGTTGATCTCGGCGAAGACCACTGTATCGGGCGGCATGGGCGCGGTCTGGCTTCGCTGCGCCCAGCGTTCCAGCCGGATCATGCCTTCTGCCCCGCTGGACGATCCTGAACGCGCTTGTCGACGGTGTTTGCCAGTCATCGCAGTTCTGCCTCAGTTCCTGATTGGCCGCGTCGCATCGCTCAGAGTTTGAGAACAACCTGATCTACGCGCCAGCTTGTCACCGATGATGTTGATGATCGCTGTTGCAGGCCGCCAGAACCAGCGTTGTCCGTTCAATGTAGGATCTGAAATACCGCTTGTTGAACAGGTTGTTGACGAACGCCGATACCTCGAGGCCGCCGATTTCATAGGTGATCGAGCTGTTGACGAGGACATAGGCCTCAGTCGCAGCGGCGGATGGCCCGGAATTCCGGCGTTTCCTGCATCAGGTCGCCGGCTGAACCATTGCCCTTAGCGATCAGGTTGGTGCTGAAGGTGATGTCGCCCTTGCCTACCGGAACGACATAATCGCTGTTCAGGCTGAAGCTCCAATCGGGCTGGAACGACAACCGATCAGCAAGCGTCCGCCGGTGATCGGTGATATCCGTATTGACAGGCGGGGTATCATCAGCGATCCGCTACCGCTCAACGCCCCATTGTGCAGGTAAAGCGAAACACGCCTTCGCTCAATGCCGTAGCTTGACGTCGCCGGAATTGAGGTCGATGGTCGAAGGTGGGAGGGGTCGCGAGAATCGTATTGAGGCCGATATAGTCCTTGTAATCGTTGTAGAAGAGCGCTGCGGCCAGCGACACGCGACGATCGGGCGAGAACATTTGACTCCCAGCCTGTAGGTCCAGGCGGGAGTCGCCCCAAAGTGGATGCTTAACCGCGCCCGCTGAAGCCGCCGCGGAAACCCTTGGCGACCGACACATATATGTCACCGGTTGTCGTTCCAGAACTTGGTGACCGTCGCCTTCAGGTTGTTTCAGGTCGACTTGATCAGCCCGCCCAGGTGAACCGGTCCACGTCGTCCACGCCCAACGTGCCGAGTAGCGATCGTCGAGCCAGCTCCTCCGCCGGTGCGCTTTTCACGATCCCAGCGCAGGCCGAGCGCGATTTCGAGGTCCTCCATCGGCTTCCAGAAGACGTTGGCGAAGGCGGCGCAGGCATCGCCCTTGCGGTTGTCTCAGGCAATCACCGAAGTCGACCCAGGCTAAGGCAGGTCCGCCACGCGCGGCGCGACCGTCAGACTGTCTTTGTCGCGCGTTTCATGGCTGTAATAGAGTCCGACCAGGGGTCGAAATCTAACCGACCAGCGTTGCCGTCAGCGTGGCTGGCGGCGCTGGTCTTCAGGTCATCGAATGCACTTGGCGCAGGAAATCGCCGCAGTGAAATCGGGATCGGCGTCGTCGGTGCGTCACGCCGCGCCGGTCAGCAGTTGCAGCGATCAGCGTGGACGTTGGTATCGGTATCCCGCTCGATCGGGAACCTCAAGCTTGGCGTTGATCGCCGCCGATATTTGAAGTACTGATAGTTGGTCGAGTTGAGGAACAACGTACCGTCATCAAGTGGTATAATCGGTCGGGTCGGATCGACGAAGACGTAAGGGACCGACGCCGCCCTTCAGCCAGGTGTAATAGCCGTTGACGGCCAGGTGGACGTCCGTCCGACCGGCATCGGCCTTGATGGTGCCGCTCAGATCGCGTCGGTGTTGAGCGGGTTCTGGTCCGCGTGGATGCAGGCTCGTTGCGGATGAAGCCGTCCTGCTGCTGGTGGGCGATAGGCGATGCGGGCCTGCAGCCGGTCCCTCGATGATCGGGCCACTGGACCGGACGCGCACCGGCGGTCCAGGCGTTGTCCGGGCCGCGCATAGCTGCCGATGACCTTGCCTTCGGAACCGCGTTGGCCGGGCCGGCGGGTGATGACGCTGATCGCGCCGCCGAGCGTATTCTTTGCCGGGTACAGAGCGTGCCCTGCGGGCCCGGGCGCAGCACCTCGACCTCGCTCGACGTCGGTCAGCGGGTTGTTGAGGTAGGACTGGTGTTGGGCTGGTAGATGCCGTCGACGAAAATGCCGACACCCGGCTGCACCGTATCGATCAGGGTGGTGCCGACGCTGCGAATGGCGATCGAAGGCGCGGCCGGCGCCGTCGCTGTTGATGAGCTGAGGCTCGGCGTCAGGGTAAGCTGGGCGACCTCCTGACGGACGTGAGCAGCCAGCGCTTTTCGACCAAGTCGCCGCTGACCGCGGTCGCCGCGCACCGGGATCGTCCTTCAGCGTCGCTTCAGTCGCTTACGGGCGGTGAATCGATCGCGCCTGTTCCAGTTCCGACCTCGGTGCCCGCTGCGTGTTTTCCGCGGCGCAGGAGCTGCCGCTCGCGCGGCGGCTTGCTCAGCGGCCGGGCCGGGCGCTCTGGCGCAAGAAGAGCCGAGTTGTACGCGCCGAGCGCGATGACGCTGGCGGAAAGGCAACATGTGCAATCAGAGCGGTGCATTGGTCATCCCCTATCCCCAGATCGCTGTGTCCGCGGGCCTGCCGCCCGTCTCTGTGCGTAGCTGGACCGCGATAGGTGATTGCTGACCTATCTGAAAGGTATTTCGAGTTTGCCGAGCCGAGCAGCCGTTTGAGTTTGCCGATCGGAACCGGCTGCTTGCCCGGCGCGAAGCCAGCCCTAGGCCCGTCCGACCGTGAAGACGCCTGCAGGCCAGACTCGGAGGTCCCCGCTCGGTGGCGGCGGTGATTGCCAGCGCGGATGCCTGGCTTCAATATCTCTCCGCCTCATTTTCGCCGTCGGCGCCAGGTCATCTCGTGCGGACTCAGGGCCTAGCGAGCGCCGGCGGGTCGGCCCGAATATGTCGCGCTTCCGGCGCCGTCGCCGCCGGTGCCGGGGCTGCGAGGTCTGTACAGACGGGAGCCCGCTGCTCTGTGCCCGAAGCGCCAGACGGCTTACCCGCGAGCATGCTGGCCTCGCACTCGCCGCCTGCCCGATCGGTCGACATGAGCGTGCGGCGGGGCGGTTGCCCGCCACTTCGCTGCAATGGCGGGCCAGTTCTTCCAGGGCCCGCGCAAATCCGCGCGATCGGCCGCGAAATCTCGGCTGGTGACTGCCACCACGCCGGCGGCAACGATCGCTGGCTATGTCGGCGACCTGCAGTTGCTGGCCGCGCGCCATAGGGGCCAACACTTTGCTCGGGTGGCTTGGTGAGGGCAGCTCTGGGGCGGCTCCAGCCAAGTGCGGACGAGCGTCAACATGTCGCAAAGCTGGGACAGCGAACTGCTCGGCGCTGCTCCGTAGCCAGTCCATGCGCTGAGCGCCCGGCGCGAGGATTGTCGTGGTCGACCTATCCGGCCATCTTGCCGCCGCGGCCCGGCACTACGCCCAGCGCTCAGACTGACCCGCGCCGAGGCGGATCGGATGCGTGAGAGGGCGATACCGGCGTCGGCCGATGACAACTCGGGCTGCCGCGAGGCAGGGGCGGTGCGTTGCCGCGTCGACATGGACCGGCTTGCGCGGCGCAAGTCACAATGCCTGCTCGGCACGCGCCCTGGGACGAAGGGCGCGGACGGATCTGCTCGGCAAGGTTCCGCCGTTCCATCCGACGCTGGCCGGCGCCAAGGCGACCGCCGAGGCAATCTTTCAAGCGCGCTGGATCACCAGGCAGCTTACAGCCGCCGAATCGGCGAGCACGATGCCGCCGGTCATATTCAGGCTGGACGGCGTCGGGACGCTGCAGGAACAGGGCGACCGCCGCGACTTCTTCCGGCGCTGGCCGAGGCGGCCCATCGGCGTCGCCGTCGATCCAGCGGCGATACATTTCGCTGCTCCGTGGTCGGCGAAGGCGTTGAGCGGCGGCTGGCGATATAGGTCGGCGCGACGGCGCTGACGCGGACGCCGCGCGATGCCCATTCGGCGGCCAGCGACCCGGTCAGCTGGTGAACCGCGGCCTTCGAGGCATTGTAATAGCTTTGCGGCTGCGGGCCGGTTGACGATGAAGCCGCTCATCGAGCCGGGGATGTTGACGATCGTCACCGCGTCCCGGCGGCGAGCATGTGCCGGCCGAAGGCGCGGGCGCACCAGAAAGTTGCCGTTCAGATTGACGTCGAGGACGTTCAGCCAACGCTCGTCGGTCAACGTCCTCGGCGGCCGTGCCGCTGCGGGCGATGCCGGCATTGTTGACCAAGATGTCGACCCTGCCGCGCCGTGCTCACGGTTTCGTCGGCGAAAGACGTCCGGCGATCGATCGCCGACGCGGCGGCGAGTCCGTGACGTCGACGCAGCACGCGGTCGAACCGCATGACAGCCCTTGTCGCCGAGCGATGCGCCACGCGCCGCGTCGAGCGCACGCGGGGCGAGGTCGGCGATCGATGACCTCGCGCGCCGCCGGCCAGTGCCTCGGCAATGGCGCGCCTGATGCCCCGCGCTCCCGCCGGTCACGAAGCGCGACGCGGCCGTCGAGCCGGAACCGTCTGCAAGGTACCATCCGGCGACCTATTCCTAGCGGAGGCAGCGCGGCGGCCGGCAATCACCGGGCCCGCTGACCGTTCTCGTCGGTGCCGCGAGCAGGTGGACCTTGGCAGGTCCTTGGGCGTCGAACTCGGGCCAGGGGCAGCGGTCCCGTCGGTGGCGAAGTCGCACCACAGCGCTGCGGATGCGGTCGGCCAGCGCCTGGGGCGGGCTCTCGCCGGCAAAGCCGCGCGCGGGCCGCGCGCGGTCTCGAGCGTGTCCTGAACACGAACGGGCAGCTCGATCAGCGTGGCCGGCGCCCAGTCCGCCGCCGCAGGCCGGGGAGCGCCAGTCGAACTCGTAGACATGCGTGCGGCCCTGGTGCTTCCGCGGCATACTCGGCGGGCCGGGCCAGCGGAACACGAGGTCAGCTCAGCGCCTCGGTCATCGCGGATGCCCGGCTTCCTGCCCTTGTCGCCGAGGCCGTAGGCCCTGCAGCGACCTCGTTTCGAGCCGGGGGTGCGTGATTTGCCGAGCAGCCATTTGGCGAGGAAACGCCGGGGATCTTTCGCCCGGCACCTTGGTCGGCACGAAATAGAGGTTCATTCCGGCCGAGTTGGTGCCGATCAGCGGTCGACGTCCTTGCCCGCGCCCTGTTCGTGAGCGCGGAGCGGGCGAAGCTTGTCCGAGCACGTCGTCGCCGAACCATCGGATGAAGCGGCTGATGCCGGAACACCGCCGCCAAAGCTCATGGCCTTGCTGCGTCGCGCAGGTCGATGCTCGGGGACGGCTCTGGCGACTTTCTCCATCGCCGTCCAGCCGCTGTTCGATAGCTCCACTATCGCCGGAAGCCGTTCGGCGGTCGGGTCGACTTCGCGAAGGAGCCTGGCGAGCTTCGCACCAGCCGCTGGGCGATGCCGGCATGTCCGACGGACTCATCGAGCACCGTGCCCGCTCTGCGACGATCGCGCGCTTGAACAGGCCCTTGGCCGGCGGCGAGGCGATCAGGTCGGCGATCGGCACAGTGGCGCCGGCGGACCTGCCGAACACGGCGACGTTGGCCGGGCTCGCCGCTTAGGCCGAGGCGAATGTTCGTCCCGCACCCAGGTGGGCGGCGAAGCGGCGCGATCATGCCGCGTGAAGGGCCGAGGTTGGTGGGAACGCCAGAGATCGGCAGGAAGCCGTCGATGCCCATGCGGCATTGATCGCGACGCTGCTAATCCACGCCCGGAGCGGGCGAAGAGCCCGCGTGCTTGGTCGTTCGGACCGGCGCGAATCCTTGCTGCCGACGACGATATCCCCGGCCGTGGATGAGCGACCATCACCGGCCGATGTCCGCGGCACCTTCCGGGCGCCCAGATGTTGAGCGCCAGGTAATCGTCGCCGCGCTCGCCCTTACGTCGCCGACCAGCGGGACGAGACGTCTGGGGCGCTGTGAAAGGGGCTGAGCTGTTGACGGGGCGCTCGGGTTCCCGGCCGGTTCGCGTCGCGCACGCCCGGACCAGGCCTGTCGACCGGCTGCGGCTTCGCGGAAGCGGTTGGCCTGCCAACCGGCGGGGCGGCATAGGGCACGCCGAGGAAGCGGCAGATCTTGTCCGCAATAACATCCCCGAAACCCAGCCCGCATCGGTTGCGCGGACATGGTGCGGAAATATGTCGTTGGCCGGCGCGCTCATGCGCCTATATGCAGCCCCTGGCTTCCAGGCAGGCCTAATAGTTTGCCGGACTGGCTCAACTCTATGTGCCAGCAATACGTAACTGAACGAAGTACAA
>ERZ1370068.11068-contig-9714_pt1 | contig 37934 bp, 53 predicted proteins | sample MGYA00561227_ERZ1370068 | MGnify/ENA primary metagenome ERZ1370068 (study PRJEB38410, sample SAMEA6850437) | metagenome | study: Metagenomic assessment of the ecological functions of the soil: analysis of the soil microbiota associated with the...
CACAGCGTATTGCCCAAAAGGACTCATCGGCGCACGCCAGTTCCGTGCTGGTCAGGATACGGGCACAGCAAGCGAATGAGAGCTGCCCGCCTGATCACCGCCGGGGATTAATGATGCGGCGGATGCCGAATGCCCGGCTCTTCCGCAGGCGGGCAAGCGCATCGCGCGCCTGCCATGAGGACTCAAGTTGCCAGACCTTCGGGACGGCCCGGGGGCTGTGGTACGCTGACCACCTTTCAACGAAGACTCAACCATCCCCGATTCCGGTGGCCCCGCCGCCGGAACAGCGATACGCGGCACGCTGACGTCCCGGCAGCGCAGGCGTCGTGATCTCGATAAAGCGGCGCGCGATAGCGGTCCTGAAAACGGACCAGCCATCCCTGGATCGGCAAGAGGAGCCGCAGGATCGCAACTGGCGCCGGCGACACCAACGCACGAAAATGCGAACAAGCAGTTGTCAACAGGTCCGTCGGACGCGCTGAAGCGATCAACACCGGATAGCCGACTCAGGCACCTATCCTAGACGCGCAGATCGACCGAGGATAACGCGGATTTCTCCGACTCCAGCAGAGACAATGGGACTGATCGCCGGCCCCGTTCGTGACAGCAGTGTGGGACTGCGTGGTAAACGACATCCTGCTGCCCATCACCTATCAGGACTTGATGCCGCTGCTGGAGCAACGCGTCGCTGGTGAAGCCCTCAAATGTCTGCGCGACTACGCCGCCACACGGAACGGGCCGCTATCCGTGGGCTGCACCGGCCAATGCCGATTTCCGTGAAGCTTTATCCGATGTGCGGGGGCAGCGGTGGGGGCGGCTTCCACAGGTTCTCGCCGCGACCAAAGAACACGAACGCTGTGCGATGAGCGCGACGTGGCCGGCCGGATTGCCCGGTTTCGATGGATGTGTCCGAAAAAGGCATGGTGGGCAAACTGGAAAGGACCAGGTGTTTTTCGCGCTGGCGCCCGGGTTCGCCCCTGATGCGGCCTCGCCGAGGCTGCTCCGGTGGCTGCCTGACGGTGAACCCGCCTTCTCCGAACCCGAGAAGCACGTCGTGGTGCTCGTCGCGTGGCCGAACGCTGGCCGCGCAGACACGCGGGGTCAGCGCTCAAGCGTCGAACTATCTCGAGGCCTCCAACGGCTTCGGGCGGGACGCGTTTCGAGCACGACCGGCGACGACGATGAGTTTCGACGACGCTGTTGTCTTCTGAGTAAACCTTCGGCGCCATGATCGAGCAGGAAGGCCCACGCAACCGGCTGCAGAAATTCGTTGACCCCTTCGACACCAACCCTGGCACTCCGCCGCCTGACACGCAGTCGGCGCATTCTCGCGCCGAAGGCGCTGAGCGTTCCCGTAGGTTACCGACCAGGCGACGAGCGCGAGGCCCGCCCGCTACGCCTCGTCACCGGCCGGTGTGAGCGCAAAGCAAACCTTGCGCCTTTCACGTTGCTCACGAACAGCGAGGCGATACCCGTTCGCGGCCGCCTGGCGCGCGGCCTGGTACAAGCCGACACCGAGGCCTTGCAGGGACGGAACGGGCGCGGCTGAACAGCTGGTTGACGATCTGCTCGCTCAAGCGTATCACCGCTGTCGCATACCGTGAGGGTGAAGCCAGATTCCCACGCCAGCGTCGCACGAATGCGGATGCCCGGGTGCGAGCGCCGCTTGGCCAGACGCATTCTGCAGGAAGTTGTCGGCCACGCTGTCGAACAGTTCGACCGGCAACTCGGCGCCGACGGGCACGCTGGCGGCATCGAACAGGACGCCCTCGTGTCCGTAGCGTCTGCTGGAATTCACGCCACCAATCGGCGGCGGGAGCCGTTTCGTGTCGCACGCTGTCGGTGCGGGTCAGCTTGTCCAGCGTGCCTTGAAGTCTCTGCGTGATCTGCGGCAGCTGGCGCTGAACCAGCCGGCGTACGGCCGCCGCGTCGCGCTCGTCGCTGGGTTTCCACGGCCGAGCACAGCGAGCTCAAGCGATTGCAGGAGGTTCTTCACGTCGTGGGTGAGCCGCGACCCAGTCTCATAGATCGCATGCATGTAAGCGTTCTGCCGCTGTTCCTGCTCGCGCCGCTTGGTATCGTAGTAGTCGGCCATCAGGCGCCCCAGCAGGCGGATATGCAGGACCAGCGCCGGGCTCGGCGCCCAACGGCGTGTACAGCGTGAGCTTGATGCCACCGAAGCGTGCATTCCGTGCCGCGGTGGCGAGCATGCCCGGCCATGCCCGCGGCTGTTGGAGGTCTGCCAGTCGACGCCCTGAACCCAGCGGAAAGCAGCCATTTCGTCCGCCGCTGAGCGAGACAAAACGATCGGGATCGCGCTCACGGTCGGCGAGATTGGCGAGGCGCATGCATCCAGCGCTCTGAACGGCATGCCTACGCTCAGAAAGTAGCGCGTGAGCAGAGTGCCCGATGCCGGCGAAGCCCGCGCGCGGGTCCCGCAAGCCACGACAACGCGACCAGAATTGGCGCCGATGACGAGCAGCGCCTGGGCCAGCGCGACCACATAGTCGCCGTGGCTGATCTGGCGGATGACGAAGGCGCCGAGCACCAGCACCACCACCATCAAGAACAGCGAGCAAACTGTAGATCAGGTCGACGGAGAAGCTGGCGCCGCGGCGCTGGGCGCTCGGTCTTGATCACAAAGATCAGCGTGAGCGGGGCCATGGGTCCGTAGCGCACTGCGCTCAACAACGCGTCGCTGAACTCGGTCGCTTCGAACAGGTGCGGGACTACCCAAACCAACAGGATCGCGATCAGATAGGTCGCGGCGATCAGCGAGACGATACGCTGGCCGACGTTCTTGATCGCTGGAACCTCGCCGCCAATCAGCGCAAACAGTACCGACAGCCACAGCGCCATCAGCCACCAGCTGGTGGAAGTGACCAGCAGCGACAGCCGCACCGACGATAAACACCGCCTGGCCTACGTACACTTTTTGATCGCCGCGCCACACCGGCTGCCACAGCAGGAAGCAACCGAAGTGAAACAGCAGAAACGCCTTGGACACCGGCGCGTCGATACCAAAGGCGAGCGCTACGTGCAGGCCGAGCAGCATCAGGGCCAGCCAGTCCTGCTGCCGCAACGACAAGCAGCACGCGCGGCAAGGCCGCAGGCTGCCGGTCGACCTTATCCATCTTCATCGCCAGTCGTACACTCGCGCCGCCCGTTGAGCCGCCGCGCCCTTGCCACCACATCCGCGTCACCTCCTTATGCTGCCCGCACTGAGTAAAGTCTTGACCATCGCGCGGTTCACGCTGTTGGAAGCCGCGCGCACACGCCTGCTGGGAATCGTAGTGATCATTCTCGCGTTGCTTTTCCTGGGCAGCCTGTTCGTGCAGCACATCTCCGTTACCGAGACGACGCGCATGCAGACCGGCTTCCTTGCCGCCACCGCGCGCATGGCGGCGGTATTCGTGCTGAGCCTGCATGTGGCCGGCAGCATGGTGCGCGAGTTCAACGACAAGGGCGTGGACCTGCTTCTGTCACTCGCATTGCCTAGGGCTGGGTACTATCTCGGCAAGCTGCTCGGCTTCGCCGGGCATCGCCGTCGCCATCGCCGTCTTGACTCACGCTCTCGCTCGTGATTCCCGGCGCCCGGACAGGGTCTGGTGCTGTGGGAGCGAGCCTCACCCTGGAGTTGATTCTGATCACAGCCGCTGGCGCTGTTCTGTGTGATCACTTTCGCTCAGATCATGCCGGCCATCAGCTTCGTCGCCGCATTCTACCTGCTCGCCCGCAGCATCAGCGCGGTACGGCTGCTGAGCGTATCGCCGCTGCTTCGCAGCCAACGATTGGACCAATCGCGCGGTCGCCAGGCTGGTGGACGCGCTCGCGTGGCTCCTGCCCGACCTCGACCGATTTACCTCCACCGCCTGGCTGGTGGACCACACCGGAAGCCTCGCAGCGCTGGGACTGGACGCGTTGCAAACGCTGATCTACGGCGGCCTTCTGGTCGTCGCCGGCCTGTTCGACCTGTACCGCAAGGATCTTTGACAGCCATGGCGCAGCGCCGACTCGCCTCCGTTCCGCGCCCATTGCTGCTGCTGGTGCCGCTGGCACTGCCGCCCAGATCACGTTCGCCGTTCTGCAGCCACAGGCCACAGGCGCGCGCCGAGCAGCTGACCGCACCGCCCCCGACACCCGTACTACGCGCTCTCAGCCTGGGCGATTCGATCGCTTTCGCGCAGCTGACCACCCTGTGGCTGCAAGCATTCGACAACCAGCCCGGCATCAGCATTCCGTTCCTCGACCTCGATTACGGCAAAGTCGAAGCCTGGCTTCAGCGCATTCTCGAGTTGGATCCGCGCGGGCAGTATCCGCTGCTGATGGCGTCGCAGCTCTACGCGGAGGTGCCCGACGAGCGCAAGCAGCGCCAGATGCTCGACTTCGTTTACCGGGAGTTCTCTGGCCGATCCCGACCGGCGCTGGCCCTGGCTGGCGCCATGCCGCGATCATGGCCAAGCACCGGTTGAATGACCTGCCGCTGGCGCTGCGCTATGCGAACGCTCTAACGACCCATAGCCACCGGGCCTGCCGTCCCGCACTGGGCGCGGCAGATGCGACATCTTCCTGCATGAGGACATGGCCGAGTACGAAACCGCCGGTAACCTGCTGCGCAGCCTTCTCGACAGCGGGGTCGTGCAGGACCCGCACGAATTGCATCTCTTGATCGAGCGGCTGAATCGGCTGAAGGACGCTGAGAAAATCGTCAGCGCCGTCGGAAAAATGACTTCGCTCGATGCCGGGTCGCCGCTTACCCGCAATCGTCATCACAGAGTCATTTCCCATTTCCCTCAATAAGTTATCCCTTGCCGTTGCTGGATGAGAAGGCTGCGGCCGGAATGCGGTCCATATGCGGCGATTTTCTCGACAATCCTCTCTAACCCCTTCATTCAAAATACGATAGAGCGATGGCACGGTTCTGGCTTTTGTGGACACCGAGGCAATGCCATCTATGAGACCTGAATGAACACTCACCCGCAACGAGGATTCACGCTCCCTCGAGATCGTAATCGTCGTGCTGATCGTGGGGTTCCTCCTTCGCAGGGAGTGCTTAAGGGCCAGGAGATGATTACCAGCGCCAAGGTAAAGCGCGTTGCGGGACACATGGACGAAATCCGCGCCGCTTTCCTCGGGTTCCAGGACCGCTTCAAGGCTCTGCCCGGAGACTATTCGGAGGCCAACCTGACTCTAGACTGCGGCAGCCCCTGCCTGCGGGGCAACGGTGACAGCCGGATCCGGGCCAACGAGACACCGGTCAACGGCAGCCAGGTTCACGAGGACTTGCTGGTTTGGACGCATCTTAGCCGCCTCTGGATTTCTCAAGGGCGACTACCGGATGGTCGACGGGGAATCCCAGCCCAACGACACGAACTCGCCGAAGAACCCGTACCAGATCTATCTTCAGATCGTGTTCGACGGGCGCTACGGGCATGAATGACGGCGGCACCTTGCGCCACAACCTCGAAGACAGGCGGTCAGATGCCCGTGAGTGTGCTCATCGAGATTGGATCGCAAGGTCGACGATGCCAAACCATACAAAGGTGCACTGCAGTTTTCGCACCTACCAGGGAAACAGTGCCGCCAGTCCGACCGAGGGCAGGGCGAGCGCGTGCACTACCGCGATCGATCCCGATGCGGACTGGAATTTGCAAGGCGGGAACACCAATTGCGGTGCAGCGACGCTGATGTGAGAGGGACGAAAACGTATCGAGCCCGGCCCGTGGTACCCAAAGACCGGACCGGGGATGTATCAAAGGAAGCTAGTTCCCGACGCGGAATCACAGGGGTGATAGAGAAAAGGAGCGCACTATGAAACGCAACGCAAACGGATTCACACTCATCGAAATTGCCATCGTACTGGTCATCATCGGCCTGCTTGCTCGGTGGCGTGCTCAAGGGACAGGAGTTGATCACGGGTGCGCGGGTGCGCAATCTGATCTCTCAGCAGGACGGCATCAAGGCCGCGTTCTTCGGCTTTCAGGACCGCTTCCGGGCGCTGCCTGGCGACTATGCCGCGGCCAGCACCAACATCAACGGCGTTACTATCGAGCGGCGACGGCAACGGGCCGAATCGAAGGCTCCCAATAGCGCTAGGCACCGTATGAAACGCTCTTGGCGTGGAATCACCTGACCGCCGCAGGTTTTCTCAACGGCAGCTACACTCTGGCTACCAGCACCACATGCAACAGCGAGCGACACAAACAATCCAAAGAATCCGTACAGCGTCTACATCCAGATCATCTACGACGATGCGTACTGGCACGCGACGTCAGCCCGCGAAGCCGACCAAGCACAACCTGAAAACGGGCAACCAGGTACCGGTGGAGATCGTCGCCGAGGTCGACCGCAAGGTCGACGACGGCCTACCCGATGCCGGCGGATTCCAGTTCTCAACCTACGTCCCCACTGGCACTCCACTGGCCGCCACCGCACTGCGTCATCACGGCGGCACGCCGTCCACGTGGGCCATTTCCGGCGGAAACATCGAACTGCGGTGGGGCCAGCCTCTTCTAAAACTCGGGTGGCGTGGCCGGGCCGGCGGGCCGCACGTTGAATCCACCGGCGCCCGCGGGACGACTGTGTCCCGCGGGCGTTCGGCTTCGGGGAACCTGAGGGGAGGTTATGGATCCGCGCAATTCGGGCTTCACCCTTATCGAGATGGCGATCGTGCTGGTGATCGTCGGACTGCTCATCGGCGGAGTGCTGGCGGGCCAGCAGCTTCATCCAGAGCGCACGGGTGCGCAATCTCATTTCCCAACAGGACGGTGTCAAGGCCGCCTTCTTCGGGTTCCAGGACCGCTACCGCGCTCTGCCCGGCGACTATTCGGGGCCAGCCTGAACATCAACTGCAGCGGCAGCTGCTTTAACGAGCGATGGCAATGGTCGGATCGAGTCGCAGCCTCGATACGGTCGGTCACTGAACATATCCTGGCCTGGAGCCATCTTGCCGCCGCCGGATTCATCAACGGCAGCTACACCACGGCCGCCAGCAACGTCACGACTGCAGCGCCCGGCAACACGCCAACCAACCCCTTTGGCGCCTATATGCAAGTGGCCTACGACGGGCTGTGGGGCGTCAGCGCCAACGCCCTTGGAACCCCCGTCTTGAGGCACAGCATCAAGACTGGGAATCAGGTCCCCGTGGAAATCATCGCGGAGGTGGACCGCAAGATCGACGATGGCAATCCCAATACGGGCGCGTTCCAGTTTTCCACCTTCATCGGCACTGGCCCCCGCCGATCGATTTCGGCGGAACCGACGCGAACAGCTGCACCAGCAGTGACGACCCCGACCGCCAGCTGGCAGGTGACCAACGGTCAGAGCAATTGCGGCGGCGCGAGTCTGCTCTAAACCCAACGACGAGCATAAGAGACGACGGGCTCAAGCGCTGGACGCTTGTCCCCTGGTCCTCCGCCCATACCCTCACCCCTCCATCAACCGGATCTCGGCCAACGCCAGCGTTTCCTCCACGCCTCGCAACACGACCACGTCGCCTTCTGCTAGCTGCGTCGTCGGGATCCGGGTCGGGGTTGCGAATGCTGCGTCGGCGGATAGCCGTCACCTCCACGCCCATCTTGGGCAACGCCAGCTCGCGCAGGGTCTTCCCGAGCGCCGCGGCGCCCGCCGTGATCACCACCGAGTGCAGGCGCGCCTGCAGGCGATCGCGTTCTTCGCCGGTCTCGTCGGTGACCCCGCGGAAGAAACCGCGGAACAGATCGTAGCGATGCTCGCGCGTCTCACGGATGCGGCGCAGTACGCGATTGAAGGGCACGCCACCACCAGCATGAGAGCGTGGGACGCCAGCATCAGGCTGCCTTCCATGATCTCGGGCACCACCTCCGCGGCGCCCGCCTGCTTGAGCCGATCGATGTCGCTGTCGTCTACCGTACGCACTACGACAGGCATGCCCGGCCGCAGCTCGTTGGCCACGTGCGAGTATCCGCAAAGCGGAGGCGGTATCCGCATAGGATACGACCAGCGCACTCGCCCGCGTGAGGCCGCCGCGATCAACACCTCGCGGCGCGCGGCATCGCCGAACACCACGTGCTCCCCGCCGCGGCCGCTTCGTGCACGCGCTGAGGATCCACATCCAGCGCGATGAAGGGCACGTTCTCCTGCTCCATCAGGCGCGCGAGGTACTGTCCGCTGCGGCCGTAGCCGCAAATGATCACGTGCTTCTCCGCTGCCAGCGTCTGCGCCGCGATGTTGTGCAGCGCCATCGCGCGGTACATCCAGTCCGCCGCGCTGAATCGCCGCACCATGTGCTCGCTCTTCTCGATGATGAACGGCGCGATCAGCATGGACAGGATCATGGCGGCCAGCACCACTCTGCACGACGGCCGGCGGCAGCACGCTCAGCCCGGCGGCCTGGGACAGCAGGACCAGGCCGAACTCGCCGGCCGCACATAGCGCCAGGCCGGTGCGCAGAGCGGTACCCGGATCGGATCCGAACAGGCGGCCCAGGCCGGTGATGAGCAGCGACTTGAACAGCAGCAGCGCCACCAGCAGCGCGGCGACCCACGGCAAGCGGCGCAAGCACCTCGGCGGGTCGAGCTGCATGCCGATGGTCACGAAGAACAGCCCCATCAGCACGTCCTGGAACGGCCGGATGTCCTGCTCCACCTGGTAGCGGTACTCGGTCTCGGAGATCAGCATCCCGGCCAGAAATGCGCCCAGGGCGAGCGACAGGCCGGATTGCCCGGTCACCCAGGCAAGGCCCAGCGTGAACAGCAGCAAGTTGAGCATGAACAGTTCGGGCGACTTCTGGCGCGCCACCAGGTGGAACCAGGGGCGCATCAGCCGTTGGCCGAGGAACAGGACAACGCCCAGCACGACCGCCGCCTTGACCAGAGCAAATGAGAGGAGCTTCGCCAGGTCCTCTGCACTGTGTGCCAGGGCCGGGATCAAGATCAGGAACGGCACCACCGCCAGGTCCTGGAACAGGAGCACGCCGATGATCACGCGGCCGTGCTGGGAGTTGAGCTCCAACCGCTCCGCCAGCATCTTGGCTAGGATGGCTGTTGACGACATCGCCAACGCCCCGCCCAGCACCAGCCCCGCCCTCCAGCCCAAGCCGAAGAGGATGCAAAGGCCAATCACGAACAACGTGGTAGCGCCTACCTGTGCGGCGCCGAGGCCGAACACTACGCGGCGCATGGTGACGAGCTTGGGCAGGCTGAACTCGAGCCCCACGCTGAACATCAGGAACACCACGCCGAACTCGGCGAGATAGCGCGTGTCCTCGCGATCGGCGACCCAGCCCAGCGCGTGCGGGCCGATCAAGATCCCGACCAGCAGGTAGCCAATCAGCGCCGGCAGCCGCAGCTGGCGGAACACCACCACGACGAAGACGGCGGTGGCGAGCAAGAGTGAGGACGAGTTCGAGGGTGCTGTGCATGGCGGACTAGCCCGGATATTTCATGAAGACGCCCCGAATGCTATGGATGCAAGGGCGGTAACCGGTTTGCGGCGAATTCGGCTAGGTGCTAATTTGTCGCGTCGGGCTACTGGGCGCTATGGCCGATTTCCGGCCACTTTCGGCCTGCCCGTCTTGCCAATAGTCACGGCTATTGGCTGCGACGGTCGAGCCAAAATTGGCTCGGAACTCGACTCGCCATTATCCCGAGTCCCTCATGAAATATCCGGCTAGGCCCGACGAGAAGGCGAAGCCTGGCTGCGCCCCGACCCAACTCTATCACAGCAGTTTTGCCGAACCGCGCCGCTGGTCCGCCGGCGACTGCCTGGGAGAAGCGCCGCACCTAGGCCGTCAGCCCGCTTTCCGCCTTCGGTGTATACTCCCTCGAGGAAATGAGCACGCTCCCTAAACGCGCAACCGCCGCGTCGCCGTCTGCAAAGCGCGCGTCGCACTCTGGAGATCGAGGCACGCGCGGTGGAGGCGCTGGCTGCGCGGCTGGACGACAGCTTTGCACGCGCCGTCGATCTGATCCTGGCTTGCAGCGGCCGCGCTGTCGTCAGCGGCATCGGCAAGTCCGGCCACGTCGCGCGCAAGATCGCCTCGACCCTGGCCAGCACCGGCACGCCCGCCTTCTTCCTGCATCCCGCCGAGGCCAGCCACGGCGACCTCGGCATGATCACCGCACAGGACGTGATGATCGCGCTGTCCAACTCGGGCGAGAGCGCCGAGCTCCTGGCCATCGTGCCGCTCGTCAAGCGCCGAGGCGCTGCGCTGATCGCCGATGACAGGCAACCCGCGCTCCGCGCTCGCGCGGGAGGCCGACGTGCACCTGGACGCAGGCGTGGCGGAGGAAGCCTGCCCGCTGGGCCTGGCTCCCACGGCCAGCACCACCGCCGCGCTGGCTCTGGGCGATGCGCTGGCTGTCGCGCTGCTCGAAGCGCGCGGCTTCGGCGCCGAGGACTTTCGCGCGCTCGCACCCGGGCGGCAAGCCTGGGCCGGCGCCTGCTCACACACGTGAGCGACGTCATGCGCACAGGGTGACGCGGTTCCGGTCGTGCCGCGAACGGCGCTGCTGCCGAAGCCATTCTGGAGATGTCGCGCAAAGGCATGGGCATGACTGCGGTGATCGAAGCCGATCAGCGCGTTGCCGGCATCTTCACCGACGGCGACCTGCGCCGCACGCTGGAGAAACCGATCGACGTGCACGCGACTCCGATCGCAAGGTCATGACGGAACGCCCGCGCACGATCCTCCCGAACCGGCTCGCGGCCGAGGCGGTAAAGCTGATGGAAGACTACCGCGTGAGCCAGATCCTGGTGGTGGATGACGACTATCACCTGGTGGGCGCGCTCAACACTGCACGATCTGTTCCAGGCCATGGTCATCTGATGGCAGTGGGCAACAGACCTGGCCCAGCGCGCCAAGAGCGTCGGGCTGCTGGTGCTGGACGTGGACGGCGTGCTCACCGACGGCCGGCTCTACTACGGCGGCGACGATGTGGAGCTCAAGGCGTTCAACATCCAGGACGGGCACGGCATCAAGATGCTGCGGGCCACCGGTGTCGAGGTGGCCATCATCACCGGCCGCACCTCGCGTGCGGTCGAGCTGCGCGCCGCAGAACCTTGGTGTGCCGTACCTGTATCAAGGCGTCGCCGACAAGCTCGCGGTCTTCGATCAACTGCTTGCGCGCGTGAGGCTCGATGCCGGCTGCGGCGGCGGCCATGGGCGATGACCTGCCGGATCTTCCGATCCTGCGCCGCTGCGGACTCGCGGCATGCGTGCCGGAGGCGCCGGCCCTGGTCCGCAGCCACGTCCACTATGTTACGCGACCGCCCCGGCGGCGCCGGCGCGGTGCGCGAGATAGTGCGAGCTTCTGATGGCGGCGCAGGGCACCTCGAGGCAACGCTGCAGGAATATCTGAGATGAGGCGTTGGCGCGCCTGGGTGCCCGGCGCTGATGCTGGCGGCGCTCGCGGCGCTGACCTGGTGGCTCGATCAAGAAAGTGCAGCCGCTCGGTCCAGCACGAGACAGCGCTTCGCGCAACGATCCCGATGTCGTAGTCGGAGAACTTCGAGGCCACGCGCATGAACGATGATGGCGCCAGGCGCTACGCGATCATCGCCAAGAAGATGGTGCATTACCCGGGCGACAACAGCGCGGTATTAGACTACCCGCACGCTGATCCACTTCGATCCGCGGAAACAGCACCGGTCAGCATTCGGGCCAACCAGGGTGTGCTGTCGAGCAACGGCGAGAACGCCTATTTCACCGGCGACGTGCAGGTGCGGCGCGCAGCCTACGGCGATAGCGCGGAGATGGCGCTGTATCACTAGCTTCCTGCACGCCATCCCCGGCCAAGGACCTGGTGCAAGACCGACCGCGAAGTCACGATGGTCGAGCGGCAATAGCACGGTCAAGTCGGTTGGCCTAGAATTCAACAACAAGACGCGCGAGCTGAAGCTGCTCTCCAACGTCAAGGGCCAACTGGAAACGCCCGCCAAGAATCGTCGAGTCATGCCCTGGGACAAAAAGCGCAAGCACGGATAGCTCATGAAGACGCCCCGCTGCTGAAATACTTGCCGCGGCCCTGAAGGCGTCTCCCCGTGTCGTGCTGCTGGCTGCCGTCGCGGTGTCCGGTGCGGCGCTGGCCGACAAATCCGACCGCGACAAGCCGGTGAACATCGAGGCCGACCGTGTCACCATCGACGACATCAAGAAGGAAAGCGTGTTCGACGGCAACGTAACGATGAGCCAGGGCACGCTGATGCTCAAGGCAGACAAAGTCATCGTGAAGCAGGACGCAGGCGGGTTCAACTATGCCTGTCGCCTACGGCAAGCCGGCCTATTTCAAGCAGAAGCGCGAGGGCTATGACGAGTATATCGAGGGCATCGGCCGAGCGCCTCGAATACGACGGCAAGGCCGACAAGATGCAGATGTTCACCAACGCCGAGATCCAGCAAGGGGATCGACGAGGTCAAGGGAGACTACATCTCCTACGACGCCAACACGGAGTTCTATCAGGTCGTCGCCGGCGACTCGGTGCAAACGCCGGTAAATCCCAAGGGCCGGGTGCGCGCTACGATCCAGCCGCCCAAGAAGCGGCCGCCACGGACAAGCCGGTGCCGGTGGCGCCGGCCAGACTGCGCGCCTCTGAAACCATCCGGTTCGCTGCGCAACAAGCTCGAAGAATGAGGCGGAGCCGCTCAAGCTACGCGCCTGGCCCTGCCGATAATCAAGTCTGGCCATGAGTGAACTGCGCGCTGACCAGCTGCAAAAAGCGCTTCAAGTCCCGCACGGTTGTCAAGGACGTGCTCTCTCGAGGTCAAGAGCGGCGAGGTGGTCGGGTCTGCTCGGCCCGAACGGCGCGCGGCAAGACCACTTGCTTCTACATGATGGTCGGCCTGATCCCGTCGGATGGCGGCAGCATCTATCTCGACGGGCAGAACCTGAACCACATGCCCATCCACCGCCGGGCGCGCATGGGGCTCGCCTATCTGCCGCAGGAGGCGTCGATCTTTCGCAAGCTCACGGTCGCCGAGAACGTGCAGGCCGGTCCTCGAGTTGACGAGGGCTCGACAATGGCACCATGGAGGAGAGGCTGAACGAATTGTTGAACGATCTTGCACATCGGGCACCTGCGCAACAGCCCCGCGGTCAGCCTGTCGGGCGGCGAGCGGCGGCGCGTGGAGATTGCGCGGGCGCTGGCCAGCCACCCTCGTTTCATCCTGCTCGACGAGCCGTTCGCCGGGGTCGATCCGATCGCGGTGCTGGACATTCAGAAGATCATTCGCTTCCTCAAGGAACGCGGCATCGGCGTGCTGATCACCGATCACAACGTGCGCGAGACGCTCGGCATCTGCGACCGCGCTTACATCATCAACGATGGCTCCGTGCTCGCTTGTGGGGCCCCGAAGAAATCGTTTATAATGAAAGCGTAAGGAAGGTCTACCTGGGTGAGCACTTCCGGCTCTAGCGAACCGCCAAGATGCAGGGGCGTCCCGCCATCCTGCCAGCGCCCCGGCGCCCGCCGTCGCCACGCATGAAGCACTCGCTACAGCTCAAGCTATCCCAGCACCTCACGCTGACGCCCCAGCTGCAGCAGTCGATCCGGCTGTTGCAGCTGTCCACGCTCGAGCTGAACCAGGAGATCGAGCGCTTCCTGCAGGACAACCCGCTGCTGGAGCGTGAGGAAGGGCGCCGAAGAGGACGGGCCGCCGGTCAGCGCACCCGGTACCCTCACCAGCGAGTTCACCTCGTCTACGACCAGCACCACGACAACGTCGACCTGCGAAGGAGAAGAGGAAGCTCCCGTCGATGCGCCCGAAGCCAGACGTGGAATGGCGCGAGGAGGGCGGCGGAAGCTACAGCGGCCACGACGACGGTGAAGACAGCGAATACCCGCAGCTCGCCGCCGAGTCGCACTCCCTGCGCGAGCACCTGCTGTGGCAGGTGAACCTGCTGCAGTGGCGAGGAGCGGGACAAGCGCATCGTCGCGCTGCTGGTGGACACGCTGGACGACGACGGCTACATGACCCAGGATCTGGAGGAGCTGGCGGCCATGCTGCCGGCCGAGTCTGGAGGTCGACCCGTCCGAGCTCGCGCATCGCGCTCAAGCACCTGCAGCACCTGGAGCCGGCCGGCATCGGCGCGCGCAACCTGTCCGAGTGCCTGTCGCTGCAGCTCGAGGCCCTGCCGGAGAGACACGCCGTTTCGCGCCGATGCGCTGACCACTGTGCGCACCATCTCGACCTGCTCGCCGGCACGCGATTTCGCCAAGCTCAAGAAGCTGCTCCGCTGCAACGACGACGTCCTGCGCGGCGTGCAAAGCCTGATCATCAGCCTCAACCCGCGCCCTGGCGCCGGCTTCTCCAAGCAACGAAGCGCGCTATATCGTGCCCGATGTCATCGTCAAGAAGGTCAAGGGCCTGTGGCGCGCGGCGCTCAATCCCGACGCCATGCCGAAGCTGCGCATCAACCGCATGTATGCCGACATCCTCCATCGCAACCGCGACGCGAGCCTGCAGCAGCTCGCCGGCCAGCTGCAGGAGGCGAAGTGGCTGATCAAGAACGTGCAGCAGCGCTTCGACACCATCCTGCGCGTGTCGCAGGCCATCGTCGACCGCCAGCGGCATTTCTTCGAGCACGGCGAGGTGGCGATGCGCCCGCTGGTGCTGCGCGAGATCGCCGACACGCTCGGCCTGCACGAGTCCACCGGTGTCGCGCGTCACGACGCAGAAGTTCATGCTCACGCCGCGCGGCATCTTCGAGCTGAAGTACTTCTTCGGCAGCCACGTCACCACCGAGACCGGCGGCGCCTGCTCGGCCACCGCGATCCGCGCGCTGATCAAGCAGCTGGTGGCGCGCGGAGGACTCGCGCAAACCGCTCTCCGACAGCCAGATCTCCGAGATCCTCGGCAAGCAGGGCATCGTGGTCGCGCGCCGCACCATCGCCAAATACCGGGAATCTTTGCAGATCCTTCCTGTCAATCTGAGAAAGTCCATCTAATCCTGACGCAGGACCCGACTCAGAGCCAGGAGGAGGCCTCGATGAACCTGCAACTGACCGGTCACCAGCTCGACATCACCCCCGCGATCCGCGACCTACGTGACCTCGAAGCTCGAGCGCATCACGCGCCACTTCGACCACGTGATCGACGTGAACGTGATCCTGTCGGTGCAGCAAGCTCGAGCAGAAGATCGAAGCCAACGTGCACGTCCCGCGGCAGGGACATCTTCTGCGAGAGCTGCGAGCCGGACATGTACGCCGCCATCGACAGCCTGGTGGACAAGCTCGACCGCCAGATCATCAAGCACAAGGAAAAGGTCATCGAGCACCGCCAGAACGGCGCGGCGCGCAACCGCGCAGGTCGGGTAGGCGGTGGCGGCAGGGCACGGCCTGCGGGTCATGCCGCCAGCGTCGACGCAACGGCACCGGTGCCGCGCGACGGATGAATCTCATTTCCATCCTTCTCAGACCTGTCTCACGTCGCGCTGGACGTCGAGGCAGGCAACAAGAAAGCCTTGTTCGAGCGTGCCGGCGCGCATGCTCGAGGGCGTCTCGGCCTCACCCGCGCGCCAGGTGACGGACAGCCTGCTCGCGCGCGAGACGCCTGGGCTCCACCGGGCTTGGGCAAGGCATCGCCATTCCGCATGGCCGGGTCAAGGGGCTGCGCGAGGCGGTAGGCGCGTTTCTGCGCATGCGCGCGCCCGATCCCCTTCGATGCGCCGGACAGCCGGCCGGTGAGCCTGGTCTTCGTCCTGCTGGTCCCGGAGCGCGCCACCGACGCTGCACCTGCAGATCCTGTCCGAGCTGGCGCAGATGTTCAGCGATCGCGAGTTTCGCGCTCAGCTCGCCGCAGCGCCCGATGCGCTCGTCGCCAGCGTCTGATCGTCGGCTGGCAGGCGCACGCGCCGAATACCTGAGCTGCACAACCGCCATGCCCCAGGCCACGCGTCGCCCAGCTGTTCCGAGGACAACCGCGAAGCGCTGAAGCTGTCCTGGCTGGCCGGCGAAGGGCAGCGCCGTGGCGCTGCTCGACAGCCGCCAGATCAATTCGCAGAGCCAGGGGCTGATCGGCCACCTGAACTTCTACCACCCCAACTGGATCCAGATCTTCAGCCGCACCGAGGCGAGCTATTTCCCGGCGATGGAGCCGGCGGCGCAGGAGCAGGCGCTGGCGCGCCTGCAGGACGGCGGACTCGCCTGCGTCATCGTGAGCGACGGCGAGCAGCCGCCGCCGGCCGTGCGGCGCTTCGCGGAGTCGCGCGCAGGTGCCCGTGATCGCATCGCCGCTGCCCAGCCTGCAGATCATCTGGGTGGTGCGCACCTACCTCGGCCGCGCGCTGGCGGAGTTCGTCACGCGCCACGGTGTGCTGCTGGACGTGCTCGGAATGGGCGTGCTGCTCACCGGCGAGAGCGGGGTCGGCAAGAGCGAGCTCGCGCTCGAGCTGATCACCCGCGGCGGCGGCCTGGTGGCGGACGACGTGGTAGAGCTCTATCACGTCGCGCCGGAGACCCTCGGAAGGGCGCAGCCCCGAGCTGCTGAAGGAGTTTCTCGAAGTGCGTGGCTTGGGCATGCTCAACATCCGCACCATCTTCGGCGAGACCGCCGTGCGCGTGCGCAAGAACCTCAAGATCATCGTGCAACTGGAAAAGCCCGTCGGCGGCGTCATCCCCGGGCTGGAGCGGCTTCCGCTCGAAGCCAGCACCGAGGAGATCCTCGGTGTGCGCATTCGCAAGGTGGTGCTGCCGGTGGCCGCCGGACGCAACCTGGCGGTGCTGGTCGAGGCGGCGGTGCGCAACTACGTGCTGCAGCTGCGCGGCATCGACAGCACGCAGGACTTCATCCGCCGCCAGGAACAGCACTTCGGACGCGGGCCGTGAAGCTCGAGGAGCAGGCGATGCAGACAGCGGCGCCAACGAGCGCGGAGCTCGAGCGCCGGCATGCAGTTGATCCTCGTCACCGGCATGTCCGGTTCGGGCAAGAGCGTGGCGCTCAAGGTGCTGGAGGACAGCGGCTACTATTGTGTGGACAACCTGCCGGCCCACCTGCTGCCCGGCCTGGTCGATTTCCTCGGCGCCGCCGAGCCAGACGCGTGTGGCGGTCAGCGTGGACGTGCGCAGCGGCCACACGCTCAAGGACCTGCCGGCCTGGGTGATCGAGCTGCGGCACCGCTCCATCGACCTGCGCGTACTGTTCCTCGACGCCAAGACCGACACGCTGGTGAAGCGCTTCTCCGAAACGCGGCGCCGCCACCCGCTGTCCGACGACAAGCTCACGCTGCCCGAGTGCATCGAGGCCGAACGCGAGCTGCTGGTCGAGGTCAGCGCGCTCGCCCACCGCGTGGACACGAGCGACTTGAGTCCCCACGCGCTGCGCGCCTGGGTCAAGGATTTCGTGGGCTTGTCGGCGTTCGGCCTGACCCTGCTGATGCAATCGTTCGCCTTCAAGAACGGCGTCCCGCTGGATGCCGACCTGGTGTTCGACGTGCGCTGTCTGCCCAATCCGCACTACGACCCGCTGCTGCGCCCGATGACCGGGCTGGACGCGCCGGTCATCGAATTCCTGCGCTCGGACGCCACCGTGCAGAGGATGCTGGCCGACATCTCGCATTTCCTGGACGAGTGGCTGCCCTGCTACATCCGCGACAATCGCAGCTACCTCACGGTTGGCATCGGCTGCACCGGCGGGCGCCACCGTTCGGTCTATCTGGCCGAGGAGCTCGGGCAGCGCTTCCCGCTCGCAGCTGCCGGTGCTGGTACGGCATCGCGAACTGGTGTCGGCGTGAGCCGCCGGCAGCTGGGTGAATGTGCTCTGGTGTCCCGCTTTGCACGCGCGGCAGCAAACCCGTCCTGGGTGCTGAAGCATGGCTCAAGCCGGACGTCCCAGAAAGCGTAACTCTTGCGCTCACCGGCGCGTCCGGCATGCCCTACGGCGTGCGCCTGCTCGAGATGCCTGCTGGCGGCCGGGGTGCGCGTGTATCTGCTGCTATTCCCAGGTCGCGCAGGTGGTGGCCAAGCAGGAGATGGATCTCGCTCTGCCCGCGCGCGCGCGCGAAGTAGAGCAGTTGTTCGCACGGCGATTCAACGCCAGCGAAGGTCAGTTGCGGGTATTCGGGCGCGAGGAGTGGTTCGCGCCAGTGGCTTCCGGCTCCAACCCGGCCGATGCGCATGGTCATCTGCCCCTGCAGCATGGGCACGCTCGCGGCCGTCGCCTGCGGGCTGGCGGACAACCTGATCGAGCGCGCCGCGGACGTAATGCTGAAGGAACGGCGCCCGCTCATCCTGGTGCCGCGCGAAACGCCGCTCTCCGCCATCCACCTGGAGAACATGCTGCGCCTGTCACGCGCGGGTGCAGTGATCCTGCCCGCCAATCCGGGCTTCTATCACCACCCGGACAACGTGGAGGATCTGGTCGATTTCGTCGTGGCGCGTGTGCTCGATCTGCTGCGCGTGCCGCACCGGCTGATGCCGCGCTGGGGTGAGAAGCCAGTCCGAAGCGGAGAGAGTGACGGTGGGCGCAACCCTGGAGATCCCGATCTTTCCGCTTGGCACGGTGCTGTATCCCGAGCGGGCTGCTGCCACTGCGCATCTTCGAGCAGCGCTACCTCGACATGACCAAAATATGCATCCGCGACGACGCGCCTTTCGGCGTGTGCCTGATCCGCGAAGGCCTCGAGACAGGGCGTGCCCGCGGTGCCATTCGCAACCGGCTGCAGCGCGCGCATCGTCGGGTGGGACATGCCGCACCTCGGCCTGTTCCACCTGGTCACCCAGGGCGAGCAGGTGTTCCGTATTCTGGAACAGTGGACAGCCAAGAGCGGCCTGGTCAGGCTCAGGTCGAACTCGGAGGACCGCTCCACCACCGTTGCCGCTGCCGGCGGAATTCGATGGCCTCGCGCTGGTGCTGGAAAAGATCATGGCGAAGGTCGGCGCCGAGCGCTTCCCGTCACCGCTGCGGCTGGACGATGCGGCCTGGGTCGCGTATCGCCTGGCCGGAAGTTCTGCCGCTGGAAACCGGATACCAAGCAGCGGCTTGCTGGAGGCGCGCGATCCGGTCGCTGCACTGAGCGAGGTGAAGCTCTTCCTGGAGTCACGTCAAGTCGTGCTCTGAAGTTAGGTCCCATTCGCGCTGAGCGCGGTCCGACTCTGCTGCGCGCGACGCTCTCAGGGCGAACGGTGTTGTAGTTTTGCATCAGCCCCGGAGCGCTGCAGGATTCGCTTCACCGGCGCCGGGAAGCGCCGCGCCAAAGAGCATCCTCCATGCTCAGCCACACCAGCCCGGGTTCCCCCGCGTGCGGCTGTCGCGTGACCTTTGCCAGCATCGGCTGGATGCGCAACTTGTAATGCGTGAAGCCGTGGGCGACCGGCGCCAGCGGCGTGACCTTGCCCAGCGTCACTCCCAGACGTCGCGCAGCATCGGCGACGCCATCCGCGCTCGTTTCCGGGAAAACTCCATAGCCCGCCCCAGATCCCACGGTGCGCGACGCTTCTCCAGCAGCACCTCGCCCGCGTTGGTCAGGATCAGCATGGTCGTCTCGCGCTCGGGTAACGTCTTAGCGGGCCGGGGAGAAGGCAGACTGTGCGTAAGCCCATCCCGGTGTGCCACGCAAGTACCCGCGACAGGACACGCTGGGCAGTCGGATTGCGCCGCACGCACACTCCCGCGCCCAGATCCATGAGCCCTTGCGTATAGGACTCCAGGTCACTTTCCGGCGGCAGGGCTTCTGCGCGCTGCCAAAGCTGGTCCTGCACCTGCTTCGCACCCGGGTAACCGGCGATGCCCTCGTGCCGAGCCAGCACCCGTTTCACGTTGCCGTCGAGGATAGCGTGTCGCGCACCGAACGCGAAGACACAGATGGCCGCTGCGGTGGACCGCCCAACACCGGGCAGCCCGCACACCGCCTCGAACCGTGCGCGGGAACACCCCGGCATGCTGATCGACGATCAGCCGCGCCGCGGCATGCAGATTGCGCCCACGGGCGTAATATCCGGAGTCCGCTCCAGTGCGCCAGAACCTCATCCTCGGTCGCCGCCGACAGCGATGTCAGATCGGGAAAGCGCGCAACGAAGCGCTGATAGTAGGGAATGACCGCCAGTGACCTGAGTCTGCTGCAGCATGATCTCCGACAGCCAGATGCGATAGGCATTGCGCGTGTTCTGCCAGGGCAGATCGTGGCGGCCGTGTGCGACTTGCCACCGTGCGATGTGGGGGCGAAGTCGGTTTCGTCGGAGCAGTGAGTGCGTGAATGTGTGAAGGTGTGAATGCGTGAGGGCGGGTATGCGCGAGCGCCCGCCTCCCTTTACCTGGCGAGACTAACGCGGATGCTGCCTCAGGCGAGCCCTCACCTGGCACGAGAACTTTCTTGGGTTTCACGCCTTCACGCATTCACACATTCACTTCCTTCACGTCTTCGCTTCTCCTTCACGCCTTCAGCGGAGCAAGCTTTTCAACTTATCCTTGATCTGATCCTCGGGCTTCTTCTCCGGTGCTGCCGGCGCTGCGGTTCCCGATTTGGCATCGGTCGAAGACGGTGCGCCCAGCGGTTGCTTGCCCAGGTCTTTGAGGGAGCCGCCCTTGAGGCCCTCTTTCAAGGCCTCCTTCGCGCTTTCCTTCAGGGCTTCCTTGTTCGCCCCGCTGAACATCTGGCTGAACTCCATCTTGTACTTGATGCCGGTCGAAGGGCCGTAGACGCGCACCGGCAGCGTCAGTCCCGTCAGCTCCGCGCGCTCCTTGCCGCCCTGCCCGGCGGTGCTGGCAACCACCGCCGCCCTTGACGACGTAGTTCAGGCTGTCCTCGGCAATGTTCACATCACCCTTCGCCGGAGATGCGCAGGAACGGTGACTTGGCGCTCAGGTCGCCGTTGTGCGCGACGCCGTTCTTGATGATGAAGCTGGCGGTCAGCTCCGAGAAGTCGGTCTTCTCCGCCTGATTGGCCGCCTGCTCCGCGTCACCCGCGCCGAGCTTTGCCTTGACGTTGCGCACCGCACCGGCGAGGTCGACGCCTTTGATGGCACCGTCCTTCAGATTGAGGGCCGCCGTGCCGTTGAGCGCTTTCTTGAAGGCGGTGACCGTGTTGCCGGCAGTGGTCAAGTCCAGCGCGACATTGCCCTTGCCTTCGAGCAGATCCTTCTGCATCGCATCGCGCAACAGCGGGCCGATGGAGACGCCGATCAGCATCTGCTTCACGGCGATCTGGTTCGTGTTGGCGTTGACGTTGGCGCTGCCCTTGAGCGAGCCCTGATACAAGTTCGCCTGCATCGGATTCACGTCGAGCTTGCCGTCCTTCGCGCACATCCACGCGTACGCTGCTGGACTTGATGTTGTTGGCTACCAGCTCTCCGATCTTCACGCTGCCGTCGAGCTTGGCGGCTTCAACGGCGACAAGTCGATTGGCTGTTCCGGCTGCTGCAGACCGGGCGAATCGGCGGGCTTTGACTGCGCTGTGCCGGCCGGAGCAGGCTTGCCTTCGACACCGCTCTGCTTGGGCGGCATGTAGCGGTCGACGTTGAGCTTGTCGATATTGATGTCGAAGTCGTAGGCCGGTGCGCTGAATCTGGTCAAGCCGAGCTTCGCCTTGATGTTGCTCTCGTCGAGCTTGGCCACGATGTCACCGGCTACCCGCTCCTTGCCAGAGATCGGCGCGCACCGCGCCAGCGAGGACGCCACCTTCACCGTCTTCTGCGGGACGGATGGACCCGTCGACAGTGAAATCGGCGGCGATCTTCGGCAGCTCGAAAATCCTGGCCTCCAAGTTGCCGGCGATCCGGGGTGCTGAGCGTACCTTTGACCGTGTCGTCCTGATCTTGGCATCCACCGCCAGGTTCATCGCCGCGATCTTCAGCGCTTTGGCCGAGCCTTCGAGCGCCGCTAGCTTCAGGCTGACATCCGCGTTGCGTTCCGCCCCTGTTAGCTTCGCCGTGAGCACTACGGACTCCCCGCTAGCTTTGTCGCTGCTTACCTCCAGCTTGGGCATGGTGAAATCGATGTTGAGCTGGTCCTGGCCCCATCTTGCCCTTGGCTAGCAAGGCGAGCCCCTCCACCAGCACCTGGTTGGCGGCGAGATTCACGCGCAGCTTGGGGGCCTTGAGGCTGCTCTCGGTCAAGGTCATGCCGGCTACGGTGCCGGTGGCCGAAAGCGTCAATGCATCGACCGCCAGCGGCCTCTGGCCGGGACTGAATGCTCGGGGCGGTCAACTTCACGTCGAAGTTGTCCTTGCCCCGGCTCGCCTTCGCGTCCAGGTTGAGCCGGTAAGCTTGACTGCCTGTGTCGCCCGCGGCCTCGATGTCGGCCTTGAGCGTCGCAGCGATGCCCGAGAAGTCGAGCGCACTCCCGCTGAGCTTCGCATTCAGGCCCTTGAAGCTGTACTCCTGAGCCTGGAGGTCGAACGTCAGCGCGCCGGTGAGCTTGGCCTGCAGATCGGCCTTCAGGCTTCAGCGCCCTTCACGGTCACGTCGAGCTCCACCGGACTCGGCGTGCGGTCCGCCAACCGACCGGTCTTGAGTCTGCGCGACTTCGACGGCTGAGGTCGTTGCCGTTGGTCTCGTCGCGCCAGGTAACCCGCGAGCGGGTGACGCGAATTCCGCTGATATCCAGTTTGACCGCCTGCTGCGGCGGCGCCGCATCTCTGGGCGCTGCAGCGGGCCTGGCACTTCGTTCTTCTCCACCGCGCGCGCCCCGCCGCCGGCCAGGTCGGAGAAGTTGGTCTTGCCGTTGCTCAACTTGATCAGGTTGGCACGCAACCCGTCGATGCGCACTTCGTCTACCACTACCTGCTTGCTAAGCAGCGGCAGCAGCGCCAGATACACCTGAACGGCGTCCGACACCGGCGAACTCCTTGTCGCTGTCGCGCTCCGAGACCGTGGTCTTGCCCACACAGCGGCGCCGATCTTGGGAAAGATCTTCCAGCCCGATGTCGCCCTGGATGGCGAGCGTGCGGCCGGTCTTCTCCTTCACCATTTGCACGATCTGCGGCTTGTAGGCGTTGGGATCGAAAGTCGCGGCCACGATACCGACCACCTACGACCAGCAGCACGATCAGTCCGCCGATGGCGTAGAGCGCGTACTTCGAGAGCTTTCATGTCTTCAGGGCTCCCGCCTTGTTTTGGTCTATGTGTGCGCATTCTACGCTTGGCCCCGATGGCCCGGCTGCGCCACTGGCTCGTCGGTCTCGTCGCGTGCGTCGCAATGTCACCCACTCGATGATCGGACAGCGCGACGCAGCTGAATTTCTATGTTCCTTTCATGCGTCGGCACGCAACCTTTTTACATCATTTTTATACGCGTTTGGGTAGATTGGAGTTCGCATTTGTTCCATGGAGGCGACAGTGACGGTTGCTCTAATCACAGTGCTGCTGGTGGGTTTCTTCGCCATTTCTGCGGTGCTGGTGTACGGCTGCCGGCGATTGATGGGGGACGGCCATGAGCTGGCTGTATGTGCTCAGCGGGCTTGTCGCGCTCGCCATCACCGTCTACCTGGTCATCGCCCTTCTGTTTCCGGAGAAGTTCTGATGAACGCCAACGGTTATCTCCAACTGATCGTCTACCTCGCGGTCCTGCTGGCGCTCGGCGAAGCCGCTCGGCACGTACATGGCGCGCATTTATCGAAGGTCAAGCCCGCGGTCCTGAATCGCGCAGGGGCGCCCGCTCGAGCGGCTGATCTATCGCCTGTGCGGCATAGATCCCGCGCGCGAGATGCGCTGGACGCAGTACGCGGCTGCGATGCTGGCGTTCAACCTGCTCGGCGGGCTGGCGGTCGTATGGCGCTGCAGCGCCTGCAGGCCTATCTGCCGCTGAATCCCGCAAGCCTTCGCGTGCGGTGTCGCCGGACTCGTCGTTCAACACCGCCGGCGAGCTTCGTCACCAATACCAACTGGCAGGGCTATGGCGGCGAGACCACGATGAGCTATCTCACGCAGATGGCTCGCGCTGACCGTGCAGAACTTCGTGTCCGCCGCGACCGGCATGGCGGTGCTCGTCGCGCTGATTCGCGGCTTCTAGCGCGCCAGAAGCGTCGACACCGATCGGCAACTTCTGGGTCGATCTCACCCGCACCACGCTGTATATCCTGCTGCCGCTGTCGCTCGTGCTCTGCGCTGGTGCTCGTATCGCAGGGTGTCGTTCAGACGTTCTCGGCCTACTCCGACGCGTCGCCTCTGGTGGAGTCGGTCGACGTACGAGCAATCCCAAGCTCGACGCCGCCGGCCAGCCGCGTCGAAGGACGACAAGGGCAATCCGGTGACGGAGAAGGCGCACGCAGAAGGAGCAGAGCCATCGCGGTCGGCCCGGCCGCCTCGCAGATCGCGATCAAGCAGCTCGGCACCAACGGCGGCGGCTTCTTCAACGTCAACTCGGCGCATCCGTTCGAGAACCCGACGCCGCTGTCCAACTTCCTCGAGGTGCTCGCCATCCTGCTGATCCCGGCGGCGCTGTGCTACACGCTTCGGCAGCGATGGTCGGCGACACGCGCCAGGGCTGGGCAATGCTCGCGGCCATGACGCTGGTGTTCGTCGTGCCTGCTCGCCGTGTGCGTCGGCGCCGAGCAGCGCGGCAATCCGGCGCTCGCAAGCTGGGCGTGGACCAGACCAGCGAGCGCGCTGCAGTCGGGCGGCAACATGGAAGGCAAGGAGGCCCGCTTCGGCATCGTCAACTCTGCGCTGTGGGCGACCGCGCACGACCGCCGCGTCGAACGGCTCGGTCAACGCGATGCACGACTCGTTCACGCCGCTCGGCGGCCTGGTGCCGATGTGGCTGATCCAGCTCGGCGAGGTGATCTTCGGCGGCGTCGGCTCCGGGCCTCTACGGCATGCTCGATCTTCGCCATCGTCGCGGTGTTCGTCGCCGGGCTGATGATCGGCCGCACGCCGGAGTACCTGGGCAAGAAGATCGAGGCGTTCGAGATGAAGATGGCCGCGATCGCGGTCCTGATTCCGTCTGGTCATGGCGCTCGGCGGCACCGCGGTCGCCGTCGTCCTGCGATGCCGGCAAGGCCGGCGTCGCGAATCCCGGGCGCGCACGGCTTCTCCGAGATCCTGTACGCCTTCTCCTCGGCCGGCAACAACAACGGCAGCGCGTTTGCGGGCTCTGTCCGCCAACACGCCCTTCTACAACACAGCGCTTGGGCATTGCCATGTTGTTCTCGCGCTACTGGCTGGCCATCCCGGTGCTGGCGATTGCCGGCGCTCTGGTGACCAAGAAGAAGGCTGCCCGTCGAGCCTGGGCACGCTGCCGACCCACACGCCGCTGTTCGTCGCCATGCTGCGTCGGCACCGTGCATCATCATCGGCGCGCTCACCTTCATCCCGGCGCTCGCGCTCGGCCCGATCGTCGAGCACTCTCACGCTTGGTGCGGCGCCAGTGAGTACGGACACCGACCACTCAGGAGCTCCGACATGAGCACAGAAGTATTGCCCGCGCACCGGCGCTGCCGCGCATGCTGTTCACGAAGAGGCATCTTCCAGCAGGCGCCGTCGTCGACTCGCTGGTCAAGCTGCTGCCGCAGCACCAGCTGGCGCAACCCGGTGATGTTCGTCGTCTACGTCGGCAGCATCCTGACGACGATCCTTGTTCGTCCAGGCGCTCGGCGGGCAGGGCGAAGCGCCGGCCGGGTTCATCCTCGCCGTCACGCGTCTGGCTCGTGGTTCACGGTGCTGTTCGCCAACTTCGCCGGAAGGCGATCGCCGAAGGGCGCAGCAAAGGCGCAGGCGGCGGCGCTGCGTGCGGCGAAGCGCGACGTGATCGGCCAAGAGCTCGCAGAAGCGCGCCGCGACGCGGCGTACCGATGAGCGCGCCGCTCGACCGATCTGCGCAAGGGCGATGCGTCGTCCTGGTGGAAGCCGGCGACGTCATCCCGGCCGACGGCAACGTCATCGATGGCGTCGCCTCGGTGGACGAGAGCGCGATCACCGGCGAGTCCGCGCCCGTGATCCGCGAGTCGGGCGGCGACTTCTGCTTCCGTCACCGGCGGCACGCGAGTGCTGTCGGACTGGCTCGGTCGTGCGCGTCACCGTGAACCCGGCGAAGCCTTCCTCGATCGCATGATCGCGCATGGTCGAGGTGCGCGCCGCCAGAAGACGCCGAACGAGATCGCGCTCAGCCATCCTGCTGGTCGAGCTGACGCTGGTCTTTCTGCTGGCGACGGTGACGCTGCTCCCGTATCTCGATCTACAGCGTCGAAGTCGCGCAGGGCCGGGTCGCCCGTTACCGATCACGGTGCTGGTCGCGCTTGCTGGTGTGCCTCATCCCGACCACCATCGGCGCGCTGCTGTCGGCGATCGGCGTCGCGGGCATCGGCCGCATGATCGCAGGCCAACGTCATCGCCACTGTCCGGACGGGCGGTGGAGGCCGCCGGCGACGTCGACGTGCTGCTGCTCGACAAGACCGGGACGATCACGCTCGGGCAACCGCCAGGCCGCGGCGTTCCGCCCGCTCCGGGCATTGCAACGAGCGAGCTCGCCGACGCCGCGCAACTCGCCTCGCTCGCCGACGAAACGCCCGAAGGCCGCAGCATCGTCATCCTCGCGAAGCAGAAGTTCGGCCTGCGCGAGCGCGACGTGCGCCGCGCTCGGTGCGCTGTTCAGTGCCGAAAATTCTCCGCGCAGAGCCACGCGGAGGCGGCGTGGACCGCGAGGAGCCGGCGCATTCGCAAAGGTGCGGCCGATGCCTGCATCCGGCTACGCCCTGAGGTAGTCCGTCAAGCGTTTTGCGCATCCAGGTCGAGGTTCTTAAGTAGTGGTGAGCGCGCGCTTTCTAAGGGCGTCGAGATACCTAGACTCATCGTATGGCGTGTTGGTTTGCCAACAGCGATAGAGGATACGAATCCACTTGAACGCCAACGAACGCACTGCGGCTTGATAAGAGCTGCCTTTGTCGCGTTGTTGGCGATAGTAGGCACCGGCCCAGAACGATTTGTTGATGGTCTGGCCGGCCCATTCGACAAACGTCTGGCGCACAAACGTTGGACACTGCCAGCGCCAATGGACCCAACACTTCTTGCCACTGCGTTCGGTGACGGGCGCAATGCCGGCGTATTTCTGCAACTCATCGGCGTGCTGGAAGCGTCGGCGATCCTCCCCGAAGGCGGCGAGCAGCCGTGGCGCCAGATGCGGGCCGGCACCCGGTAGATCTTGAAATAGGCAGTAGTCGGGCAGCCTCGGGCGCGAGCTCGGCAATCTCCCGATCAAAGCGGTCAATCGCTTGCAGTGTGGTGCGCAGTTGCTCGACCAGCACCAGGACTTGCAGGCGACAGGGGGCGATGACGCCCAGGTCTTGGGTGAGTGGTGTGGCCGCTTTGATGGCATCCAGACGAGCGCTGATCACGTGCGCGCGCCGGCCGTTGTGGGCATAGAAGAAGGCTTTCAGACTGGCGGGTCGAGCGCGCTTGACCTGAGTGAGCGTTGGCCAGCGGGTCAGGAAGTCGCAAAACAGGACGGTGTCACGCTGGTCAAACCAGTCGAGCGCTTGCGGATAGTACTGCTTGAGGGTATGGGTCAGGCGATTGGTGAAGCGAGTCTTGTCGCCGACCAACTCACGACGGTGTTCGGTGAGGCTGAGCAGTGCGCGCATGTCCTGGCTCTGCGCTTGCAGCGGGGCAAATCGCTCTGGGTGTCGCATGAGAAGATCCAAGGCCAGTTCGGCATCGGTCGGATCGTCCTTGGCGCGACTGGGTTTGAAGGCCTCACGGTACTTGGCCAGGGTCGAAGGGTTGATAGGAAAGAGCACCAAGAAGTCGTACTTCTGCAGTGCGTAGACAATGGGGCCCCTTGGCCAATTCCAGAGCAACGGCGATGGGACCCCCGAAGCGCTGGCGCAACGACTGCGCCCATTGATCAATGGCCGCCACCCGGTGGGCAATGCAATCGAATTCGCGTGACGCGTTACCAGGGGATTGCAGGCAAACGTCATGCTTGGTATCGGCCCAATCGATGCCAACATAGGCGGTGAACCGGTGAGTGGCTAGAGGCTTCACGTCGTACCTCCCGAAGTGATAAATTGCTCTCCAGGGACGTGCACGCTTGCGTTCTGCGAAGGCAATATAGTGAGCCGGTAGCACGGCAAACCCTGAGTATTCGTTGTCGAGCGCAAGCACACCCGCGGACTCGAAGCTAAAGCCGCGAACGTCGGACGTTTGGGTCGACTCATTCGTAGTCCGCGGGTGCATGTCCCGCCTTCACTGACAGATACCTGCCAGCTGCGACCAGTATCGCGGAAAGCGCAACGGACCACCTATAATGGGTCGACAGCAGGCGGGCGGCCGCTTCCTGCCGGAGGTTTCCTGCCGCCCGTCAACGGCGTCGTCGCGGCAGGGCTCCACGCCGCTGGTCGTGGCCGAAGGGCGCGCAGGTGCTGGGCGTCATCGAGCTGAAGGACATCGTCAAAGGCGGCATCAAGGAGCGCTTCGCCGCAGCTGCGGCGCATGGGCATCACGCACCGTGATGATCACCGGCGACAACCGGCTGACGGCGGCCGCGATCGCGCGCCGAAGCCGGCGTGGACGACTTCCTCGCCGAAGCCACGCCGGAAGCCAAGCTCAAGCTGATCCGCGAGAACCAGGCGGGCGGGCGGCTGGTCGCCATGACCGGCGACGGCACCAACGATGCGCCGGCGCTGGCGCAGGCCGACGTGGCCGTCGCCATGAACACCGGCACGCAGGCCGCCAAGGAAGCCGGCAACATGGTCGACCTCGACTCGAACCCGACCAAGCTGATCGAGATCGTCGAGATCGGCAAGCAACTGCTGATCACGCGCGGCTCGCTGACGACGTTCTCGCATCGCCAACGACGTCGCCAAGTACTTCGCGATCATCCCTGCGGCGTTCGCCATCGACCTATCCGCATGCTCAACGCGCTCAACGTGATGCACCTGGCGAGCCCGGCGAGCGCGATCCTGTCGGCCGTGATCTTCAACGCGCTGATCATCATCGCTCTGATCCCGCTGGCACTGCGAGGCGTGAAGTACCGCCCGATCGGTGCCGCCGCGCTGCTGCGCGACAACCTCTGGATCTATGGCGTCGGCGGCATCGTCGCGCCGTTCATCGGGATCAAGATCATCGACGCTGATCCTGGCGCGCGATCGAGACTGCGCGCGAAAGGACAATGGACATGATGCAAGGAGCTCAAGGCTCGCATGTCGTGATGCTGCGTGGCTGTCTACGCTGCTGACGGGCGCCACCTATCCGGCTGGTGGTCACAGGCATCGCGCAGGCGGTGATGCCGGCTCGGTGCGAACGGCAGTCTGATCGACGCGAGAGGGCAAAGCCGGTGGGCTCGCGTGCTGATCGGGCAGCCGTTCTCGCAGCCCGAAGTACTTCTGGTCGCGGCCGTCTGCCACTGTCTCCATATCCGTACAACGCGGCGGCTTCGCGGACTCCAACCAGGGGCCCGACCAACTCCTGCGCTGACGGACGCGGTGGCGGCGCGCGTCAAAGCGCTGCGCGATGCGGACCCGGACAACCAGGCACCGGTTCCGGTCGATCTGGTCACTCGCCATCCGGGAGCGGCCTCGATCCGGGATCAGCCTGGCGGCTGCGCGGTATCAGATCAGACAGCGTGGCCAAGGCCCACGCCGGAGTTGGAGGGTCCAAAGTACAAGAGATCTGGTTGCGCAGCACGCAAGCGCGTCGACTCGGCTTCCTGGGCGAGCCACGAGTCAACGGCTGCTGCAGGCTCAATCTCGCACTCGATATGAGCTCAAGAGCGATTCGCAGCGCCCTGCGCGCCGCTTACCCAAACGCCTGACTATTCAGAGGTCGGGTTTGCGAGAGAGCTGCTGCCGTCTCGCCTCATGGCTGGCGCGGGCTCATCATCGCCAGTGATGCCCGGCGCGATCTGGCTAAATCACCCCCAGCCCGTGGCCATACCCGACCGAGACCGACCCGACCCGGACGTTCTCTGGCGCCGCTTCAACAGGAGGAAGCCCGGGCCACGGGGAAAGCTGCGCGTTTACTTCGGCGCCTCTGCCGGTGTAGGCAAGACCTACACGATGCTCGCGGCTGCCTGGCAAGCTCAAGGAGGAGGGGCGCGGTGTCCACTGGTGGGTTGTGGTCGAGACCCGTGGCGAGAGGAGCGAAACGGCGGCCATGCTCGACGGGCTCTGATTAGCTACCAGAGAATGGAGTTAAGACACTTCGAGGGATTATAATTTTGGATTGGACACCTTTGACTCACTGACCAGTTTATCATGGTTGAACTCATTCCTCTCAAGCATTTATTCATAACATCAGTTTGTTGCGGAACATTGGGAGATCACCAGAATCAGATCTTAAACATCTGTGTTCAGTATCTGGAAGCCTCAACGGAAGCATGAGCGAAAGGCGATCTACCAGATCCCGTGATGTTGGGAGGCCTCCGACCTTACGCTACTGACCAGGATGGGGTGATACTGAAGTCGATATAACCACGGACAAGCTTACTGGGTTACCAGAAACCGCTGGTCAGCTCCCAGACAGAATTGGATCAGTTATCAGGAAAAGCTTTCACAGGTTGACACTCATCGCCTGCGATTCACGTTAACCTTTATGATAAATCGAGGGACAATCGATCCACCAGCAGCAAACAAAGTTTATCAGAAAAGATCCTGGTTCAGGACATCAGTCATAGCAATCGGACCGAAGTCTGGCGGCGGACTCGATATTAGCTGGGCATTCTTTGGCGAACCTCAGTCGATGGTTACCAGTTGATGAATTTCGCGCCAGCGGTGTATACCATCGGACAACGTTTATCCCTGAACATCGAAACAGCCCGGATACTGATAACACCATGATTCTCTCAGCAAGCGATATCGACTGCTGATCACGATGCGATATGGCACCTCTCAAACTCTAACTCTGATGTTCAATACCAGTTCAGTTTTCTATTATGGAGGGTTTTTCGATTCGGGTTTAACGCGCCAGCGGCGTTTATATCAGTTCCATGGAGTTGGCGGATCGTTCAGCCACCGTGACTCCTTCTCAGACGGCGCTATCACGGCGGCAGCCAGATGTATCGCTGTTGTTATTTATATATTCTGGCGGCGGCCGTACTGTTTCTACGATCGGCGACCTGCTATCCTGTTTCATTACTGGCATCAGCGGCGTAACTGTTCCCCGGCTGACGGATGTCGTCACGCGGCGTGCGGTTCTCAGCGCCTGAAGACCAGCGGATCACGGCATTTGCTGCCGGGGTTTTCATTGACATTCTTTATTGTTCTATTTATCATTTGGTGGGCACGATGTGAAATATCCTCGCCCCTTCATGAACTGTTCTTTCACAGATGGCATTCACCATTAATCTCACACTGGTTGCTACAAGGCTGGGTGGAAAAATCATCAGGAAGGCGATCATGGCACATTTGGTTCTTCCATGATCCTATGCCTTCTTCCTGGTCCCAGGGGATCATCAATCTTAGCTACCAGTTTCCCAGCTCAAACGGGTTGGTTGTCTACAAGGTCTGTTTTATTCTTCCTTACCCATGGTTCCGTTTCAACAACCTCCATGCTCCCTTTGCATCACCACCTGATCGATCTTGAGCTTTGAAATGGTTCATTACGATTCAGCTGTTGAGCACGGGGATAACTACTACAAGACTGGGCTTTCCTCTACCATCGATATTACACAAGGTTTATGTCGATCCTGAAGCTAGCTGTGTTTGGCTTTTCTTTAGTGTTATTGGGCAGCCTCTCTGGACTGAAACTTCAGATTTGCCTTTCTATTTCCACCTTTGGATGGCTTGTCTTTGCTAGGTTTTTCCTGTGGGGAGGGACTGGCACGAGCTTCTGTCGGAGACAGATCAGCGGGCAGTTGCTGGCCTCTCCCTCTTCTTCACCTGCTCTCCACGTCCACCACTCCTTACCAACAAGCTCATATGTGATTCTCTTAGTGACAAGTTGCCTATGTTTCTGTTTAAGAAGGACATCTATGACCTGATCAGTAAACCCAGAATAAGCTGAGATAAAAAACTTACCAACAATATTCAAGTTTCTTTGCACTTCAAAAATCTGTGAAGATCAACATTTTCTAGAGATATTTTTAAAGGAGGAGGTTCAGCCTCCTCATGATCTCTGGAGAGTGTTAGAGACCTTCCCCTTCCAGACAGCAAGGCGAACTGACCGAAACTAATGGCTGACCTCAGGGACTAAACTCAGCATCCTGGAAAAGTCAGACATTCTAAGTAGTGGCGATCTGGCCTCCCAATAAGGCTGGCTTTTAGCCATAGTCGACTACTCAAGGACATCAAACCACTAATTGTTATTTTACGATTACCAGCAAACAAGGAGTTCAGACAAAAAAGAGTGAAGTTTATCAGCAGTTTTTTACTAGGGAATGGGACTTTCCCAACGACGGAGGCTACGGCGGGTTACGGATCGCGTTACTAAGGTTACAGGCGTTTCTTACACCAGAAGCGACCGGCACTACCGAACTGCTGATACTGGAAGAACTGGATCAAATCGACCTCTTCAGGATACGTCAACGTCCCGATCAGACACTCATCTCTACGCTTTGTTTCAGTTGATTTATCAAGCACCATTACGGATCATTTGGATAGGTTCAAAGACAAACGATGAAACACCGGGTGATGCCTGAAACGCTGTTCATTTAACATCGGCATTCAATACGCGACTATCATGATCTTATAAGCTGACCAAAGGTGACCGGTCGATCATTCTAACCGGTGAATACTGCGTCTTCCACGTCGATGTGTGGGACCGGTTGATGCCAGATGTTTATCGTCATGGTTGGAGCCGAAGGATCATGCAATCGATCTGGGTTCCAGCATTTGTACCGAAGGAAGTGAAACGAAGGCACTGGGATGATAAAGATGAGCTGATGGCGCACCGCCGTCCAATTTCCTTTGGCACGTTGATTCAGTGTACTGGGGCATTTGAAGTTCATTCAGCCTTACCATGTCAGTGTCTGAGACAGTGAAGGAAGGCAGGAGATATGATGGAATAAGGCATTAGCCAGGCTGTTTGGCCTTTGCTACAAGGTTTGCTAGTTCTTGTATGGAAACTGGGCTGGCCTTTGGCTGACCTTGGAGGATCAATATCCACCTCTTGATCAGAGCAAGCTGGGCCACCTCAAATCTGGATCATCTTATCATTTATTTGTCCAAGGTTTTACCCTGGAGAAAGCTTTAGATGAGAATTTGGAGACCTCAGGAGATATTGTTTCACCACGGCGTTACCAGTTCGGCGTTTGCCACTCTGATCTGCACGGTGTTGCGCTGGACTGCTGAGACAACTCAGTCGATCGGTGAAATCAGCAGATGAAACTGTTGCGATTCTTTGGAGTAAGCTCTTTCAGCTGACAACCAAATTCGCGACTGGCGATAACCAAACGATGATCGACGCAAAAATCTGCGCTCATTCCGTCGAAGCGGCTTAAGGTTACCGATAAAAGAAGTGAAGATTCCGATCGATGGAAGTGCTGGCCAAATCTCTTTGTTTAACAGTCCCGCGACTTACCGGGGTTCAACTGACTGTTCTGATAACGATGAAACTCCAGGATCGCAAATCAGATGAGTCTGAAACTGTTTCACTGTAACAGCGGATCACCATCCTGGCGCGTTCGTGGAAGCTCGATCTGGAGCGAAACATCAACTAAGTGCCATGACATGAAGATCAGCATCAACCACCGGATCAATGCCTGATAGCTAACAACGGAAGATCTACGATTCAACGTTTCCATAACGCATGGTTTGACTTATGCCAGATCAAACGGGGGACATGGCTGGGAAGAAGGTTTTATCTCAGTTAATCATTTCCATTAACCATTTTACCAGCTCAAACGATATCAGACTCGGATGTTTTATGACTCACGAAATAGTGACCTTTACCTGATCTGTGCATATGGGGTTCTGACCTGATCAAGCCTAGTGGCGATTACGCTCCTCAACAGGCTTTCTTCTATTATTAACGGAAGAAGTTGCATTATTAGTGAGGCCTAATGGAGCATAAGCTTTCTACTGGAATTGCGGAGACGGCGTCGACCTTACCACCGACGGCTATGCGACATATCCACGAGCGAACGCGATTCTACTCACCTCAGTGCGACTGGAAGGTTTGTCCTGGTGGCGCTGATCCCCCGTTGCCTTGGTTCAGCGTCCCGAACCTTTACCACTGCTACCACGACCGGTTTTCGCCTGGTGTCACCAGAAGACCACCGGGAAGGTTCACCGGAGACCACGACGACCCTCACAAGTTATGGGCTTACGGGGTTCAGCAAACTAAACCTAAGTACCTTATGGCTCCGGACGTTAACGATCCATGGAACGGCGATGGAGAACACTAACACGACCGAGCTCTCTTACGCTTAAGGCGCAGGCGACTCCATCCGACTGCTCATATTAAGCGCGATCGGCAAGCGTTCGGAGCTCTCGGATCGCAATAAAAAAGTTACTGTGTTACTCAACGTTACCTCGGCGATCGTTCCACCACGCTGCTGACCGAAACTCTTGACCTTACCTGACCGGGAAGCTGATTACCGTATGTGACAGACGAAAGACCACGAGATCAACTCAGATCACGCCTTTCTAACGCCAGCGCCGGTTGTTCTTCAACCAACACTTCCAGGGACTGTCGGATCGCGCGCCTTCAGGCGATCTGAAACCGTTCCGACCGACCGGGATCAGCGAAACCGCCGCTGGCGGGCGGCATGATGATTGCTCCGTTGGTTTATCAACCAACCGACTAGCGGAACGACCTCAACCGCGGATCATCGCGTTGTTCTCAACTGACCGACCTGTTCTGACTTCTGAACTCAGCGGATATTCCGGCGCCAGATCATATTACCGGCGACCGGCGATACCAGTTTCTCAACTTTCATTATTGAACATCTGGGGATCATTGCCCCATGTTCCCAAACAGCGCACCGTCAAGCTAAGATATGAGCTGACTGTGAGCTTGGGACCTGGTTACCAGTGACCCGACTACCTAAAGTTATTAACGCAAGATTGTTTCAACTCAGTTCTCGGCACGAGGAGTAGACCACCTGTTTATTTCCCCGCCGGATCTCCCGATTCTTTCTGGTTTGATTATCATCCGAACCAACTGCTACCTCGACCGAAAGTGCATGAAACTACGGAAACTCGGGTGTATCAGGAGCGCGGTACCATTTCGATCATTCAGAACGATAACCGACACCAGTCGACCTCACCAGCTCCTCAGTATCTGAACTCATTGATGTTGTTGGAAATCCAGCTGGCTGATTCGACCACTCGTTTTTATCGTTGAAGTTTACCATACAACGTTAAAGAACAACTGTGATTAACCGGAACTAAACTCCACGTTCAGCTCGGCGTTTATTACGCCGGCGTATATTTATTGACAACGAATCTCAACATGATTCGAACCACGGCGCATCAGTCTGTTCCAGTTCGACACCTTCGACTGAGCGCACGTTCCTCGAAGGATGACTATTATAAGTCATGAAACTCAGGCGAGTTATCTTCACTAACATATCAGTTGGGGCATCGAAGAACGTTATTAAGCGTTACTGATCAGGATGACACCACCAGCATCCAGCTGATAAGGAAGTTCCTCTTGGGTTGATTGTTAATTTACTGATGGCGTTGGGCTGGACTCCATTTTCTCACGTTCTGCAATGGATGGCGCAGACGCTGGATCAGCTACCAGGGGAGTCTTCTCCATCACCAGAACCGGCGGTTTGCGATTCGACAGTTCTATCAGTTTGTTTTGATTGTGTTCCGGTGGCCGGATATCAGGGATGATGGAAGATGAATTGATAACAAGATAAATCTCCTGAATTATCGATGATTAATCATAACGGCGTTAATCTGACTCTTTGGCGCACCTTACCATATGAATTATTGGTTGCCACTGTTTGAAGGCTGGCGGGAGCGTTTCTTCTGGTCGCTCACCGAACCGATCATGAAATTTTTATCAGGCGTTACCATGAAACGGCTCGATGTTCCTGTTGTAACCATGACCATGGCACCAAGTCGATTATTAAGCGATCCTGAACAAACAAGCGATCTCTGTTTTGAAACGGGATGATTCAACGGAGTTCAGTTATAGCAAGCTGATATATCAGAATCTCCCATCCATGGCGATGCATCGGTTATCAGTTGCTGGCGCGATCATCAGGCATCATTTAAGACTAAACTCTGCCACCTCCAAGCCCAGGTTCAAGTTGATCTAATGTTTTATTATTGATTGAAGTGAGTATCTGAGGGTGATTGGGTAAGCTTGATTACTACCAGTTTCCTGAGTGGGGTGACCACAGGATTAAGTTACTCAGTCAAGCCTTTATTTGGGAGCTTTCCTGGCCTCAAGGAGCAGACATAGATAAAGTCAGCCTGACCACTGAGAAGTGAGTCAAATACGTTCAGATTTCATTCCAGCACAGTACCACCGACGCGGAGAGCATGATCTTCTCCGGAAGCTGTTATCTGGCCAACTGGCGGGATTCAACAACGATGGATGCCAAATCAGGCATTCCCAGGCGATTCTAAGCAGCCGGATCAGAAGTAAGAAGCCTTCCTCCAGGAATAGACTTGACTACAGCATAACGGTCGGAGACACTGGCTCCAATTAAAATTCGTTTGCAGATCCACTCTTATTACGATCAGACCAGCTACCAGCACGATAGGTGGGTTCTTCTGAAGGCGGAGCGGTGAAATTCACTGCTGGATGGGCGCAGTTATTCACCCCGCTGGCATGCAGCTCGAGGAGGTTAATCGTTACCGGATATTGGACGCTCAACTGTTCGTGAAGTTATTTGCTTTCCACGATCTTTTTTACCAGTGCTAATTGGAGCCACCTGGGAACTCCCGACAGAAACCTGAGCCAGGCGCGATCCCAACGTAGTGAGATCATGCCAGGAGGTTTTCGATCAGCGATCTTTGTTCCGGGTTTCTCTTTCTTCTTTCAGATGGACTTAGGCGCCGACCATGTTTGATTATTGAGGCCAGCTTGCGCATCAAATTGGGACCAAGGTTAGAAGTGGGGCGTACGGCGTTGGTTGGAAACTCGAGGCCCAGTGAACTGATACATCGATCAATTTCACGGCATCGAATCTCATTGATGGCGCTGACTACCACTCCTGATCATTAAGCGAAGGCACCAGTGAACTACCGAGCGCAACAACCATCTGTGTTGGGTTCTTCTCTGACCAGACTGACCTGATAGGGTGATTCTAGCTGGCGCTGGCGGCCTGATTAGTGGCGTCTGGACCTTCCCCAAGAAGGACAACAACCAGACTGAACTCTGAAACGTCAGGAGTATCAATTCACTGTTTCTCTTTGGATGGGTTCATGTTTTACCTGATCCGGCATTCTTCATTGATCAGACTTCATTTTGATGGATCGGTTTCCATCGGGATAACGATAACCATGTCTTCAACTGGCTGGTTGTGTATTATAAATAATATCTCACGATCTATATTTTTTCTGGATCTTACCTGTTAAAAGTAGGGTGAAGGTTCCTCATTTGGGTTATCTAAGATATTATGGTGGGGCGTTGGAGTATCCCCGATTAATCTGGCATTGTTGCCCGACCCGATGATCTTCGCGGTTTCCACGCTAAAGTGACAGCGAGGATCTTATTTTATTATTCATCCTGGCTCATGGACCCAGTTCATATAGATAAGCTGAAGATCAGACTACCATTTGCTATGATCTTACCTATTATTACGACTTTGCGGGCATCCGGATATTGAAATAACCTCAGGTTTTGTGATGAAATCTGGAGGATATTACCTGGGACGAACTTTTCATCGATCTTGACGCTTATGAGTGTCTTACCTCAGCGGCGGCGGAGCCTCAGCTCTACTCACAGGATCGAGCGATAAGCTCCCAGATCTGGCTGTTGCAGCTCTCGTTTATCTGTACGAAATATTTTTATTCAGCCAGGAAGATGGAAGATTTATCGACGGGCATCATTCCTGGCTCTGAGCTTCCACGCTGGGCGTTCAAGCGAAGTGATCGGACTGGAGATCTTCAAGGAAGTCATCACTCCATTATGGCTAAGGCACCACACCTAAGACTAAAGATTTGATACGCCACGAGTATTGTTAAG